>OLRJ01000512.1_pt1 | contig 39853 bp, 33 predicted proteins | sample 1672741 | NCBI WGS metagenome assembly OLRJ01 (sample SAMEA3136719, study PRJEB25190) | human gut metagenome | biome: human gut; feature: human-associated habitat; material: faeces | place: Austria | collected 2013 | reverse complement strand
GGGACCGTATAACGGGATAGCGGGAATCAGCTCGGTAGCCCGCCTTTCGCAAGAAAGAGCGCCCAAAGCCGAGCGAAGGGCTGCAGCCCGGATAGACAACGCCGGTCTACCGGGGTCACCCTGCTTGAAGCTCGCTGCGACTCCGGTTCGCATCCCGCAAAACGCAACGCAATTCGCCGATTCATGAAAGGATCGTAAAGCGAATCATGATAGATGTTCAAAACGTCCGCTTCACCTACGACGGCGCGAACTTCGCCCTTGACGGCGTGAGCCTGCACGTGCGCAAGGGCGAATTCCTGTGCATCTTAGGCGGCAACGGCAGCGGCAAGTCGACGCTGGCCAAACATTTGAACGCCCTGCTCATCCCCGACGAGGGCACCGTGAAGGTGCAGGACATGCCCACCGCGGACGCCGACTGCACGTACCGCATCCGCGAGACGGTGGGCATGGTGTTCCAAAATCCCGATGACCAGCTGGTGGCCTCGCTCGTGGAAGACGACGTGGCCTTCGGCCCCGAGAACCTGGGCGTCCCCACCGATGAGCTGCGCGAACGCGTGACGCAGGCGCTTGAGGACGTGGGGCTTTCAGGCTTCGAGCGCCACGAAACGCACGCCCTGTCCGGCGGGCAGAAACAGCGCGTGGCCATCGCCGGCGTGCTTGCCATGAACCCTGCGGTGCTCGTGCTCGACGAGGCTTCGGCCATGCTCGACCCCCGCGGCCGAGCAGGCCTTATGCGCGTGTGCCATGAGCTGCACGACCGCGGGATGACCATCGTGATGATCACGCATTATATGGAAGAGGCGGCACAGGCCGACCGCGTGGTGGTCATGGAGCGCGGGCATGTGGCGCTCGAAGGCACGCCCGATGAGGTGCTCGTTCAGGCGCGTGCGCTGGCGCATCTGAACCTTGACGTGCCGTTCGCAGCCCGCTTGTCGCTGGATCTGCGCGATGCAGGCATGGCCGTGCAGCCCACCGTGGACGCGGGGAAGCTGGCACGCGAGGTCCTGGCACTCGGCAAGGCCGTCGGCATTTGCACCACCGCCGACGCGAATGCGGCAGCGCCCGATGCGGCCGACGCCGACGTCGACTTCCCCACCTGCGAGGGCGACGCCGACGCCCCGGCGCTCATCGAGTTCCAAGACGTCAGCTTCACCTACGATGCCGCCGAAGCCAAACGGCAGCGCAAGCGCAAGCAGGCCCCTGCAGCCCGCCAGGCGAAATGGGGCAACAGCCCCGATAGCCTGTGGGCCGTGCGCGACGTCTCGCTTCAGGTGCACCGCGGTGAGTTCCTCGGCGTTGCCGGGCATACCGGCAGCGGCAAATCAACGCTCATCCAGCACATGAACGGCATCTTGAAGCCCACCTCGGGGCGCGTGCTCATCGATGGCACCGACATTGCCTCGAAGGGCGCCGAGTCGAAGGTGCGCGGATCGATCGGCGTGGTGTTCCAGTATCCCGAGCACCAGCTGTTCGCCGAAACCGTATACAAGGACGTCGCCTTCGGGCCGCGCAACCTGGGGCTTTCGGGCGAAGAGGTTGATGCGCTCGTGCGCAGCTCGCTCGACCGCGTGGGGCTTTCCTTCGACGAGCTGGCCGAGAAGAGCCCGTTCGAGCTTTCAGGCGGCCAGCAGCGCCGCGTGGCATTCGCCGGTGTGCTGGCCATGGACCCGCAGGTGCTCGTGCTCGACGAGCCGGCAGCAGGTCTGGACCCCGCCAGCAAGCGCTCGTTTCTAGAGATGATCTCCCGCCTGCATGACCAGGGCCTCACCGTGGTCATGGTGTCGCATTGCATGGACGACCTTGCCGCCATGTGCGACCGCGTGGCCGTCATGAACGAAGGCCGCCTGCTGGGCGTCGGCGCACCCGAGCGCCTGTTCCTGCACGCGCGCAAGCTCAAGGAAGTGGGCCTGGGAACCACCGAGCCGCAGGCGTTCGCGGAAGCGCTGCGCACAGGCGGATGGCCACTTGAGCAGGGGAAACTGTATACGGAGAAAGACCTGGCCTACACGATTGCCGCCGCCTGCGGCTCGGGCAGCAAAGAAAACGATGCCGCCTGGCCTTCCCCGGCCGGCTCTGAAGGCCAGGTGATCGAATGAACCCGGGCTTTTCCTTCGGCAGCTACGTTTCCGGCACCAGCTGCGTGCATCGGCTCGACCCGCGCACGAAGCTCATAGCGGGCTGCGCGTTCATCGTGGTGCTGCTGTGCGCGAAAACCGCGGCGGCCCTGGCGGTATGCGCGGCGTTCACGGCGCTTTGCTATGCGCTGGCGCAGATCCCGCCGAGCAAGGCGGCGCGGTCGCTGGCGCCGCTCATGGCCATCGTGGTCATCGTGGCGGTGCTGAACCTGTTCGTCACGCAAGGCGGCCAGGTGCTCGTCGACTGGGGCATTCTTCGCATCAGCGAGGCGGGCGTGCAAACCTGCCTGTTCATGGGCGCGCGCCTAACCATCATGATGCTGGGGATGAGCCTGATCACCCTGACCACCATGACCATCGACCTGACCGAGGCGTTCGAATGGGTGCTCAAGCCCTTCGCCCGCTTCGGCGTGCCCGCCCACGAGCTCGGCATGATCATGGGCATCGCGCTGCGCTTCATGCCGCAGTTCGCCAACGAGCTTGCCGTGGTCTACCACGCTCAGGTCAGCCGCGGCGCCCGTCTGTCGAACAGCCCCGCGCGCGGCGTGCACATGCTCACTTCGCTCATGGTGCCCTTGTTCACCAGCGTGTTCCGTCACGCCGAAACGCTTTCGGCCGCCATGGACGCACGTTGCTACCACGGCGGCGAAAGACGCACGCACCTGCATCCGCTTCGCTTCGCCCCGCGCGACGGCGCTGCCGCCGCATTCATGGCCGTTTTAGCCGGCTGCGTCGCAGCCATCGGCTATTTGCTATAACCGACCGTCCAAGACTAGGAGGATCACATGACCGGCAACGAGACCATCCTGCAGTATCTGACGAACGTCCCCGCGTGGTACCTGGCCACCAGCGTGAACGACCAGCCCCACGTGCGCCCGTTCAGCTTCGCCGCCGAACAGGACGGCAAGATCTGGTTCGTCACCGCCACCACCAAGGACGTGTGGGAGGAGCTGCAGCAGAACCAGAAGTTCGAGGCATCCAGCTGGTGGCCTGGCCATGGCTGGCTGATCCTGCGCGGCAAGGCCGGTCTTGAGGACAAGGCCAACGCCGACATGCGCTACGCCGGCTACGCTCACCTGTGCAGCCTGGGCGAGAGCTACGACGGCCCCGACGACCCCACGCTGGTGTTCTTCAGCGTCGAGGAGCCCGAGGCATGGATCTGCAACCATGAGGAGTGGAAGCCGATCGAGCTGTAGCGACATCTGCATATAATCAAAAACAAGAAGGGCACGGCTTCGCGCCGTGCCCTTCCTTTTGCGTACCGTTCAACGAATCGATAGCGTCTACTCGAAGTCGTACAGGTCCTTGGCGGCCTGCTTGAAGTCCTCGTAGACTTCCTGCGCGATAGCCTGGTCCTCGACCAACTCGAACGCGGCGGGCTGGCCATCTTCGTCGAGCTCGGTCACCTCAAGCGGGATGATCTCGCCCGAGCTGCATGCCGGGCTATCCTCGGTGACCGGGAAGAAGAAGCCGTAGCGACGGCCCTCGTGCAGGATCAAGCCAAGGAACTCAAGGTCGATCTGATCGCCCTTCTCGTCCTGAAACGTAAGGGTGATGCCCTCCTCGGTGGGCGGGCAGAAATTCGGGGCGCTTCCTTCGCGCATGGCAACTCCTTTTAACATGGCCGACATTGCTTGCTGCCGATTCCTCCATAGCCTGCGTGCATGGATTCACGTGATTTCCTCAGCGTATCACAATAGGTTGCAATGCGCTCGCCGACCTCCCCTAATCTATCCGACTGCTATACTGATAGACGAGGAAGCAACGGCGCAAACACCTGCACGCGAAGCGCGTTATCGCAGGACAGGGCGCTGTTCAGGTAACCTGTGCAAGGAGGATCGAACATGTTCCCGATGATGGATCCCGAGAAGATGAAGCCCATGGAAGAAGACGAGGCCGTGAAGAAGATGGCCAACATCGGCGCGATCATGGAAGGCGCCGGCGCCAGCTTCGGCGAAGAGGATATGAGGCTGTTCCGTGATGCCTTCATGGGCACCAACGCGCTTGAGGAGCAGATGGAAGCGCTCATCTCCCGCTACAACGGCCTTGGCGAGGATGACGAGGAAGAGGAAGACGAGGACGACGGCGAAATCCGCCTGAGCGACCTGGACTTCGGCTTCTAATCCCAGCGAGCAGTCACTCGTCTTCGGGCTCTGCCCGATCAACGTAAGCCCGGCCCCTGACCGCATGTTGCGATCAGGGGCCAGGCTTTTTGCGTATATGCAACGAAACAGGCCGCCCGTTTCCGAGCGGCCCGAATCGGCTACCTGTTGTTAGCCTTGAACCTTCTTGCGCTTCTTCTTGGAACGGTTTTGCGTCTTAGCGGGCTTGCTCGCAGCCTGCTGGCCCTGAGAAGCGGCAGTTGTTGCGGCAGCATCCTGACCCGTGGCGTTATCCGCAGCTGCATCCGCAGCGGTGCCAGCAGCAGCGGCAGCCTGCGGCAGTCGGTTCAGGAACCAACGCTGGATGTCCGTGCCGTACTTCTTCTGCAGCTTCGCGAACTGCGGCTCGCGCGTCTTCCACATCACGTAGATGGGCGTTGCGATGGCGTAGGACGAATAGCAGCCGCACACCAGACCCACGGTCATGGCCAGAGCGAAGTCGCGCAGCGTCTCGCCGCCGAAGATGAGCATGGCGGCAACGGGGATAAGCGAGGTGATGGAGGTGTTGAGCGAGCGCACCAGGACCTCGTTGACCGAATGGTTCGCCATGGTGGCAAACGTGCACTTCGGCGAATCACCCTTCATGTTCTCGTTGATGCGGTGGAACACGACCACCGTGTCGTAGAGCGAGTAGCCCAAGATGGTGAGCAGGGCGGCGATGGTGTTCGGGGTGATCTCGCGACCGACGAGCACGTAGACGCCCACGACGATGATAAGGTCATGCAAAAGCGCGACGACCGCCGTCACGCCCATCTTCGGATCGCGGAAGCGAATCGAGATGTAGGCGATGATCAGCAGCAGCGAGATGAAGAACGCAATCGCCGACGACTGGATGACGCTTGCGCCCCAGTCAGGGCCGATCGTAGTGACCTCGAAGCTGTCGGTGGTCCAACCGAAGGTGTCCGCCACCTCGTTCGCCGCCACCGTCGCATCTTCAGCGGAAGTCGTGGTGGTGCGGACGAGGAAGCCCGGCTCGCCGTCGGCCGTCGTGGTCTGGATGACCGCGTCGGGCTCGCCCGCATCGCTGAACGCATCACGAACCTGCTCGGTCGTAACGTCGCCCGTGCCGTGGAAGGTCACCGACGTGCCGCCGACGAACTCGATGCCGAAGTTCATACCGCGCACGCCGACGATGATGGCGACTAGCACCATCGCGCAGCAAGCCGCGGTGAGGAAGATCTTCTTAAGCCCCAAAAGGTTGATGTCGAGCTTGATGAAGCGGCCGCGCACGTCCTTGCGGGAAGCGGCCTGCTTCACGCCCTGGAAGTAAGGCACAGCCTCGATGCAGTCCTCCACGCCCCAGAACTTGGGATGCTTCGCGATGAGCTTCGGGGCGAGAAGGCGGATGAGCGGCGCCTTGAACAGAAGCATCATGACGATGTCGCACACGATACCCAAAGCAAGCGTCATGCCGAAGCCCTTGACCGAGGCGCTCGCCAGGAAGAACAGCGTGAGCGCGGAGACGAGCGTCACAAGGTCGGCATCGATCGAGGTCAGGATGCCGTGGCGAACGCCCGTGATGGACGCGGCGCGCACGCTTCGACCCATGCGAATTTCCTCGCGGAAGCGCTCGAGCGTCAGGATGGAGGAGTCGGCCGCCATGCCGATGGTCAAAACGACGCCGGCGATGCCCGCCATAGAAAGGCTGAACAGGCCGAATGCGGAAAGCAGCGCGAGGATGCCCAGGTAAATCGCTGCGAACACGGCCATTGCCGCCGCGGTGATGATGCCGAGCCCCTCGTAGAACACGAGCAGGTAAATCATAACGATCACAAGGCCGATGAGCGCTACGAGCACGCCGGACTGCAGCGCATCCTGGCCGAGCGTCGGGCCGACGACCTGGCTTTGCGCATACTCGAAGCTCACAGGCAGCGAGCCGGACTCGAGCACGGTCTTCATCTGCTTGGCCGCGTCAAGCGTATAGCCGCCAGTGATGGAAACGTTGCCGTCGGAGATAACGGACTGCACGGCGGGAGCAGACTGCACCTCACCGTCGAGGATGATGACGATCTGGCCCTTGGTGGGAGCGAGGTCTTCAGTTGCCTCGGCGAAGGCCTTCGTGCCCTCGGAGTCGAGGCGCAGGTTAACCGCATAGTCGGTCGAGGTCTGGGAAGCCTGACCCACGTCGACCTTCTCGAGGTTCGAGCCGGTGATGATCGGCGTGTACGTGCCCTCTTCGACCTTGAGGTGCTCCACCTTCTCGCTCGGGAAGGAATTGCCGAACGCGTCGGTCACCGTGCCCTGCGTGCCGTATTGGCCATTTTGGATCTTCGTCTTCACATCGGAATCAGTGAAGGAGTCGAGTCGCGCGAACTCGAGCTTGCCCGTCTTGCCGATGGTGTTGAGCGCTTCCTCGGTGTCGGATAGGCCGGGAATCTGCACGAGAATCTGGTCGTTGCCCTGAATCTGCACGACTGCCTCGGATGCGCCGAGCGCGTTCACGCGGTTCTCGATAATCGCGCGCGAAGATTCCATGTCCTCAGTGGAAACATCCGACCCGTCGTTGTTGTGCGCCGTGAGCACGACCGAAAGGCCACCTTGAATGTCGAGGCCTTGATTGATCTTTTCCTGCGGCGGCGTGAACATCACGATCGAGCCGATGACCAAAAGCGCCATGACCACGAGCAGCCATACGTTGCGCCTATCCTTATTATGATGCTTCTTCTTTTTCTGAGGTTCCGCCATGTGCGTTTTCTTCCTTGCCCTGTCCCCCTACCGCAAAACCATGCGCGACGGGAAATCTGCCAGTAAACCTAACCCTCATATTTTTGCACAACTAAGCCGCATGAGAAAGCAACTTGTGGCATGATGCAAAAATTATTCTTAAGGGTAGATAAAATTGTGGTAAAGAAGCCTAGCAAAACGCAGGAGGGCATCATCGAGAAGCACCCCTTCGTCAGGACGCTTGCATTCCGATGCGGGTGCGCTATGCTGCCGATATCAACCTCAGCATGGCCGCAAAGTCGCAAGGGCGCGACCCCGAACAACGTTGCGCCGACGAAGGATGAGAAGTATGCCCATTATTCTTGGATTTCTGGCAGGTGTCGGCCTACCCATACAGACGAGCGTAAACACAAGGTTACGGAAAAAGGTAGGCTCCCCCTTCAACGCAGCCCTGGTGTCGTTTCTTGTAGGGCTATTGTTTCCGTCTTCGAGTCTCCGAAAAAAGCAGTTAACAGGCAGAAGATACTCGGAGTCCTCATCATGATTCTAGGGGCCGCCGCAATCAAGCTGTTGTAAGAGCCCCTCCGCCGACTCGCAAAGCCTGCGAGGGTCGTATGCGGCTTACCGATGCAGAAGGAAGTCGATGATGTTCACGATTTTATCCCATAGTCAAAACTTGCGAGATTTGCAAGTTTTGTCGATTGAGTTAGCGCAGCGAGCCCGACCTCCATAGTTTTGCAGCTCGTCTACCTGTTTCGCGGGCACCAAGCCGAGGGCAAGTGGCCCAAAAACTGCAAGGGCGGTCCGCCATCTGCCCAGGACTGATTCACTTGTTTTCTTTATCGTTCGCTCATACGGGAGTTCTGTGGGTTTGCGAGCAAAATCTAACACGCCCTCTAGCTAAGCATCTTGCAAATGTAAAGAAAATGCTGTACATTGCAATTACACTAAAGAAATGAGGTGATTAACATGTCAAAAACGGCGACTATCAACATGCGTGTGAACCCCGAGGTCAAAAGCGATGCGGAATCAATTTTTGCCAGCTTAGGCATGAGCCTCACTGAAGCAATCAACGTGTTTCTGCATAAGTCCATCATGGAAGGTGGCTTGCCGTTTGACGTGCGACAACCGCGATACAACGCAACTACCGAGGCTGCAATGCGTGAAGCACGCGACATCATGGCCGGTAAGGTAAAGGCAGAATCCTACGATAGCGCAAGTGAGCTTTTTTCCTCTCTCGACAAGTAACGCCTATGCCACTAAAACTTGTGCCGACATCCCAGTTCAAGAAAGACCTCAAGCGAATCAGGAAACGCGGCTATGACCTTGACGCACTTGAGATCGTTCTCGATAAGCTATGTGCATGTCAACCGCTTGAAAATCGAAATCACGACCATGCCCTATCGAGTAATTACGTTGGATTTCGCGAATGCCATATCAAGCCCGATTGGTTGCTTGTATATGCAATCGATGGTAATCAGTTGATTCTAACCGCCTCAAGAACCGGCACCCATTCCGATTTATTCCAAGAGTGATTATGGCTAGCAGCCGCTAAACCCTCGCTACTAAAACCGATTTTACTAAAAACGTTTTAGTAAAATCGGTTTTAGCTTTGCAGGAACCGAAGCATCTTCCCTCATTCCCCAGCGAGTATGAGCAGCATATTGCTGCAATCCGTAGCTTCTTAATAGTCCTTAGCCGCAGGGCTCGCCATCCATTCCGCCTCGAACTCGGCATAGGCATCGGCGAGCACGGCTTCGCGTGCGCGGCGCATGAGGTCGAGCAAATAGTGCAGGTTGTGAATGGAGAGCAAGATGCCCCCGAGCATCTCGTCTTGCTTCACGAGATGGCGAATGTAGGCACGCGTGTGGTTTTGGCAGGTCGGGCATGTGCACTCGGGGTCGAGCGGCGTGAAGTCGCGCGTATATTTGGCGTTGCGCATGTTCATACGGCCCTGGCTCGAAAACGCCGTGCCCATGCGCGCCGTGCGCGTCGGGAGCACGCAGTCGAACATGTCGACGCCCTCGCCCACCGCGCGCACGAGCGTGGTGGGATTGCCTACGCCCATGAGATAGCGCGGACGATCGTCAGGCAATGCGCGCGCCACCTGGCCCAGCGTCTCGAACATCGTCTCGTGGTCCTCGCCCACCGAATAGCCGCCGATGCCGAAACCACCGAATCGGCGCCCGCCGGCAGCCAGGCTCTCGTCCTCGATTTCGCGCAAACAGCGGATGCTCTCCAGGCGCAAGTCGAGGTTCATGCCGCCCTGCACGATGCCGAAGAGCGTCTGATCGGGTCGTTTGTGCGCCGCCAGGCAACGGCGCGCCCACATAGCCGACAGGTCGACCGCGCGCTCGACGAACTCGCGCGTCGCAGGGTACGGCGGGCACTGGTCGAGCTGCATGGCGATGTCGGCGCCAAGCGCTTCCTGGATGCGCATGTTCTCCTCGGGCGTCCAACGCACATAGCTGCCGTCGTAAATCGAGCGGAAGGTGACGCCGTCGTCGTCGAGCTTGCGCGTATCGGCGAGCGAGAAGATCTGGAATCCACCCGAGTCGGTGAGCATCGGCCCATCGTAGTTCATAAACTTGTGCACCCCGCCGGCTTCCGCAACCACATCTTCACCGGGGCGCTGCGAGAGATGGTAGGTGTTCGCAAGCACCACCTGGGATTTCAGCTCGCGAAGCTGCGGCGGGGTGATGCCCTTCACCGTGGCCGATGTGCCGACGGGCATAAACATAGGAGTGTGGAAATCGCCGTGCGCCGTCGTGAAGGTGAGCGCGCGGGCGTTGCCGCTTTTAGCGTCGCACGTGCAGTCGAAAAGCGCCATGCTAGTTCGCGCCTCCCTCGATCGTCGCAGGGTCATCGCAGGTCGGAAGGTCGTCCACCCACGCTGCAAACTCGGCCATCGTTGAGTGCTTCACGCCGTCGAGCCCACGGCCCCGAGGGTCCATAAGGTGATCGGTCACCAGGTACACGTCGCAGCCAAGATCGGCCGACGCCAAGTCATCGAGCGTGTTGTTGCCCACCATGAGCACCTCGTCGGCGGAAAGCCCGCAATTCGCGAGAACCTCCGCATAGTATTCCACCTGCGGTTTCACCGTCGAGGAGTTCTCGTACGTAGAAATGTAGCGAAACGGCGCGTCGCCTACGCCGCCCCACGTAAGGCGCCACTCGACCGCGCGACGGGGAAACATCGGCTGGGTCGCCAGCACGAGCGGATACCCCTTCGCAACGAGCAGCTCGAGGGCACGGTGCGCTGCCGGGTTCGGCTGAACATCTGCACCGATAGCGCCGAACCTCGTCTCGTAGTAGCCCGCGAACATCGCGTCCCAATCGGCAGCGTCGCGATCGAGCACGGCGAAGAACGCGTCCCAGAACACATCGTAGTTCGTCTTCCCGCCAGGTTCGCGCTTGGCCATGGCGGAAGCGCCTGCACCGAACGCACGCGCGAACTTCTCGCCGTCGATCCCCTGCTCAGCCGCAAAACGGGCGATGTCCTTGAAGTACCCGCCCAAGAATTCATCGAGCTCCATCGGGCACAACGTGCCGTCGAGGTCGAACAATATCGCGCGATATGACGTGTTCGCCATGAAAGACCCTTCCCAGAAAAAGACCGCCCCAACGGACGGACCGCACATTCGATACGAACAATAGTATAAAAGAGTGGAACGCCTCGGCCGCCGAGCGCGACGCCAAACATGCAAAGTGCGGAAAACGAGGGGCAAAAACATGCACGCCACGCCTTTGCAAACATCGAGGTTTGGCGGTTTCGCCAGCGGCGGCACAAGCTGAGTTCGGCCCTGTGCTAGTATCGTTGGGCTGAATCCACGAGGGCGAGAGGAGCCGCAGATGAAATTGCTTTTGCACGCATGCTGCGGGCCATGCTCGCTCGAGCCTGTGCGCCTTCTCCAAGCGGCGGGACACGATATCGCCATTTACTACGCGAACTCGAACATCGCACCGCGCGAAGAGTACGCGCACCGCCTCGCCACGCTCGAGGATTGGGCGAAAAGCGAGGGCATTCCCGTCATCGAGGGCCCTTACGACCCTGCCACCTGGGAAGAGACTGCGGGGCGCATCGGAGATGCGGCGCTCGCCGACGTGCAGGCAGCACGCAGGGAAGCGCAATCGGCCACAGGCGAGGACGCGTCCCTCCGCGCCGACGTCCTTTCCGTCGACCCCGCGCGCCGAGAGGCCCGCTGCCGCGCGTGTTATCGGCTACGCCTCGAAGAGACGGTGCGGGTGGCCGCTGAGCAGGGCTTCGACGGCATCGGCACCACGCTTTCCGTAAGCCCCTACCAATACACCCAGGTCATCGAGCAGGAAGTACGCCGGGCGGCCGAGCGAGAGGGAATCGAGGGCGTCTTCGAGGACTTCCGCCCCTACTACGACGAGGCCACGCGCCGAAGCCGCGCCCTCGGGATGTATCGCCAGAATTACTGCGGTTGCCGCATAAGCGACGAGGAAGCAGCCGCCGAGCGAGCAGAGCGCAAGGCGCAGCGAGCCGCCGCAAAACAGGCAGAACGCGCCGAACGCGCCACCGAGATCGCCGCCGCCGAGGCGGAGCTCAAAAAGCATCGCGCCGACCGCGCAGCCTATGACAAAAAGCAAGCCCGCAAGCGAGCGATTCTCAAATCGCTTCGCGAGCAGGCAAAACAGAAAGCATCAGAGTGAAACCCTTCGCCGACCCCATACATCGCTACATGGACCACGTGCGCCGCACGTGCGAGACCGACCCCGAGCGCGGCTGGCGAGATGCCCTCATCGGCTTTCGCGGCAACACCTGGGGATCGCGCCATCTTCCCAACTTCCATGCGGCGCGCGGCTATCACAAACTGGAGGCCTACACACTCGGCCTCGTCTCCGACCAGCTCGGACATGAAAGCAACTACGTATGGGGCAACGTGTTCGCACCGGTGGAGATCATGGAATGTTTCGGGCTGGGAACCGTAAGCGTCGAGTGCCTGGCAAGCTTTTTCTCGGGATACCACGCAGCGCCGTACTTCATCGACCGCGCACAGGAATCCGGCATCGCGTCCACGCTGTGCACGTACCACAAAACGGTCATGGGGATGATGGAGACGGGCGTGCTGCATGCGCCACGGCTCGCCGTGACCACCTCCTGCGCCTGCGACGGCAACCTGAGCACCTTCCGCCAACTGGGGCAACGGATGGACGTCCCCATGGTGCTGCTCGATGTGCCCTACGATAACGATGACGCATCGATCGACTACCTCGCCGACCAGCTGCGAGAGCTCGCGCGCACGCTCGAGAAGCTGACGGGCACCCCCTTCGACGAGAGCCACCTTTCCCATCTTCTGGAAGTCGAGCGCGAGACGAACGCCCTCGCCTGGGAATTCATGCGCCTGCAAGCGGAGCACTTCTACCCGGCCGAGTTCATTCACCACCTGTTCTTCGTGCTCGCCATGCAGCTTTCGGCGGGAAGCGAGGAGTTGCGCGATCTTTTGCGTTTCATGGTGGACGACATCAAGCGTGCGCCGAGGCTTCAGGGCGACAAAATCCTTTGGGTGCACCTCATGCCGTACTACCAGCAAAGCCTGAAAACCGCCTTCGACTACAGCCCGGACCATCAGATCGTTGCCGTCGACATGGCGTTCTGCACGATGAGCGACCTCGACGACGCCGACCCCTTCCGCGCGCTCGCCAAAAAACTTGTCAGCAACGCGATGAACGGCCCTTATGAGCGCAAGCTTGAGCTCGTCGACCGTCTGCTCGACGCGACGCATGCCGACGGCGTCATCCACTTCTGCCACTGGGGATGCAAGCAGTCCTCAGGCGGGAGCGCCCTTTTGCGTGAGCACCTGCACGAAGCCGGCGTGCCGCTTCTGCAGCTCGACGGCGACGGCATCGACGAGCGCAACAGCCACGACGGGCAGATAAAGACGCGCCTCGAGGCATTCTTCGAGGTGCTCGAGGCGAAGCGGGCAGAAGGCGCCGCGCAGGGCGGAAACGTCAACGGGGAAAGCACTGCGCAGGGCGGGGCCTCCGAGACGAAGGGCGGTACGCGATGAGAATCGGGTATGTCTGCAAATACGTCCCTGCCGAGGCGCTCGAGGCAATGGGCGCGCATATGGAGCGCATCGAGCCTGATGAGAGCATCGTCAGCTTCGACGCTGCCGAGTCTTGCATGCACGCGAACATGTGCAGTTTCGCGAAGGCGACGTTCGAGACCGTCCTTTCGGGTAACCTTGACGGCATCGTGCTGACCACCTGCTGCGACAGTATGCGCCGCCTCGCCGACGCCCTGCGCGCACAAGCCCCCAACCTGTTCATCCACGTGCTCGACGTGCCGCGCGACACGGGCGAGGCAGCCTGCGCGCTGTACCAGCGACGCGTGGCCGAGCTCCTTTCCGCATACGGCGAGTTTGCCAATGCAACGTTTTCGGAAAAGAAGCTGTTCGCCCAGCTCGGCGGCACCCTTTGCCCTGCGGAAGGCACTTGCGACTCAACCCTAGAGCTCTACTACGCAAGACTTCATTCAGAAGCTGTGCAGCCTTCATTCCGCCTCGCGAAGTCGAGCTTCGTCTCGCAAAGTTTCGCCAACAGCAACCAGGCGGCGGACTCGGCTGCATGGAGCGAAGGCTGCGAAGCTTCTGAGCGCAATACGGACGAGGCAGCCGCCGCCCCGCGGGTCGACAACGCCCTGCAACCGCAGACGCACTTCTCCCCCACGATGCCCAACGTAGGCATCGCAGGCGCACGCGCGAACGCCGAAATCAAGCGAATCCTCGAAGCGCACAGCGTGAACATCGCCTTCGACATCACCTGCACGAACGCAAGCCGCCGCTTCGTGCCCCAAAAGACGGACACGCTTGCCCACTATACGCACGACGTGCTCACACAGCTTCCCTGCGCGCGCATGCGGGACATATCCCCGCGCAAAGCCTTCTTCGACCACGTCCTTCCCCAAGTCGATGGGCTGGTCTATCACACTGTGCAATTTTGCGACATGTATTCCTACGAGTACAGCGATCTTAAACGGACATCGCCCGCGCCGATACTCGCGCTTGAGACCGACTGCACCGCGCAAAGCCGAGGGCAAATGCTCACGCGTCTCGAGGCGTTCCTCGAATCGATAGGCGCCTCGCAAAAAGAACACCTCGCAAGCCAGAAAGGCTCACCCATGAGCAAAACCGCAACCTTCGTCGTCGGGCTCGACTCGGGCTCGACTTCCACCAACGCCGTCGCCATGAACGAGGCACGCGAAATCGTCGCGAGCGTCGTCATCAAAACGGGCGCAAAGGCGGGCGCTTCCGCCGAGCGCGCGTACCGCGAGGTGCTCGAGCGCGCAGGTATCACACCCGACCAGATCGCATGCACCATCGCCACCGGATACGGCCGCGTGAGCATCCCGTTTGCCGACGAGAACGTGACCGAGATCAGCTGCCACGGGCGCGGCGCGCACTACTTCAACCCCGCCGTTCGTACCATCCTCGACATCGGCGGCCAGGACAGCAAGGCCATCCACGTGAACGCCGCGGGCGAGGTGACCGATTTCGCGATGAACGACAAGTGCGCGGCTGGCACGGGACGTTTTCTCGAAATGATCGCGCGCTCACTCGAGATCAGCCTCGACGAGCTGGGGCCAGCGGCGCTCGAAAGTAAGAAGCACCTGGAAATCGCCAGCATGTGCTCGGTTTTCGCGGAGTCCGAGGTCATCTCGCTCATCGCCAACAACGAGGAGAAACCCGACATCGCAGCAGGCGTCTGCCGCGCCGTGGCCGGCAAGGCGTATTCGCTCATGAGGCGCGTCGGTCTGGAAGGCGCCTACATGATGACGGGCGGCGTTGCCCAAAACCCCGGCGTGGTGCGCGCGGTCGAGGAGCTCATCGGCGAGAAGCTCTTCATCTGCGAGGACCCCGAAATCGTCGGAGCGACCGGCGCTGCTCTGCTCGCGTTGGAAAAATCAGAGTAGTATATATTTGCGTATAAATTTTGCATAAATATATGCTATAATTTCTTCTGTTCTAAGGAGGAATCTATGCCATTGCCCATACCGCAGATTAGGCCCATCAGCGACCTTCGCACCAATCTGAACGATGTATGCGAATTGGCGCGCGAGAGCCAACAGCCCATCTTCATGACGAAGAACGGCAAGGCGAGCCTCGTGGTTATCGACTGCGAAGCGTACGAAGGGCAGCAGCGACACGAACGCTATGTGCAGAAACTCCGCGAAGCAGAAATCGAGGAGAAGTATCGATCGGAATCGCTCACGAAACAGGCAGTCGGCGATTCCATCGAGCGCCTTTTCGCACATTGGGGCATTTAAATGCTCGCCCCCCTCTACCGTCCTCGTGCTGCATACGATTTAGAATCGATAGTGATTTATCTAGGCGAGGTGCAGAAAGTCCCGAAATCAGCCCGCAAAGTCTACGATTCAATCGTCGAATCAATCGATCACCTTTGCGAAACGCCCGAGCTTGGCCGTCCCTTCGCCGACGAAAGACTTTCTCACCAAGGGTACCGATCATGGCTTGTCAGCCCCTACCGCATTTTCTATTCTTTCAACAGCGAGAACCTTATCGTATGGCGAATCATACACACTCGCCAAGATGTCGATGACTTTGCGTTCATCGACATCGATGATTAACCGAACGCAAAGCGACGATTAAAGGACTACTACATGAGAACTGAAGACTTCGACTACGACCTGCCCGAAGAACTTATCGCGCAGGAACCTGCGGCGGTGCGTGACGCCTGCCGCATGCTGGTGATGGATCGCGAATCGGGAGAACTCGAAGATCGCATCTTCCGCGACATCGAGGAGCACCTGCGCCCGGGCGATTTGCTCGTGGCAAACGAAACGCGCGTCATGCCCGCACGCCTTTTAGGCGCGAAACGCGGCACGGGCGGTCAGGCGGAAGTGTTCCTCCTTCGCGAGGTCAAAGGCGAGAAGGCAAAGCCTTATCTCGACGAAGCGCTCACCGAATCAGCCAACCAACAAGCCATCTGGGAAGTGCTCGTGCGCCCCGGCAAGCGTCTGAAGCCAGGCAGCGGCGCTATAGTCGACTTCACCGACAAGCAGGGAAACGTCGCGCTTTCCGCCGAAGTCGTCGACTGGGCGAGCGCGAAGACGGACGCAGCGGCGACGGGCGAAGGCCAGGACGCCGAGGCCTCGGCCGCTAAAGGCGAGCGCATCGCGCGCCTCACCACGACGCTCCCCTCGCTCGACGAGGCGCTTCACGCCGTTGGCCACACGCCCCTTCCGCCCTACATCAAAAACTACGCAGGCGACGAAGAGCTGTACCAAACCGTGTACTCGCGCCGCGAGGCATCGGCGGCGGCGCCCACCGCGGGCCTTCACTTCACGCCCGAGCTCATCGAGCGCTTGAAGGCGAATGGGGTTCGTTGGGAAACCGTCGAGCTCGAAGTGGGCCTCGACACCTTCCGCATCGTGGACGAGGACGACCCGACCAAGCACAAGATGCACACCGAGTTCTACACCGTGCCGCAGACCACTGTCGACGCCATCAACGAGACGCATGCAGCGGGCGGGCGCGTCATCGCCGTGGGAACCACGTCAACCCGCAGCCTGGAAAGCGCCTGGGATCCGCAGGCGAACGGCGGCGAAGGCGCCATCACGGCGCGCAATCGCGACGCCACGAGCCTCTACCTTCTGCCGGGCAGCACCTTCCATGTAATCGACGGGCTCATCACGAACTTCCATGTGCCCAAGAGCACGCTCATGATGCTCGTAAGCGCATTCTCGAGCCGCGAGCACATTATGGCGGCATATCGCCACGCCATCGAGAACCGCTACCGTATGCTCTCCTTCGGCGACGCCATGTTCATCAAGCCGGCGAAATAAGCTGCATGCAAATACAAGCGAGGCCCCCGCGAAATCCATGTTCGCAGGGGCCTCACATCTTGCTGGGGAGAATCATGCCGAGGGAAAAGCCCAGCCCCCGCCTATTCCCCTGCAGGCACCTCGCCAGTTTCCAGAATGCGCAGAAGCGCATCCTCGTCGAGCACGGGAACGCCGAGCGCTATTGCCTTGTCGTATTTGCTGCCCGCAGCCTCACCTGCGACAACATAGCTCGTCTTCTTCGACACGCTGCCCGAGACCTTCGCGCCGCGCGCTTTAAGGGCAGCCCCCGCCTCGTCGCGCGTCATCCCGCTTTGCGTGAGGCTTCCCGTCAGCACGAAGGTCAGCCCTGCAAGCGTTTGCGGCAGCGCGTCTTCCTCGGCAGCCTGCACGTCGTCCTCCAGAGACACGCCATGTTTGCGCAGCCGATCGATCACAGCCACGTTGTCGGGCGTGCGGAAGAACAGGTACACGCAGCGGGCAATCTTCGGGCCCACGCCCTCGACCGCAGCAAGCTCCTCTTCGCTTGCCGCCATGAGCGCATCGATGGAAGGGAACGCCGCAGCGAGCGCTTCCGCCATTGTCTTTCCCACATGGCGAATCCCCAGGCCGAACAGAGGCCTGGCGAGCGGGCGCATGCGGCTCTCGTCGATCGCCGCCACGAGCTTCTTCGCCACGGTCTCGCCCAAGCGGATTGGCGCGCCGTCCTTGTTCACGCGCCCCATGTCGAGCATTGAGAGCTCGACCGCATCGAGCGTGTAATAGTCGGCGACGTCGGTCACGCGGCCGCTCTCGATAAGGCGCCCGATGATTTCCTCGCCCATGCCGTCAATGTCCATAGCGCCGCGGCTCGCCCAATGGATAAGGCGCTCGGCAGCCTGAGCTGGGCAATCAATGGAAATGCAGCGGTAATCAACCTCGCCTTCCTCACGCACAACGGGGCTTTGGCAGCTCGGACACACGCGCGGCATCTCCCAGGGCTGTGCGTCGGCTGGACGAAGGGAAAGCACGGGCCCTAAGATCTCGGGAATCACGTCGCCCGCCTTGCGCACGATGATCGTGTCGCCCACGCGCACATCCTTGCGACGCACCTCGTCCTCGTTGTGCAGCGTGGCGCGCGCCACGGTGGAGCCCGCCACGCGCACCGGGTCGAGCTCGGCAACGGGCGTCAGCTTGCCCGTGCGCCCGACCTGCACCGTGATATCGCGCAACAGTGTCGTCTTCTCCTCGGGCGGGAACTTGAAGGCGATCGCCCAGCGCGGAGCACGCGCCGTATAGCCCATCGCCTCCTGCTGCGCAAACGAGTTCACCTTCACCACAACGCCGTCGATCTCGTATGGCAGGGCGTTGCGACGCTCCAACGAGCGCTCGCAGAACGCATGGACCTCTTCAGCCGAATGGACAAGCTCGATGTCGGGGTTCACATGGAATCCCGCGCGCTTCAACCATTGCAGCAGATCCCATTGCGTGTCGAGTGCGAGCTTGCGCTCATCGCCCACGGCATACACGAACGTCGACAGGTCACGATGCGCCGTGACCTGCGGATCTTTTTGGCGAAGGCTGCCTGCAGCGGCGTTTCGCGGATTGGCAAACCCCGACTTGCCGTTGGCCTCCGCAGCCGCGTTGAGCGACTCGAAGCTCGACTTGGGCATGTAGCACTCGCCGCGCAGCTCGATAGGCTCCTCGGTGTCGCGAATGGCTGAAAGCGCCTCGTCGCGCAGGCGCAGAGGAACGTCTCGCACGGTCCGCATGTTCACCGTGATATCCTCGCCCGTCGTGCCATCGCCGCGCGTCGCCGCCTTCAAAAGGTGCCCGTTCTCGAAGGTGAAGGCGACAGAGGAGCCATCGATCTTCAGCTCGCACACAAGCGGGGGGATCTCGCCGAAGAAGTCCTCCACGCGACCGAGCCACTCGTCGAGTTCGCCAGCGTCCATGGCGTCATCGAGCGAGTACATGCGACGCTCGTGCTGGATGGGCGCGAACTGCTCGCCGACGTAGCCGCCCACGCGCTGGGTCGGGCTCGACGGGTCGATGAGTTCCGGATGCTCCGCCTCGAGGGCGCGCAGCTCGTGCATGAGCGAGTCGAACGCGCCGTCAGAGATCGCGGGCGCATCGAGAGCGTAGTAGAGATAGCTGTTGTGCTCGATCTCGCGGCGGAGCGCCTCGATACGCGCCGCCGGATCACTCGTCTGAGCAGCCAATTCCTCACCGCTGAACAAATTCTGCTGTTCTTCGGGCATATCCGTCCCCTTCACGAACAAGGCCCCGGGCATGCCGGGGCCTGATACCGTTTCGCTATGCGGTCGCCCACCGAGGCGACGCTACATGAGCACGCTGTCGGCGCGCCATCCGTACATGATAAGGGAAGCGCCGCGCATAATGACAAATACCGCCAAGAAAACAGCGAGCATCGCCGGGTAGACGAAGAACACCACGCCGCACAGGATGTCCACGATACCCGAAAACACCATCCAGCCCCACATCGGCATGTTGAACTTGCGCAGCTGAACCGCGCCGACGACCTCGATGACGCCGAACGCCACGACGAAGATGCCCACGAGCCACGACACAACGCCCGCAAAGACGATCGGGTGCAGCAGCAGCATGATGCCAATGATGATGTCGAGGACCGCATACACGATCATCCAGGGCGAAGGCGAGGTGAACAGATTCCCCTTCAGGCGCACATAGCCCACAAGGTCGAGGATGCCGCTCACGAGAAACCCAGCGCCCAGTATCGCCGTGATCGTCGCCAACGTGAGTCCGGGAAACGCGGTGATGAAAATCGCGAGGAGCACAAGGAGCATACCTGCGACGATAAGCCCCCAATCGTGACGTTTCGATTCTGCCATAACGATCGACCTCCTTTGATATCGATGCGCGCCGCGCCGCAGTCGATGCGCAACGCCCTCATGTGACAGCCTTATTCTACCGCGCACGCGCTCCTCGGTGAATAATTCTTACCCATGTGTCGAATAACGTGCCCCCAATTCCTGCTCACCCATGCGGTCTCTGAGCGTTTCGAATTCCCGAATCACCAGAGGAAGATAGCGCGGCAGGTCTTCCGCTACGACGCATCGCTCGGTAAGCTCGGATGCGGCAAGGCGGCCTGCCCGGGCGTGAAGCGTCGCTGCAAGCACGCATGCATCGAAAGACGCAAGCCCCTGTGCGAGAAGCGCGCCGATCATGCCCGCGAGCACGTCCCCCGTACCAGCCTTCGCGAGCGCAGGCGTCCCCTCGCCCATCGCCGCGACGATCTCGCCGTCGGATATGAAGCTCTTCGGCCCCTTAACAAGTGCCGTCACGCCATACGCGAGCGAGATAAGGCGTGCGAGCTCACCCGCATCATCGGTCGGGAAGCCAAAGGGGGCGGCGAGCCGAGCCGCCTCGCCCGCATGGGGCGTCACGACCGTATCGAGCCCGGACTCGAAGCGCTCCCGGACGAGCTTGCGGCCCTTTTTCGTGGCGAGGAAGGCAAGAGCGCCCCCGTCCACCACAAGCGGCGCGCAGGCAGATTCGATCACGGTGAAGACGAGCTTTTTACACGACCCGCTCGACGCGTCGAAACCAGGGCCTAGGACATACGCCGACGGATGGCCCGCTCGCATCGGCGGGAAATCGCTAGGTGAAAGGTTCTTCCACGAGCGGACGACGAGGGAGGGGCTGACCGCGCGAACGGCATCGACCGATTTCGACGCGCAGATGACCTCGGTATACCCCGCCCCCATACGCTGAGATGCCAAGGCGGCGAGGGCGGCGGCACCGGGATAGCGCGAGCAGCCGGCAACGAGCGACACCTTCCCGCGGGTGTACTTGTTGGCATCTTGCGCAAGCTCGGGAAGGAGTCCGCACAGCTTCGCATCCGAATACTTCCATGCGATCATCTTGAAGTCCCTTCGCGTTTTTTCATCATCTTGCTTGAGTATAACCGCTGTACGTCCGACTTGGCCCCCTCAAGCTGCTCATCATCTTATCCGATTTGCGATTTCGGTGGACGCGACGATCGGCCTAGAGCAAAGAAGCGCAGGCGCATCGAGGAAAGGGGCGTGCGAAGGACCGCCCGAGGAAGACTGCAGCCGAGCGCCAATCGAGGAGCCGGCAGGGACCAAACCGAACGCTCACGTCGAAAATTGCTCGCTTCCTACCTGTTTTTCTTAGTAATTATTAGCGAGCTTCCTTTTTTATCGATTCACAATCCATCTGGGGATACACCCTGCTACAATCGCGGCATGGACGTTATCGTTTGCCACATATCGGCTCTTCACTATTGGCTCTCGCAGATTGGGAGCCCCCGTATTGACGCCCTTCAATCTGCCCTCGCTCCCCAACTTGGCATCCCTCTTCGAGAATCCGAGATAGTTGCAGCTATGAGCATCCTTCCCAAAGAGCGGCAACGCGAGAAGGTTCATCTTCTCACCAAGACGCACGAAGCAGCGAGGCACTCGCGCGATATCGCGGTTCATACGACCTCCCTCGAGCTCACGCCCACCGATTTTCATCTTGCAGCACCGGGGGTCTTCGTCTGCTCGCCCGAGTTCGCGCTCATCCAATCTGCCCAGACGCTCGACGAAATCGAGTTCCTTCGAATCGCATTCGCACTCTGCGGGACATATCGCGTTGGCACCAACGACGCGTATCCCCTGACCACGCCCTTGAAAATCAACCAAATGCTCACCCGCATGACAGGCTTGAACGGCGCCAAACCCGCCCGTCGACTTGCGCCCTACATTCTTGCGGGCGCGGCCTCCCCGCGAGAAACCCAGCTCGTGCTGCATCTTTGCCTGCCCTACCGCATGGGCGGCTACGGGATTGCCTATCCGCAGCTCAACCCGCGCATCGACCTTCCGGCGCACGTTCAGCGGCTTACGGGAAACAGCGTGCTGTTCCCCGACCTATTCTGGCCCGATAAGAACATCGCCGTCGAATACGACAGCGATAAATGGCATACCGGATCATCGCGCATTGCAAACGACGCACGTCGTCGCAACATCTTCGTACATCTGGGAATAACGGAAATATGCGTTACGAAACGCGAGTTCAACGACTTAATCGCCTTCGACAAAACAGCGCGAATCCTTTCCCGTCGGCTTCGGCATAGAGTCCATCCTCGCAGCGAGGAATTCGACAGCAGGCAGATGAAGCTGCGCAAGAAACTACTTGCCCCGCTCCTCCCTGTACAAAAATGACGATAAGTTATGGAGAAATGAGTTCTCTGTACTAAAAGTGGTACAGGTGAGGCGCAAAAACTCACGCTTGATAGCATTTTTTATGGACAAATGTGACGAAATTAGGGTAAAACTCGCTGAGTTGGGGAGAGAATTCACAACTTATCGTCATTTTTGTACACGACACCAGCGCAAGAGGTGCTGAACGAAAAGGCGGACTGTCAGATGCTCAGAGAAGGGCACTGGAGCCCGGGGGTGAAAAGCGGAAAGAAGCGGGGAAGGCCGCCATAGGGAATGCCAGCATCCAAAGACCGGGGGCGGAACCAGAAGGGCGAGGAACCATAGGGAAAGGCGGCAACAAAGAGCCCAGGTAGAATTGGAAAGGGGCGGGCTAAGGGCAATCCCCCTGCTAAGCCCACCCCTCAGCGGCAAATTCGGCTGAAGCCGCATTCCCGAGCTAGACGCCCTCGGGCGAGGCGGCCTTCTCGCCAGACAGCGTCGCGTCTGCGGGAGCGTCGATCTCGTCAAGCATCGTGCGCGCCTCCTTGAAGCGCTTCGCGAGCTCGGCTTTCTGGTCGACCCGCTCCTCCGCCGCCTTTTGGGAATCCTCCGTGATAGCCAATGCACACGCGACGGCATCGGTATGCGTATACGAAAGCGAGATGGGAAGTTCGCGAACGCCCAGCTCTTTGGCTACCTGCTTCGCGCGGCCCGACAGCACCACATACGGCCGTCCCTTCGACGAGCGCTTCACCTCGATATCGCGCACCCCGATTCCGCGAGTGAAGCCCGTCCCGAGAGCCTTCACCACGGCCTCCTTCGCAGCGAAGCGCGTGGCGAAATGAACCTCGGGTGCTGCCGTGTCCTCGCAGTAGCAGCATTCCTCGCAGGAAAACACCTTACGCGCGAACGACGGGGTGCGCTCCAGAATCTTCTTCATGCGCGCGATCTCGACGATGTCGACGCCAAGGCCGACCGCCCCGTCGATGGGCAGCGACACCGCGGCGGCGTCCTCGACCGCGCGAACGGTTTCCTCTTTCCGTGCAGGCATCAAGACCCCGCTCCCCTATTCCACCGTCACGCTCTTCGCGAGGTTGCGCGGCTGATCGACATCGCAGCCGCGCTCGATGGCGATGGCGCGGGCGAACAGCTGCAGCGGCACGCTCGCCGTGATGGCGGAAAACGCATCGCGAACCTTCGGGATGTAAATCACGTGGTCAGCGTGCTGCTTGATGTCCTCATCGCCCTCGGTTGCCACGGCGACGATCATCGCGCCGCGGGCTTTGCTCTCCTGCAGGTTGGAAACGACCTTGTCGTAGACCGGGCTCTTCGTCGCGATGGCGATGACGGGGAATCCCTCGTCGATGAGCGCAATCGGGCCGTGCTTCATCTCGCCGGCGGGGTACGCCTCGGCGTGCAGGTAGCTGATCTCTTTCAGCTTGAGCGCACCCTCGTAGCTGATGGCGGCACCCATGCCGCGCCCGATGAAGAGCGCATTGCGGGCATCCTTGCACGCGCGCGCCGCTTCCTCGATGGAGGGCTTGCACTCGGCAAGGATGCGCTCGACCTGCTCAGCCGTGTCCGCCAGCTCGCGGAACAGGAGGCGGATCTGGTTCATACGCAGCTTGCCCTTCGCCTGAGCGAGCAGCATCGCGAGCAGCGTCAAGCTCACCACCTGGCCCAAGAACGACTTTGTCGACGCGACGGCAATTTCCTTGTTCGCCTTCGTGTAGATGACGCCGTCGGACTCGCGCGCCACAGGGCTTCCCACCACGTTCGTGATGCCGAACACGCGGGCACCCTTCACGCGGGCGTCGCGGATAGCGGCGAGCGTGTCGGCCGTCTCGCCCGATTGGGACACCGCAACGACGAGCGTCGTCGGGGTAATGATGGGGTTGCGATAGCGGAACTCGCTTGCGACCTCGCATTCCGTGGGGATGCGCGCCCAGCCCTCGATCAGGTTTTTCGCGATGAGGCCCGCATGGTAGCTTGTGCCGCACGCGATGACGTACACGCGGTCGATGAGGTTAAGTTCCTCAGGTGTCAGATCGAGCTCGTCGATGGAGAGCGCGCCGTTCACGAGCCGTCCAGCAAGCGTGTCGCGAATGACGCGCGGCTGCTCGTGAATCTCCTTCAGCATAAAATCGGGGTATCCGCCCTTTTCTGCCAGGTCAAGGTCCCAATCGACATGCGTGATGCGCGGCTCGATCGCACACCCCGCCTCGTCGGTGTATTCGATGCCCGACGCGGTCATGCGCGCGTACTCGCCGTCTCCCAAGATGACGACGTCGCGCGTGGCGTCGATCATGGCAATCATGTCGGAAGCGACGTATGTGCCGTCTTCCCCTTGCCCGATAACAATCGGAGAATCCTTTCGCGTGACCGCGATGACGCCCGGCTCCATGTCGCAAACAGCGGCAAGGCCGTAGGCGCCCACGATGCGAGAGCACGCATCGCGCAGCGCCGCAACGAGATCGCCCTGATAGGCCTCTTCAAGAAGATGGGCGACGACCTCGGTATCGGTCTCGCTCGTGAACACGTGCCCGCGACCTTCAAGCTCTTCGCGCAGCTCAGCGAAGTTCTCGATGATACCGTTGTGCACGACGGCGATATGTCCGCCGCAAGAAGTGTGCGGGTGCGCGTTCGCTTCGCTCGGTTTGCCATGCGTAGCCCAACGCGTGTGCCCGATGCCGCACGTGCCCTGGAAATCAAAATGTGACAGCGTGTGCTCCAGACTCGCCACCTTGCCTTTACGATGAATGACAGCAAGGGAGTCGCCCTCCTGCACCGCGATGCCAGCCGAATCGTAACCGCGGTACTCAAGCCGTGTCAAACCCTGAATGAGAATGCCCTGAGCTGGGCGTTTACCAGTATATCCCACGATTCCGCACATATGAGAGCTCCTTGTCGTCAGGCGCGGGCGGCGCTTTTTCCGCACCTATTCTAGGTGATTCGCGAAGGTTGGAAGCCCCCATGACCGTCAAAGCAGAAAATCAATCGGCAGTGGCACATCCTTGCGCACTTCGGCTTACGAGCAATCCGCCGCGCTCGCGCGACTAGCCGAATGCCCCTGGAATCTTACGGAAAAGATTGGCAGGCTGATTGGCTTTGAGCGATAATAAGAAGTTGTTTCAGACGTATACGTGTACGAAAGAGGTCCTGCATTATGTGGAGCAGCTGCCATCCAAAGTCGGATGACGACTTGAAGGAATGCGCCGAGCTGGGCAAATCGCTCAATCGTCTTTCCCAACCCACCATTCTCACCCTGCTTGCCCAATCGGAGACCCCGCTTCATGGCTACATCATCGTCCAGCAAGCGGCCAGCTCCCCAATGTTTGGCGGAAAGAAGCCCGACGCGACAGGCGTGTACCGTGCGCTCAAGCGCATGGAGGAATCGGGGCTCGTCACCTCCGAGTGGGAAACTCCCGCCGAGGGATCAGCAAAACGCCTGTTCAAACTTACGGAAAAGGGCCATCGCTGCCTGCGCCGCTGGATCGACGCACTCGCCTGCTACGAGCTCACACTCGAAGAGCTTCGCAAGGACGCCGCCAACGCGCTCGGCATCGATCTTCCCGACGCACCGACCTGTTCGCACTAGCTCTCGCACTCGATTCGCTCATGGCGGTGAGCCCCTCGACTGCGAGAGCTCTGCAATCGTTATCTCTCACCTGGGAAAGGAGCCTCATGAGCGAATCATCCGCGCGTCGCGCGCAAGAATACCCCGCAGTGACCGGCCGCGACATCGCCGCTCTGCAAGACCCGCGCCCTATGATCATCATCGGCGCGTGCGGCCTCGGTGGTGAAACCTGCTTCGCCACCGTCATCTGGGTCACGCCGCTCTCCCATAATCCTCCGCTCATCGCCTTCGCTCTCCGTGCGAAATCACGCACCATGCAGCTCATCCAGCAATCGAGAGCCTGCAGTATCACCACGCTTCCCGCAACCGAAAAGGCCGTCGAGCTTGCAGAATACTGCGGCACCACCTCGGGAAACATCGTTGATAAGGCCTCGCAGGTCCCCCATTTCACCGCGACCGCAGAAAACGGCTCACCCGTCCCCGTGCCCGAGCTCGCGTACGCATGGGAAGTTTGCGGGGTGAACGATATTCAGCAAGCCGGCGATCACCTACTTGTCATCTGCAGCGTGGAAAAAGCGCATATCGACTGCGAACGCGACGAAAAAGGCCGGCTCATTCCCCACGATATGCTCCTCTGCGTGCAGCATGGCACCTACGCTGCCGACCATGTGCTGTAGCAGGCCCGCAAGCCGCGAGGAACCGATCCCGGCGACCAAGGAGACCCTCCACCGCTGTGAGCACCTTGGGCTCGCGCACCACCGCTCAGCCCAAAGAAAAACGTGCGGGGCTCTGCCACCTCGACGATGGCAGAGCCCCGCACTTGTTTCTCGATTCGCTTTTCCCGGAGCCCTTACGCACCCTCGCGCTTCCACCCCATGGGAAGCGGACCGCATTCCTCGATGAGCGGGCACCCGTCGCATTCCTCCGTCACACCTGGGGCGATATCGTCCCAGGGGATCTCGGTAAATCCCAAAACGCGATAGAACTCGATTGACTTCCCGCGCGCCACCAGGCGAATCTCATCGTGATGCGCTCGAGCATCGTCGATGAGCGCCCGCCCGACGCCGTATCCGCGCCATTGCTCGTTGATAACCACGGGATTCACATGCGCAATCCCCGCCTCGCTAAACGCCAGACGACAAAAGCCCACGCAGTCATCGTCCCCGTTTGCCGCGACGGTGACGTTCTCAAGCGAGGGAATGGCATCCATCCCCTCGCGATACGCATAGTAGTTGATAAGCTCCCAGTCGCCCTCACGCGCTGGGCGCAGCGTAAACAAATCGCTCATGACCTGGCCTTACGCTACATAATGGGCGGCACGTAGATCTTCATGCGCGAATGGGGGATAGCCTTCAGCGAAAGCTCGGTCAGCCCCTGCGCCACCGTCTCCAAGCGATCGGTCGGGATTCCCATGAACATCATGTCCTCGCCGATATCAGTCGCCGCGCGACAGCCGTAGCACCCGAACGTGATGTTCGGCTCCTCCTTCATCAGGGGATACAGCACCGCTTCCACACACATCGAGTTAAATCCCGATGCATGGAAATCGAAGCGATGGCCGCTGTAGTAGCTCATCGACATGCACAGCCACATCATCTGCTCGGGCGTACCGGTGAACACGACCACTTCGGGCTTGCGCACCGTCTTCGAAAGCGGTGCGACGTAGGTGGCGCGGCGGCTATGCGGTGGAAGCGTCGGGCGCTCGCGCACCATGCGCGCAGCGGCTTCCGCGTTCACCACCTTGTGGAAGAGCACGTAAATCTCACCCGTCGCCAGCTTCTCGGGGACGCCCGTCATACCGAAAATCGACGTGCCATCAGGGCACGAATGGCGAAACGGCGGCATAAGGATGCTCGCCCCGCGGCGCGCCGCCATCATCGCCTGGCAAAAACGCAGGTTCTCAGAGGGCATGGGAACGTCGGGCAGGAGCTCGTCCTTGTCGATAAGGCTCACCGCAACGGGACGCCAGCGAAGGTCGAGCTTGTCCATGATGGTGCGCTCCAGCTCAGCATAGTGTCGGTGAAGCTCGGAGTCGATCGGCTCGGCGCGCGGCTCGTCCGCGAAGGGATCGTACGTTGCGTCCCCCTCGCATTCGACGGTGAGCGCACGCTGGGGACAGTTGCCCGCGCACGTGGTGCACCCCACGCAGTTGTCGATGTGCGCCGCGAAGGGATAGCCCTCCTCGTTCGCCTCGAGCACGTTGCAGGGGCAAAACGCGATGCACAGGCCGCACTTCACGCAGCGCGATGCATCGTTGGTCACCGAGTAAACGGTCTCGCTCGCGTCGTTGGAGGCATCCCACAACGCGATCTGATCTTGAGTATCCATGTTCGCTACCGCAATTCTTCCTTGCACCAGGGCGGATACACGCGTCGTCCCGAAGAGTCCGTCAGATGGTACGAGCAGAATGGAATGGCACGCCCATCAGGCACGGTGACCATCATGGAACACTCGCGCAAACGTTGCGTGTCCATGGAGACGGCGTCCATGTAGTTCATGATGATGACCGACAGGCCGCTTTTCACCTCGACGCCCTTCTTGGAGAGGATATCCAAGAACACCGAGCCCTGCGGGCTGTCGGGGCTGTAGCCCTCGCGATATTCCTCGGTCGTCATCGCGCGCGTCGCGGGGTAGAAGCCGGACGGATGCGCGGGCACGCCCTCGGGCGGGGTGCCGTGGACCAGGAACACGCCGGTGTCGCACAGCGGGTTGGAGCACCCGAGCGGCCAGATGTCCTCCACGCGCAGAAGGCCGTCGGACTGCTCGGCCAGATCGAAGATGACGTCGCCTGCGCTCATGGGCATGGCGCGCTCGGCATCAAAGCGCCCGGAAGTGAAGGCAGGCTGCAGCGCGAGCCCTGCGACGACATCGGCGTTTTCAAGCGAGAAGCGCAGAAGGTCGCCCAGCTGGTCGTCGTTGAGACCGGAAACGACCGCGACGGAGAGCACCACCTGGATGCCAACCTCGCGACAGCGTTCGATCACCTTGAGCTTGGTTGCCAGGATGTCGCGCCCGCACGTACCCTTGTACACGTCGCCCGTAAGCCCGTCGAAGGAGAGGTACACACCTGTAAGGCCCGCGGCGACAAGGTCTTCGAGATAACCTTCCTTGTTCGCGATGACCAAGCCGTTCGTGTTGACCTCGATTCCCCAGAAGCCCTTCTCGCGGCCCATGTAGATGATGTCGACCAAATCCTTGCGGCAGGTGGGCTCGCCGCCGGTGATTTGCACCGCGCCGTCGGTTCCCACCGCGTTCGCGATCACGTCGTACATCGCCGAGATCTCATCGAGCGTCGGATCGCCCTCGCCGGTCTCGGCGCTCATGAAACACACGGGGCAATGCAGGTTGCAGTTGCGCGTGACCTCGATCTCGAGCAGCGTGCCGCGGCGCTCGTGGCGCGCGCAGGTTCCGCACCCGAACGGGCACTTGTCCGTCACGGGGATGGTGTTTTGCGGCTTGGTCTTCTCGAACGCCTCGGAGAGCAGCCACTCGTAGTGCTCGGCGGAAGGCCACATTCGCGTGTCGAGCTTGCCGTGCTCGGGGCACGTGCGCGTCATCCACACGACCCCCTCGTCGTCGGCGTAGACCTCCGCCGGCAGCTCCTTCAGGCACTTCGGGCACAGCGCCCCCGTTTTATGCAAAGTACGCAAATCTCGTCCTATCTGATCTGAAACAACGGCCCGTTGCGGCGGCCGATAAGCCGCCGCAACCCCCTATTCCTCGTCGATGTACTGACGAGGATCGTGGTTGTCGTTCGGCGGCGTGGAAACGCGGATGTTCATGAAGTCGCACCAATCGAGCACGCGCTGCGGCACGTAGATCTCGGTCTGGTACTTTGCGGCTTCCTTGATCGCGCGGATGCAGGACACGGCGTGCGCAAGGTCGACCTTCTCGTCGATGTCGGCGACGGGCGTGAAATACGCCGAGGGGATATCCATCTCCTGGAGCTTCTCCACGTACGCGTCAAGCGCGGGCTTGCCGGTGAGGTTGTAGTACACACCCTGATGGTTGATCGGCGTGTTGTAGCTGAAGCCGACAAGCGACGTGCCGCATTCCTGGCAGGGCGCCTGCACGAAGCCCGGGGTCCCCAGGTCCTGGAAGTAGTCCAGCCACTGGAAGGCCTGGGAAATGTGGGTGATCGGCATGGTCGGGACGTCGCCGCCGACGGAGACGATGTGCTCGTAGCCCATGTCGAAGATCTGCTTGAAAGCGTCGTCGAAGTGGTCGTCGAACGTGGCGCCCTTGTCGGTGATGTAGTGAATCTCCATGGGCCACTTGCCAAGCGCGTCGTAGGTCTCGCGCATGAGCTCGACGTTGTCGGCCGGCGTGGTCGACACGAAGAAGTCGTAGGTGATCTTATCGACCGACGGGTCCTCGGCAACGAGGGCGTCGTTGTCCGCCTGCATCGACAGAAGCGCCTGCATGCACATCTCGCTCACATCGTACAGGCAACGGCGGAACAGCTCTGCCGCCTGCTCGGGACTCAAAAAGCCGCCACGCTCAATCGTCAGGCGCGTCTTCACCAAACCCGGGACGGGCGGCTTGCAGAACAGGAGCAACGCTTGTTTTTTCTCTGCCACAGTACTCTCCTTCGTATATCACTCGCTCGGTTTCGAGCGCATTCACCACTAGTGTACCTTGCACATTATAGGACGAGAGCCGTTATCTGGCATCGTCCTTGTCCGCATCGGTACGTTCTTTCACGTAGGGGTCATCTTGCCATGAAAGTATCTCGTCGACCTTCCTGATCACGCAATCGATGGCGTTGTACCACCAGGTGCCGATCATGGGCTCGCCTGTCGCGACCGAGCAGGTCGTCAGGCAGTTCACGTTCGACTCCCACATGCCGCCGAAGTCAGGCGCACCAGGGGTCCACTCGGGATGCCACCAGCCATAATCAATGCTCACCATATCGTCGCGCATCGTGCGCACTTCCAGAACGAAGCGCGCGCTCCCCTTGTCGGTGGCAACCTCGACGGTGTCTCCCGCGCGAAGTCCCAGCCGCTGCGCCGTCGCGGGCGAGATTTCCACCGCAGGATGCGGCGAGGATTTGCGGAACTTCGGGTTGTTGAAGTACATCGACGCGTTGTAGGGCTGCTTGCGGGCACCGGTGACCATCGACAGATGCGCTCCCCCGCACGCCGTGGCGCGCTCAATGAGCTCATCCGAGCAAAGCGAGAGGCACGGCGCAGGCTCGGGCAGACGCTGGCCGCCGAAATCGGGAAGGATCTCGCTTGCAAGCTCGATTTTCCCCGTGGTGGTGGCGAAGCCCCGCGGGTTGCCCGTCTCATCGGGATACAGGTACTTGAAGGGGACAGGCGGGCGGAAGTACATACCGCGCTCGCAGTATTCTTCCCAGGTCATGCCCGCGCGGGCGAGCACGTCCTCAAGCGCATCCTTGAACGTCTCGTGCGGCCACGCCTCTGCCTGCCCCAGGCGAAGCCCCAAAGCGCGGAAGATGTCGTAGTCGCTTCTGCGCTCGTAGTACGGCTCGACCGCCGCCGGGCCGCCGTAGGCGATGTTCGCGACGCCGCCATGCTGCTGGAAGAGCGGGCGCTCGATTGCGCCTGCGCAAGGCAGGACGAAATCGGCGATAGAAGCGGTCGGCGTCAAGTAGTAGTCGATCACCACGATCAGGTCGAGGCCCATGAGCGCGTTGAACACGCGATGCGTGTCGGCATAGGTGAGCAGCGGGTTCGTCGCGTTCACGATGAGCGCGCGCACCGGATAGGGCTCGCCTGTCTCCATCGCGCGGAGTACGAGATCGGGGTGGGCTGACGTCATGTAGCGCGTCGGGAGCCTGCAGCCCAAGCGCTCGGTCACCTTCTGTACCTTCGCGTAACCCTCGTAGCACTGAAGCGGCGTGAAGGGGGTGTTCAGACAGCGCGCCTTGTGCTCGGGCGCCATCTCGTCGGTCATCTCAAGCTCGACTTCTGTGGTGAAGTCGCTCATCTCGGTGATGATGCAGGCGCCGGGCTTGTCGACGTTGCCCGTGATTGCGCGCAAGCAGCAAATCGCCCGATGTGTGGGCGCCACGTTGCGGCCCGACTGGTCGATACCGCGCCCCGACACGAGCGCCGCCGCCTGGGCACGCCCGAACCAGCGCGCCGCGGTGCGCACGTCATCGGCCGAAACGCCGCAAAACTCGGCGACGTACTCGGGCGTGTATCGCGCTACGTGGGCAGCGAACTCGTCGAAGCCATGGCACCATTCCGCAACGAAATCGCGGTCGTACAGGCCCTCGGCGATGATCACGTTCGCGAAGCCGAGCGCAAGGGCGCAATCCGTGCCCGTCTTCGGCGCGATCCACAAATCGGCGCAGGACGAGGTCTTGGTGTAGCGCGGATCGATCACCACGAGCGGCGTGTCCGATTTGCCGATGCGTCGAATCGACTGCCACCAGAGCGAATTGTCCGACTCAGCCGGGTTCGTTCCCCAGATGAAGACGCATTCCGTGTCGTCGTTGATGTCGGCCTCGATTGTCCAACCGAACGTGATCGCGTCCATCCAGATGCGCGGGTTCCAGCAGATCTGCCCTATGCCCATGTTGTTCGGCGACCCAAACATGTTCATGAAGCGATGCAGCGGCCAAAACGAAGCATGAGGCCCGCCAATCATGGATGCAAGCGTTTCAGACCCATACTGGTCGCGAAGCTGCGATAGGCGCTGCGCGATGTCGTCGAGCGCCTCGTCCCAGCTCACGCGCTCCCAATTGTTCGCTCCGCGCTCGCCAACGCGACGCAGCGGATAGTTCACCCGGTCGTCCCCATCGAGCACGTCAAGGTTCATCTTCCAGCGGCGACACCCCGCAAGCACCTTCGGGTCGTAAGGATAGCGCGAAGGGTCGGGCTCCAAATCGACAACGCGCCCATCTTCCACCGTCGCATGAAACGCGCAGAGATACCCGCAGAAATGACAGTTCGTTTTGCGCACCTCGCGCATTTACGCATCCTCCTTCGCGGCTCCCTCGCCGCCGAGTCCAACGAAATTCCTCACGCCTTGCCCCTGCTTCTCGACACCGAGCGAGTCGTCGAACAGGAAGCGCAGCTTCATGTAGGCATCGGCATGATACCAGTCGATGCGCCAGTTGAAGAGCAGCTCGAGGTAATGGAACACCGGAACCTCGCGCTGCGCCATCATCAGCTGGAACGTGCAGCTCACGCATGCTGTGACGATTGCGCTCGCACCCAAATCGGACGCGTCTTGCCCGTGCTCGCGCGCCTGGCTGTCGGCAAGCTCGGTCTTGCCGGCGGCGCGGGCGAGCGACCCGCAGCACACCGAGCGTTTGCGCACCTTCTCGCCCTCGACGAGCAGCTCCTCTGGCATAAGCGCGCGCAGCCCGTCGGCGAACTCCCCCGTCTTCTTGTCGGGACACGAGTCGTGCGGCATGAAGAGAAGCGACTCGGGCGCCTCGCATGCCTCGGTGGGGTTGCCCCCCTCGTCGTACCAGTCGGGATGGCGCCAGGCAAGCTCGCGGTTGAGCATCTCTCGCGCGACAGCTGCATCGACGCGATAGCCCATCTGCGCAAGCAACAACGGAAGCGCAACGATTTCCACGCCCTGCGTACGCTCATCGCGAGCGAGCGCGCCCCGAAGCGCGAGCACGCAATTCGGACACGCGGCAACGATGCGACGCGTGCCGCGGGCAGAGACCTGCTCGATAAGTTCAGCCTCGAACAAGCGGCGCCGCGCCGGTCCATCGGGTTCGTACTGCAAGATCTTGCCGCAGCAAAGAAGCGAGATGCCATCGACCTCTCCCGCTGATTTCAACAGGTCGTACACTGACTGCACGAGCGGCAACCCGTAGTTGATAAGCGAGCACCCTGGAAAGAACGGCGATGCGCAGGTGTTTGGCTCATCCGACCGTTCGACCATGAGCGCCTGCAACCCCGGGTAATCACACGTAATCGAGCTTCCCGTCAACACATCATCGAATGCATAAGGTCCCACAGCGTTTTCCCTCCTCCCCCTGCCTTGATTGCAGAGTTTTCCATCATCAATGCGAATGCGTCCCAACCGCTTCGCCCTCATGTTAGAAAACTGCGCATGATACAAGGCGAACCCGACCTCGTGCAAGGTCGGGTTCGCGACATGCTCGATCAAGTACCCAGGTTATACGACCTGGGGCACAAGCGAGAGCTTAGTACATGTTCTCGCCGTAGGTCCAATGCTCGACGAACTCCGCATGGGGGTCGGCCGTGCGATTGTAGTAACGGTTCTCGCCCGGAATCTCGGCGCGCTCGTCGGAGTACACGCAGAGGTAACGGAGCAGCAGACCGCCGCAGAGCACGAGGACGGGAGCAACCACGGTGGAAGCCGCGGAGTCGGCGCCGAAGACGTACAGGAGGAACGGAAGAACCAGACCACAGACGATCATGCCGAGCCAGAACAGCGGGGCGGTCTTGCCGACGACCCAACGACGGGCAACTGCCTTCTGGGTGACGTTGCCGGCGCCCAGGAAGGAGAGGATCATGATGAGCAGAACGGTAACCTCAGCGCAGACCAGGATGATGTCGACGACATGAATGATCTCGTGGATCTCCTCGGTGGCAGCAAGCAGGGCCACGGTCGGCTCAGCGAAGATGCCCAGCGACAGCGCGATAGCGGCGCAAGCGGTGGACAGAGCCGAGATGGTGAACAGCACGGGCAGCGCCGGGGTCGCCCAGAAGGAGTGAGCCTTCAGAGTCGAGAGCATGACGCCCGTGTACACCATGATGCCGAAACCGGCGATACCGGCGATCGTGGCGAACACCGGGGTACCGCCACCGAACACGGAGGCGGTAGCGCCTAGGAAGCCCCAATCAAGCGGCAGCACGTCCAGATAGCCGAGCAGCCAGAAGATGTCGCCGAACATGGCAATGACCAGGAGCGTTGCGCCCCATTTGATGATTGCCGTCGCCGTTGTCCACACTCGCCAGAACACAAGCGGCTGACCGAGCTCGAATACGAGGAAGAAGCAGCCGATAGCGAGCGCAGCGAGCGCGAAGAACATCGGCACGAAGAAGAGCGAGCCCGTGCCAGGGTTGACAATGAGGCTCATGATAGCCGTGAGGCACATGATGCCGCCGCCGAGGCCACCCAAGAACAGGTAGATGACAATCGGCGCTTCCCAATAATGATGCTTCATTATCGCTGACCTCCCAAATCCGGAATGTAGTAGACCTGAGGCTCCGTGCCGTGCTCGGTGAACAGGCGCTCAGTATGGAGCGAGTTGACGAGCTTCGACACTTCGCTGTTGGGATCGTCCAGGTCGCCGAAGATACGGGCCTTCTGATGGCACGTCTGCACGCAGTACGGCATCGAGCCGGGCTCCTCCGCGCGGCGGTCCTTGCAGAAGGTGCACTTGCGCACGAAGCGATGCAGGCGCGGGCCGAGCACCGAGGTGTCGCGCATGCCGTAAGGGCAGGCGTTGACGCACACCTTGCAGGCCATGCACTTCTTGGAGTCAACCCATACCACGCCGTCGTCATCCTGCTGGGACGCACCGGTCGGGCAGCAGGGGACGCACTCGGGGTTGGCGCAGTGCATGCACAGCGTCGGGGTGTAGGTGCGATGGACGTGGGGCCATTTGCCCTGAGCGCCCTCGGTCACCACAGGGTTGTAGATGATATCGAGCGGCAGGTCGTTCCACGTACGGCAGGCAACCGTGCAGGAGTGACAGCCGATGCAACGACGCTGGTCGATGACCATAGCATAACGAGTCATTATCTATCCTTTCCTACTCGATAGCCTGATTATTCCTCGATGGCTTCGTAGCTCATCGTGTAACGCTTGCCCGTTTCCTCGTCGATGAGGCCGTTGGTGGTGGGGTCGTATGCCCAGCCATAGTAGGCGTCATGGTAGACGTTGGTCGCAGGATCGATCAGCCAACCGCTTTCGGGGTTGTAGATATAGGGCTTGTCGCCGAGGCGGGCATAGCCCTTCTCGCGATCCCACGTGAGCTGCTCGGGCACTGCGTAGGGAGCGTCCTGGCCCGGGTACAGGCGAATGCCTGCGAGCTCAGCGATCTCCTCGCGCTCCATCGTGTACTTCTTGCCGGTAGCCTTGTCCATGAGGCAGTTCTCGGCGGCAACGTAGTACCAGCCGGTGTGAGCATCGACGTACTCGTTGGTCTTCGGATCGATGAGCCAACCGGAATCGTCCAGACGGAACTGGGTGGAATCCTGGTAGAGCGCATCGTTTTGCCACTGCCAGCTAAAGCCCTCGGGAACTTCCTTCGTGCAAGCAGGAGCCTCGAAGGGGATCTTCTCCCAGCGAAGCACGCGGTGCTTGAGGTCCTCGGGGTCGGTAGAGATGCCCGGGTTCTTCGCGCAACCAGGAATGGACCAGGTCTTGTCCTTGGCGTTCCACTCGTGGTCGGCCTCAGTGCACTTGTAAACCTTGCACATCAGGCCGCGGTTCGCCCAGGAGCCGCCCATCGGGTCGCAGTCCCACTCGTCGACAGAGGTGAGGACGTTGGTGTTGGACTCAAGGCAGCCAAACGGGTTGTCAAGGTCGATGTTGGTGTCGCGCTCGGGGAACCACCAGCCGCGCGGCACGAACACGACGCGAGGATCGACCTCGGGCTCGACGTTCGCGCGCATCTTGATGCGGCCGCGCTGGGTCTCGATCCAGCACCAGTCGCCGTGCTCGATGTCAAGCTTCTCAGCGAGCTCGGGGTTGATCGAGTAGTACGGATCCGGGTACAGGTAGCGCATACCCTGCATCTGGAAGTGTTCAGAGTGGTGGTACGGCATGAAGCCGCCGCCCGTGGTGAGCACGATCGGGTACTCTTCGGCGAGTTCCGGATTGTCGATGTCGTTCTCAGCGCAAGGCAGGTAGGTCGGCATGCCAGGATAGCCCAGCTCGCGCAGGATCGTGGAGTTGCACTCGATCTTGCCGGTCGGCGTCCAGAAGCCACCGCGCGTGACGTACTTGTTCTGGTGCAGCGGCGGATAGTACATGCGGATGTTGTTGACGAAGTCGTTCCAGTCGGTGCAGGGAAGACCCAGCGGAGCGATGATGTAGGAGTAGACTTCCTCTTCCGTCTCCCACGGCCAGTTCGCGGGATCCTGACCGCAGGCCAGGCCGAGCATGCGCCAGAAGGACATATCGGTGTGACGGTCGAACTTCGGCTGGATAGCGCGGCGGCCGCCCATGACGGAGTCGGTCGCGCCGTAGTGCGTGACGATCGTCGGACGCTCGAGAGCGCCGGCGGCCGGGAACACGTAGTCGGAGAAGAGCGCTGCCGGGGTCATCCAGTAATCGACGGTGACCAGGAACTCGACCTTCTTCAGGGCGGCGAGCGTCATCTTGGAGTCACCGTAGGAGTTCACCGGGTTGGTCGCGTTGCAGATGAGAGCACGGATTTGGTAGGGCTCGCCGGTGAGGATCGCCTTGAACACGCTCGGGCCGTGAGCCTCGCAGAACCACTCTGCGGGAAGCGTCTTGCCCCAGGTGCGCTTGGCGTTGTTGGAGATGAGCGTGTAGCCAGGCCAAGAGGTCAGCTTGAACTTGTCAGAGCCGATCTGCTTCGCCTTCTGCTCCTCGGGAAGCAGCTCGTTGAGCTCGAGCTCCTCGTCGGTGATGAAGTTGAGGGCAGGGCCGGGCATGCCGTCGCCGCCGGGAACCTCGAGGTTGCCGGTGATGGCGCGCATGAGCTGACGGGCCTGAGAGCCGGTCGCGGACGCAGGTCCGAACTGGTCCCAAGAGCAGCCCCACTGGATGCAGCCGGGCTTGGTGGTCGCGTACATGCGAGCAGCCTTGCGGATGTCCTCCGGGTCGAGCCAGGTGATGGGGGCAGCCCATTCCGGCGTGTACGGAGCCATGTGCTCACGCAGCTCCTCGAAGCCGTCGCACCACTTGTCGACGAAGTCGAAGTCGTAGAGGAACTCGTTGATGATGACGTTGAGCATCGCGAGCGAGAGCGCCGTGTCCGAGCCCGGTCGCAGCGGCAGCCACAGGTCTGCCTTGCAAGCGGTTTCGGAGAAACGCGGGTCGACGTAGATGATCTTCATGCCCGCAAGCTGAAGGTCAGTATAGCCGTGCATGGAGGGCAGCGAAGATGCAGCCGGGTTCATGCCCCAAAGAATCAGGCACTTCGCAGCGCCCAGGTCGGTCTCGAACGGAGACCAGCCGGCGACGACCGTCTCGGCCATGAACGTCGGGATCCAGCACAGAAGTGCATTGTGGAAACCGTTCGGCGTGCCGAACTGGTTCAGGAAGCGACGACGCGCCCAGTCATCGGTACGGGTCGTGCCGCCAGCGGAGGCAACCGCCTCGGCGCCCGACTCGGCCTTAATCTGGTTGAGTCGCTCGGCGACCTCTTTGATCGCCTGATCGTACGGGATCTGCTCCCACTTGTTCTCGCCCTTCTCGCCAGCGCGCTTGAGCGCGTGGTTGATGCGGGCGGGATGGTTGACGTGCAAAAGCGCGCTCGTTCCGCGGCAGCACAGACCACCCTGGTTGTTGTAATCGGGATCGCCTTCGATCTTGATTACGTCGCCGTCCTTGACATAGGCAAGGACACCGCAGTTGGCATGGCAGAAATAGCACTGCGTTCTGATGCGCTCGACGCCTTCGGCGAGTTCGCCGTTCTCGTCGTAAATGCTGACCTTATCAGCCATCTACCTTCCCCTCTTCTTCTCGTCCTACAGACACCTACTATTCGGTTCGTCGGGTTTTTGCGACCTGCGCATTGTCCGAAAGCGCACGGCACGCCCCGACGCGTTGACAGCGGTAGTGTACGGAAGAGCCCCTCTGCAAGCATCGCCCCGCCAGTCTGAATTCCCCCGACGGATAAACCCCGCAGTATGAGCCAGGGATGAGCCTTCCTGTATGCCACCACTCGCCGATTTCGCAACACCGAACGCGAGAAAACACAGGTTTAGCCCCATGGCTTGACGCGAACGACTATTCGACCGAATCTTCGTTAGGGATTATAGCTATTGCCTATGGATTGCCGCGATACCCCCTTCCCCGAATGGGGCAGCTTTACATGGCGAGCGGGGTATAATCGGCGGCGTATGGCGTAGGGAGAAAAGAGACTTCTATGAAAAACCACACGTTCACCTTCATGGGCACCGGCGCAGGCTGCGGCGTGCCCTCATTTTTCTGCGACTGCCCCGCGTGCGAAGAGGCCAGGGCGAATCCGCGCGCGAGGCGCGGAGATTGCGGGACCATGATCAAGGGCGAGAAGACGCTATTCATCGACACGCCCCCCGACCTGCGCCATCAATGCATTCGCGAGAACGTGCGGCGCATTGACGAGGTCTTGTACACCCACTGCCACTCCGACCACGTGGGAGGGCTTTTGGAGCTTGAGTATCTCGTGCAGCTCAAGCAGAAAGAGGCGCTTCCCGTCTACGGCAGCGCCGAGACGCTCGCGGGCATCGCGCAGGAGTTCCACTACATGACCTACGCACTCGACATGCGCGAGATTGCCCCGATGGACACCGTCGAGTTCGACGGCGTGAAGTACACAGCGCTCCCCTGTACCCACGCCGCGGGCACTTATGGATATCTCATCGAGACAGGCGACACGCGCATGTTCTACGCCTCCGACACCGGAAAGCTGCCGTCCGAGACCTATGAGCGACTGCAGAATATCGACATCCTCGCGATGGACGCGACGTTCTGGAAGAACAATTGGTCCCCCGCCGCGCACCACAGCGTGCAGGAATGCATCGAGGAGGGACTGTCGCTCGACGCGGGCAAGATCTATCTCACGCACCTGTGCATGCACTACGACGAGCCGATCACGCTCGTGGAGTTGGAGGAGTTTCTCACTCAGTACGAAGGCCGCGTCGAGGCCGCCCACGATGGGCTCACGTTTGAGATTTAGTGGTTGACCACTACTAGATGACGTCCTATACTGCAAGACGTCTGAAACACGAAGAGCCGAGGATGCCGCCACATCCTCGGCTCTTCATTTTATGGAGCGAGAGCTCCTATCCGCGAACCTCGGCGCCCGTCGCCGAGCACACCTTCTTCACCATGCGCTCGTGCGCCTTCTCCGCCTCGTCGCTCGTGAGCGTGCGGTCGGCAGCGCGGTAGGTGAGCGCATACGCCATCGACTTCTTGCCGGCGCCGAGACGATTCTCGTCGCGATAGACGTCGAACAGGCGCACATCTTCGAGCAGCTTTCCGCCGGCGGATGTCATGCACTGGACGAGGCGCTCGTGGGTGACGTCCTCGTCGACGACGAACGCGATGTCCATCGACACCGCAGGGAACGTGGGCACGTCGACGTAGTCGCGCGCCGGACGAGCCGCGCGCTCGAGCGCCTCGAGGTCGAGCTCGAAGGCGACGACGGGGGCCGCCGCATCGTAGGCCGCCACGGC
>OLRJ01000507.1_pt1 | contig 40048 bp, 30 predicted proteins | sample 1672741 | NCBI WGS metagenome assembly OLRJ01 (sample SAMEA3136719, study PRJEB25190) | human gut metagenome | biome: human gut; feature: human-associated habitat; material: faeces | place: Austria | collected 2013 | reverse complement strand
CGGTACGTACGGTGCTGTGAGAGGACGGCGGTTAGCCACCGCCTCCTACTCGATTCAACGGGCATGTGAGGAATGTATTTTTTTTGATACAATATGTATAGAGACTTATTTTTGAGAAAAAAATGAGGAGGGATAATACATATGAAGAAACGTCTGGTCAGTATGATTTTGAGTGCGGTGCTGTTTGCAACATCAGTGCCGGTCGCAGCATTTGCTGAAGATGCGAATACGCAGAATCCGGTTGTGCATTCGGAGAAAGGAACGTCTCAGGGTTCGAATGCGCGGAAGGAATCCGGCATTGACTATAAGAAAAATGGAGGAACGTTTGCGGAAGGTTACACGGCTCCGTCTAATTACGATGAGCCGGTGACAGAGCTTCCGGGAGCGGAGCAGATCACAAAAGCGGGATATGAATTTGCCGGCTGGTATGATAATGAGGAGTTTAACGGAGAGCCGGTTACTTCGCTTAGCACTGCGGATCATTCCGGCAGTGTTGTCCTCTATGCAAAGTGGACGGAACGCTACTACTATGTGGATATTCCACAGACGGTCAATGCGGATGGGGATAAGCTTACGATAAAAGCGGATGCAGGTGGATTATATGACAAGGATCATGTGAGCGTGACAGTCCAGTCTGAAAATGACTGGAAATTAAAGAGTGGATTACATAGTCTTGCATATGAACTGAGAAATCCGCAGAGTGGTTCGGCACTGGAAAATGGTTCGGTTGTCGCAAGTCTTACAAAAGATGAGAGCCATAAGCAGCAGGAATATAACTGCAACATTCTGGACAAACCGAACTATACAGGTGATTATACAGATCACCTGACTTTTGACATTGCATTTCAGGATACAGCGTACAACATTACATATGAGACAAATGGCGGGACTATCACGAAGAAGAATCCGCAGCAGGCAGATCAGATGATCACAGTAACACAGGAGCAGTACCAAGCAGGAACTATTCTGAAAGATCTGCCGGCACCGGTGAAAAAGTCCAGTACATTTCTTGGCTGGTGTTACGATGAAGCATGCACCAGATATGTGGACAGTAAGGACCGTCTTCTGAGTGATGTGACATTGTATGCCTCTTATGCAGACAACCAGCCGATGGAAGAAGTGTCCATGGCGACTTATGCCAGAGCAAATGATGTGGCAGCAGATTTTACGATTCCGGTGACGGATACAAGTGCTGCTATGACGCCTGACCAGGTGCGGAAAAATTTCACGATAAAAAACGTGACAGATTCTTCCGAAACGGTTACGGTAGATGTGACCGAAGGAGCAGACCATACATTTACGATCAGCAATCCGAACGGATGGACACCGGGGGCAGCCTATAAGCTGGAGCTTCAGGAAAAGGCGTTATATTTTACAGGATTTGACCCGACGATCCGTGTCTATGATTTTACGGTCTACCGCGAAGAAGTCAAAAATGTAGAGTTAAATAAAGAGATCAAGTATATTCATAAGAAAGAGCTTTCCAATCTGACTGTAAATGGAAAGAAAGTAGAGGAAGTTTCAATCGCGGCAATGACGATTGGAACAGACGGTTCCCTGACCGAAGAAGGCAGTGATACGACCGGAACATTTACTTATAAGAAGCAGTTAGAAGTCGGCGACCAGGTCGCAATTTATTCCGGTGATGTGATCCCGACCATGGATATGTCCTCTGGTGACAACAGTGATGTGTCATTTATCGAGATTACAGGAGCGGATGGGGACAAGTATACATATCGCGGCTCCAGACCGGAAGACGTGCTCTTTATGCCGGATGTGCTGCCGCTTTCTATGGACAAAGATCAGGACGGTGACCCGGATAATAACAGTGTAACGATTAATGTCAGTGATCTGACCTTTGGTGATGATGCTATGAGCCAGGCTATGGATCTGGACAGTGAGACAACCGTAGATGAGGGCGATTATCTGGCACTTTACACAGGTACAATGGGAGAAAATGAAAGCGGAACTGTGTCTCTCTATGGAGAGATTACGAGTGTTCTGTTATCAGAAGGGAAATACATAGTAAGCTATATACCTGTGAGCGAAGAAGATATGCGCCAGACTATGGACGTGTACCAAAAGGAAAATGTAGAAGGGGAGGACCTTCTGGAAGATACCGATGTGCAGGCGCTGGAAGAGGATATTGAGACACAGGCAGTAGACAGCGGATTTGCATCCGAAGTAGCAGAAAGAGTTGCCGATGCAGCAATGGAGACAGAATCTTTTGAGGAGCTTCAGGAATCTCTCAAGGAAGATATGAATGCAGACATCATGGTTCAGAGCCAGGGCTATGGCCAGTTGAGAAAGGCAAGAGCCGCAGGCGGGGCAGGTGGTTCCCGTGTGGAATTAGGAGTACCGACGGTAAAAGCAAATCTCGGCACGACACTAAAACATTTTGACGGAGATGTGAGTGGACTAAGGCTTGCACTGGAGATCGGCGTGCCGATTACAGTTCATGTGAACCGGGGCGCAGACATCGAGATTATGATCACGGCGACATTTGAACAGGAAGTGCGAGTATCCATCGATGTGGACGGTTCAGCCGTGTGGAAAACATGGGGATTTATTCCGTACATTGCAGATTACCGCGTAACGGCATCTTTGGAATTATATGAATACACAGGAATCGGACTGAATGTCAACTTCAAGACTGCAGAAACCGGAAACCCAGTATCTGATTCCAGTTCGAAATTACGAAAAGGTGTCAACAAGATTACCGAAGAGCTGAAGAATATGATGGAGAATGGCGAGGATTATCTAAATTCTGCATCAGGTCTCGTCAGTGGCGGAGATGAAATATCCGTATCCAAGTCTCTGGCAGAGAGGTACTCGGAACTTCTGGCAGACGAGGCAGACTGGGTGGAAATCTACAAGCGTCCGCTGGTAGACCAGCATTTCCGTGTGCTTCTGATCATTGATATTCAGGTGAAGCTGGAATTCGTTGTTTCCGCAAATGTGAACATTTCCATCGGAATGACGTACTGGTATAAGAATGCGAAAGAGTATGTCTTCTGTGTACGGGTCAAAGAGCGGACGGCGACCAATGATACGATAGATCTGGTAGAGGAGCAGTATGAATTTACGGCATATGCTATGGGAACTCTTGGCATCAAAGCCGGTGTGAGACTGACGGTGCGTGTGGGATTATTATCAACGTCCATCGCCAGTGTCGGTATCTCGGCGGATGTGGGCGGTTATGCACAGGTCTGGGGTTACCTCTACTACGAATTGAAGTATACGGCATCGGCAGGACGAAGCAGCCGTGCTATGGGAGCTATGTATCTGGAAATCGGTATTTATCTGGAAGTGAAGTTCGAGGCACAGGCACTGTCCAATGCATTTACCTATAATCCGACACTTTACGAAAATGAGTGGCCGCTTTATAAGGTAGGTGTTCTGGAAAATGTACTGGATTTTGCTTATACCCAGGATAAGGTTGCCGAGATTAATATGAAGCGAGAGATTCAGTCGGTTCAGATCCCGGATGAATATTTCAAGATGCAGTACATGGATATGAAGACCGGACTGGACGACGGAAAATATTACGAGAAGATTTACGAAGATGATACAAAGTATTTCAACATTTCCATGACGAACAGTGCGTTTACGTATGATCCGGCGACCAATATTATCCGTGTAAATCCAGGTGATGAGCCGGAGCAGGACGGTGAGATGATCATTACATGGAAAAACCAGGAAGGTACCTTTAATACAAAGCCATGTGCAAGAAAGATCAAGCTTCACTGGGACCGCCTGCGAGATGGTTACTATATTGCATTCCAGAGTAATGGCGGATCTTTCGTCGATGCAATTACCGGAAAATATAACGCAGAGATCAAGAAGCCGGAAGATCCGGTAAGACTCGGATACACATTTGCCGGCTGGTATGAGGACATGGATCTTACCATTCCATACACAATTCCGGAAACCATGCCGGAAGAAGACAGACTTGTCTATGCAAAATGGGAAGCAGCCGATGTGGGTTATACAGTCGTAGATTATATAGAAGGAACGAATGGAACCTATGAAGCACAGACTCCAGTCAAAATGAGTGGTAGGACGGAAGAGGAAGTAAGCCCGGTTCCAAAAGAGCGTACGGGATTTGTAACACCGCCGCAGCTTACGGAGACTGTAAAAGCAGACGGCAGCCTGGTCATCAATTACTATTATGCAAGAAATAAATATACACAGACATTCAAGTCCGAAAAAGAGACGGAGAATGGAACGGAGACAGAAGTGATCGCAGACGGAAATTACCGATATGGAACCATGATGCCGACACCGGCAGTCTACAGACCGGGATATGAATTCCTTGGCTGGGAGGACGAAGAAGGCGCTGGGGTTTCAAAGGAAGTTCCATCTGAGAATAAGACCTACATTGCAAAATGGAAAGCACTGGAAGGCATTACTTATACCGTGAAATACTACGTGCAGAATACGGATAACAGCGGATACAGCTTAAGCGAGACTGCGGCTCTGACCGGACAGATGGGAGAGAAAGTCACAGCAAAAGCAGCAGATCTTGACGAGAAAGTCTATCACTTAAAAGGTGAACTGCCGAAGGGAACGATCAAGGCAGATGGCAGTCTTGTACTGAAAGTGTACTATGATCTGAATGAGTACAAACTGACCTTCGATGCAAAAGGCGGAGAATCAGACCAGACAGAAGTGACGGCAAGATATGGTGACAAGATTGCATCACCGATGCCGACAAGAAAAGGCTATGTATTTGAAGGCTGGTATACAGACGAGGCATGTGAGAACGCATTTGGCCAGACGATGCCGGCAAAAGATATGACGGTCTATGCAAAATGGGAGAAGCAGAAAGTCAACTATACAGTCCGGCATCTGCTGGAAAAACTGCCAGATGCAGAAAAAGAAAATCCGGGTGGAGATAAAGAAGAGTATCCGGACTTAGATAAACCGGTTGAGGAAGAAAATCCATATATCTTATATGAAGAGGAAGTCTTTGCGGCATATCCAGAAGATAAAGTGACGCCGGACGTGAAGCGTTACGAAGGCTTTACTTCACCGGCAGCACAGACCACGACAGTGGACGGAAACGGCAACACAGTTATTGAGTACAAGTATGCGAGAAATGTCCATAAGCTGAAGCTGGTAGACCGAGGGGTCGATGAAAATAATATGGAAGGATTCGGAATGCCATTTGGTGCGGCAATTACAGAAGTAGCGATCCGGGAAGGATATCTCTTTGCAGGCTGGTATACAGATAAGGATTTCAAGAATCGATTCGATGGAACCATGCCGGACAAAGATCTGACGCTCTATGCAAAACAGACACCGGTGATGAGCAGCTATACCGTCTATCATTATAAAGAATCTGTAGATGGTTCTTACTTTGGACTGACGGACGAAGAAGTATTAAGCGGCCTGACAGAATCAGAAGTGACTCCGCAGCCAAAACAATATGAAGGATTTACTTCACCAGAGGCCAAAACAGGACAGGTAAATGGCTGGGGCGGACCGGATATCTGGTATCACTATAAGCGGAACAGCTACAATCTGACTTATGTCCTGAACAATGGAGAAGATAACAAGACTTCAAAAGTCCGCTATGAGGCAGAGATTACAAATACTCCGTCGCGGACAGGCTATGCATTTGCAGGCTGGTACACGGATGAAGCACTGACACAGCCGTACGTACAGACGACCATGCCGGCACATGACCTGACACTCTATGCAAAATGGGAAGCCGGAATGAAGACTTATCAGGTGAGACATTATCAACAGTCTATTGACAATTCAGAGCAGTATGATCTGGCAGAGACAGAAACTGTCACAGCTAAAACAGGAGAACATCTGACGCTGGCAGTAAAAGCGTATGAAGGATTTACAGCACCAAAGCCGGTTAGCTATGATGTGGTAGACGATGGAGAGGTTACGTATGTAGATTACAAATATACGCGTGACCGCCATCAGGTAACGATCCATTACAATAACGGTAATGACAGCGAGACAAAAGAACTTGCATATGGTGAGAAATGGGAGGAAAAACCATATCGTGCCGGTTATGTATTTGCAGGCTGGTATACAGACGCAGAGTTTAAAAAAGCATTTGACGGAGTGGTTCCGGCACGTGACATCACACTTTATGCAAAATGGGATGTGCAGAGTGTAAACTACACAATCAAGCATTGTCTGCAAAATGCCAATGATGACGGATATTCGTTGGGAGCACAGGAGAACTTCAATGCCGATACGGATACGGTTGTCACACCGGAAGTAAAGAACTTTGATGGATTTACAGCACCGAAGAAACAGCAGGTGACAGTCGAAGGTGATGGAAGAACAACGGTCATTTACCGTTACACAAGAAATGTGCATACGCTGACGCTTAAGAACTACGATGGTAAGACAGATAAGACGGTAGAAGCAAGATATGAAATGTCCATACCGAAGCCGACAAGAGCCGGTTATGCATTTGCAGGCTGGTATACAGATGCAAAATGTACGAAAGAGTACAAAGCGAATATGCCGGATCAGGATCTGACACTCTATGCAAAATGGGAAGCAAACATTGTCAACTATGTAGTAGAACATTATCAGCAAAATGTACAAGGTGACGGTTATACGCTGAAAGAAAGCAGTCATGCACGGGCGGCTGTGGATAGCGAAGTGACACCAGAGGTCATGAAATATAAAGGCTTCGAGGAACCAAAGACGGAGAAAGTTACCATTTCCGGAGACGGACAGACGACAGTGAAGTACTACTATAAGAGAAATGTACATACAGTCACATTTGACGCAGATTCCGGAACATTCGCTGCAGAAAAGGGCGAGGACGACAGTAAGATCGTCGTGACCGGACGCTATGGTGCGAATATCACAGTGCCGAAAGCGCCGGCAAGAACCGGATACCAGTTCCTTGGCTGGGACGAAGACGTTGAAATGACGATACCGGATAAAGACCTTACCTATAAGGCACAGTGGCTGAAGATGGAATACACACTTCAGTTCAAGACAGGCGGAGGAACAACGATTGAGCCAATCAAAGGAAATTATGGTGACAAGATAAATGCACCAGAAAATCCGACAAGAAAAGGATATATTTTCAAAAACTGGAGTGAGAATGGCAAGAAAGTCGATAACCTTCCGACGACTATGCCGGCCGAAAGCCATATTTACACAGCAATATGGGAGCGGGAGACATACCAGATTACTTATGACCTGAATGGCGGAAGCATGAAGTCCGGGGAGAAGAATCCGACGACTTACAACGTGGACACCACCGTATTTAAACTGAAAAATCCAGTCCGCGCCGGATATACATTTACAGGCTGGAGTGGAACCGAAATTACAGGAGTAAGTGACAATGTGTCTGTAAAACAGGGCTCTATAGAAAAACGGGAGTATAAGGCGAACTGGAGAGAGAATACATATCAGATTACATTTATCTTAAGCGGTACGGAGGCAAAAGGTTCCATGGCAGCCAAGACGGTCAATTACACGGAAAATGTAACACTTCCAAAATGCGGATTTACATGCAAAGGCCACTCCTTTAAGAGATGGTACACCGTGGATAAGAAGGGCAAGAAGACTTATTACTCTGACCGACAGAAGGTGTCGAAGCTGACCGATGTGAATGGAGGCGTTGTGACACTCTATCCGGAATGGGAGGCAAATGTGTACAATGTTACATTTGACTATGGTGACGGAAGAGCGAAGACAGTTAGAAAGACCAAATACGGTGATAAGTACCAGTTCCCGTCAGATCCGACTCGTTACGGCTGGGAGTTCAAAGGCTGGAAAAAAGAAGGAGCCAACACAGCATTTGACATGAGTACGAAAGAGCTGCAGCTTCAGGACGCAAAAAATATTACCTTATACGCAAGCTGGAAAGCGAACCAAAAATATTCTTACAGACCATCAAATTCCGGCAATACATATCGTGTGACAGATAAACATGAGTATACCAGATTTACTTATTATGTAGACGGTAATCAGACTTCTGTAAAGACAACCGGAGACAGTGGACTGGATCCGGCAAGATATCATTTGAATATGAAGAATATTTCCTATAATGCAGTACATCAGAATTATTCAAAGATGAGGATTAGGATTAGTTACAAGATTAAAATGGTAAAAGATGGTTATTCAGATCTGAGAATTTCCTACCATACGAAATCCGATAATAAGGATCACACAGAGTGGAAGAAAAATACGGAGGATCTGAAGAAGAAAAACGGTAAAACGATTACCTGTGAATATACACTTACGACCGGAAGCAAGATTGATGTGGACAGTCTGACGCTGGAATTTGATGCACATGGAGTAGGACCGGATCGATATGATCTCAGCAATCTGAATGTAGATATTACATTTGAGTAGGAGGAAACAGATGAAAGAACATACAGGAAAAAATAAAATATTTATTGTCATTATCATCTGTCTGTGTGCGGTCATCATTGCGGGACTGATTTATTTCATGAAATTAAAAGGAGGTTCAGATTCGGCATTTAAGCCGGATCTGGATTCAAATGCGAAGACCCAGACGGCAGACGATACCGGGGAAAAGCCGACAGGAATCCGGATACCGGGCTATCCGACCATTACGATTGAGGCAGACAAAAAAGACGTGCAGATGAACTTGATGAATCCGGAAGGAAACCCATGTTACTTTACATTTGAAATCGTGCTTAACGACACAGATGAGACGATTTACACATCGAAGATGGTGGAACCGGGGAAGGCGATTACAGAGGTGACATTAGAGAAGGCACTTGCAGCGGGAGAATATCCGGCGACCATCAAGATTACGACCGCATCACTCACCGATGGTTCCGCCATGAACGGGGCAAATGTAGAGACGACAATCATTGCACAGTAACGGGAGGGAGAACGATGAAAAAGAGAAGTATAAGAACAGGAATTCTTTTCGCACTACTGACTCCAGTGCTGTTAATATGTGCAGAAAATCCAATCTATGCAGCCACCACCCAGACGGCGGGAAGTGCGACAGTCAGTTATCATGTGGACCCGGCTTACCAGGTGACGATTCCGGTAGATACAAGCATGCAGTTTAATGAGACAGAAACCTCTTACGGGAATATTGTAGTAGAGCAGGCGCAGATTGAGGATGGAAAATGTATCCAGGTGTCATTGCTATCTGATCTTAACTTAAAGAATTCCAACAATTCAAAGGCAGTGATTCCTTATCAGATTTTGGCGCAGGATGAGGCGGGAAGCCGGCCATTTACATCAGCGCAGTATACAAAAGCCGGGGAAGAGACACCTCTTACTATCGCGATTAAAAAAGAAGACTGGAAGAAGGCGGCGGCCGGAGAGTACGCAGATACGGTGACATTTACTATATCATACGTGGACAAAAGTGAGTAAGGGGGCGTGCATATGAGGAAAAAGACAGAAAATATGGATATCATTGTGGATAAAAAGACTGTCCGCGTTACAACGGCAGTGTTTGTGACAGTGATGACTATGCTGGCTGCAATCGCAGCAATATTTTTTACGACCATGTCCGTTCTGGCAGCAGATGCAGGAAACTCATCGAATTCCCAGAGCACCATCAGTACAACCGTGCCGGACTCCCATAATATCCGTGTGGAAAAAAGTCACGCAGATGTAGTGATAGAAGGGGAAGAAGATCAGATAGAAGGCAACATAGATAACTTTGTTGTGGATCGTTTTGCCGAGCCGAAGATACGGATTACACCGGAAGAAGGATGGAAGGTTTCAAGGATTCTTCTGAACGGGGAAGACGTTACAGAACAGTTCCAGGACGGATATCTGACACTGGAAGAAGTCTGCGAGGATACGACACTGGTCATTGAGACAGCAGAAGATACCAGCGGCGGCGAAAGCAAAGACCCGGACAAAGATAAGGATAAAGGAACACCGGGCGGTGGAAATGGACAGAACTCGGGCAAGAAAACTCCGATGAATAAGCTGAAGAATCGGATGGCAGCAGTCACAGGAGACGAAGCAAGACCGATGCTTTATGCACTGGCAGCAATTGCAGCGGCAGCAGTTGTGATTAGTGTGACGGTTATAAGAAGAAAAAATAAATAAATAACAAAAGGGCATATCGGTACAGATATCAAAAGATTTTATCCCCCTCTCAGGTATAATACATCTGGGAGGGGGAATTGTTTGACAGGGTAGTAAAATATATCAGCCATGAGATGGTGAAATCTTGTTTGAAAAGATTACGGAATATGTGGTAAAATAATAAAAACAGATAAGAATTACGAGAGGTAAAAGGGGCGGAATTTTGGAATTTCGTCTTTTTATAAAAAACATGAACAAAAATTTTATCATTTATCTTTGTGTTATTAATATCATTACATTCCTGGCATTTGGCCAGGACAAATGGAAAGCGAAGAATGACGAGTGGCGAACCAGCGAGAAGACTCTTCTTGGGTTTGCCTGTATCGGTGGCTCTGTGGGAGCATGGATCGGAATGCATGTATTCCACCATAAGACAAGAAAGAACGAGTTCCGATACGGGATTCCGGCGATTTTTGCAGTGCAGGTGATTCTTACACTGATTCGATATTCGGGAATCTTGAGGTGATGAAATATACCATTACAAATGGAAAAAGTTATGGTATATTTTTTTGAAAAGATTCGCTTGTTATCAGGCGCTTACAGTGGTATGATAAGCCTGATATGTAAATATCATAGTAAATTTTATAAAAAAGAAGGGAACAAAAAACGTGACCTACAAAGAAGCAAGGGTATATTTGGACGAGATGTCGAAATACGGAAGTGTACTTGGCTTAGATACGATTCGAGGTCTGTTGCATGAGCTTGGTGATCCACAGGACGATCTTAAGTTCATACATATTGCAGGAACGAATGGCAAGGGCTCTGTGCTTGCGTACACTTCGACTATATTAAGTGAGGCTGGCTACAGAACCGGGCGATATGTTTCTCCGACCGTTATGTCTTATCTGGAGAAAATCCAGGTGGACGGAACATGGATCTCGGAATTGGATTTTGCACAGAGTGTAGAGAAGATAAAGGAAGCGATTGCCAGTCTGAAAGCAAAGGGAGAACCTCTCCCGACGTTATTTGAAGCAGAGACGGCAATGGCTTTTTTGTATTTTCGGAAAATGCATTGCGACATGGTCGTACTTGAGACCGGACTTGGCGGTGAGACGGACGCGACGAATATTGTGAAGAATACCATCTGTGCAGCATTTGCAACCATCAGCGTCGATCATCTTGGTGTGATTGGAGATACGCTGGAGGAGATTGCCCGGACGAAGTCGGGCATTATCAAACCTGGTTGTGCGGTAGTATCCGCGAGACAGACAGACGTTGTGAGAAATGTCCTGAAGAAAAAAGCAGAAGAGAAGAACTGCTCTTATGTAGAGGCGGAGCCAAAGAAAATGGAAATTCTGACGGACAGTTACGATGGAATCACATTTTCTTATAAAGAGTTTGAAAAGATGCATTCGAATCTTGCGGGGCAGTGCCAGAGAGAGAATCTTGCCACAGCGCTTGAGATTATAAAGCAGTTAAGAACACTTGGATATGAGATCCCGGATGAAGCAGTGCGGGACGGGCTTGCAAAAACCGTGTGGGAAGGCAGATTTACCTGCCTTAGAAAGAATCCGGTTTTTATCATAGACGGAGCGCATAATGAGGATGCTGCAATCAAACTGAGAACATCCATTGAGCGATACTTTAAAGAAAAGGAAATCCAGCTTATTATGGGAGTATTTCAGGATAAGGAGTATGAAAAGATTACAAGTATCCTGTGCCCTCTGGCAAAGAAGGTTTACACTGTAGAACTTCCGAACAAAGCCAGAAGCTTAAGTGCCGGGAAACTTGCGGACTGTGCCAGAAAATATTGCGAAGAAGCAGAAGCAAAAGACAGTATTCAGTCGGCGGTGGAATCAGCGACAGCAGCATGTGGTGCAGGAATGAATAATCAGGTAATCATCGCATGTGGTTCACTTTCTTATCTGGGAGAAGTGAAGCGGATTGTGGAAGAAAATAGAAAAATAGAAAAGAGCGAATAAAAATGATAGATCATGAAAAAGTAGAACAGGCAGTTCGGCTTTTATTAGAAGGAATAGGTGAAGATGTGAACCGGGAGGGGCTTATTGACACTCCGGACCGGATTGCAAGAATGTATGAAGAGATATACGGCGGCATGGAAGAAGATGCAGCAACACATTTGTCCAGGACATTTACAGTAGACAGCAGTGAGATGGTTGTGGAAAAAGATATTACATTTTACTCCACATGCGAACACCACCTGCTGCCATTTTACGGAAAAGTACATATCGGATATATCCCGGATGGAAAAGTCGTAGGACTGAGCAAGCTTGCAAGAACAGTAGAAGTATTTGCAAGAAGACTGCAGCTTCAGGAGCAGTTGACGGGACAGATTGCCGATGCGCTGATGGAGCATATGCAGGCAAAAGGCGCAATCGTGATGATCGAGGCGGAGCATATGTGCATGACTATGCGCGGAATCAAGAAGCCGGGAAGCCAGACAGTGACACTGGCAAGACGTGGAGTCTTCGAGACAGACCCGGCACTGGAAGAACGATTTTTCCGCATGTTGGAGAGATAGCGATGCTGATGGAAAAGTATATAGAGATGCCGCGCCTCAATGCAGTCTGGAATCATCCACTTTATCAGAAGTATTACCGGGAAAATGAAAAAATTGAGCATGACCGTGAATTTTGTTGTCATCAGATTACACACCTTTTGGATGTAGCGCGGATTGCGTATATTAAGAATCTGGAAGCAGGTCTTGGCATTGATAAGGAGTTGATTTACACAGCAGCAATTTTACATGACATTGGAAAAGCTTTGCAGTACACGGACAAGATTCCTCACGAAATTGCAGGTGAGAAGATCGCAGGCGAGATTTTAGATACACTTTCGGAAAATGATGCATTTTCAGAGACGGAACGGGCATGGATATTAGAAGCTGTGCGCGGACATCGCAGAAAATGTAACGGCATGTCGGAGGTGGCAAGACTATTTTATGAGTGTGACAAGCGTTCCAGAAATTGTTTTGCGTGTCCGGTAAAAGAGCAGTGTAATTGGAGCGAAGAAGAGAAGAATATGGAGATAAAGATATGATTATTGGCGGAAAGAAATTTGACGTAGAGCATGAAACTTATGTTATGGGAATCTTGAATGTAACACCGGATTCCTTTTCTGATGGTGGAAAATATAATGGCATGGATCAGGCAATGGAGCATGCAAGACAGATGGTCGAGGACGGCGCAGACATCATTGATGTAGGAGGCGAGTCTACAAGACCGGGACATATAATGATCACGGATGAGGAAGAAATTGCAAGAGTGATTCCTATCATTGAGAAACTGAAAAAAGAGTTTGATGTGCCAATTTCCATTGATACTTATAAAAGTAAGGTGGCGGAAGCAGCAGTTCAGGCAGGAGCAGATCTTGTGAATGACATCTGGGGATTGAAATACGACAAGAAGATTGCAGGTGTCATTGCAAAATATAACGTTGCCTGCTGCCTGATGCACAACCGTGACAATACAGAATATAGCAATTTCCTGGATGATTTTATGGAGGATATGCGGGAGTGTATACGTCTGGCAAAGGCAGCAGGGATTGCAGATGATAAGATTATTCTGGATCCGGGAGTTGGATTCGGAAAGACTTACGAGATGAATCTGGAGATTATTGACAAATTAGAAATCATGCAGAAGCTCAATTACCCAATCCTTCTTGGAACTTCCAGAAAATCCGTCATTGGTCTGACACTGGATCTGCCAGTCGATCAGCGGGAAGAAGGAACACTCGTGACGACGGTATACGGTGTTCAAAAAGGCAGTGCATTTGTGCGTGTCCATGATGTAAAGAAGAATAAGAGAGCCATTCAGATGACAAAAGCGCTTATGCGTGACCATGAGGTATAGAGGATGGAATTAGATCAGATTAAAATTGAAGGTCTGGAAATATTCGCAAATCACGGCGTATTTCCAGAAGAAAATGTACTGGGACAGAAGTTCATCGTGTCCGCAACACTTTATACAGACACAAGAAAAGCCGGAAAGACCGATGAGCTGACGGCATCGATCCATTACGGAGAAGTCAGTGCATTTATTACAGAATTTGTAAAATCACATACATACAAATTACTGGAGCGCGTGGCCGAAGAACTGGTAGAAGATATGCTTCAGAAGTTTGACGGGCTTGAAAAAGTAACACTGGAGATCCAGAAACCATGGGCACCGGTAGGACTTCCGCTTAAAACTGTCAGCGTCAGAATCACAAGAAGCTGGCACACGGCTTACATTGCCCTCGGATCTAATATGGGAGACAGCAGACAAATCCTGGACGACGCAGTGTCAGCAATTGACGCGCTTCCTGCAAGCAAAGTGGAAAAAGTCTCCGGATTTATTACAACCCCACCGTACGGTGTGACAGACCAGCCGGATTTTCTGAATGGCTGTCTGAGAATGAAAACTCTTTATTATCCGAGGGAACTCCTTAGAGAACTGAACCGGATTGAAAAGGAAGCCGGAAGAGAGCGAATCATTCACTGGGGACCAAGAACGCTGGATCTGGATATCATTTTCTATGACGATCTGATCAGTCAGGAGGATGACTTATGCATTCCCCATGTTGAAATGCATAAACGTTCTTTTGTACTGGAGCCGTTGGAGAAAATCGCACCATACAAACGGCACCCGGGAAATGGAAAGACAGTACGACAGATGCTGGAAGAGCTTACCGATTCATAAAAGTAAGAGAGAATACGGTGCATGAGAAAAGAAAGACCACGTGCAGACAAAAACAGATAACCAGATATGAAAAGAGGTGGCCTTATGAGTCTGACAGAGAACCATACAATAGCGGAATTATTGTATGAAAATGGAAAGTTAAGCGCAGAACTGGAAGCGGAACGATTTATGCTTGAGCTGATTACAAGTCTCAGCAGTACAGAACTGATCGACGATGGAATCAATAACGTATTATGCAAAGTCGGTGAGTATACATGCGCAGACCGTGCCTATGTATTTGAAATTAATGAAGATTATACAACAACCAATACATATGAATGGTGTAAAGAAGGGGTGACACCACAGATTGATAATCTAAAAGGAATTCCATTCGAGAGTATGCCGAACTGGATACATCTGTTCCTGCAGGGGGAAAATATCCTGATTGAGGAACTGGAAGATATTAAGGCAGAGATGCCTCAGGAATACGGACTTTTAAAGTTCCAGAATGTTCAGACACTGATTGCATTTCCAATTTCTGTCCATGAAAAATTAATGGGTTTTGTGGGCGTAGATAATCCGGATATGAAGAAATCCAGACTGATTCGAAGGCTGCTTTCCCTGTTGGGCTATTATATCGGAGTGGCAGTTGATGCTTACAAGAAAGAATGTACAAAGCTTGAGATGGCATCTATCAAGTCCAGACAGAAATACCGCAGGAATATAGAAGAAATCTTTCGCGGAGCACAGATTGGTATCTGGTCGATTATCAAGCAAGAGGGAAAAGAACCGGTGATGGAGGCCGATGCAAATATGCGTGAGCTTCTGGGGCTGACGAAAGGTACCACAAGTGAAGAATGTTACCGTATATGGAGAGACAATATTCCACCGGAATATACGGAAAAAGTGGATAACTGTGTGAAAGAAACTTTGGAAAAAGGATATGCTGACGTCATTTATCCGTGGCACCATCCGACTCGTGGAAAAATCTGGATCCGATGTGGAGGAGTGCGGCCGAAAGATTATGAGGGAATCGGAGTCTGCATACGTGGTTATCATCAGGATGTTACTAAGAACATCGAGCGGGAAATGCGATTTCGAAGTCTAAAAGCTGCAACAAGTGAGATTTATTATGCAATCTATAATATAAATCTGAACACAGATTATATGGAGCAGATTTCTGAACCAAATAAAATGTACAAAATTGCAAATGACAGAGGAATTGCATCTGAAAAGCTGATGGATTTTTGTACATTTCAGATTCATGAAGATTATCAGGAAGAAATGCGAAAGTTCTTTGACTTGTCAACACTGAGGGAACGGTTAAAAGAGAAGAACTTTGTCAGCCGGGAATATCCGAATAAGCAGGGAATCTGGAGACGTGCATTATTTATCGCGCAGGAGAAAGTTCCGACAGAATCCGTAACAGAAGTGTTGTATGTGACGCAGATTATTGATGATTATAAGCAGAAAGAGCTGGCTTATCAGCAAGAGCTGGTTAAGGCATTGAAAGAGGCAAGAATTGCTAATGATGCCAAGGCAGAATTTCTTCGGAAAATGTCCCATGATATCCGGACTCCGATCAATGGCATCATGGGTATGCTGGATATTGAAGAGAAAAACTGGGATGATCCAGAAAGATTGAAAGAATGCCATGAAAAAATGAAAGTGACAGCAGGTAATCTTCTGCATCTTGTAAATGATGTGCTGGATATGAACAAATTGGAGACAAGCAGGCTGGAAGTAGAACATAAGCCATTTGATATCCGGGAAGTACTTAGAGGCTGTTGGACAGATCTGGAATCCCAGGCAGAGAAAATGGGACTGGAGCTGGAAAAGAGTGGAGTGTCAGAAATTGAATGTCCACATGTAGTGGGAAGTCCGATGTATTTCCGGCAGATATTTGCAAATATCCTTAGTAATGCAGTAAAATATAATAAAATCCATGGTAAGATCACACTTCGCGTAGATATGGTATCACGGACAGAAGATGATGTAGTGTATCGATTCTCTGTCTCGGATACTGGAATTGGAATGAGTGAAGAATTTCAGAAACATATTTTTGAAACATTTACACAAGAGGATACGGGAGCGCGTACGGTTTATCGAGGAACCGGTCTTGGTATGGCAATTGCAAAGAAGCTGGTGGACGCTTTGGGCGGCACGATTAAGATAAAGAGTAAAAAGAATGTAGGAAGTACATTTATATTAGTTCTTCCATTTGCAATTGACAAGGATTATGAAAATGCAAGTGTACAGTCAGAGCCGGAGACACCCAATGTGGAAGGTATGCACGTATTGCTTGTAGAAGACAATGAGCTGAATCTGGAAATTGCCCGGTATCTTCTGGAAGAAGCAGGAGTACAGGTGATAGCTGCAAAAAATGGACAGGAGGCACTGGATATCTTTGAACAATCAGAGGAACAGGAGATTGACCTGATTTTGATGGATATTATGATGCCAGTTATGGACGGTCTCGAAGCGACCAGAAGAATTCGTACATGCACTCACCCACGGGGGGCAACTGTACCGATTATTGCAATTTCAGCAAATGCATTTGCTGACGATATTCAGAAAGCAAAAAATGCCGGTATGAATGAGCATCTGGCGAAGCCATTTGAGATGGAGAAGGTGCTTCGTGCGATTTCAAGGTATCACAAGGTGTAGAGTAAAAAAATATAATTGAAGGCTTTTGTACTCAACATCATCTTATGACATATAAAGAGGAGGAAAGAATGATGTATATCACATGTTTAGACGTAGAAGGAGTATTAGTACCGGAAATTTGGATTGCTTTTGCCAAGGCAAGTAATATTCCAGAACTTAAGAAGACAACAAGAGATGAGCCTGATTATGACAAACTTATGAAATGGCGTCTTGGTATTTTAAAGGAGCATGGTCTTGGATTGAAGGAAATTCAAGAGACAATCGCCAAGATCGATCCGCTTCCGGGAGCAAAAGAGTTCTTAGATGAGCTCCGTACATTTAGTCAGGTGATTCTTATCAGTGATACATTTACACAGTTTGCAACACCACTGATGGAGAAATTAGGATGGCCTACATTGTTCTGTAACACACTGGAGGTTGCGGAAGATGGAGAGATTACCGGATTCAAGATGCGTGTAGAACAGTCGAAACTCAGTACAGTCAAAGCGCTGCAGTCTATCGGATTTGACACAATCGCAAGTGGAGATTCTTATAATGACCTAGGCATGATTCAGGCTAGTAAAGCTGGATTTTTATTTAGAAGTACCGATAAGATCAAAGCAGACTATCCACAGATCCCGGCATATGAAACATATGATGAACTGTTAAGTGCGATTAAAGAAGCAATGAAATAAATTTATAAGAATACCCGGTTGGTTTTATATATTATTTATCTTATTGCAATAAAAAAGATGCCAGGTTAATCTGCGTGGTAAAAACACAGATTTCTGGCATCTTATAAAATCAATAAGTATAAATTAAATCCAGATTCTTAATGTATTGATTAATTTCTGTTTTTCCAGATCATTCATCTGAGCTACAAGATGCATAACTTCATTGTCCAGAGCGTTCTCTTTATAAGCAGGCTCCAGAGAACCAACAAGAGAATCCAGTGTTGTATTCATAAGCTTTGCATAGTAGATCAGGATACGAAGAGACATTGCTGTACGATTGTTCTCTACGTTGCTGATATATCCTGGTGTTACGTGCAGGGCATCTGCGACCTCTGCCTGTGTCAGATTCATCTCCTGGCGTAATTTCTTCACGCGGGAGCCAAGGTTTTCTTCAAAATTGCCGTCTTTTTGATTTTTATTCATAATGACCTCCATGATCAAATTTTTTCTTTTAAGTACAATAATAAGTATACTTAGAATTATACTATAAATAATCAAGAAGTGCAACGTTGGAGATTAGTTGTAATCTCATTTTTTGCGCATTAAACCGAATGCCGAGGCATTCTTGAATAGGAAAATAAAACAAATTTCCGGAAAAAGAGGGAGTAATCACTCTTCATGGGTGCTTGCAGCAATCACGACACCGACCATAATCAGAAATGCCCCAATTGCTCCTTGCAGAGATAATTTTTCATGGAGAAAAATATAGGCAAAAATCATAGAAAATACTGGTTCCAGTGCGAAAAGCATGCTGGTATGTTCCGGAGATGTGTATTCTTGAGCAACTGGCTGAACGATAAATCCAAAAGCACTGCAGAGTATCGCCAGACCAAGAATTGCACCCCACTGCGCGCCACTGCCTGGAAGTGAGGGAGTCTCAAATAAAAATGTAAAGATCACACCATACAGACCGGTAAATCCAAGTTGCCAGATTCCAAGAAGAAAGCTGTCAGTTTCTTTTGTAAAATGATCCATCAGAATAATCTGGATGGTGTAGGAAAATGCACTGAGGATACATAAAATATCTCCAAGATTAATTGTAAAGGTGGAGAGAAATGTAAGCAGGCAGATTCCAAGTAAAGCCAAAAGGACTCCAAGAGTTGTACGTTTGGATGGCAGTTTGTGTTTTAAAAAGCTGTGTACTACCGGTACGAATACCGACACAATACCAACCAGGAATCCAGCATTGGAAGCGGTCGTGTATTTCATTCCTGGAACGAGAAAAGCAAACACACCAAACAGAAGCAGCCCGAGAATACTTCCATATCCAAGAGTGCGCAGGTTCATCAGTTTCATTTTCGGTAAGAAAACCAGTGCAACAGTAATAAATGCAATGCAAAAGCGCAGTGCGATAATAGAGAATGGCGGCATTCCAGTCAACCCGATTTTCATCATCAGATATGAACTTCCCCATGTCATGGCTACGATGGCAATCAGAATATCGGCCTGTCCCTGTGATAGCCCTTTTTTCGTTGTTGTATTAGCAGTTGCAGATTTTGTTATAGTGTTTTTACGTTCCCCAGACATAATAGACACTCCTTTAACATTCTTGAATTGGTAAATCTCTCAATGAATGATAATACCATTATTCTTATTGTACATGGTTTACGAAAATTTGAAAAGAGTAGATATGAAAGGAGTGTTCTAGATACAGCGAAGCCCCGCGGGTGCGTTCCCGGCGAGGCTTCGTGTGCTGTTATAGTTATATAAAGGAATGAGAGTAAGTGCTTTTCGCACTTCTATGAGGGGGTGATAGCTGATGTCTTTCTCAACTATCTGTCATTTAGTATAAGAGGAAAATGTGACGAAAGTATGTTGAAACTCTTAAACAAATCGAAAATTTATAAAAAACCACTTAAGAAATAATAAAGTTATGGTAGAATAGTACTTACGGAGGTGGAATATGAAAAAAAGAATATTGTTACTGGGACTTGTAGTGCTTATGGTACTTACAGGCTGTGGGACAACAGAAAAAGAAACGAAGACAAAGGAAAAAGATCCAGACAAACTGGTATTAAATATAGAAGATAAAAAAGAAGACAATATACAAGAGGAACAGACAGATATGCAGGAACAGGCTTCACAGCCAGACGGACAATCACAGGCAGAAGAGGCGAATGAACAACAGCCGCAGAAAAATGGACATTTGATTGCGATTGATGCAGGACATCAGGCAAAGGGGAATAGCGAGAAAGAACCGGTCGGTCCAGGTTCTTCTGAAATGAAAGCAAAGGTGGCTTCCGGGACAAGTGGCAAGACATCAGGGCTTCAGGAATATGAACTGACATTGGCTGTTTCTATGAAGCTGAAAGAAGAATTGATGAACCGTGGGTATGATGTTTTGATGATACGAGAGACGAACGATGTAAATGTATCGAATGCAGAGCGTGCACAGATTGCAAACAATGCCAATGCCGATGCATTTATCCGTGTTCATGCCAATGGTTCAGATAGCAGCAGTGCCAATGGCATGATGACGATTTGTCAGACTGCTTCCAATCCATATAATGGAAATCTATATTCCCAAAGTCAGGCACTTTCTACAGATATTTTAGATCAGATGGTGGCAGCAACCGGAGCAAAAAGAGAGCGTGTCTGGGAGACAGATACCATGAGTGGAATCAACTGGGCACAGGTTCCGACGACCATTGTGGAGATGGGATATATGAGTAATCCGACGGAAGATCAGAAGATGGCGACAGACGAATATCAGTGGCAAATCGTAACCGGGATTGCCAATGGCGTGGATCAGTATTTTGGAATTGCGAGATAAGGGAGTTTTGACAGATGAAAAAAGCAGCATTATTTTTTGATGTAGATGGTACATTGATTGACGAACAGACGAAGATAGTGCCGGAAAGTACACTTCGTGCATTGAAGCAGGCGAGAAAAAACGGACATCTTGTGTTTATCAATACAGGTCGTACATCTTGTAATACATTGGATTCCATGAAGCATATTCCAGTAGATGGTTATGTGTGCGGTTGTGGAACGGAAATCATTTATCAGGGAAATGTGCTGATGCACAGTACACTGACCAAGGAGCAATGCAGACGTTACATACAGGTGATTCAGGAGTGTCGTATGGAAGGAGTTCTGGAAGCCAGTGACGATCTATATTTTCCCCAAAATAGTTCCCGTTTTCCGGAAATCGAAGATATCAGACAGCGCATGGGAAAAGCCTGGGGATTAGGCTGTAAGAAATATATTGAGGATGGCGGATTCATTTATGATAAAATGTTCTTACTCTCTGATCAGACAAGTGATGTAGTAAAATTCATAGAGGAAGTCCGTGACGATCTGGCAGTCATCGATCGGAGACATGGAAGTTATGAGTGTATTCAAAAGCAATATACAAAAGCGACCGGGATTGAGTATATGAGGAAATATCTTGGCTATGACATGGATCAGATATATGTATTTGGAGATAGCAGCAATGATCTGGCGATGTTCGAATACGCCACACATACAGTAGCGATGAAAGAGCATGATTCTGTATTGGATCCATATACAGAATATGTGACGGACAGTGTGATGAATGACGGAATTGAAAAAGCAATGAAACATTATCAATTAATATAGAAGGGACTGTATCATATGGGAGAACAACTGACAGAAAGTGATGTAAAGAAAATAAAGGAAGAAATTGAGTACCGAAAGATTGTTGTCCGTAAAAAAGAGCTGGAAGCAGTAAAAGAGGCAAGAGCACAGGGAGACTTGAGCGAGAACTTTGAGTATAAAGCAGCGAAGCAGGATAAGAACCGCAACGAAAGCCGTATCCGTTATCTAGAGAGAATGTTAAAAACTGCCAACATTGTGTCTGATGATTCAAAAGAAGACGAGATAGGAATTAATAATACCGTGGATCTTTATTTTGAAGATGATGAAGAAGTGGAGACATACCGGATTGTGACAAGTGTCCGAGGAAATTCTCTGGCCGGACTGATTAGCATCGAGTCACCGCTTGGAAAAGCAGTACTGGGGCATAAAGTCGGTGATCGCGTGAAAATAGCTGCAGGAGATGACGGATATTATGTGGTAGTAAAGAGGATTGATAAGACTACCGATGACAGTCATGATACGTTGAGAAAATATTAGTAAAAGTGAAAAAATATTTTTGAGAATATTGCAAAGGAAATATGCATATACTATAAGAACAAAGTGTATTATAATTAATAAACTTGTAAAATTTTGTCTATTATGTATAATATATATGAAACGAATAACGAACAACAGGGGGCTTGCGTATCAAGCAGGCTGAGATTGGGATGAATGCCTTGACCTGCAACCTGATTTGGATAATGCCAACGTAGGGAAAGAGATGCGTAAATGTTAGCAGGTATATCTTTTATTAGGTATATCTGCTATTTATGTTAGCAATATAAAAATCAGCGAATGTTCACAACACAAAAAGGAGAGAGAATTATGCTAGGTACATGTTTACAGAACGTTAGAGAAAAAGGACCGCTTGTCCATAATATTACGAATTATGTTACGGTCAATGATGTAGCAAATGTGATTCTTGCGTGTGGTGCAAGCCCGATCATGTCAGACGAGCCGCAGGACGTGCAGGATATCACTGCAATTTGTGGAGGTCTGAACATCAATATTGGAACGCTGAATGTAAGAACGATTGAAGGAATGTTGGCGGCAGGTCATAAGGCAAATGAATTAAATCATATGGTTCTGCTTGATCCGGTTGGTGCAGGAGCAAGTTCTCTTAGAACGAATACAGCTGTCAACTTGATGCAGGAAATAAAGTTTGATGTAATCCGTGGAAATATTTCCGAAATCAAGACATTAGCTGCAGGAAGCGGTACTACAAAGGGTGTTGACGCTGATGTAGCTGACGCAGTGACAGAAGAAAATCTGGACGAAGCAGTTGCATTTGCAAAAGCATTTTCTGAAAAATCCGGAAGTATAGTTGCAATTACAGGAGCAATTGATCTTGTCAGCGATGGCAGAAAATGTTACGTGATCCGTAATGGACGACCGGAAATGGGAAGAATTACAGGAACAGGCTGCCAGTTATCCGGACTGATGACAGCATACCTTGTTGCAAATCCTGAGCAGAAGCTTGAGGCGGCAGCAGCGGCAGTTTGTACGATGGGACTTGCCGGTGAGATTGGATGGAGCTACATGCAGAAAGGTGACGGTAATTCTACCTACAGAAACAGAATTATTGATGCTATTTATAACATGACAAAAGAGCAGTTAGACGAAGGAGCAAAATATGAAGTGCGATAAAAAAGATTTGCTGCTTTATGCAGTGACAGACAGAAGTTGGCTGAATGGAGAGACACTTTACAGTCAGGTTGAGAAGGCACTGGAAGGTGGAGCTACATTTGTACAGCTTCGTGAGAAACATCTCGATCATGATGCTTTTCTTCAGGAGGCAAAGGAAATCAAGGAATTGTGTGCAAAGTACCAGGTACCGTTTGTGCTAGATGATGATGTGGAGCTTGCACTGGAAGTTGGCGCGGACGGAGTTCATGTAGGACAAAGTGATATGGAAGCAGGAGATGTCCGGGCAAAGCTTGGTGAAGATAAGATTGTCGGAGTTTCAGCACAGACAGTGGAGCAGGCACTTCTAGCTCAGGAGCGCGGAGCAGACTATCTTGGAGTCGGAGCTGTATTTCCGACCAGTTCCAAAGATGACGCAGTAGAAGTTGACCATGAGATGGTAAAAGCAATTTGTGAGGCTGTAGATATTCCAGTTATCGCAATTGGCGGCATCACAAAAGATAATGTGCAGGAGTTGTCAGGCTGTGGACTTTGTGGAATCGCAGTTATCAGCGCTATTTTCGCAAAACCGGATATTAAGAAAGCGACAGAAGAGCTGAAAGCAGCCACTGAGAAGATGGTGAAAGCATGTTAGAAAATAAATCTGACGTGGAGAAAAATGCATCAGGGCAGAAATGTTGTGGAAAAGTTTCTGTACAGAATATGGGTGGTGTTATCTTAGACATAGACGGGACAGTTCTGGATTCTATGTCCATCTGGCAGGACGCAGGAGTGAGATACCTTGCGAGTCAGCAGATTGAAGCGGAGCCTGGACTTGCCGAGAAGATTTATTATATGTCTATCCCGGAGGCTGCATTATATATGCGGACACGCTATGGGCTTGAACAATCTGTAGAAGAAATCAGTCAGGGAATCAAAGATGTAGTGAGAGATTTCTATTATTACGAGGCACCGTTAAAAGCCGGAGTAAAAGAATTTCTACAAAAAATGTCAGATAGAAAGATTCCGGTCGTGGCAGCGACAGCCAGTGATGAAGATCACCTGGAACATGCATTTACACGTCTTGGAATACGTCAATATTTTGAATATATTTTTACATGCGCGCAGGCAGGAGCTGGAAAGCAGAGTCCGGCAGTCTATCATATGGCAGCTGGGTTTTTAGGCAGGAATCCGGAAGAACTGTATGTTTTTGAAGATGCATTGTATGCGATCCAGACAGCAAAACTGGCAGGATATCATACGGTTGGCGTGTATGACGAAGAAAGTAAAGAAGATCAGGAAATGATCCGCGAAGAAGCAGACATTTATATGGAAAGCTTTTTGAAGGCGGATGTGTTTTTTGAATAGATAAGAAAAGGAAAGGCAAAACAATGAGAACAGCAGTAACAATTGCCGGAAGTGATTCCAGCGGTGGAGCAGGAATTCAGGCAGACATTAAGACAATGATTGCAAATGGCGTTTATGCTATGAGTGCAATCACAGCGTTAACCGCACAGAATACAACAGGTGTGACAGGGATTATGGAAGTGACACCAGAATTTCTAGGTGAGGAATTAGACAACATTTTTACAGATATTTATCCGGACGCAGTGAAGATCGGAATGGTATCTTCCAGTGCGCTGATTGAGAAAATTGCAGATAAACTGAAGGAGTATCAAGCAGAAAATATCGTTGTTGACCCAGTTATGGTAGCAACAAGTGGAGCAAAGCTGATCAGTGATGAGGCAATCGGAACTTTAAAGAAACGTCTTCTTCCAATTGCCAGTGTTCTGACACCGAATATTCCAGAAGCAGAAGTTCTGGCGGAAATGGAGATTCACTCAGCAGATGATATGATCGAGGCTGCAAAGAAAATCAGTGATACATACCACTGCGCAGTTCTCTGCAAGGGCGGACATAAGTTGAATGATGCAAATGACCTGCTTTATCGTGATGGTGATTATCGTTGGTTCAACGGAAAACGTATTGATAATCCGAATACACATGGAACCGGCTGCACACTTTCCAGTGCCATTGCATCGAACCTTGCAAAAGGATTTGATATGGACACATCCGTAGAGCGTGCAAAAGATTACATTTCCGGAGCGCTGGCTGCGATGCTGGATCTCGGAAAAGGAAGCGGACCTATGGATCACGGATTTGCAATTACGGGAGAATATAAGAAAGAGGCATAAAGAGGGACAGACATCATGGAAGAAAAAAGAACAGGTTTATTTGAAAATGGACTGATCTGGTTTGGAGCAGGCGTTTCTATCGCGGAGATTCTGACCGGAACTTATCTGGCACCACTTGGAATGGGGAAAGGACTTCTCGCAATTATCATAGGACATATCATCGGCTGCCTTATGTTATTTCTGGCAGGTGTAATCGGTGGTAAAGTCAGAAAAAGTGCAATGGAAACTGTAAAAATGAGTTTTGGACAGAAGGGAAGTATTCTGTTTGCAGTGTTAAATGTGCTGCAGCTTGTGGGCTGGACGGCAATTATGATTTATGATGGTGCACTGGCAGCAGATGGTGTCATGAATACCGGACGCTGGATCTGGTGCCTGGTCATCGGAGCGCTGATCATTCTGTGGATTGTTATTGGAATTACGAATCTTGGGAAAATAAACACGGTTGCTATGGCAGCATTATTTATCCTGACACTGATTCTTTGCAAAGTTATCTTCACAGGAAGCGGAGCTGGCGTACCATCTGATGACAGCATGACATTTGGTGCAGCAGTTGAACTTGCCGTTGCCATGCCATTATCCTGGCTTCCGCTGATCAGTGATTATACAAGAGAAGCAAAAGAGCCGGTAAAAGCAACAGCAGTCAGCGCAATTACTTATGGTATTGTAAGCTGTTGGATGTATGTGATTGGAATGGGAGCAGCAATTATTACCGGAGAGTATGATATTGCACAGATTATGCTAAAAGCAGGTCTTGGAATCGCCGGACTTCTGATCATCGTATTTTCAACAGTTACAACAACATTTCTGGATGCATATTCCGCAGGAATTTCCAGTGAAACCGTTGTGAACAAATGGAATGGAAAACATGTGGCAATCGTGGTAACTGTGCTTGGAACGATTGCAGCAATTGTATACCCGATGGATAATATTACAGATTTCCTGTATCTCATCGGTTCCGTATTTGCACCGATGATCGCAATCCAGATTGCAGACTTCTTCCTGCTGAAACTGGATAAGAGTAATCAGGCAGTGCATGTACCGAATATGATTATCTGGGCGATAGGGTTTATTGCGTATCGAATTCTGATGAATATCGATATGCCGGTAGGAAATACACTGCCTGATATGGTGATCACGATTATTCTGTGCCTCATTGTAGGGAAACTATTTTCGGTAAGCAAAAAGCGGTAAGCCGTTTTCTTCCGGTACCACCACTTTTCCTTGGATCAGTGGTCTTGCATACTGTATAAATGCTTCTGTGACATCACAGCCGTCTTCGGTGATCCAATCAGATGGTACGGCTTTTTCCATGTTACAGATTTCATTTACATCGGCAGTTTCGTAGGAGAGCTCGTAAGGAAGATCACAGTTTCGGATAAATGTGATCATCTTGCCTGTCTCTCCTTTTAATGCAGCCTGAACACCAACGATTCCGGCATTTTCAGATTCATTTAAATCTGTAGCTGACAGGTATTCGCTGGAGCAGCGCTGGCATACATTCAACTCAATGGAGCGGACTTTTACGCCGATTTGCTCTTTGACCAGATTTTCCAGATATTTTCCAGAGCCGGTCAACATCTTATGACCAAAGGTATCAGTTCCAATATCACCGACCAGTTCGCAGACAAAGGTTCCATTTTTGTCATGAATTCCTTCAGAGATGCATACAACTAAGTTTGGGGTCGTTTCCAGCATTTTCTGTACTTTTTTAAGAAATGCTTCCTGGTCAAATGCAGTTTCCGGCAGATAAATAAGGCGTGGGTTATCACCATCATATTTGCGGGCAAGGGCACTGGCGGCAGTGAGCCAGCCGGCGTGACGCCCCATAATTTCTACAATCGTGACAGATTTTTTGTTGTCATAAACGCTTGCATCAATAGCAACTTCGCGGACCATGGAAGCAACATATTTTGCAGCACTTCCAAATCCCGGAGTGTGATCTGTGTGGACCAGGTCATTATCAATGGTTTTCGGAACACCGATAAAGCGAATATCGCTGTTGATCTTTTTGGCATATCGGGATAATTTACTTACAGTATCCATGGAATCATTTCCCCCAATGTAGAAGAAATAACCGATACCATGCGATGCAAACTTGTTGAATAATAATGGATAAACAGGATCATTTAAATCTTCGGGAAGCTTGTAACGACATGACCCGAGGTAAGAGCCGGGTGTTGTACGGAGTAAGGAGAGTTCGTTCGTTTCAATGAGCGAACGCATATCCATCATATGTCCGTTTAAAAATCCTTCAATTCCATTAATCATACCGTATATTTCGTCGATTTCCTCAGTGTGTCTCATGGCTTCAGTGACTACGCCATACAGACTTCCGTTAATGACCGCAGTCGGGCCGCCGGATTGTCCGACAATCAGATTCTTTTTCATATGTGTACCTTCCTTTTGTTGAAAAATTATCAATTTTATCTCTACTATATCGAATCATAGCATTTTTTACAAGGAGATTGCAAAAAAGACACAAAAATTTTGGTTGGAAAAAGTGCATAGATGCTATATACTAAAAAAGATTCCTAAGGCTCTGCTTTGGGTAAGTAGTGACATAATAAGAAAGAAACTATAAATTCAAAAAGATGTGATATAAGGAGAAAGATGCATGAAATATATATCTTTTGCAATACCAAGTTACAATTCACAGGAATATATGTCTCACGCCATTGAGAGTATTCTTGTGGGCGGGGAAGATGTAGAGATTATAATTGTAAATGACGGATCTTCCGATGATACTTCTAAGATTGCACATGAGTATGAGGAAAAATATCCGACGATTATCAAGGCGGTGGATAAGGAGAATGGAGGCCACGGCGATGCTGTGAATTCAGGACTTACACATGCCACCGGAAAGTATTTTAAAGTGGTGGACAGTGATGACTGGGTAGATGCCGAGGCTCTTCGGAAGATTCTGGAATTTCTTAAGAAGCTGGAATCTGAAGATGAAGAGGTGGACATGCTCATTTCCAATTATGTTTATGAGAAAGTAGGAGCAACCCATAAGAAATGTATTCATTACCGTAATGTTCTTCCTCAGGATAAGATTTTCAAATGGGAAGAAATCGGACGGTTCCATCTGGATCAGTACATTCTGATGCATTCTGTTATTTATCGGACAGCGATGCTTAAGCTCAGCCAGTTAGAGCTTCCAAAACATACATTTTATGTAGATAATATTTATGTGTATTATCCGTTGCCATTTGTGCGAAAAGTGTATTACCTGGATGTAGATTTTTATCGTTATTATATTGGAAGAGAAGATCAGTCCGTCAATGAGAAAGTTATGATATCCAGACTGGATCAGCAGATTTTTGTTACAAAGACAATGATTGATATGTACCAATTAAAAAATGTAAAATGTAAGAAACTGAGAAATTATATGCTTAATTATCTCGCAATCATGATGACTGTTTCTTCCATTTTGTGTATCCGGTCTAAGAAAGCAGAGAACCTGGAGAAGAAAAAAGAACTGTGGATATATCTGAAACAGAAGGATTTCAAGACATTTATGAAGATCCGCTACGGAATACTTGGACAGACCATGAATATTCCGGGAAGATCCGGACGAAAGATATCCTCTCTTGCGTACAGTGTGGCAAGAAGAATTATAGGATTTAATTAGGAAAAAGTATGAGAATGACACAAAAACAAAACATATTAACGAAAACAGGTATTGTAGCACTTCTTGCGTGTGTATGCTGTATTTTGTGGGGAAGTGCGATTCCGGTAATCAAGACAGGCTATCGTTTCCTGCATGTAGATTCTTCTGATATTGCAAGTCAGATTGTCTTTGCAGGAGTACGATTCACGCTGGCAGGAATTTTGGTATTGATTTTTGCATCTATTAGAGAAAAGAAAGTGATGATTCCTGACAAAGAGATTTTAAAATATGCAGTTCCGGTATGCCTAGCTCAGACGGTAGGACAGTATTTCTTCTTTTACATAGGTGTTGCCAATACATCAGGAGTAAAAGGAGGAATCATTACCGGACTTGGAAACTTTATTGCAATTTTGTTGTCTTGCCTTGTTTTTCGAAATGAACGGATGACAAGAAGAAAAATTGCAGGATGTGTTCTGGGATTTGCCGGAGTTGTGGTAATTAATTTGATGGGGAACTCTCTGGATATGGGATTTAAGCTGATCGGAGAGGGGTTTGTTCTGATCGCGCAGCTATCCTATGGAATTTCTACAGTGTTGATCAACCTTTTTTCCAGAAAAGTATCTCCGGTTGTATTGAGCGGAACGCAGTTTACGATGGGTGGAATCGTTCTGATGCTGATTGGAGCAGGAATGGGTGGTCATCTGGAAAATGCTACTACAGGGGGTGTGGTAATTATATTTTATCTGGCAATGGTTTCGGCAGTGGCATATACGCTCTGGTCCGTACTGCTTGCCTGGAACGATGTTTCCAAAGTTGCTATCTTTGGATTTGTGAACCCGCTTTGTGGCGTGATTTTATCAGCACTGATACTTGGAGAGGTGAAACAGGCATTTAATGTTGGGAGTCTGGCAGCATTGATTTTGGTGTGTGCCGGAATTTATATAGTGAACTGTAAAGAGAATAAGAGGGAATAATTGTACAGCCATGGAGCATACTACTTATAGAAGTAAGAAAGGAGTATGTACCATGGCTGTTGATTTTAGTAAAAGTAAGACAAGAGAAAATTTGATGCGGGCATTTGCAGGAGAGAGTCAGGCAAGGAATCGTTATACAATTGCGGCAAAGCAGGCGAGTCGAGATAATCTGTATTCCATTAGCCAGATTTTTTTATTTACTGCAGATCAGGAGCGGGCACACGCGGAAGTGTTTTATGAATTATTGAGAGGTCAGACAGAGCAGACGATTGAAATTTGTGGCGGGTATCCAGTAAATCTTGCAGAAAATGTGACAGATCTTCTGAAAAGTGCAGTGCATAATGAAATGCAGGAGTTTGAAGACGTTTATCCGGAATTTGCTAAAATTGCAAAAGAAGAAGGTTTTGACCAGGCAGCAGGAGCATTTGACATGATCGCAAAGGTAGAAGCTGTGCATGGACGTCGTTTTGCGTTGCTTGCAGAACTGCTTGGAAAAAATCAGTATTTTGAAAATCCAGATGGAGGAGAATGGATGTGTATGAATTGCGGACATATCCAAAAAGGAAAAATGGCACCGCCTGTATGTCCAAGTTGTCATTATGATCGAGGTTATTTTATTCCGGTAGAATTGGCACCATATTTGATGCCTGAGCTCATTTAAGGGAGTAGAAATGCAGAGTCAGAAATTAGAAAATCTCTTGAATCAGGCATTGAATGCCACGGAAAGTGAACGTGAACGATCTCAGGAATTGAATGTAGGATATAATCCTGTGGACCAGGTGTGGGAGTTGATTATCAAATATTCCGGTAATTTGGAGACAGTCCGACAGATTTCAGAGAGAGTCACAGAGCTGTTAAATGAATATGCTATTATCCATATACGTCAGTCACAGATACCGGATCTGGTGCAGATTGTAGAAGTAGAATATGTGGAAAAACCAAAACGATTATTTTTCCAGGTACGAAATGGGAAACGGGTGTCTTGTATCAATGAGGTACAGGACGCCCGTTTTTCGCTTACGGGACAGGGAGTACTTGTGGCAGTCATAGATTCCGGGGTTGATTACACACTACCTGATTTTCGGAATGAAGACGGGACAACAAGAATCCGTTATCTGTGGGATCAGTCATTAAAGGCGGTGGAGGGGGAGCACGTGCCGAAAGGATATGGAATGGGAGTGGAGTATACAAAGGAAGAGATAGATGCTGCTTTTCCAGATTTTTATCATGTAATAACATCGAAAAATATAGTGACACAGGGAGCGATAACTATCCGTACGCGTGATATTTCAGGACACGGAACGGCGGTAGCCGCTATTGCGGCTGGAAATGGAAGAGGAAGCGGCGGTGTTTATGCAGGAGTTGCCCCTCAAAGCGAATTCATTGTAGTAAAACTTGGAAATCCTATGTCTGGGGGATTCCCAAGGACGACGGAGCTTATGCAGGGAATTGATTATGTTATACGCAAAGCACAGGAGCTGCGAATGCCGGTGGCTGTGAATATCAGCTTTGGCAATACATACGGAGCCAGAGACGGAACATCATTATTAGAGCGATTTATTGATGACATTTCTAATATCTGGAAGAGTTGCATTTGTATCGGAACAGGAAATGAAGCGGCAACCGCAGGGCATACATCTGGGAGAGTATCAGAAAATGTCAGAGCAAATAGAGAACAGGAGATTGAGCTGGCAGTGCAGGAAAAACAGCCATCGTTAAATGTTCAGATTTGGAAAAGATATGTAGATCAGATAGATATTTCAATTGTATCGCCTACAGGTACACGTATCGGACCAGTCAAGGAGCAGCTTGGAACACAGCGATTTACTGTCGATGCAACAGAAATACTTTTATATTACGGGGAGCCAAGTCCATTTAGCACAAACCAGGAGATCTATCTGGATTTTCTCCCACGCGGGAGCTATATAAACAGCGGAGTGTGGAAAATGGTTCTGACACCGAGAAAAATTGTGGATGGACATTATGAAATGTGGATCCCAGGCGAAGGCACATTGAATCCGGGAACCGGATTTCTCAGACCAGTAAGCAGCACGACACTTACAAATCCGGCAACTGCGATGCGGGCAATCACAGTAGGAGCATATGACAGCCTGACATTTTCCTATGCAGATTTTTCCGGGCGTGGACCACTGACCGGAGAAAGTGCAAGTGCAGTCAAACCAGATCTTGTGGCGCCGGGAGTAAATGTGAGCACGATATCTGTCGGAGGAAGCGTGATGCAATTCAGCGGAACGTCTTTTTCCACACCATTTGTGACGGGGAGTGCGGCACTTTTAATGGAGTGGGGAATTGTAAGAGGAAATGATATTTATTTATATGGGGAGAAGGTCAAGGCTTATCTGAGAAGAGGGGCTAAGCCGATGCCGGGATTTGAGGAGTATCCAAATGAGGCAGTAGGGTATGGGAGGTTGTGTCTTGCGGAGAGTATTCCGGACTAATTGCTTTGGGGTGATAATATAATAACAAAAGAAAAAATATGCCTTTATGTGAAAAATAAATCGAAAAAACGGTCTTTCACGAGTATAATAACATTACAAGATAAAACAAAAAATCTATTTCATCTTTAAAAGAAGTATAGATGGTAAGTTTTGAACAGAAGGGAAGCGACAGCATTTGTTAGAGAAATTACGGGAACTTGGAATCAGAGATGATTTGATTGATGAGATAAAAAAATTTCGTGAAAGTTATCCGGCAGAAAAATCTTATGAGGCAAGAATTCCAAAGCTGGAGCAGTTTTATTATGGAAAAGATGTGTGGGAGCAGGCAATTACAGCTATTCTATGTGGGCAGAATCTTCTGCTTGTCGGACATAAGGCGACAGGAAAGAATCTGTTCGCTGAGAATCTGGCCGGAGTTTTTATGCGGCCGCGATGGGATGTATCTTTTCATGTGAATATGGATGCTGCTTCCCTCATAGGGATGGATACATTTCGCGGCGGTGAAGTGACTTTCCGGCCTGGTCCGGTATATACAGCGGCAAAAACAGGTGGTTTTACGGTATTGGATGAAATTAACATGGCAAAAAGTGAAGCTATGGCAGTGTTGCATGCAACATTGGATTTTCGTAGGACCATTGACGTTCCGGGGTATGAAAGAATAGAACTTCATCCTGCAACGCGGTTTATTGCAACCATGAATTATGGATATTCCGGCACAAAAGAACTGAATGAAGCATTGGTGTCACGTTTTGCCGTCATTCAGATGCCAATGATTGCCAAAGAAAGCCTGATAAAACTGATAAGAAAGAACTCTCCGGCAATCCGGGAAGATGCGGCAGAAGAGTTAGCAACATTATTTTTAGATTTACAGAAAAAATGTGAAAATGCTGAGATTTCTTCTAAGGCACTGGATCTTCGAGGCCTTTTGGGAGCAATCGATCTGATGGAAAAAGGACTTGATATTCATACAGCGCTAGATATGGGAATTGCGAACAAATCGTTTGATCCATATGAGCAGACATTGATCCGGGATACGATTCAGGCAAGGATTTCAAGAAAAATCCAAAGAAAGGATGTTTTTCGCAAAAAATAATAAAATATGCAAATATTTACAAGGTGACAGAAATGGAAGAGCAGGAATTAATAGAAGCGAAAAGAGCACATAATTTTATATGGACTGCAGCAGAAAAGTATGAATTTGAACCAATGTTTCTTGCATTTTCCCCGGATGGAACAGCAGATATGTATTTGAACCTGATTATCGGACTGGCATATAAATGGTACGATCAGGAAAAAATAGACGCATTTTTTAATCAGTTAGGAGGAAAGAACCAGGAGTTATATGAAGGGCTTCTCTGGATTGGCCTGGAAAATGCATTGTATCCAAAAGAAGAGAAGATAAGATCGGCACTTAGGGATATAAGGAAGGAGTATGCAAGGGAAAGCCTGAGGCGTTATCGGAAATATAAAGAGTATTCCAGAATTGATCAGATACGAAACGGACATTGCAGAGAAATTTTGGGACAGTCATCAGGGTTAAAAGAGGAAGATGAGCAGATTTTACATGCGTTTTCTTTTTCAGAAGATATGTCAACGGATCAAATTCTGAAACAGACAAGAGAAAATCTGTGGAAATATTTTGCGTATCGTCCGACTGAAAAGAAGAAAGGAAATTATTTTCTGCAGAAGGTATCCGGAGCATTTCAGTCTTTTGGAAAAGTAAGTGCTACTTATGTACGTGCCAGAAATTATGATGACCAAAATACATTTTTTGATGGAAAATCGGGAATAATGGAGCGAGGCAGACACTATATATTCCAGTTGTCGCTACAGAGAAATCCGGAAGAAACAAAAAGATATGTAGAGGCATGTTTTGGGAAGAGTATCTATTCGCAAGAATACCAGGAAAAAATAGAACAAAAATTGTGTGTGGGAAATCATAAAAATTGTCATCTTTTATTTACAAAAGGGAATTCAAGAGCAGGGGAGGATGGCCTGAAAGAGTCGGAGACAGAAAAAAACAGAAATAAGATATATACCGGTGAAAATGAATTATCCAAGATAAAAGGAAAAAGAGAAAAAAAGGAAATTAGAGAATTTCAGGCAGAGTCTGCCAGACAATATGAGAAGAATAAAAAACATTATGAACAGAATTATGCGATTTATCAGAATGCCATTCGAAGACTTACAGAAAAGCTAAAGATTTGTCTTGAGGAACAAGAAGAGAGATTTCCGGAGAAAGCAGCTCACGGAAAACTAAATCCACGGGAAGTGTGGAAAGCAGTCTATCTGGACGATCCAAGAGTATTTGAGAGAAAAGAAGAGGTAGAAATTCCTGGATTTTCTGTTGATATTCTCATAGATGCCTCTTCTTCGAGAAAGCAGATGCAGGAGCAGATTGCGGCTCAGGCGTATATTTTATCCAAAAGTCTGAAACAATGTAAGATTCCGGTACAGATTTATTCTTATTGCAGTATCCGCGGCTATACGATATTGCACATTTTCCCTAATTGCAAAGAAGAGAGAGAGGATGAACTGTTCCGGTATGTTGCGGCGGGAAATAATCGCGATGGACTTGCACTTCGGGCAGCAGGACACTTGATGGAGAACGGCGAAAAAAGAAAAAGAATTTTACTCGTACTGACAGATGCAAGCCCACAGGATGATCAGGATAGTGGAGAAGGTGCTTTTTATAAAAATAAAGAATATACAGATCTGCTTGCGATTCAAGATACTGCGAAAGAAGTGCAGAATCTGAAACAAAAAGGAATTCAGGTGATCGGAATTTTTATGGGAAGTACGCGCTCTGGAGAAGTAGCAGGAAAGATTTTTGGGCAAAATCTGATAAAGATTCGAAATATCAGTGATTTTTCACAGGCGGTCGGAAGAGTATTGCAGGAAATTGTTTTTTCATGAAAAGTATTTGCACAATATATTGAGATATAGTATGATAGTGCAGAGCGTTAAAGTGACAAAGAGCTCAGAAAGGATATTTCTGAAATGGTTGTATCGTTAATTGAAAGAATTTATGCATTATTGTGGGGAGATTTGATACATGTTCCATTGCCGGGTGGAGATAGTGTGGGAATCTCATTGCTGATTATATTATTGATTCCGACAGGGATTTATTTTACAGTGCGGACAAAAGTATTACCTTTGCGTTTGTTCCCGGATATGACTCGGGCACTGATGTCAAAGAAGGAGAATAAAGACAGTCTGTCCACGTTTCAGACGTTGATCGTATCAACAGCGACGAGAGTCGGCATGGGAAATCTTGTCGGGGTTGTAGCTGCAATTTCCGCAGGAGGTGCAGGAGCAGTCTTTTGGATGTGGGTAACAGCCCTGATTGGCTCCTCAACAGCATTTGTAGAGGCAACGCTGGCACAGATTCACAAAGAAAAAGATCCACTTTACGGAGGATACCGTGGAGGTCCGGCTTACTATATTCATCATTATATGGAAGAAAAGACAGGAAAAAAGAAAAATCATACCTTGATTGCTGTTCTGTTTGCAATTTCCGGTCTGATCTGCTGGTGTGGAATCAGCCAGGTAATCAGTAATTCAGTTACATCTTCTTTTGAAAATGCATTTCATATTCCACCGCTTTATACAACGATTGTCCTTGTTGCAGTTGCGGCAGTGATTGTCCTTCGTAAAAATGCGACGGTAAAAGTTCTGGACCTGATCGTGCCGATTATGGCTGTATGTTATTTCTTCATTACGATTTTTATTATTCTCATAAATATGAAAAGTATTCCAAGCGTATTTGGTCGGATCTTTGAGGAGGCATTTGGAATCAGACAGGTTGTATCTGGAGGTTTCGGAGCAGTTCTTATGAACGGCGTAAAGAGAGGTCTGTTTTCAAATGAGGCGGGTTCTGGATCAGCACCATGTGCGGCAGCGGCAGCAGAATGTGATTCTCCGGTAAAAGCAGGACTTACACAGGCGTTGGGAGTATTTATTGACACCATTGTGATCTGTAGCTGTACTGCAATGATCATGCTGTTGGCACCGGAAAATGTAGTTGCCGGAAAGTCTGGAATGGATTTACTACAGTCAGCAATGAAATATCATCTTGGAGAATTTGGTGTAATCTTTATAGCACTTACATTATTTTTATTCAGTTTCTCGACATTTTTAGGAATACTCTTTTACGCAAGAAGTAATGTATCCTATCTCTTTGGTGATAAATGGTTCTGGCAGACTGCTTATAAAGTACTTGCACTTGTAATGCTGTTCATTGGTGGAATTGCAGCTTATACATTTGTTTGGGATCTGGGGGATGTAGGAATTGGTCTTATGACCATATTTAACACTGGAATTCTGTATCTCATGGGTGGCCAGGCATTAAAAGCATTGAAAGAATATGAAAGTAACAAAGAGAAAAAATAGAAATATTGAACGAAAAAAAGACAACACATGCGTCGTGTATGTGTTGCCTTTTTTTGTATGCGTTTAGTGGAAATCTTTGAATTAATGTCGGCGAATATATTCTAAAAATTGTCGCTCAAGATTGGATTCCTGTTCGGCAGTATTCTCGTCAAGTTCATATTCTTTTTGTACATTATCAGAATCTTGTGCCGCATCGGAATCTTGTGCTGCATCGGAATCTTGTGCCACATCGGAATCTTGTGCCACATCGGAATCTTGTGCCGCATCGGAATCTTGTGCCGCATCGGAATCTTGTGCCACATCGGAATCTTGTGCCGCATCGGAATCTTGTGCCACATCAGATTCTTGCGCTGGAACGTCTTCTTTTTCAAAAGTTTGATTTGGCTGAGGTGTTTGTTCTTGAGGTTCTACGCTTGCGCACTGAAGTTCTAATCGTTCTTCAAGCTTTCGACGATGTTTCTGTAACTTATCGAAGACTTCCGGATGTTCACGTAGAACACGGTCTCTTAAAATACGTCTTCGTTTTTCAATTAACTGAAGAACTAATGGTTGGTTTTCTGCCAGTGCCTGTGACAACTCATCGAGATGAAGCTCGATACGGCGAAGTAATTCGTCCTCATCAAAGGCACCAAGAGAATGCCAATTTTCAAGGTGGTCTACAAGACCGTTTTCAAGAATCTCTTCAATATCCTTTAATCCGTGAATATGATTTAAGATGTGGTGAACTTCATGTTCCATTTCCTTGACTACCTGATCACCATAAGCCCATGCAAATTCCTCCAGTGTATCTTCATCTTCTGCAGGAAGAAATGTCAGGTTTAGTTTTACGCTTTCTTTTTCAGAATCCGGGATATCCAGTTCATATGGGGCGTAAATATCTGCGTCGTGAAGAGCAGCCAGTATTGTCCGGCGGACATGTCCCTCGCGGATCAGATGTTCAACACCTAACTGACGCATTTGCTGGTTCAATTTTTCAGTATGTTCAGTGATATAAAAATGTATTCCAAGGTCTGTCAGACGCGAAGATAATTCCGCAAGGCGGTCTGCAGCAGTAATGTCGATGTTGTTGATTGCTCTTGCGTCAATGATTACGACTTGCGTATCTGGACTGACTGCATCTTCAAGATCTTCCTGAAGAATCTTTACATTTGCGAAAAACAGGTTTTCATTAAACTGGTACATGACAACACCTTTGATAGGATACGCATGTACATTTCTTATAAGGTCATAATATCCATCTTTTCCGGGAATCACACCAAGAAAAGAACGAGTTGGATTCGCGGATTTTGTGATAACGGCAAAGAATGAAAGCAATACACCGATGAGCACACCGTAAATTGTTCCTAAAAATAATACGCTGATACAGGCTGCCATGAAAATGGAAAAATCCTGTTTGCTTAGTCGGAAGAGGCGGATACATAAATGAACCTCTACAACATCCATAAGTGCGGATATCACAATTGCGGTCAGAACCGGAATCGGCAGGTATCCAATGAAGCCTGTGAAAAATAACAGTAGAATTGCCATAGTAATGCCTGCAGTAATGGAAACAACTTGAGAGTGCCCGCCATATTGTTCGTTCATAGATGTCCGGGAAATGCTTCCATTCACCGGGCAGGAACCTACAAATGCAGAGGCAACGTTACCGGCAGCACAGGCTAAGATTTCCTGGCGGTCATTCAGATTGTAACCATTACGGAAAGCAAAATTATTTTCTGCAAGCAAAGTTTCAGCCATTACGACCAGTGAAATCATCAGTCCACGCCCAACAGCCTGAGTCAGATCTACCTGACTAAAGTCAGGAATGAAAAATGGCGGAAGTCCGGTTCCAACAGAATCAAGCAGTGCCACACCCTTTGCGTCAACATGGAAATACACCGTAGATACTACGCCGGCAGCCATGATAAGAATTGCAATTGGAAATTTTGGAATCCATTTTTTGCATATTCTTATAATAAGTAATGTACCAAGTCCTAATCCGAGAGAAAGCCCGTGGAAATCCTGACCGGTGGCATAAATGTGTTCTGCAAGTTCGATGATTTCACCAGATCCTGCAGAGCTTCCCATAAGTTTCGGAATCTGCATGAAGATAATAGTTAAAGAGATTCCACTGATGAATCCGCCCATAACAGGGGTTGATATAAAGTTTACAATTCGATCGGCTTTTATAATGTAAAAGAAAAGAAGCCACAGACCAGTAAAAAGTGCCAAAATCGGTATATAATTCAACGCAGCTTCAGATCCGGGAACAATACCAAGAGAAAGCAGCGCACTGCCTGCAAGAGCAGCGGGAGCAGCATCTACACCAAAAATAAATTGTTTTGATGTAGAAAAAATTGCGAATAATAATATAGGAAGAATAGAACCATACAAGCCATAAGCCGGAGGAAGCCCGGCAATCTGTGCATATCCCATGGAAATGGGAATAGATACAGCGGCTATAATGATACCAGAGAAAATGTCCTGTTTTAAATAATCCTTTTTATATTTTTTTAATGTTGATAAAAGCTGTATTTTCATAAGTAAAAGAACCTCCGTCTAGCAATTATAACAGTAAGTAGACAAAAGAACAATATTGGAGACGTAGTGTTTTGTTAAAATGTAAGATCGGAAATTGTGGCTCGAAGTGCATTCTTGAAACTGTAGTTATGATAGAAAGTAAAAAACTGAATTGTGTGAATTGCGCGAATAAAATAAAAAATAAAAATAATATTGACAATTAGAAAAGGACATGGTATATTAATTAAGCTGTTTCGAACGACAGAGATGATCGAAGCGGACAGCGAAAAAGAAAAATAAAAAAGTTGTTGACAAGCGATTGTGAATGTGATAATATAAATAAGCTGTCGCTGAGACGACAACAAAGAAAAAGAACCTTGATAATTAAATAATAGACAACAACCCTGAAGATTCTTTAAGAGAAAATTCAGAACGGACATTGAATGACAATGTCAACCTTAAAACAGTAAAAGGGATAAGAAAGCTAGTAGTTTTCTTGACCTGGAACGAACTTTGATTTTAAATCCGAGTCAAATCGGAATTAAGATTTTTAAACGAGAGTTTGATCCTGGCTCAGGATGAACGCTGGCGGCGTGCTTAACACATGC
>OLRJ01000503.1_pt1 | contig 40403 bp, 41 predicted proteins | sample 1672741 | NCBI WGS metagenome assembly OLRJ01 (sample SAMEA3136719, study PRJEB25190) | human gut metagenome | biome: human gut; feature: human-associated habitat; material: faeces | place: Austria | collected 2013 | reverse complement strand
AATTATTATTATATTATATCTTTTTACACATCCAAGAAAGAGACAAATACTGGCAAAAAGATGATGCTCGGGTAGAAAACTATTTTAGTAACAAATGTTTGGATGATTAAAGAAATTATGACGAGAGATTATAAGATTGATAATATAAAAGCTATAGCGATGATGTTGATTATTTTAGCTCATTGCGAATTTCCATTACAAGTAAATAACGCTCGATCTTTTGATGTAATAACACTTGTATTTATGAGCACTTTGGTCGTAAATCCTAAGTATATTATAAATAAAGAAGCTTTTAAGCGAAAATTGCCCAAAAGAATGAAAAGATTATTAGTTCCGACAATCATTTTTTCTGTTTGTATGATTATATTTCAATGGGGAGTATATACAAGGGTAGGAAGATTAGATTTATTATCATTAAAAACCATAGTAAATACATTTTTATTATGTGAAGATAGTATAGGATATGTTTGGGTTATAAAGATTTTTCTAATTAATTTTTTATGTATGCCTTTAATATATTATATAGTAAAAAGGTGGAAGGGACTTTTTTATCATATAGTTATATTGTTAGGAAGTTGTATTCTATATGTAATATTGTTTTTGGTATATAAAAAATTTTTAAGTGAGAATTATTTATGCTGGATAATATTTCATGAATGGATTCTATGTGGATTGCTTTATTTGATTGTAGCGTATGAAGCGTTTTATTTTAAGAATGTTATACAATGGAAAAAATATAATATTTTTTATTGGGGTATTATATTAGCTATTACGATTTTGGTATATAGAAATTTTAGCCCAGCTTTAGATAAGAGATCATTTGGAATACAATATTTGGCATATAGTATGATTGTAACATATTTGCTATTAAAAATAGTTCCCAACAAAAGAAATAGAATATGTGTATGGATTAGTAAGAATTCAATGGCTATATATTATATACATACATTTTTTATATTTATTTTAGGAAATGGTCGTTCTGTGTTAAATATTCAGTCGATATATTTTTCTATATTTGAATGGTTTATAACAGCATTGGGATCTTGTGTATTAGTAGGTTTGTACAATCGAATAAAGAGTAAATTTATGCAAAAGAAAAAGTATACTAGGGAGATTGACAATGCTAAAGAAAGATAGTTTAACAAAAAATTTTGTATTTCAATTTTTATATCAAGTGGTTGCAATGGTTATTCCCTTAGTATTATCCCCATATTTAACTCGAACATTACAAGAAACTTCTCTGGGAATTTATTCATACGTTAATTCTATTGCATATTATTTTGTTGTATTTGCTAATCTTGGAATTTCAAGACATGGTCAGAGAATCATTGCACAAAATAGAGATAACGAGATAAGATTACGAAAATCTTTTTGGAGTTTGTTCGCAATACATACTATCATTTCGGTATTAACTACATTTGTGTACATTGTATTTATACTGGTGTTTGTGAAACAAGATCGAGTGGTATATTATATAGAGATATTATATGTTTTGTCAGCATTATTTGATATTACATGGTTGTTTTATGGGCTTGAAAATTTTAAAAGTGTAGTAATAAAAAATTTAGTAATAAAAATAGTTCAATGCTGTATGATTTTTGTTTTGGTACATGATGTATCAGATCTTGGAATTTATACATTTATATGTGCAGGATCAATATTAGCAGGACAGGTTGTAATGATTCCTCAGGCAATAAAATTAGTAAAACCAATAAAATTTGAACTTACAGATTTAAAAGTACATTTAAAGCCGTTGATAGTATTTGCGATAGCAATTATTGCATCAACTTTATATACAACTTTTGACATGACATTATTAGGGCTTATGTCAACCAAAGAGAATGTTGCATTTTATAATTATGCAAATCAAATTATAAGTGTTCCCAGAACTGTCGTGGGAGTTATAGGCACGGTTATGTTTCCACGTGCTTGTAAATTGGCCGCAGAAGGAGATATTTACGGTCAAAAAAAATATATTGGTTATTCAACTATTTTCACGGCAATAATCGGTTTTTGCTCTATTTTTGCATTACTTGCAATATCAAATTTATTTGCTGTTTTATATTATGGAGAGGCATTTGCTATTTGTGGACCGATTATGATGGTTTTATCGCCATTAGTTTATATTGTTGGATTAGGGGACATTGTTAGAACCCAATATATGATTCCTAACGGAATGGATAAAGAATATATAATATGTATAGTTTTAAATGCAATTGTTAATTTAATTTTAACAATAATATTAATTCCTGTTTTAGGTATATATGGGGCAGTAATTGGAACAATTTCAGCAGAATGTTTTGGATTAATATATCAATTAGTTCTTTGTAGAAAATCTATTGCTATTAAAGATATGATAAACCTATCAATTCCTTATATAGTGATAGGTTTTTTTATGTATTTAGCAATGAAAGCTAGTAGTATTTTGCTACCGTATAATGTTATTGGTTTTATATCTGAAGTTTTAATTGGAATGATAGTATTTGGGAGTTTACTATTGTTATATCTGTATAGATTTAAAAAGGAATTTGTTAAATTAGTTTTGTGGGAAATTAGAAATAGGTTTAAACGATAGGTTTTTATCGAAAATCTGCAATAGAGGATTCTGTTTTACTATACTAAATAAAGGAAGAAAAATTAGTAGAAAGGTAATGACAATGAATATTAGAGTGCTATTTTTGAAAATTCGCCAAAGATATTTCCCAAGATTTTCTGGGAAATATGATTTCAACGAAATATTAGAATCTAACGGCATTCATGTTGGCAAAGGGACAATTTTTTATGATCCTAAATGAAGTATTAGATGATTTTTTAAAGACAACTTCAGTTTATAAAGATTATGATGATTTTGCACAAGCGATGAATAAGAATGTTATAGCTTATTTGGAATAAGGGGCTAAGTACAAATATAATTTTATTTCTAGAAATTTGATTCTTGATTCTTGCGACAATAATTGTTTTGCAATAGAGTCGAAAATATGTTCGAGACTCTATTGCAAACAAACTAGAAATCTGTTATATTATGTTTGTAATCTGATATAGGAAGTTTTTTATATCCGTTACACTTTTTCACGCGTGAACAATTAATATTTTTACATAAGACAAAATGGTTTCATGAGGAGCAAATTTAATATGTGATGATATTAAGGGAGGCACGTATGGCCGAAAAAGATCTAAGTGAAAAACTGTTGGAAGAATACGATGACGTGTTTGCGGACATTGTAAATGTCCTTCTGTTGTATTCAATATCGCATATCTTTCAGAGGAACAGGTAAATATGTTTACTAGTGACTTTAAAATCGTGGCAGATTATTTTGTGCAGAAGCGGAAGAATGGGAAGTATAAACCGAGTTCAGACGTGATCCGGCATGTGGATGCGATTTTGAAATTTATGGCGGTGTTTACCGGAGATCAGCGGTATTTTAATGAAGCGATACAGGAAAAGATGCAGGCAGGAGGTATCAGGACGATGGACAAAATACTAGATGATTATATTGATCGAGGAAGGAAAGAAGGACGTTTGGAAGAACGCATGTTGTTGATCCGTTCTTTATGCAAGAAAAAATCTCCAGAGGAGATTGCAGATTTGTTAGAGATTCCAGTGGAAGAGGTTCTGGAGATCATAAAAGAATAGCGGGAACATAATTATTAAACAATGATGAGCTTTCACGGCATTCCTTTGCCGGGAAAGCTCTATTAGATTGTTATAAAAATAAAAAAATGCATGACAGAGATTTTATAAATATTTTGATGAAATAGTTGTCATTCAATCAAGTAAAAAATAATTGAAATGCTGATAAAAGCGATAATAAAAGACTTTCACTTTGTGAAGGTCTTTTATTATTGCCATTTTTACGGCAGGGGAGCGGTACATACAAGCTTTACCTGACCGCTTTTTTCATATTCACGAAAAGGAATGGTTTTGAAATTCCCTTTGCGTTTCGGCAATGATTTAGACACTGACGAAAGGTGTTTCGTTACAACATATACACATCAACGGTCATTTTGACCAAATCTTGAGGAGGATATATAAGAATGAGTGCATTTACAGGAAAGACATTATTGATCACAGGAGGTACAGGATCTTTTGGCAATGCGGTGCTGAACCGTTTTTTACAGACAGATATCGGAGAAATCCGCATCTTTTCCCGTGATGAGAAGAAGCAGGATGACATGCGTCATGAGTTTCAGGTTAAGATGCCTGATGTAGCGGATAAGATTAAGTTTTATATCGGGGATGTCCGCAGTCTGGAATCTGTCAGGGGCGCGATGCCAGGGGTGGATTACATTTTCCATGCAGCTGCGTTAAAGCAGGTTCCGTCCTGCGAATTTTTCCCCATGGAGGCGGTTCGGACGAATGTCATTGGTACGAACAACGTGCTGACCGCTGCTATTGAAGCCGGTGTTGAGTCTGTGATATGCTTGTCTACAGATAAGGCGGCTTATCCGATCAATGCTATGGGTATTACAAAAGCAATTGAGGAGAAAGTGGCAGTTGCCAAGTCCAGAATGTCCGGCAAGACAAAGATCTGCTGTACACGATATGGCAATGTCATGTGCAGCCGTGGTTCTGTTATCCCGTTGTGGATTGACCAGATCCGTCAGGGCAACCCGATCACACTGACGGAGCCGTCCATGACCCGTTTCATCATGTCTCTGGAAGAGGCGGTGGATCTGGTGCTGTTTGCTTTTGAACATGGTGAGAACGGCGATCTGCTGATCCAGAAAGCGCCGGCCTGCACGATCCAGACACAGGCGGAGGCAGTCTGCGAGTTGTTTGGAGGTAAGAAAGAGGATATCAAGGTCATCGGTATCCGTCACGGCGAGAAGATGTATGAGACGCTTCTGACTAATGAGGAATGTGCAAAAGCTGTGGATATGGGGGATTTCTACCGTGTTCCGGCGGATAACCGTGGATTAAATTACGATAAATACTTCAAAGAAGGCGACGAGACGCGCAATACGCTGACTGAGTTCAATTCTAATAATACCAGTCTGCTGGATGTGGAGGAGACAAAGGCGAAGATTGCTTCTCTGACCTACATTCAGGAAGAACTTACCAAATTCGGAGAATAATATTTATTGGAAAACATGTAAAAAAGTTTGTAGCAATATTGCTTCTGGATTGTATGTCGGAGTTATGGATTACTTCAGAATGAACATGTACTGTTGAAAACTTATAAGTATAAGAGAAACTGGCGGTGTTGTCACTTAAGCAGGGGCTGTTAGATTTTCCGAACAGGAGCATTGAGCTTGATTTTGTTATAATAACAGAAGGGATTTTACAGATATGAACATATTAGTAACCGGCGCGAAGGGCATGGTCGGCACCGCCCTCGTAGCGAACCTTTATAATATAAAAGAGAACAAGAACCGTACCCGTCCGGGGATCGTGGTCGATGAGATCTATGAATATGATCTGGATTCCACCCCGGAGGAGTTGGAGGAGTACTGTCAGAAGGCAGAGTTCGTCTTTCATCTGGCAGGGGTCAACCGTCCGAAGGACGAGGCAGAGTTCATGGCAGAAAATTTCGGGTTTTCCAGCCAGTTGCTGGAGACGTTGAAAAAATATGGCAATAAGGCGCCGGTCATGCTCTCTTCTTCCATTCAGGCGACGTTGATCGGACGCTATGGTACTTCGGATTATGGAAAGAGCAAGCTTGCCGGGGAGAATCTGTTTTTTGATTATGGACATGAAAATAATGTGAAGGTGGCGGTATACCGTTTCCCGAACCTGATGGGACACAGCCGTCCCAATTATAATTCTGCCGTGTCTACGTTTTGCAATGCGGTGGCAAACGATCTGCCCTTTACAGTCAATGACCGGGCTGCGAATGTGGAGCTGCTGTACATTGATGATCTGGTGGAAGGCATGTTCGATTTGCTGGAGGGAAAAGAAGCTCATTGTGAATATGACGGGCTGACACCAGTGGCAGGTGCAGATGGAAAATTCTGTTATGTTCCGGTTACGCACAAAGTTACTTTGGGAGAGATCGTGGATCTGCTGCAGGAGTTTAAGGAGCAGCCATCTACGCTGATGATGCCAAAGATGCCGGAAGGAAGCTTTGCGAAAAAGCTGTTCAGCCTGTATCTGTCCTATCTGCCGAAAGAAAAGTTTAAGTATGCCCTGAAGATGAACTGTGATGACCGGGGAAGCTTTACGGAGTTGGTGCATACGATGGATTGCGGACAGGTCAGCATCAATATCAGCCGCCCGGGCATCACGAAAGGCCAGCACTGGCACAATTCCAAATGGGAGCTGTTCATCGTGGTAGCCGGTCATGGGCTGATTCAGGAGCGGAACATCCACACGGGAGAAACGGTGGAATTTGAGGTTTCCGGGGATAAGATCGAGGCGGTCTATATGATCCCGGGGTGGACCCACAACATCATCAACCTCAGTGAGACGGAGAATCTGGTCACGGTCATGACCTGCAATGAGATTTTTGATCCACAGCGACCGGATACGTTTTTCCTTGAGGTATAGAGTGTTTTTAATCTGTTATAACTTGGTAAAGTTATAGTGATACAAGGAATTTTATAATGGTTTTTTATGTAGATTAACAGCAGATAAAATATAGAAGAAAATGCATCAATTAAATGTATTTTTGAAATCTTTTAAATAAAGGAGTAGACAATGGCAAATATACAGATCAGAACGGATTATTCTGATATCAGATTTAAAGACAATGGAAAATTAAAGCTTTTGATCATCGTGGGTACGAGACCGGAGATCATCCGTCTGGCAGCCGTGATCAATAAATGCCGGAAATATTTTGACGTAGTGCTGGCGCACACCGGACAGAATTATGATTACAACCTGAACGGGATCTTTTTTGAAAACCTGAAGATCGACAACCCGGAGGTGTATATGGATGCGGTGGGCGATGACCTTGGCGCAACGGTTGGAAACATCATTAACTGTTCTTATAAGCTGATGAACCAGATCCAGCCGGATGCGCTGCTGATTCTTGGTGATACCAACAGCTGTCTGTCTGCCATCGCGGCGAAACGCCTGCACATCCCGATCTTCCATATGGAAGCGGGCAACCGCTGCAAGGATGAGTGTCTGCCGGAGGAGACAAACCGCCGGATCGTGGATATCATCTCTGACGTGAATCTGGCGTATTCCGAGCATGCAAGAAAATATCTCCATGAGTGCGGACTGCCGAAGGAACGCGTCTATGTGACCGGTTCCCCCATGGCGGAAGTACTGCATCAGAACCTGGCAGAGATCGAAGCCAGCGATGTGCATGAAAAGCTTGGGCTTGAGAAGGGAAAATACATCCTGCTCTCAGCCCATCGTGAGGAGAACATTGATACGGAGAAAAATTTTGTCTCCTTGTTCACGGCGATCAATAAGATGGCAGAAAAATATGACATGCCGATTCTTTATTCCTGCCATCCCCGTTCCCGGAACCGTCTGAAAGCGTCTGGCTTCCAGTTAGATCCACGGGTCATCCAGCATGAACCTCTGGGTTTTCATGACTATAACTGTCTGCAGATGAACGCGTTTGCTGTAGTATCGGATTCCGGAACACTTCCGGAAGAGAGTAGCTTTTTTACCAGCGTGGGACATCCATTCCCGGCTGTCTGCATCCGTACATCCACAGAGCGCCCGGAGGCGCTGGACAAGGCATGCTTCGTGTTGGCAGGCATTGATGAGAAGTCGCTGCTTCAGGCAGTAGATACTGCTGTACAGATGAACCTTGATGGCGATTATGGCATTCCGGTGCCGGATTACGTGGAAGAGAATGTCTCTACGAAGGTGGTCAAGATCATCCAGAGCTACACGGGTGTTGTGGATAAGATGGTGTGGCGGAAGTATTAGAAGTATAAATAAAATATAGAAAATAGAGTATATAAAGTCCCTCTTTGGGCGGTTTGAATGGCAGAAGTTTTGTGAAGTTTGTTATTTTTTTCAGCAAATGAACAGAAGGAGATTCAGGCTGTCTGAAGGGGGATTTTTGTTTTTGAGGTATTTGCATATGGATGATATGTTTTATAAGTGCAGCCGATATGTTTGTATAGTATTTTTTACGTATGTTATTTATAATGAATAAGAATGCAGAGTTTACTGAGGAATATGGGAGCTGATAGCTGAACCTAACAGTGTTTTCATCTGACGGAAACTAAATGGAAGAAAAGAGAACTACAGGAGGAGAATATGACCGAAAATTCATCCCGTCTGCAGCGGCAGATGGATTTTATAAAGGAAATTGACAAGGAGAAGCTGATCGGACGACAGACGTACATCAATGATGCGTCCCGAAAGGAAAATGATGCGGAGCATGCATGGCATCTGGCATTGATGGCGATTCTTTTACAGGAATATGCCAATGAAGAGATTGATGTGTTAAAAACGGTTACGATGGTGCTGATGCACGATATCGTGGAGATCGATGCAGGGGATACTTATGCTTACGATGAAGCGGGTAAGAAGACTCAGCGTGAGCGGGAGGAAAAAGCGGCGAAGCGCATTTATGGTATGCTGCCACAGGAACAGGCGGAGAAATATTATAAGTTATGGCTGGAGTTTGAAGCGAGAGAGACGCCGGAGGCAAAGTTCGCCCGGACACTGGACAATCTGCAGCCGATGATGCTCAATGATGCCACAGACGGAAAAGCCTGGGTTGAACATGGCGTGAAGTTGGAGCAGATCTTAAAACGGAATGAGCGTACCGGAGAGGGAAGTGAAACACTTTGGAATTATGCGAGGGAAAATCTGATCCAGACGAATCTGGAGAAGGGACGTATCCTGAGATAGCAGAGATGTGTTTATCCTCTTCCAGAAGGAAGATTTCAACTTCTAGGGTGGAAGATGGATTGTGTCGTTATCTACTTGATTTTGTAACATTTTTCTTAATTAAATCTTAATCAATCTTATGTTTGGATAAAACCAGTGGCAGGTAAGCCAGATATAGAGTATAATAAATGACATAAATATCACAAAGTCTTGAACATATGAAATAGATTGGAGCTATTAAATGAAAAATATACTTGAATATCTGGAACAGACCGCAGCCAAATTTGGCGACCGGGTGGCTGTTGCGGACAATATGACCCAGCTGACGTTTTCTGAGCTGGTGCAGACAGCAGAAAGGATCGGTTCAGTACTGGGAAAATCTGGACGTAGAAATGCTCCGGTGGCGGTATTTCTGGATAAGACACCGGCCTGTGCGGCTGCATTTCTCGGCGTGACATATAGCGGTAATTTTTATGTTGTGATCGATTCCCTGATGCCGGTCGAACGGATCAACAGCATTTTTGAGACATTACAGCCATATGCGGTGCTGACGGATGAGATGCATGTGGAGCAGGCAAAAGAGTTCCGGTTTGACGGAGAAATCGTTCTTTATGAAGAAGCGGTTCAGACAGAGGTTGATCAGGAGTTACTTCAGAAGATTCGAAGCAGAAGCATTGATACCGATCCGCTGTATGCCCTGTTTACTTCCGGTTCTACCGGTGTGCCAAAGGGAACTGTGATCAGCCACAGAGCGGTTATGGCGTATTCGGAATGGGTAGTGAATACTTTTCATTTTGATGAAACTACCGTTTTTGGCAGTCAGACGCCGTTTTATTTCAGTATGTCAGTAACTGATTTCTACAGTATGATCCGCACCGGCGCGAGATTGCAGATCATTCCGAAGGTTATGTTTTCTTTTCCGATGCAGCTGATTGAATATATGAATGAGCATGAAGTGAATACTATTTACTGGGTTCCGTCTGCACTGGGACTGGTGGCAAACTGGAAAGCGCTTGATTATGGCGAGCTGAAGTATGTGAAGACGGTTCTGTTTGCGGGAGAAGTCATGCCGGTTAAACATCTGAACTACTGGCGGGAGAAATTGCCGGATGCATTTTATGCAAATCTGTTCGGACCAACGGAAACGACGGACATCTGTACCTATTATGTAGTAGACCGGGAATTTGCCCCGGAGGAATCTCTTCCTATTGGAAGACACTGTGATAACTGCGATGTGTTTATTTTAAAAGAGGATGGCACAGAAGCGGTCGAAGGAGAGTCCGGAGAACTTTGTGTCCGTGGATCATTCCTGGCAGATGGTTATTATAACAATCCGGAGAAGACAGCGGAAGCATTTACTCTGAACCCGTTGAATACAGCTTATCCGGAATGGATTTATCGTACCGGCGATCTGGTAAAATATAACGATCGCGGCGAGTTGATCTATCTTTCCAGAAAAGATTTCCAGATCAAACACATGGGATACCGTATTGAGCTTGGAGAGATCGAGTCAAGCGCCTGGGCGGTGGACAAGCTGAAAAACTGCGCCTGCATCTATGATGAAACGGAGGACAAGATCATCTTCATTTACGAAGGAAAGGTAAAGGAAGATGCACTGATCGAAGCCATGAATGGAAGATTACCGAATTATATGCGTCCAAACCGTTATATCCGGGTCAGACAGATGCCTTATAATGCAAATGGAAAAATTGATCGAAAGTATTTAAAAGGAAACTATAATCAGTTATAATGATAAATAGTTTCATTTAAGAATAGGGCAGCTTTTTCCTGAATATAAAAGATGATATGCAGATAAAGCAATACCTGCTACAGAGCAATAAAAGTATAGAAGCTAAATGTGGTAAAAGTATAACCAAAAACATATGAGAAAAAGGAGAACGTGTTATGGAAGAAATCATTGAAATCTTAGAAGACCTGAAACCGGGGGTAGACTTTAAAAGTCAGCAGCATCTGATCGACGATCATATCATCGAGTCTATGATGATGCTTCAGCTTGTATCTGCTCTGAACGATGAATTTGATGTGGAGATCACACCGAAGGATCTTGTACCGGAGAATTTCCAGACAGTAGATGCAATCTATGCGCTGGTGCAGAAGCTGAGTGATGACGAGTAAAGGAGAGGCAGAACCGTGCAGTATAATTCATTTGTCTTTTTAGGATTATTTTTTGTACTGGTGCTTCTGGCTTATTATATTGCGCCTCTGAAGGCACGCTGGTGTGTGCTTTTGGGGGCCAGTATTGTGTATTACCTGATCTCTGGTCACTGGCTTATCGTGATCGTGGCAGGTACGGCGCTGGTGGTCTATGGCGCAGCCAGACGGATCGACCGGATCAGTACAGAGGCAAAGGCGAAAAGAAAACAGCTGCCCAAAGAAGAACGGAAAGCGTTTAAGCAGCAGGTTGCCAGAAAGAAGAAGCATGTTCTTGCGGCAGTCTGTATTTTCTGTATAGGGTTGTTGCTGTTTTTGAAATATTTTAATTTCGTCGGTGGCAATATCAACCATATTTTCGAAACGGTCGGATGGGCAGGCAGGATACCGTTCCTGAAGTTATTCTTACCACTGGGTATTTCGTTTTACAGCATGTCTGCGGTCAGCTATCTGGCAGATGTCTACTGGGAAAAATACCCTGCAGAGAAAAATTACCTGAAGATGTTGTTGTTCCTGACATTTTTCCCTGTAGTTGTGGAAGGCCCGATCTCACGGTTTGATCAGCTGGGACATCAGCTGTTTGAAGGACATCGTTTTGATTACCAGAAATTTACTTATGGAGCGCAGCGGATCATCTGGGGTCTGTTTAAGAAAGTTGTCATTGCAGATCGGCTGAATATGTTTGTGTCTGTAATCTTTAACGGTTCGGAAAATTATGGCGGGGCAGCAGTGTTTTTTGCAATCATTGGATATACCGTTCAGTTATATACGGATTTCTCCGGATGTATTGACATTGCGGCAGGATGCGCGCAGATGCTTGGTATTGACCTGGCGAGTAACTTTGAACAGCCGTTCTTTTCCAGAAATGTCAACGAATTCTGGCGCAGATGGCATATCACACTGGGAGCCTGGCTGCGGGATTATATTTTCTATCCCATCTCTCTGAGTAAGTTTTTCCAGAAGATCAGCAAAGGTGCGCGGAAACATATGAATGAGTATTATGCACAGACGATACCGCCGATGGTGGCACTGTTTGTGGTATGGTTCATATGTGGTCTGTGGCATGGCGCGGAATGGAAATACATTGTTTATGGTCTGTATTATTATGCAATCATGGTAGTGGGAATGCTGGCAGAACCGCTGTTTCATAAAGTATGTACGGCATTGCACATTAACCGGAGCGGTAAGGGATTTGGTGTATTTCAGCTGATCCGTACCCTTGTATTTGTTAATATTGGTATGCTGATCTTTAATGCAAAGACTCTGACAGTGGCAGGTTCTATGTTTGTATCATTGTTTGAACCGGCGAAATGGACATCTTTTGCATTTGTGAAAGATGTGGCATTGAACAATTATGATTATATATTGTTGATACTTTGTACGGCATTGGTACTCATTGTGGATATCTGTAAGGAGAAGGGGATATGTATGCGGGATCGGATTGCAGCGATGCATTTCCCGGCACGGACAGCGATCTACATTGGCGCGATCGTCTGTGTAGCTATTTTTGGCGCATATGGTCCGGGATATGGCGCGGTTGATTTTATTTATGCGCAGTTCTAACCGGCAGATTACAGATAGCAATGTCTATGGAGAAAAGGTTAAGCGATGGGAGGCACTTTATCGGGAAGTTAGGTAAAGTGCTCTGAGAAGAAATTAAAACATGGAAGAAAAGAAGATAAGAAACAAACGAATCCGAAATACGATTGTATTTGCCCTGATACTGGTACTGGTATTAAAGACGGTATCCTGGCTGCTGGTCTGGTCGGATAATTCTACAAATATATTGCAAAATCACTGTGGCCCGGCGATTGCTCTGGAGAAAAAGGACACGGTGGATGTGGTGGCTATGGGAAACAGCAATTTCTATTGTTCCATTGATCCGACCCGTGTCTGGGAGCAGCAAGGTATTCCTATGTATATCTGGGGGGCGCCGAGCCACAGGATCTACGAGATCCAGCATGATCTGAAGACGCTGTTTAAAAAGCAGTCGCCAAAGGTTGTGTTCATTGAAGCCAGCTGTCTTATGCGTGACAAATCTACCAATGCGTGGAATCAGAAGGTAAAGGCGGATGTGGCGTCTGTATTTCAAATCGTGGCAAATCACAGAAATATCAATAATTTTGAGCTGGGGCGTGACAGTTACTGGTCGTTTACAGAACGTTGTAAATCCAAAGGATATTACCTGAAGACTGGTACGAAAGCATATAAAGGCAAGGACTGGATGAAGCCGACGAAGCAGGAAGCGGAGATTCCGGATGTGGCGAAGAAGGCTTTGGAGAATTGTATCAAGATCTGTAATGACAATGGGGCTGAGGTTGTGTTGCTGTCCATTCCAAGTCCAAACGACTGGAGTGCAAAACGTTACAATGCCGTTTCAAAACTGGCAGAGGAGCTGAATGTGGAGCTTCTGGATCTGAACTGTCATATGGATGAGATCGGGCTGAGCTGGGATAAGGACACCTGTGACCAGGGTCATCATATGAATTTCAGAGGTGCAGAGAAGATCAGCACATACATCGGCAATTATCTGGCAGAGAATAAGAAGCTTACGGATCATCGTGGCGAAGCAGCTTATGCAGGCTGGGATAAGGACTGTCTGGAGTATGCCCAGGCACGGGATGACAGGCTGAGAGCGCTGGGGAAGATAAAGTAAAAGCATAGGTATATAGAAATATATTTTTAATGAAAATTAAGCGAGTTCAGCTGGTTTAGTAATTCTATACTGGCTGGACTTTTTTGTGATTTCTGTGAGAAAACCCGTGGTATCAAACACTGTCGACGTGTGTCTGATATCACGGGTTTTCTTTTGGGAAAGGCCGTCCGCTCAGTTTTTGCTCCCCTAAAACCGGGCAGGCATTTGGCTCCCATCATCATTTATATTATATACTCCACCTTGAATTTGGAATGAATCTTACATTCCGAAAGAATTATCGGACTCCCTCTTTCCGAAAATTCTTTCTTCAGTAAAAAGTGTTTGCGTAACCTCTTATTACTGGTTTCACGAGATGTGAAATCGTATTATTATACCATTGGTTTTAAATCATCAGCGATGATCAGTTTTGCTTCTGTAGCAGCCTGAATCTCTTCAACAGTGAATTCCGGGTTGTACTCTTTCAGAACGATGCCTTCCGGAGTTACATCCATAACGCCCATCTCAGTAACGATCATGTTTACCTGACCTTTAGCGGTAAGCGGAAGTGTACACTCTTTTAAGATTTTCGGTGTGCCTTTCTGTGTGTGCTCCATAGCTACGATAACTCGTTTAGCACCTACTACCAGATCCATAGCTCCGCCCATTCCAGGAACCATTTTTCCAGGAATGATCCAGTTAGCGATGTTACCTTTCTCATCTACCTGAAGAGAACCAAGGATAGTTGCATCTACATGTCCGCCACGGATGATTGCGAAAGAAGTAGCACTGTCAAAGAACATACCGTCTTTTTCGATGCCTGCCGGCTGTCCGCCTGCATTTACAATGTAATCAGCATCCGGGTTTTCAGGGTCAACTGCTGCAAGACCGATGAATCCGTTCTCGGACTGAAGTGTCAGTTTTACAGATGGATCAAGGAAATCCGGAACCAGAGTCGGAAGACCGATACCAAGGTTTACAACATCACCATCATGAAGTTCTTTTGCTACACGTTTTGCGATAAATGGTTTAATTTCACTTCTTTCCATCTTATGCTTCCTCCTTTAATACTAAGTAGTCAACGTAAATGTGTGGAGTTTCCACATAGTCAGGACCGATTTCTCCGGCTGGAACGATTTTCTCAACTTCTACGATAACAGTATCAGCTGCAGATGCCATTAACGGGTTGAAGTTTCTTGTTGAACCTTTATAACGGATGTTGCCGGATTCGTCAGCGATGTAACCCTGAACGATTGCAACGTCGCCTTTTAACGGTTTCTCAAGAACGTAGTCTTTGCCGTCTACAGTTACGATGTCTTTGCCGTCAGCAACGGTTGTACCAAGACCGGTAGGAGTCAGAACACCGCCAAGACCTGCGCCTGCTGCACGAACCTGCTCAGCAAGTGTACCCTGTGGCTGAAGTTTCAGATCCAGTTCGCCAGCGCTGTACTGCTGACCACACTCTTTGTTCAGACCTACGTGTGAAGCGTAAAGAGTTTTGATCTGATGATTTGCAAGTAATCTACCAGTACCTTCGTTCTGGAAACCAGCATCGTTGCAGACTACAGTTAAATCTTTAGCTGTGATTTCGTTAACGATAGATTTTGCTGTTCCGTTGCACATGAAACCGCCGATCATGACAGTCATGCCATCTTTTACAAGGGAACCAGCTTCTTTTGCAGAAATTACTTTTGTTTTTGCCATTTTGAAGCCTCCATATAATATAAATTTATGATTTTAAAAGCAGAAAACTGCTTTCATAACGTTTTTACAGCTTTTATTATACCACATTGCTTTTATTTTTGCTCAAAAAGTTGGTAAAAACCACAAAATCGGGAAAATTACTTAATATGTATGTACAAAATAAGAGGAAAACCCTGAAATTAAGTGTACATAATATGGACAAATACAGATAATATAAAATATATGAAAATGCTGAAATATCAAAAGGTGTTGAAAATAGTGGATTTTTAATATGTACAAAAAATGAACACAATGCGGATGCGATGTGTTCATAATATAGACGGTAAAAACAGGAATTGTATATTTTTAACATATCCAAAAAGTCACTATGATAAAGTTGAATGTTTATGGATGCTATATTCCGCCATATTTAGTTGGCCGAATAAATAATTATGAAAATATATTTGTATTAAGAAGTATTTTTGTTTAGGTGCAAAGGAGATCTTGTCTGCACAACGTATCACTACTGGGGTATGAAAAGGATTTTACCTATAATGTAGAATTAAATATTATGAATCAACATCTGTTGAATCAATATGCAGATCCCGGATTTTTTTATATAGAAGAGAGCGCTGGATGCCTAGCTGGCGGGCTGCTTCTGTCTTGTTTCCGTTATTGTCGGAAATGGCTTCCTGGATCATCCGCCGCTCCAGTGCTTCGATTTCCCGCCAGTATCCTCCCTTGCTGGAACTGTCGGAGGCGCTGCTTTTATATTTTTGCAGGTATTCCGGAAGATGCTCTACACCAATTTCATGACCGGTACAGATGATGGATGCCCGTTCCAGAACATTTCGCAGTTCCCGGACGTTGCCCGGCCAGTTATGCTGCAGAAAGACTTTGATCGTATCGGCGGATACGGTCAGATTTTGCCGGGATTGGTGGTAGCGGGAATGAGGCAGGAGGACTTTGCACAGACAGGGAATGTCGTTCATGCGTTCCCGCAGGGGTGGCAGCTGGATGGGAATAACGTTTAAGCGGTAAAAGAGATCCTGACGAAATCGTTTTTCTTCGATAGCCTGCTCCAGATTTTCATTGGTGGCGGCGATAACCCTTGCTTTAAAGGTCAGCTTTTTATTACTGCCAAGGCGTTCGTATTCCCGGGTCTCCAGCACGCGCAGCAGTTTGTTCTGCATATCGAGGGACATGTTTCCCAGCTCATCCAGAAAGAGGGTGCCGTGATCGGCAAGCTCCAGCTTTCCGATACGGGTTTCGTTGGTGTGATAAGAATCTCCTTCGATGCCGAAAAGCTCCATTTCCAGCTGTTCTGTTGGAATGGAAGCGCAGTCAATGCTGATGAACGGATAAGAAGCGACGTCACTACCGTTGTGGATCGCCTGCGCCACCAGCTCTTTTCCCGTTCCGCTTTCGCCACGGATCAGCACGGAGGCATCGGATTTGGCAATGATCTGGCAGAACTCTTTCAGAGAATTCATTTTTGCATTCACTGTATGGATGTCGTCAAAGGTATATTTGGCACGGTACATGCTGGCAATCTCGCTTCGGTAGGCATTGAAGCTGTTTTCCACTTTTTCCATCCGGGCATAGAGACTGCCCAGCTCTTTCGTGTCTTTGAAGATGATGGTTCCGGCAGCACCGATGATCTCGCCGTCATGAATGATAGGGATTCGGTTGGCGATGACGTTATTGCCATTGATCTTCTGGAGCTGGAACAGTTCTTTTTTTCCGGTCTGGGCGACGATGTGCAGGCGGGTATTTTCCAGAACCTGTGTAACAGGAAGTCCAAGGACATCGCCCTCTTTTAAATGGAAGAAACGTTCGTAGTTCCATTGTACGATGCGGCCTTCCCGGTCTACGATGCACATGCCGTAATTTTCCGTATCCAGAATATCCGAGAGGATATTGATGCTGGCTTTTAATTTTTCCAGATAAAGCTGATGATCCATTTAGGGTCCTCCTGAAGGCGGTTGTGTTAAATGTAAAACTATATCCCTGGCGTTGCATCCTTATAAGTAGTAGGATGGTATGTTCGAGATAGTATGGTATACATTTTATGGTAACATATTTTCATAAAAAATGAGTCCCTTTTTTTCAAGTTGCATATACTAAGTGTAAAAGAAGCGGGAGTTTGCCATGGATTTTGGACCAAAATATTTTGAATATATGGACAGCGTGTATCAGGACGGGTATCGCAGACCGTTTTATGAAACCTATGCGGCGAGAAATTATTTTAATGAGGAAGCGGAATATGACCGAGATTGCTGCCGTCTGCAGGAAATGTATCCGGCGGAGGCGCGAAAGGTGCAGGCGCAGATCAAGGATGCCTGTGATAAGATGGAATATGAAGGCAGCGTGATGTTTGATGAATATCCGGATAAATATACATTGCAGGCGATTTGTCGCACGATATACCGCAAGGTCAATGATCTGGAGGAGCTGAAAGGAACTTCCTGTTGCAAAGATCCGGTGTATCAGATGATCGAAGTTATGCTGCTCAATGAGATCTACAAGCGTCGGTGCAGATATCGCCGGTGTAGGAGACGGTACTGGTAAGGAATACATGCATGAAACAGCAACTGAAAAAGTGACAGGCAGATGTGAGAAAATGTTGAATACATTTACGGGGGAAGTAACAGTTGTTTTTAATATAGGAAACAGACAGAATAGTTGAGATGAAATCGGGCAATGATCAGGGAAAGATTTAGAAAAAAGTAATAAAAATGTAGTTGTGGTTTTTCAGTGCAGGATTTACAATAAAAGCATTGTCAGGAACCGAAGTTCCGACGATCAATACAAGTACAAAAAAGATGAGGTTACCCATGGAACAGTGGAAAACAGAAATAGAAAAATATCTGGATGAAAAACTTGTTCGGATTATCATAAGCAAATCCCGTATAAAGGGAGAAAAACGAAAGATACAGATCCGTCCGATCTTATTAAAGGGCGCGCTTGTATTTCAGGCGGAGGATTATAAACAAAAGCAGGTATTTCACCAGAACCTTTCCGGAAAGGAAGCTCTGGAAAAGATTGGGGAATGGATGCAGGAAATGCAGCAGTTAGAGCTGCTGCACCAGGATGGAAGAGTGAATATGCTGGTCAGCAAAAAAGGAAAGATTACATTGAAACAGTCTGAAAATGGATGTCAGGTGCCGCAGGCGGATCTTACCCATAACCGGAAGAAAAAATATATTCTGGATCCTCAGGTAAAGGTGCCTTTCCTTGAGGATCTGGGAGTACAGACCAGTGAGGGAAAGATCGTACACAGCCGATATGATAAATTCAGGCAGATCAACCGTTTCCTGGAATTTGTGGAAGATATACTTCCGGCGCTGCCAAAGGATCGGGAAGTGGTCATTCTGGATTTCGGATGTGGAAAATCTTATCTGACGTTTGCCATGTATTATTATCTGCATGAACTGAAAGGGTATGATATCCGGATCATCGGCCTGGATCTGAAAGAAGATGTGATCCGTCACTGCAATGAGCTGCGGACAAGATATGGATATGAGAAACTGGATTTCCTGACCGGCGATATCGCCGATTATGATGGCGTGGATCAGGTGGATATGGTAGTTACGCTCCATGCCTGTGATACCGCTACAGATTTTGCACTGGATAAGGCGATTCGTTGGAATGCAAAGGTCATCCTGTCGGTTCCGTGTTGTCAGCATGAACTGAACCGTCAGATCAGCAATGAGATTCTGGCGCCGGCTTTTAAATACGGACTGATCCAGGAGAGGATGGCGGCATTGTTTACAGATGCAATCCGTGGAAATCTTCTGGAAGAGGCTGGATATCAAGTGCAGCTGCTGGAATTTATTGACATGGAACATACGCCGAAAAACATTCTGATCCGTGCAGTAAAACATGGAAAACAGGGTCAGCATGGGAAAAAGGAAAAACAGCTTCACAGTGATGTACAGCGGATGCTGGAATTTCTGCATGTTGATCCGATGCTGGCGCGGCTGCAGGATACGGTGGAGGAAGAGAAAAAATGATCAAATATTTAAAAAAAGCGGGAATTCTGGCTGCGGTATTTATCGTATCATTGATTCTGTTTTCCAGAGCATTGAATCATGAAAGTGTGGATCGGACGACGGAACTGAAAGCAGCGTCTCTGCCGGTTGTTTATGTGGTTCAGCAGGATGTGAGAACCGGGGAACTGCATGGCCATACGGATCAGATGGATGCGGCATCCATTGCGGAACAGACGATTCCGGTGCAGAGCGGGAATAAGATCCAGCTTACGATCGAAAATCTTCCAAAAGATGTAGACACGCTTTCTTATGAAGTGCGCACAGAGGATGGAAAACGGCTGATAGAGGATGCGAAAGAAGTTTCCATTACACATAAGGAAAAAATGGGTACGGCGCAGCTGACGTTTCAGGATCTGTTTCAGGACGGGACACGGTACCTGCTGACGTTAAAACTGGATGCCGGTCAGAAGGAATTATATTATTATACCGGTCTTCAGAAAGAGGGCAACTGCGATACACTGAGCTGTATTTCTTTTGCCAGTGATTTTCATAGGAAAACGATTGAAAAGACAGACAGCAATTCTATTACTGCTTATCTGGAACCGGATGCATCTGCCAATAATGCGACGCTGCAGAGCGTTTCCATTAAAAACCGTCTCAGTCAGATTACATGGGGAAAACTGGATGTCACAGAGATCGGGGAGCCGGTGGTCAATGTGCAGGAAATGACGGAGTCTTACAGTTCCATGAACATTTCCAGTGTGATCTCGTCTGCAAATGAGGATGGCAGTACTTCTTATTACAATGTAAACGAGTATTTTCGCATACGTCCGGGCGGAAACCGCATGTATTTGCTGGAATATAACCGTACCGTGGAGGAGATTTTTCAGGGAGCGACCGCAAGTGTCAGTGGCAATCAGGTTAATCTTGGCATCCGTTCTCAGGATGTAGAATTTCATGCGAATAATGCCGGAACCGGTGTTTGTTTTGTACAGCAGGGAGAGCTCTGGGCTTATGATCAGGAAACCGGTCAGATGGTAAAAGTCTACAGTAACCGCAGTCAGCTGAGTACGGATGCGGTGGATGCAAGGGAAAATTATATGCAGCATAATATCCGTGTGATCAAAACAGATGAATCAGGAAGCATTGATTTTATCGTGTACGGATATATGAACCGTGGCGAGCATGAAGGGCAGAATGGAATCAGCGTCTGCCATTATGACAATGTGACAAATACAGTAGAAGAGTATCTGTTCCTTTCCACAAAGCAGTCTTATCAGGAGATGCGGGATATGCTCAGTCAGCTGATGTATATCAGTGATGCAGGTGTATTTTATACTGCGGTGGATGGAAAGATTTATGCCATAAATGTAGATACTTCTGAAGTGAAGGTACTTCCATATACGCTGAAAGAGGGTAGTTTTAAGACGTCGGAAACCGGTCGATATGCTGCATGGACGGATGGCGATGCGATCAGTGAAGCGTCGGTATTGCATGTGATTGATCTGAATACGGAAGCAGTCAGTGACATCAAGGCGGATGCGGGCTATTGTATTCAGCCACTGGGATTTATGGGGACAGACTGTATTTATGGACTTTCACAGAAATCCCGCGTGGAATCTACCGGAAGTTTTCTGGCAGATACGTTGAAAATTGCGGAGATTTCCGAAACGGGTGTGGATATCCTTACGTCTTATGGAAAGACAAATTATTTGATACAGGGCATTGATGTGGGACATGGTGTGATCACGCTGTCACTTCTTTCTGAAGATGGAACCGGTACGGTAACAGATACCATTACCAACAAAGATCTGGAAGGCAGTAAGAGTGTGCAGGTGGAGTCTGTGACAAATGGAACCCGGCAGACAGAGGTGCATCTGGTATTTTCGGATAAAAAACAGGATGTGTCGGTCGTATTAAAAGAGCCGAAACTGATTCTTCCGGAGAAATCGGCAACGCTGAGTCTGGAAGAGGATGTATTGAAGTAGAAGGTTTACGGTTTTTGTGATATTGAAGGATCAGAGCGTTTTGCACATTTCAGCAGAAATTTGTAACGCATCTGGATGGATTGCAGCAGGTAGATACTGCTGTCGATGAGATCCGGGTCGGTGGCGTTTTCAAATTTGCTGTAGGCGCAATCCAGCTCTGATTTTGTTTTTTCAATGTGTTCGATGAGAAGGTCGTAGGCGGTCTGTTCGTTGTGCTGGCGGTTATTTTTTTTCATGGGATGCCTCCTGTCAGGTTATAGAAAAAGTATAAGCAGCCTTTTGGGAAAATATACGAAAATTAGTATAAATTTCCACAAATTTAATATATTTAGGTAAGAAAAAAAGTGGGAAAAACAGCATGGATATGAAATTTGCTGCAATGGCTGTTGTGGGAATCTGCATCCTGGTTCTGTTGATCGGGATACTCAAACAAAAATCAGAATTTATCCTTAATTTTCTGGTGCGGATGTCGGTTGGACTCATCTGTGTCTACTTCGTAAATACCTTTCTTGCTACCCGGGGGATCGGTGTGGCAGTGGGTGTGAACCTGCTCAGTGCTTTGACACTGGGAAGCCTTGGTTTTGGCGGCTTTCTGTTGCTTTATGGCATTCTTTTCCTTGATTTATTGTGAAAGTGCACAACCGGCCGTTTCTGTGTAATCTGCCATATAGACAGCGGTGCGATCCGTGAGCTATAATCGTGGCACGAAGCGAGGTGAGGCTGATGAATCCGGAAAGGATCTGATCTTACAGGGCATATTATCTGTCGCTGTGATCATGGATTGCCGGAGTGGGAAGATTCGAAATCCGTGTATTGTGCTGGGACTTTCGGTAGGATGTTTTATAAGAATCGTTCTGGAACAGGTTCCGTGGTATACGGTAATGGCGAATGTCAGTGTTCCCATTCTGTTATTTTATTTATTATTCTGTATGCATGTGCTGGGCGCAGGGGATATCAAATTATTTTGCGTCGTAGGAGCATTCTGGTCCATTCAGGATCTGTGCACATGTATCTTAATTTCATTTATGGCCGGTGGGGTCATATCATTCAGCAAATTGCTGATTCAACGAGAGCTTTTTCAAAGCTTACAGTCTGTATATTTTTATTTACAAACAAGCGTAAAGACAAAAACATTAAGTAAATATCCGGGAAGAGATAAACGTGGTCATCAGATTCATTTTTCTGTTGCCATATTTATCGGTTTTCTGTTGACAATGGGGGTGAAATATGGAGGGATTATCTATTCTTTTATACGACCGTGATGCAGATTATATCCGAAATCTTGCCCGCAGTCTGCGAAAGTTTATTGATCCCAGTATCGGAATTGAGACATATTCGGATGCGGAGCGTTTGCGAAAAACAGGGATTTTTCCAGAGACAGAAAGAAAAGGAGACGGGGAATACAGTGATTTAACAGGTAAAAGAACAGAAATCGATGGATGTAAAGAAAACTATTTGGAAAAGGAACAGAGTATAGATGTTCAGGAAGGACAAGTGATTGTTCCGGATTCTGGAAGAGGTAAGAGCAGTAGCAGCCATATAGAACAGAGATTTGGGGATAAGTTTGGATTTCGGGTCAGTCAAAACGGGAACAAAGAATTTCCATCGGATAATCTGGAACTTATCTATAAATATCAGCCGGTAACGCAGATTGTGAAGTTATTGCAGCAGGCGCTGCCGAAGATTCAACAAAACGTGCAGGAGCAGCATCTGCGTATGAAGCAGAGGTGGTATGGCATTTTTGCATTGGACAGGCAGGATGCGGCAATGGCGTTTTCCTGTTCCATGGCGGGGATACTGGGAGAGCATAGAAAGGTATTACTGTTAGTTCTGACACAGTTTTCCGGGATCGGGCAGTTGCTTAGTAAAGAGCAGGGCTGCGATACGGAAGGATTTTTTCTGCAGCTGAGAAGAGCGCAGGTGGATGAGTTTCAGCAGATTACCATGCCAGAGGTACTGGTATTTTCGGATTTTGAGCTTTTGAAAGAGCCGGAAAATCCGGAGGTGCTGTGTGAATTGGAGCCGGAAGATCTGCAAAAACTGATCCGGTATCTGGATGGCAGTGTTTATGATGTCGTGGTGTGGATAGCAGGACAGGCTCTGCGTGGGATGCGGCAGCTTCTGGAACGAAGCAGCCGGGTGTTTGTGCCGGAAACAGCAGATGCATACAGTATCTGTCGGCAGCAGGCGATGGAACATTACTGCCGGAAACTGCCGGGGAATCTGTGGGAAGAAAAAGTCAGAAGCATCTTTTTTCCGGATTGTGAGAAGTCGGAGTGTGGAGAGCACTTGCTCTGGCTTTGGAGGCAGTCCACGATTGGACAAAAGGCGGAGGCGTGTATAAAGGAGAGTGAAGCGGATGGATGCTGATCTGGAAGAAGTTCGCAGACAGGTGTTGGAGCAGATGGAAGGCACCAGAGAAGTCAGTGACGAGCAGCTGCGGATGAAGATATCCGTGCAGACGGGGAAATACGGACAGGAACATCTGCTGTCCTTGCAGGAACGGATGAAGATGGAAAAGCAGGTGTTTGATTCCCTGCGGCGGTTGGATGTGCTGCAGGAACTGATGGATTATGTGGACGTTACGGAGGTTATGGTAAACGGGAGTGGACATATCTTTTATGAACGGGCTGGCAGCTTGTATCTCTGGGACAAGCATTTTTCCTCCAGGGAACGGCTGGAGGGTGTGATCCAGCAGATCGCCGCATATACAAATAAGACGGTAAATGAAGCGGAACCCATCGCAGATACAAGATTGGCGGATGGCTCCCGTGTCAATATCATACTGCCGCCTGCATCGTTGGAAGGTCCCTGCATTACGATTCGAAAGTTTGCACAAAATCCGGTCACACTGCAGCGGCTTGTGGAGTTGTCCTCTATTTCAGAGGAGATACGGAAAGTCATGGAACTGCTGGTAAGCGCTGGGTATAACATCTTTGTTTCTGGCGGAACCGGTTCCGGTAAGACTACTTTTTTGAATGCACTTTCTGGGGCGATACCGGAGAATGAACGGGTGGTTACCATTGAAGATTCTGCGGAATTACAGCTTTTTGGCGTGAAGAATCTGGTTCGTCTGGAAGCTCGCAGCGCCAATGCAAATGGTGTGGGAGAGATTACGATCCGTGATCTGATCCGTACATCGCTCCGTCTTCGTCCGGATCGGATATTGGTAGGCGAGGTCCGTGGACCGGAAGCACTGGAGCTTTTGCAGGCAAATAATACCGGCCACGATGGAGGAATGTCTACAGGACATGGAAATTCCTGCAAAGATATGCTGAGCAGATTGGAGACGATGGTTTTGATGGGCATGGATCTTCCATTGCCTGCTGTACGGGGGCAGATTGCATCCGGGATCGATATTCTGGTGCATCTTGGGCGTATGAGGGACAGATCCCGTAAAGTTTTGCAAATCTGTGAGATGGACGGAGTACATGGCGGGGAGATTCAGCTACATTCATTGTATCAGTTTGAAGAGGAGATGGAGAATCCTGCAACTGGTACAAAAATTGCCAATTATATTACGAAGCAGGATGGAGAAGGTGTGTACAAACAACCAGTAACAGGCATCTGGAAACGAGTGGGAACTTTAAAGAACAGAGAAAAACTGAGACAGAAAGGAGTGGAGGCGAGATTGGATGAAATCTATGGAAATAAAGAAACAAGTGAACAGACTGGAAAAACATCGGCACAGTGACAGTCTTTGGATCAGAGCCGGTAAGGTCGGACGGGAATATCTAAAACAGAAGAATGCATGGGAAGAAGTGGGAGTATATACCGGCATTGCAGGATTATCCGCACTTATTGCCTGGCTGTTTTTTGATTCCGTTTTCGGATTGTTCGTGATCATTGTATGTATGCCGCTGATCGGTGGCGTTTATCGAAAAAGGGCAGCACTGCGGAGAGACCGGATGCTGGAAGCACAGTTTCAGGATGGACTTGGATTTGCTGCGGCAGCGTTGGAAACCGGTTATTCCGTGGAGAATGCGTGGAAGGAAGCGCAGCGGGAAGTAGAGACGCTCCATGGAGAGGATGCTGTCTTTGCGGAAGCATTGCGAAAGATCAACCAGAAGGCTGGCATGAATGAACCCCTGGAGAGACAATTTCTGGAGTTTGCCGGAGAAAGTGGGCTGGAAAGCATTCAGAATTTTGCGGAGGTGTTTTATTTTGCTAGAAAAAGCGGTGGAAATCTGACTTCTATCATGCGTCTTACGGCGGATCGACTCCGACAGAACTTTCGTGTGCAGGAGGAAATCGCACTGGCAATTTCTTCCAGACAGTTTGAACAGCGGATTATGAGTGTCATGCCGTTGGGGATACTGGCATATCTCCGTGTGGGTTCGCCGGGATTTCTGGCACCGCTGTACCATAATGTGGCAGGCGTTGTGATCATGACGGGATGCCTTGCACTGTATGGCATCGCCTGGTATCTGTCGGTCAAGCTTACAGAAATAGAAATCTGAGGATTTGTATTTTGAGAAAAACCAAACAGGGAGGTGTGATATGTCTGTAGATGGTTAAGAAAAAAAGGAAAAATGAAACAAAGAGACAGATGTTCCTAATCATGATGGTGTGTACCGCTCTGGCGGCAGTGTTGTTTTTACAGCAATATCAGGAAGGGGTCAGAGAGATCAAACAGGGAATTTATCGTAGTGACCGGGAGGGGGAAGCTCATGAAGAGACTTTTGTAGCCCACATGGAAGACGGAACACGGGTGGAGGTTCCAGTGGAGATTTTTTCCAGAGAGCTGTCGGCAGAGGAAAAGCAGAAACTTTTGGATCAGGCACAGAAGGAATTTGTGCAGACCTATCTGGGAGAAAATACTTCGGAGAATGCCGTTACAGAGGACCTGAAATTCGCCTTCAGTTATGTAGACGGACAGGTCATGGCTGTGTATGAAAGCAGTCAGCCACAGTATCTGTGGGACGATGGAACCGTTCATACAGATGCGCTTGCACAGACGGGGGAAACGGAACCGGTTAAGATCACGGTAAATTTTACCTGTCGGGATATGCAGATGGAATATGTGTGTTATGTAACTTTGCAGCAGAAAGCACCGGCAGGGGAAACAGATGAAACTACAGGCATTCAGAATGCTGTAAAAGAACAGGAGACAGCCAGCCGGACTCAGCAGACCTTTCAGTTGCCGGATACGGTAAATGGACAGAAGGTTACATGGAGAAAAAAGGTGGATTACCGTCCGTTATTTCTGCCAGTCGTTGGAATTGTTCTGATCATCTGTATCCAACAGAAGCCTTTGCAGGATAAGAAAAAAGAGCAGAAATTACGAGAAAAGGAACTGCTGAGAGAATATCCAACAATGGTCATGCAGATGTCACTGCTCATGGGAGCGGGTATGACGGCGGTAACAGCATGGGAGCGGATCGCCGGGCGTTATGACCAGAGGAGTACAGTTTTATCGGAGAGGGCAGGGAGACGTGCCAGGGTTCCCAGATATCTGGAAGAAATGCGGATCGCAAGCCGTAAGATCCGGGATGGTGGGAGTGTACGGCGTTCCTGGGAGGCGTTTGGAAAACGGATTGGTCTGGCGTCCTATCGGAAATTTGTCTCGATTTTGATCCAAAATATGGATAAAGGAACCAAGGACACAGCATTTTTGCTTGGACAGGAAGCGGAACTTGTCATTGAAGAACAGAAAAACCGGGCCAGGCGTCTTGGAGAAGAGGCAGGGACAAAATTACTGTTTCCTATGTTGATGATGCTGATGGTCATACTGGCAGTCATCATGATACCGGCGATGATGTCGTTTTAAAGAAAATGAAAGGCAGAGGGATGAAAAATGTTAGAGAAAATGAAGTATGAAAGTAATCAGAAAAACAGAAAAGAGAAAATGCATTCGGAAACTTTTAAGGAGAAGATCCGGACATTTTTTCAGACAGATGTAAAACGATTCTGTTATGAAGAAGATGGTATTGGGGTGGTCGAAATCATTTTGATCCTTGTCGTTTTGATCGGCCTGATCATTATATTCAAAAGCCAGCTGACGACTTTGGTTACCAATACTTTTTCTAATATTACCAATCGGGCAGGAACATTATAACAGAACAGCGGTGGGATGTGAATGAGAAACAATGGGAGAACAACAGATTATGCCTGTAAGAAGAACGGAAAAGTAACAAAGACATCTGTCTGGAGAGCCAACAATAAAAAATGGGTTAAGAAAAAGACAGATCGTTATCTGACAGGAAGTATTACAGTGTTTTTAAGTCTGATGCTGGCATTCGTACTGGCTGCGGTGTTTTCCCTGCTGGAAGGGGTACGGGTCTGGGGGCTGGAAAAACGGGTTTCCACAGATGCCGTGCAGACGGGGCATTCACTGATGGCAGAATATACGCCATCCCTCTGGAAAGATTATCATGTACTTTTTTTGGATGGCAGCTATGAAAAAGATATGTTTTCCATTGCAAATGTGGAAGAACGGGGAATGTTGTTTTCTGCGGAAAATCTGGATGTTTTCAGTGGAATCACAGGAGAAGTGCAGGCAGAGACATGGAATCTGTTTGGGATACATCCACAGACGCTGGAATTGGAAACCTATGAGCTGGCAACTGATCATGGTGGGCAGAGTTTCCGTATGCAGGCAGCTGCTTCTGTGAAAGCAGAAGTGGGCATGGATCTTTTGAAATCTATCTATAAATATCTGACAAAATCTGATGAAGGACCAAAGGTTACAACACCGGCGGTAGTGGAGGAGACAGAGCAGCGGCCGGAAATTGCCGAAAATCCTGTGGATACCATTGCCCGAATCCGTGAAAATGGTCTGTTGGGCATTGTTTATCGTAATCAGGCGGTTTCTAAAAAGGAAATGGATCTATCGCAGACAATTGGAAAACGGGAATTACGGGAAGGAACCTGGCAGCGTGAAGAAGCATCGGAAGACTGGGCGACACAGATTCTTTTTCTGGAGTATCTTGTAAAAAATTTTTCAGATTGTCGTGGCAGGACAGATGGAAATACGCTGGATTATGAACTGGAATATTTAGTGGCAGGAAAAGGTTCTGACCGAGAAAATCTGCAGTCTGTGATCAATCAGCTGACGCTGATGCGTGAAGTTGTCAATTTTGTTTATTTACAGTCGGATCAGGAGAAGCAGGAACTGGCACTGGCTGTAGCGACTGTGATCGGAACGGCAACCCTTTCTCCGGAAATGATTCCTGCATTGAAACAGGGCATACTGGCAGCCTGGGCATATGCGGAATCACTGTCAGATGTCAGGTTACTGCTGGATGGTCAGAAAGTATCTTTGATGAAGACGCAGGATCAGTGGCATACAGATCTGTTGCATCTGGAAAGTTCTATCAGTGGTACGGAAAAACAGGAAGAAGGTCTGGATTATGAACAGTATCTTCGTATCCTGATGTGGAAGACCAGAGAAACGGTACTGACGCAACGTGCAATGGATCTGATTGAAGCAAAGGAGCAGATCCGTATGGATGAACAGATCACTGCCTTTCAGGGAAAGATAAATTATACAGGGGAACCGCTGTTTTCCACATTTGTAACCATTGGAAAAGGGCATCCGGGAACGTATATATTTCAGAAAGAAGTGCAGGGAGATTATCTGGAAGATGTCAGGTAATGAATACAAAACAGTATTTTATGGAAAAAAGAGCGTATTTTAGAAATCTTCGTTTTGGAAATATGGGAGTATATAAGGAAATATGAGACGTAGCACTCCGGGTGCAGAACCATGCCTTTGTGCAGGAAATAAAAAAACAGGATGAAGTTGTAATGAAAAAAGAAAACGAACACAATATCTTATCGTTAAAATCTCTCTCTTTGCTGTGTATCTGTCTTTTGTCAAGAAAATTTCCAGAAAAACAACCTGACACAAAGGCATGGTTTCGCACCCGGAAACAAGCGTCCTTTACAGTAGAAGCGGCAATGGTCATGCCGATCTTTGTATTCTTTCTGGTTTTATTTATCGGACTGTTTCGGGTTATGCAGGTGGAAATGCAAGTGGATCAGGCATTACAGTATGCGGCTGGAAATACAGCTCTTTATTGTCAGCAATCAGAAGATGGGCATCCGTTATTGGAGTATGCCGGCGCATCTGTACTTTTTTACAGGGAATTGAAAGATACGATTCCGGAAAACAGTTTAAAGTATGGAATCAGTGGGATTCGATTTCGGGATCTGGACAGCAATGAGCGTCTGGTAAAGCTGCATGCATCCTATGAAATCATGCTTCCGGTAAGCTTTTTTGGTATGCGGTCAGTAAATGTGGAGCAGAGCGCATCTGCCCGGAAATGGAACGGCTATCAGTCTGAATCTTCTGGCGATGCGGATGCCTGGGTATATGTGACGCCTTATGGAAGTGTCTATCATCAGAGTACGGCATGTCGGTATCTGGATCTGTCTGTACATGCTGCCGGAAAAAATCAGATCGGAGTCCTTCGAAATAAAGATGGAAGCATCTATTATCCCTGCAGAAGCTGTCATGCGGCAGGGGCAGAAGGAACCGTGTATGTGACGGATTATGGTACGAATTACCATGCTTCCGCAGGTTGTTCGAAATTAAAACGGGTGGTATACCGTATCCGAAAAGAGCAGGCAGAAGGAAAAAGTCCCTGCAAGAAGTGCTATGAAGAAAAAGAGCAGTAAGAAGACAGTATGAAAGGGACGAATTGTTTCAATGTATGTGAAGCAGGAAGCCCACTGGCTTTAGACAATGGGTAGTTCACAAAGTGAAAGTCTGTTATCAGATGCATAGGAACAGAATAGATAAAAGACAGCTTTCAGACGTATATTAGAATGGTTAAAAGGAAATAGAACGGTGGTATATGGTATACAATGTGTGGTTACACTTGGACTGCTGATCTGTATGAGCATACAGGATATCAGAAAAAAACAGATCTCTCTCTGGCTGTTGCTGGTTCTGGCAGGATTCTCTGTGGTAATGGCAATTATTAGCGGGTGGTCAGAAAACGAAATAAAAAAACAGATTTTCGTAAGAGCTTTGCTCGGTATGCTGCCCGGTGGAATTATGGTACTGTTTGGAAAACTGTCTGGCGGAGCACTGGGAGAAGGCGATGGATATACAACAGTGACATTGGGCATACAGCTTGGAATCTTTTCAGTAATCGAATGTCTGCTACAAGGGATGGTTTTGTCCGGCGTTTACAGTGGCATATTACTATTGACTGGTAAAGGAAATAGAAAAGATGCAATTCCTTTTCTGCCATTTCTTACGGCAGGATATGCCATTTTTCTGGTTGTTACCGCTATAGACAGAATATAAATAAGGCAGGGAAATGTTTTTGTAATTATTTATAGTAAAAAGGATTACAGGTCTAGGAAAGAAAAGTGGTATGGAAAATACATTTTATAGCTATTTTTGTCATTTATGGAAGATGTTGGAACGGGGATTAGACTGGAGAAATCAGAAACATGAAATCGAGTAGAATAACGAAAATAGACTGTCTGAAAGAGAAAAAAATATGGACACAGAAAAGAAAGTACTTGAACGCCTCTTTCACAGTGGAGGCATCTGTGATCATTCCAATTATTTTTTTTGTGATCGCTTTTGGCTTGCAGGTTGCTATGGATCAGTACCAGGTAATACAAAGTCTGTCAAAAGAGCCGACAAAACTGGAAGCCGTGGAATCGGTAAAGGTTATGCGAGAATCAGATAGGATTTTGAAAGGATTAAAAAATGAAAATTGAATATATCAGAAATTTAAATGGAAGTTATATGATTATAAGAGATGTGGATTATCCATGCCGCAGTTATGAATTGATGATGTTATTAAATAATAGAATTCCGGGACTTTTATCCTTGCAGATTATTGTCGGGGATGGAAAACTGGAATACTGGTATGATATTACCGGTATGACATCGTTGGATACGCAGTTGATGTTGATAAGTCTGGATGCCTCCGGTCTTCAGACGATGACTGAGGATATTTTTGATATGAATCTTGGGCTAGAAGAATATCTTCTGGATGGGAAAAATATCTGTTATCTCCCAGAATTGGTATTTTATGACCGATATGTGGAAAAATACAGATTTTGTTATCTGCCAGGAAGCGGAGAAGCAGAACCCCAAGGTATGCAGAATCTGATGGAATACCTGCTGACGAAAATTGATCATACTGATCAGCGAGCGGTAAAGATCGGATATGAATTATATGAAAAAAGTACGCAGGAGGGGTGCTCTATACAGGAACTATTGGGTTGTCTTGGAAAGGAAGAGACTGTGGATGTTTTGGGCAATCTGGAAACTGGAGCCGGATCTGAAATAAAACAAATTTCAACAGATAAGTCCGATGAAACAGAGGAAAACAAATATGCAAAAGCAGCTTTTGAAAAAAACAAAAGATCCAATAAGAAATGGAAACCCAAAAAGGAGAAAAAGGGAAAACTGGATTATGCAGCAGAGCTGAAACAGAGGATACAACATCAGATTGTTGCAGAACCGGTTGTACATAAAAAGCAGACGGTATTGCTGGATCGAGGCAGGCATCATCCGGAAGTATGGCTACGTTATCAAGGAAAAGGGGAGGAACAGGATTTTCCTCTTGGAAGTGGCGATTTTCTGATTGGAACGCAGGAAGACAGAGTTGATTTTGTGATGCAGGCAGATACCGTTAGCCATATCCATGCGAGAATTACGGGACAGGATGGAACGTTTTACCTGGAAGATCTGAATTCGACCAATGGAACATGTGTGAATGGAAAAGAGCTGGTGTATCATGAAAAAGTAAAATTAAAGCCGGAAGACAGAATCCTGTTTGCGGATGAAGAATATATTGTTCGCCGTTGATTTTCAAACGTGCAGTGTTTATACTTATAGATATTCACATCGTACATATCCGTTGTGTATATGCAGTGAAATTGTCATTGTATATCAAGACTATCTCAGAAACAAAATGAAAAGGAGGAAAGCGGCCGGAAGAAAATATCTTGTGTCTGTGAGGTATGTCATTGAACAGATTTACAGGGACGGATATGAAATATTTAAAGGAAAGATATGACTAGGGCTGCGAGGATGACAATGAAAGACGAAAATTGCATTTTCTGTAAACTGGCAAATGGAGATATCCCGACAAGAAAGATTTATGAGGATGATCAGTTCAGTGTAATTATGGATGCAAGTCCGGCAACAAAAGGACATGCACTGATCCTTCCGAAAGATCATTATGCAAATATCTATGAGATTCCGGAGGAGACAGTGGCAGCAGCGATGGTCCTGGCAAAGAAGCTAGCTACAAAAATGACAGATGTTTTACATTGTGATGGTTTCAATATCCTTCAGAATAATGGAGAGGCAGCAGGACAGACCGTGTTCCACCTTCATGTACATCTGATCCCGAGATATAAAGGTCAGGATACTGGAATGTTAGAGTGGGCACATCAGGAGTTCTCCGATGAGGATATGGATGCACTCTGTGAACAGTTGTCAGGGGCGCTGTCATAACATTTTTAGCTAAAACTATAACAGTTGATAAAAAGGTTTCTGTATTATACTACTTTCGATAAAATTCAATGAATTGAATCAGAATTTTCAATGATATTCGAGAAAGTAGCAGATACAGAAACCTTTTTCATTATTTTTTTCTGGTTGCTTCGATCAGATCTGTGATGGTTTTGATCGGGTCAAGCTGTTGGCTGTGGTTCATGGCTTCTATGTACTGGCTTTTTTTCTCTGCCACAGTGGTTACTGCGGTAAGAAGCTGGGCATCTGTCAGAGTGTCCTCATCCAACACATAGCTGAATCCCTGTTTTTCAAAAGATTGGGCATTCAGGATCTGATCACCACGGCTTGCAGCAGCGGATAATGGAATCAGAATGTTCGGTTTTTTCAGAGCCAGAAGTTCACAGATTGCATTTGCGCCTGCACGGGAGATTACGATCTCTGCCAGAGACAGAAGGTCTGGCAATTCCTGGCTGATGTATTCGTACTGGCGATAGCCGTCACAGTGATTCAGCGTAGGGTCAATGTTACCTTTCCCACACAGGTGGATGATATCATAAGTCTTCATCAGGTTCGGAAGCAGACGGCGAACGGTTTCGTTAATGAATTTGGAACCGGTACTGCCACCTACGATCAAAAGCACGGGTTTGCTGCCATCCAACCCGGTAAATGTAAGCGCCTTTTCTCTGGAACCATTCAGAAGCTCTGCACGGATTGGAGATCCGGATAATACAGCCTTGCCCTCTGGAAGGTGTTTTAATGTTTCCGGGAAGTTGCAGCATACTTTGCTGGCAGACGGAATGGCAAGCTTGTTTGCCAGACCAGGTGTCAGATCAGATTCATGGATGATGGCTGGAATGTGTGAGTGTTTTGCTGCCAGTACGACAGGAACGCTGACAAATCCACCTTTTGAAAATACGATATCCGGTTTGATCTTTTTCAGTAATTTCTTTGCCTGAAAATAACCTTTTACGACTTTGGCAGGATCGGAAAAGTTTTTCGGATCAAAATACCGCCTGAGTTTTCCGGAAGAGATTCCATAATAAGGAATGCCCTGCGCTTCGATCAGAGATTTTTCGATACCGGTATAAGAACCGATATAGTGGATTTCATATCCAAGCTCTTTTAATCGTGGAAAAAGAGCAATGTTTGGTGTGACATGTCCGGCGGTTCCACCGCCTGTCATAACGATTTTCTTCATATATTTATATCTCCTTGTTAGATCAGGATAATCGATCTTCCTGTAGTTATTATAATGATACCCGATGTGCAGGAAAAGTCAAGAATGAAAGGTAGTGGAAGAATGCTGTAGAAAGATGGGAAATGATGTATTTTCCTGTCGAAGGCTGTCGAAACTTGCGATGAAAAGCAGTGTCAGACTACTTCCATTCCACAGGAAGATTCTTTATACTTATTAAAGATGGTGTATCGGATGGACATGGATGTTTATTACAGTAAAAGTTGCGTCATTTAATCATACGAACATCATATAATAAGGTACTCTTGGAATCTTCTCGGAAAATCTCTCTGGCTATATTCAGATATACAGATTCTCTTTTCTTGTTGTACACACTACATATGTATGGCGAAAATGTCAGCATATATTAAACATTATTTTAGAAAAATTATTTTGAAGATTCCGAGAGTGCACAGTAGAAAAAGGGGGAAATACATATGGCAACATGGATAACAGGCGGCATTCAGTTTATGATGGATTATCGTGATGAAATCTTGCTGGCGGCTCTCATACTTCTTTTTATACTTATGCTGATTTTGCTAAGAACAGTACGGAAAAATATGCGTCTTCAGATGGCACAGAATGAGAAATTTGTACAGCTGAACCAATTATGTGAGAATGTTTTTAAAGAAGAAAACAGAGAACATAAAATCGCAGGGCAGATGGACAAGTCTGTAAATGAACAGCCAGAAAAAAAGTCTGATAAGAAAGAACAATATACGGAACTTGGAATGCAGAAAAAGCAAAAAGAAGAGGAACTTTTTGGAAAGGTGCTTCAGGAATATTTTCCTTAAATATTCAGTGGAAAATAATGGAAACGATGATGATATACGAAAGTCAGTGAGGAAGGATATAAATATTAAGAAAAAGAAGAAATATTTTTACAATGGCAATGTTGGATTACGCTGAAAAAAATGTATGACTGGAATTGATTGTAATAAAAGTGAAATGTAAAAAAACTAGGATTTGTGCAATATATGTACAAAAAAGGCATAGATAACCATTGCTTTTATGTAATATTTCTATAAAAAGGAGCCAAAAACTTGACAATAGAAAAATGCCCTGTTATAATCCTTAACATGTGGTGTAACAAATCTGTAATATTTGTAACACAAACGCATAAAATATAATAGAATTGAAACACTAAAAACAATCAATAAAGGATTCATTTGAACCGATTTAAAAACCAGCGAATGAATCTGATCAGGAGGTCATAATGAGAAACTCAAGAAAAGTGGTTGGCAGCGGAATCATATCAGCCGTTTTGGCAATTTCAGCTGCAGGAACAGCCGTTTCTGGAACAACAGTTACGGACACTAGTCAGAGTAGTAAGCAGGAAAAAGTAGAAAACGTATTTCTGACACAGCACCAGACGGAAGCAAAAGCAGGAGAAAGAACTGTAGCTGCAGACGCAGGGCAGGAAGATACACAGGTAACCGCATCTGTAGAACTTGAATCTGCGATGCCAACAGTAGATCCGATACTGAAAGCAGAAGATCATTTTTTCGCAGATGCAGAAGGAACAGAGATTCAGGGATATGTAGATTCGATGACAAATAAGACCGCTGTTTCCATCCTGAACCAGAAAGCTGTTGTAAATCAGCAGCTGACAGAAGCTCAGGAAGAGCAGAAAAGACAGGAAGAAGCTGCAAAGGCAGCAGATCCATGGTACAGCAAACTGATGGCAAATGTAGAGGAAAGTCTGAATGTTCGTCAGGATGCTTCAGAAGAATCTGAAGTGGTTGGTAAATTATATAAAGGCGCAGCCGCAGATATCGAGGATAGTTCTGTGGAAGGCTGGATCAAAATTAAATCTGGTAACGTAGAGGGTTATGTAAAAAGTGATTACTGCGTAACCGGTCAGGATGCGAAAGCACTTGCAATGCAGGTATGCACCACATATGCAACGGTAAAAGAAGATGGTATCCGCATTCGTTCTCAGGCAAGTACAGATAGCGAGATCCGTACGGTACTTACGAAAGATCAGAAACTGACAGTTGATACCGGAGCACAGGTCGCAGATGGTTGGATTGCAGTAAAATGTGACGATGGCCAGACAGCTTATATCGCAGCAGATTATGTAGATGTAAATACTGATATTAAGACAGCAATGACTCTGGAAGAAGAACAGCAGATGATTGCTGAACAGGAAGCAGCAAAGAAAGCAGCAGAAGAAAAGGCAGCGGCTGAGGCGGCAAAAGAAGCAGCATCTTCAAACAGCAGTGGTTCCTCTTCCCAGGCAGTTTCTTCAGACAGCGGAATTTCAGTTTCTGTAGATGATGTAACACTTCTTTCAGCCATCATTTACTGTGAAGCAGGTGGAGAACCGTATGAAGGACAGCTTGCAGTTGGTGCAGTCGTAGTAAACCGTGTACAGAGCAAAGCATATCCAAACTCTATTTCCGCAGTTATTTATCAGAAAGGTCAGTTTACACCTGCAGCAAGCGGAAAACTCGCAAAAGTTCTTGCAAGTGGAAAAGGCAGTCAGTGCAGACAGGCAGCGCTGGAAGCACTCAGTGGAAAAGACAATACAGGCGGTGCTTTAAGCTTCCATTCAGGAAAAGGTTCCGGAACAGTGATCGGAACACAGACATTTTATTAAAAATAATTTTGTTATCATAAAAGCAAAAGATCTCTCTTGTTGAAGCAGTTTTCTGATTCAGCAAAAGGGGTTTTTTTGCGTTATATGCAATTATTGAGATAAAGCTGCCATAACTCCACTGGCTTTAAACAATGGGTGGCTCACAATATAAACAGATGAGTCATGTAAGTGTGTTTTTTTCGGCAAAGGTTGTAAATGTGTAGAAAATATAGTATGATTGGGAAAAGATTTGCTGAGAAATCAGTGGTGGGAGGTGCGGTATGCAGGCAGTTTCAGGTGTTTTTGCAGGATCTGGTTCAGCAGCAATCATGTGGCTGATCATACTGGTCATACTTGTAGTAGTAGAATTGGCTACCATGGGGTTGACTACGATCTGGTTTGCAGGCGGTTCTCTGGTTGCTTTTCTGGCGGCAGTGCTGCATGCAGGACTTCCAGTACAGGTTGTATTGTTTTTTGGAGTATCTTTTGTGTTATTGTTTTTTACCCGTCCTATCGCATTGAAACATTTTAATGTGGACAGAATAAAAACAAACGCAGAAAGCCTGATAGGAGAAAATGCTATTGTTCTGGAAGAAATCAATAATATTCAGGGATGCGGTCGCGTTCAGGTAAAAGGGCAGGAATGGGCAGCACGAAGTACAGAGGATTCCAAAACAGTTGCAGCTGGTCAACTGGTAAAGATCCAACGAATTGAAGGCGTGAAACTGATTGTTGAGGAAGCAACAGAAGGGGAAACATCGGTCAGATAACGCTACCATAAAAAAGGAGGCAAAATATGGGACCAATCATTGCAATTATTATTTTGATCATCGTTGTCATTGCTATTCTTGTATCCTGTATCAAAATTGTTCCACAGGCAAATGCGTTTGTTGTAGAGCGTCTGGGGGCATATCAGGGAACATGGGATGTAGGACTTCACTTTAAAGTGCCGTTTATCGACCGTGTGGCAAAACGTGTGCTGTTAAAAGAGCAGGTTGTTGACTTCGCACCGCAGCCGGTTATCACAAAAGATAACGTAACGATGCGGATTGATACCGTTGTATTTTTTCAGATCACAGATCCGAAGCTGTTCGCGTATGGTGTAGAAGCTCCGATCATGGCGATTGAGAATCTGACCGCCACTACACTTCGTAATATCATCGGTGATCTGGAACTGGATGAGACACTGACATCCAGAGAGACGATCAATACAAAGATGCGTGCGTCTCTGGATATTGCAACAGATCCATGGGGCATCAAAGTAAATCGTGTGGAATTGAAAAATATTATCCCGCCACAGGCAATTCAGGATGCCATGGAAAAACAGATGAAGGCAGAACGTGAACGAAGAGAAGCCATCCTTCGTGCAGAAGGCGAGAAGAAATCTACGATTCTCGTGGCAGAAGGTAAGAAGGCCTCTGCAATCCTTGATGCGGAAGCTGAGAAACAGGCAGCAATTCTTCGTGCAGAAGCGAAAAAAGAGGCTACCATCAAAGAAGCAGAAGGTCAGGCAGAAGCGATCCAGCGGATTCAGCAGGCGAATGCAGACGGTCTTCGTTTCCTCAAAGATGCAGCTCCGGACAGTGCAGTATTACAGCTGAAGAGTTTGGAAGCATTTGCAAAAGCGGCAGATGGCAAAGCTACCAAGATTATTATCCCGTCTGAGATTCAGGGAATTGCCGGACTGGCAAAATCAGTGGTAGAAGTAGCTGCAGATGTCAAAGAAAACGAATAAATGGTTGTAGACTCTGCGAAATATAGTCGTATTAAACGAATTATTGTTATGAAACAGAATTGTACAACAATATAAAAATGAAACAGTTCAGAGGATGTCTCAGGAGTGAGGCATCCTCGTTCTGAATATCTGTTGTACGGCTGCGGTATAAAAATGTGAAAAACAACGGGTAATTACTGTTATTAATAGAGTATAGAAAAAGGAGAACATAAGATTATGAACTTAAAAGGAAGAAATTTTTTAAAGCTTCTTGATTTTTCAACTGAAGAAATTTTATATCTGATCCAGCTTGCTGCAGAACTGAAAGAAAAAAAGAAAAAAGGAATCCCACACGATACATTAAAGGGGAAAAATGTCGCTCTGATCTTTGAAAAGACCAGTACCAGAACAAGATGTTCTTTTGAGGTCGCTGCGTATGATCTGGGTATGCATGCAACGTTCCTTGATCCGTCTGCTTCTCAGATTGGAAAGAAAGAGAGCATTGCAGATACAGCCAGAGTCCTTGGTCGTATGTATGATGGCATTGAGTACCGTGGTTTCGGTCAGAATATTGTGGAAGAACTGGCAAAATATGCAGGTGTTCCGGTATGGAATGGTCTGACAAACGAGTATCATCCGACACAGATGCTTGCAGATATGCTGACAGTACGTGAGCATTTCGGCAAACTGAAAGGCCTGAAGCTTGTATACATGGGCGATGCCCGTTACAACATGGGTAACTCCCTGATGGTTGTATGCTCCAAGCTTGGTCTTGATTTCGTAGCCTGCACCAACAAGAAATATTTCCCGAATGATGAGCTTGTAGCACAGTGTCAGCAGTGGGCAGAAGAGGCAGGTTCCACCATCACTCTCACAGAGGATGTGGAGGCAGGAACAAAAGATGCGGACATCATCTACACAGATGTATGGGTATCCATGGGCGAGCCTGACGAAGTATGGACAGAGCGTATCCATGACCTGACACCATACAAAGTTACGAAACATGTAATGGAGAACGCTGGTGAGAAGGCAATCTTCCTTCACTGCCTGCCTGCATTCCATGATCTTAAGACCAAGATTGGAAAAGAGATGGGCGAGCGTTTCAACCTTACAGACATGGAGGTTACAGACGAGGTATTCGAGTCTCCGCAGTCTAAAGTATTTGACGAAGCAGAGAACCGTATGCATACCATCAAGGCTGTGATCGTTGCTACATTAGGAGAGCCGGAGAAATAATGGCAGAGTTATTTAATGAAGAAATAATTTCACAGGCAACACATACAAAATGGGCGGGCAAAACCGTCCATTTTGCAAGAGAAATTGATTCCACCAACCTCTGGGGCAAACGTGCCTGGAAGGAAGAAGGAGCGGGACATGGTGAGCTTTTTGTGGCAGAGTATCAGTCCGCAGGCCGTGGACGTTTTACAAGACGGTGGAGTGCACCGCCAGACAGTGCCATCACCATGAGCATTCTTCTCTGCCCGGAATTTTCTCCTCAGAAAGCGCCGATGATGACACTTGTTATGGGACTTTCTGTTGCACAGGCAGTTGCGGATCTTGGTCTTGATGTAGGAATCAAATGGCCTAATGACGTGGTAGTTTCCCGCAAAAAAATCTGTGGGATCCTTACCGAGATGACCATGAAACAGGATAAGATCGGCTGTGCGGTCATTGGCGTCGGGATCAATGTAAATATGGACAGTTTTCCGGAAGAAATGGCGGACAAAGCTACCTCCCTGTATCTGGAAAGCGGACATCTTTTTGACCGGGCAGAGGTAACCGGACTTGTGATGAAGCATTTTGAGGAAAATTATGAGAAGTTTGTGGAGACAGAAGACTTAAGCGGCCTGAAACCGGATTATGAGAAACTTCTGGCCAATCTGAACCAGCCGGTACGTGTGCTGGATCAGAACGATCCGTACGAGGGAATCGCAAGAGGAATCAACGCCGGCGGGGAACTTCTGGTGGAACGTGCAGACGGCACCATTGAAGAAGTAAATTCTGGAGAAGTTTCTGTGCGAGGACTGTACAGCTATGTGTAAAAATAGAGAAATACAGATCGGATAAAATTTCCGGCAGTAGTTTTTCGGCAATGTTTTATGATGAATTTATGTTATAAATAAAGGAGTATTTATGTATCAGGATAACATTGTGCTCTGCGGAGCAAGCTCATATGAGCAGAAATATTATTTTAACCAGGATTTTGCGTCCCTTCCGGAAG
>OLRJ01000501.1_pt1 | contig 40446 bp, 51 predicted proteins | sample 1672741 | NCBI WGS metagenome assembly OLRJ01 (sample SAMEA3136719, study PRJEB25190) | human gut metagenome | biome: human gut; feature: human-associated habitat; material: faeces | place: Austria | collected 2013 | reverse complement strand
CATGATCCTGACACTGCTGAAATTCTCCTTATGGAAAAAGAAAAAAGCCTGATGAGAAAACAGAATAAAAAAAGCAAAAAACAAAATATAGATATCAACTATCTTGATCTGATTCCGGTAAAATCCGAAGAACTTCACTGGCATAAAGATATAAAAGGACGTGTAATACTGGATGTGGAGAATACGGGACTGTTCAATAAAATTGCACAGAAGGTATTCAACAAACCTCAGTATACAAAAGTTCATCTTGATGCGCAGGGTACTTTTATCTGGCCATTGATTGATGGAAAACGTACCGTGTCCGATATCGCAGCACTGGTGAAAGAAGAATTCGGAGAAGCAGCCGAACCTCTGTATCCGAGAATCATCAAATACTTCGAGATCGTTGCGAGCTATCATTTTATTAAATTTGCAAATAAGCCTTCCAAGTAGGGCACACTAAGAACGGGAAACAGCATTTCGCTGTATCCCGTTCTTTTGGGTTAAGGGTTACTTTACTGAGATATAGCAACAGAGAAAGGAGTATTTATGAAAATTGCTGGAAAAAAAGTGTGGTATCTGGAATATATTTTGATCATTGTCGGAACCGGACTTATGGCAACTGCAATCACATCCTGTTTTGATGCAGCAGGAATGGTTACAGGAGGATTTTCCGGTATAGCGATTCTGGTCAAAGCCTGGACAAAAGGGGTGTACGGAGACGGAATTCCGCTCTGGATCACCAACCTTGTATTGAACGTTCCGTTGTTTCTTCTCGCCGCAAAAATAAAAGGTTTTAAATTTGTAAAAAAAGCACTTCTGGGAGATCTTTCGCTGACGATCTGGCTGGCAATCCTTCCGGCATGGAAGTTGTCCGGCGATTTTCTTCTGGTTGCCTTATATGGAGGACTTCTGCAGGGAATCGGAATAGGATTTGTTTTTCTCGGAGGCGGAACGACCGGGGGCACGGATCTTCTGGCAGCAATCATCCAGAAATATCTGAATCATTATTCAATCGCGCAGATCATGCAGTTTATAGATGGAGCAGTAGTTGTAGTCGGCATGTATGTATTTGGGGTAGAGCGTGCGCTGTATGCAATTATTGCAGTATTCCTTGTGACGAAAGTTTCTGATGGAATTATTGAAGGACTGAAATTCTCAAAATCTGTTTACATTATTACGGATAAGCCGGATGAAGTGGCAAAGATGGTCATGGAAGATCTTGATCGTGGAATCACAGGGATTCCAGCAAGGGGAATGTACTCCGGAACGGATAAACTGATGCTGTTCTGTGTAGTCGGAAAGAAAGAGCTGGTTCATTTAAAAGAAAAAATTGACGAAATTGATGAGAACGCATTTGTGATCGTAGGTGATGCAAGAGAGGTTCATGGGGAAGGATTCATAGAAAAATAGGAATTATTCACAAAAAAATGTAAAAAATTTGAGTTTTGGTCTTTCATTTTTGGTCATTTTGTATTAAAATAACTTTTAGTATAGCAAGCCTATGGGGAAAAAGGAGAAAAACGCGCAGTAAGCGAGAAGGGATGTAAGCAGATGATATCAAATCAGGTACTTCAGAATACGCTGGAAGGACTTAAAGAAATTTCCAGAACAGAATTTTGCATCATTGACACAGAGGGAAAGGTACTCGCAACAACGTTTGCAGATTTTTCAATTCAGCCGGGAGATATACAGGCTTTTGTAGAATCTCAGGCAGACAGTCAGCTTGTAAAGGGATTCCAGTATTTTAAAGTTTGCGATGATTATCAGCTGGAATATGTGCTGGTTGCGCATGGGGATGATGAGGATACTTACATGGTCGGCAAACTTGTTGCATTCCAGATTCAGAACCTCATTGTAGCGTATAAAGAAAGATTCGACAAAGACAGCTTTATCAAGAATCTTCTTCTTGATAACCTGCTTCTGGTTGATATTTATAACCGTGCGAAAAAACTTCATATCGATGCGGATGTCCGTCGTGTAGTTATGATCCTTGAACTTCAGCAGGAGAAGGATCACAGTGCAATGGAAAGCGTTAAGAGCTTTTTCGGCGGCAAGAGCAAAGATTTCATTACTGCAGTAGATGAGAAGAGCATCATTATTGTAAAAGAGCTTGAGGAGGGCGAAGGTTATCCGGAGATGGATAAGCTCGCACATGCAATCCTTGATTCACTTGGATTAAATCAGACAGAAGAGACACATATCGCATATGGTACGATCGTCAACGAACTGAAGGAAGTTTCCCGTTCTTATAAAGAAGCTCGCATGGCACTTGATGTCGGTAAGATTTTCTTCGGTGAGAAGGATGTCATTGCATATAGTTCTCTTGGTATCGGACGTCTGATTTATCAGCTGCCGATTCCGCTGTGCAAAATGTTTATTAAGGAGATTTTCGAGAATAAATCACCGGATGATTTCGATGAAGAGACACTTGTTACAATCGATAAATTCTTCGAGAACAGTCTGAATGTTTCTGAGACATCCAGACAGCTCTATATCCACAGAAATACACTGGTTTATCGTCTGGACAAGCTTCAGAAGAGTACCGGACTGGATCTTCGTGTATTCGAAGATGCAATTACTTTCAAGATTGCACTGATGGTTGTAAGGTACATGAAGTATATGGAAACGCTTGAGTATTAATCCAGTATTTATGCGACTTTCCGGCATTTCTTAAAGTGAAAAATACGGTTTTGCCTACCGTTTGCCTACCATTTTTTCAGATGGTAGGCAATTTTATTTTATGGCAGCCTCAAAAAGTGCTACAGCTTCATCCTGCATTTTTTCTGTATTGTAGACATAACGTTCCATTGTGACTTTAATATTTTTGTGTCCGAGACGTTCCATAATGGTCTTCGGGGAAGCTCCGTTTTCTGCAAGGATCGTTCCGTGAGTGTGACGTAGACTATGAGGATGAAAAGCGGTATACCCCAGTTTGTGTTTGATAATTCTGGTACAGTACTTAATGCTTTCGGTAGTCAGCATTTCGCCATTCTCTTTTGTCAGAGTCCACACTTCTCTGTAGTCTGGAGGAACGTCCTGATTTGCAGGAACACAGTGCAGATGCAAAGAATTATCAACATAAGTTCTTGTGTAGTATTCCCCATATCTTAACCGATTCATTTTCATAACGGTAATCTCTGACTTCAACAATGCTTCGAGAGTGGGACCTATTTTTAGCTTCCGGAAAGAATCATATTTCGGATTCTTATAGATCCATTGTTTGTCCTCTTTCTGCAGCTGACGGTTGACAGAAATCGTGTGTCGGCGGAAGTCCACATCACGCTGCAGATCCAGCCCGAAACACTCTCCAATACGCATACCGGTGTGGTAGCAGATCATAAGAGGTAGATAGTAGCAGGTACCGTTGAAATAGTCGACGATATCTGACCATGCCTCACTACTGCACACATACTCCCTGTGCTCTCTCTGATCCTGAGTAACCGGAACACTGGGGACACGAGTGTAAGAGCAGGGATTTTGGCGAAGATACTGGCATGGATATACTGCATACTTCAATGCTCCAGAGAGCACACCACGATAATTGGCAATGCTCTGCTCGGATAATCCTTTTGCTTTTAGCGAATCAATCCATTGCTGGATGGCAGCAGGAGAAAGTGCAGAAAGCTTATAGTTCCCTAATGCCGGTTTAATATGTAACTTAACAGCAGATGCATAAGCATCGTATGTGTTATATGTCATATTAGTCTTTACGTTACCATCCAGCCAGAAATCCAGATAATCAGAGAGAGACATCTCCGATGCTTTGAATATAATACCGGCCTGATCATACTCGGCTTTTGCCTTAGTACCTGCAGCAAGCGCTTCTGCTTTCGTCCGGAATCCTGCCTTGGAAATTGGTTTGCGTTTTCCTTTGATCCGCGCGCCTTCAAAGCTGTATTCCCAGCTTTTTCCACGTTTTCTTGTTCGTAATTCTCCCATAATATCACCTTCCTTTTGATTTTGGGTACAAAAATAACAGCCACACAAATGTTTGGGTTGTGCGCCTGCTCCGAAGATGATACAATATCTTTGCAAAATGAGGTATCTCTTCGGAGATATGGGCCGGTTCCTGTTGGCGCAGGGACCGGATTTTTTATATAAAATTAATTATCAGTGTTGTCTGAAGGGCTATTACTAAGAAGCTTAATTAAATCGTCAGGAGCATCAATTAACTTAACTCCCGGTAATCCACTTTGAATACGAGAAATAAATGGATACTCTTTGCCATCTATAATCATGCAATTAGGTTGATCTTTATATAGTGTCAAGTTGAGTGTTTCACTTAAAATATCCACATCTTTTTCATATAAAGTTAGATGACGATTAAGTTCTTCGCGTAATGCCCGATCAATGATTTTAAAAGGCTCCTTGTAAGATAGAAGTGAGAGTGTATTTAATAAAAGCGGTAATCCTTGAGTTTCTGTAAGCTCATAAATATCTTCTGCAAAAGGAAGTAACGTGTCTGGCTGTTGAAGTTTTACGGTTGCCTTTGGAATATAATTATATACTCGGCCTCCATGTGCTGATAAATTACGATACTCAATACAAATAAACAAAGTATTCAACATAAGAGAAACAAGAGATTTACCATATATATCCAAATCATGGGCATCGTATAATTTTTCGGCAAGGGCAAGTTGTTCTTCTGGTTTAAACAAATTTATAAAATTGACGATAGTACTAAAATATATACTTTTAAAGAGAATCCAAGGAGGAACCGCACCATATTTCTGTGAATAATGTGCAATAGGATCCTTATCAGTGTCTAGTGCTTCTTTTAGTTTGTCAAGAATAGCAGGAAGAGAAAAGCGATACTTGCGTTTCTTTTTATTGACATAGTTACGGAATTGAAGATAATCATCTGGATTTGTTCCGTATTTTCTTGCAATGATATCAGCTGCGGCTTCTTTAACATGTTCTTCCAAGTCAAGCATAGATGCCATAACTGCATTTCGAAGATTTTTATCCAGTATGTATAAAGACAAAACTTGTTCGAAAGTAATGCCGGAACGATACGTTTTTTTACCTTCATCAGATACAATGGTGTAGGGGGCACGATAACTTTTGATTAAATTTGAATATCCATAAAGCTCAAGTTCGGCTTTGGCAAAAGCTGGGTCATCGATAATTAAACCTTGCCGTTTCAATTTTTCAATTTGTTCTTCTGCTGTTGCATAAAGAATCTTTTGTTTTTCCATAAATACCTCCTTAGATGCAAAAAGAGCTCTGGAATACAATTCCAAAGCTCTTCCGCGACCGCCCAGCAGTCATTCACTAATTAGTGACATTATAGCATATGTAAAAACTTTGTCAAGTATTCATTGTAAAAATATTTTATTTTCGAACCCGTAAGAATTACTTACAAGTTCAACTGTTCGGAATTTCTGAACGGTTTGAACTTACTTAATTGTGGCATAGTGGGTATATGCTAAATTTGCTAAGGTGTAAAAGTAGTAACATCTATCAATCGTTTATGTGCTGCTTCAAGATAAGCGCACTGAGCAAATCATCAAAACTCTTTTTGTGTTCTTCGTCTAAAAGTCTATAAGCTTCCACTAAATTTAATTCTGTTTTGGAAATATTTTGAGAAGCTATAATTGGATTGACTAATATATCTTTTAAGTTAAGAACTAATTTATATACACTGAGGGTCGTATCAAAACAAGATAGCATTGATAAAATTATCGAAAATAGTAAAATTACTGTCATAATGTCAATTTTTGGTATCAATATCAACCATGACTTAAAAATTGTTGCCAAAAAGAGTATGGCTATTATAATTAGTAACGCTATTGTATTTTCACAAAGCTCTTTTAAAATTTTAGAGCTATTTTGAGCCCAAGTTATTTGGTCAGTTACTTTTTCTTTATATTTTTCTAAAATTGTAATTAGTAACGCGACAATAGTTAAAGATACAGAAAAGAGAGCTATTTCTATATTGATTATTGTATCGTAACTAATTACTTTTTTATCAAAAGGAGAAAAGATAATGGTTAGAATTATGGAAATAACCACACAGGATAAAAATAAAATACAACTTTTTTTGTTCATATAATCATTCCTTTTTACATTCCGAGTCAATTTGTTTCATATGTTCTATGGCAGATGCAATATATTTTTGATCAGAATCTTTAAGCTGCGAGATATCGTCTGGTAACGGTATGATGTATGGATTATCTGAACTAGAACATCCTGTTTTATCGGTTGTCGTTTTCATTTTCCATGTTCCACAACCTGCCGAAGCATACCGTACGACATCCTGTAAAAAACGTTGTCTGGATTAATAATAAGATGTCCTTTTTCATTTTTCAAGTGTACTTTAACGCTTGTATTATTGTACGAATCTTGCATTTGGTGTAAGAAGTCTGATACAGAGGTTACACCACTTAAAAAATTAGGAGAAGAAAGAGTGATATCAATATCCGTTAAACAATTTTTATTTGTCATAACATATTTCCAAAAATTATTTTTTTCGGTCATTATACCCAATTCAAAATACAGACTTTGTCCTTCTAATGCTTTGGAAATAACGTTCGCGATAAGGTTCTTTTGAGATTCAATACCATTAGAAATATTTAAATTTTTTTCTATTAACATCCATTGGTTATCTGTTTGAATTATAATGTTACACTTTTTATAATTATTTATTAATGTATCTTGGATACCGTCATCAGTTTTTTGACCTATTGTCTCTTGTAATTCCTTTGCAAAACTCATAAAGAAACAATTTATAGATACCTGTTTACAATATAAAGTATAATTTTTTGCACGATAAAATACTTCCTTTTTCTTTTCTTTCTCAAAAGATAGTAACCAATTCATGAATTTTTTTTCTTTAGTAATACCTTGAATCGAAGCAAAATCTAGTTGTAAATCAGGTATTAAAGAATATCTGGTTGCAAAATAGTCTTTCTTTTTTAATATCATTTGTACCTCCAAAACATCAGTTCGAAGAATGACGTTTTTTTTATAAGTAGTTACTAATGACATAAAAAATTAATTATTTTTGATATGTAATTGTATTAGCTTTTGATCATATCCGGTCATTCTGGATATCTGATCAATAGTAAAGTCTCTGTATTCCTCAAGGAATGAATCCGGCAACAGCAACTCCATTGCAAACTTATTGGCTTCGATTTCCTTTTTGGAATTCAGTAAAAGTGTTTTGTTACGAATGAAATAACAATTTTCCTTCCGGTGCAGGATCGCGTGACCGAGTTCATGAGCCATGACCAGACGCATCTCGTGTTCCGGAAGATTCTGATTGATAAATATGTAGCGGTGATTTTTCAGGAACATGTAGCACCCTTCGAACTGCAGATCGCAGATTTGGTATAGAATACCGAGCTGATCAGCAATAGCAAAAGGGTCTGATGTTCCTGCTTTTCTTTTGTAGTAAGAAACAATCTTTTTGATATTACGATTCAAGCAATCCACCTACTTTTTGTACTTCTTAGGAGTGTACTTCTCTTTGTTAATAATCTTTAATCTCTTCAAAGCAATTTCCAATTCATCTCTGAATAACTCTGCAGCTTCCGGACTCAATTCCTCACCGTTGTAACTGGCAGGTCCATCTTCACCGGCAGTGAGCTTTTCCATGATATTGTCCAGATCTTTAGCGATGTCACGATTGTCTCTAGAAGTAAGGTCTTGAGAAGCGGAGACATCTTTTCCAGTCATGAGATAGTCAATGGTTACACCAAAGTAATCTGCTATTTTCTGCAATGTTTTAGTTGTGGGCGTACTTCGACCAGATTTCCAGTTGCTTAACGCTGTTTGAGTAACACCGGCTTCTTTTGCAACTTTGTAGGAAGTAACACCGTTCTTTTGTAGAAGTTGCTCAAATACTTCATACATAAATTGTGCTCCTTTCACAAAGATAGCATACTTTCACAAAAGTTAGTAAAAATGCTTGACTACTAACGAAAAAAGATGTATTATTTGCTTACGAAAACGAAAGCAATTATAAAAACACTTTCGAATGTGAAATGCTTTCTTTTATAAAATGTGGTAGTTTTATGATTGAAAGTATATCACAGCTCGAAAGTAATTGCAAGAAAATATACTTTCGTAAGGAGGTGTAAATTTGTACGAAAAATATAGCGCGTTATTAGAGAAAGTGAACAAAACATCGTATCAGGTATCGAAAGAGACAGGGATAAGTCAAACTGCTTTTTCGAATTGGAAAACTGGGAGATCAGAACCGAGCTTAGAAAGTTTGAAGCGTTTGGCGAGATATTTTGATGTGTCAATCGAATATTTTTTATCAGACCAGAAGAAAGGAGCATAAGAATGAGTACGAGAGAAGCAATTATGCTCGTTATAACAGTAATCTCCATTGTTCAATGGATCAAATGGAAAATCACCACGCAGGCATTGATTTATTATAACGAGAAAAACCAATACAAACATCCCGGAAAAACAGAAATGGGAGAGTGCATTGGCTTTGTCGTGGAAAATACCATCAAAGATTTAATTGGCCGTTGACCATCTGAGCAAGAACGGAAGTTGCAATCTGCGATATTACATTCAGAGAAAAAGAACCTACATTTCCACTGATTTTTTGGACTTTTTTCCAAACAGTGTCAGAACGCACGCTTTCAAGAAATTGATAGCCAGTGTATGTAATACGGTACACATCAAGAGCAACGATTGCATCATCTCCGTCATTTCGGTAACAAACGATGAAACCTGCATCGTCAAGCACGAGTAATGTGTTGGCAATTTCTTCAATGGAAAAATTAATTTTTCTGGGAAGATCAAAAACGCTGATTTCATTAATTTCCAGATCTGAATTCATGGTGAGGTTTTCTTCCAGATAAAGCATAATAGCACGAATACATTCGGGATTAAGTTTCATAGTATTACTCCTTTCATTCAAACTCGGACATGGCAGTGTCCTGTAACAAAAGAATAGGAGCAGAAAAGAAGAAAGTCAACAGTAGATTATGGAATACCTGCTGTCAGACCAAAAGGAGGCGAGTTAAAAATGCTGATCAATGTAAAGGGTAAATCAGAAGTGTTACAGGATCTGGAAAAAGCAAAAAAGCTGATTGATGAAGCTGAGAGACTTCTGTACCGCATGCCAACAAAAATTGAATTTGAGGTAAGCGGCACAGAAAAAGAATCAGATACTATTCAGCCTGATTCAGATAATCAATAATTTCAGAGAACATATAGTGACAATTTCTGGAAAGAGTGTCAAAAAGACTCCGATATTCAGGTGGAATGGAAGGATCACTGGTCATTTTTTGAAACTCTGCGGAATAATGGTCAAGATGTTCACGAAGATCATTGAGTGTGATTTTTTCCATAGAAATCGCTCCTTTCATTTTACTCGGACATGGCAGTGTCTTGTAAATACAGTATAGGAGAGCATAACATAAAACACAATATGCACAACTAGAATAGACAGAAATCGAAGAAAAAGGAAAGAAGTGAACACCATGACAGTAACAAAAGTACCAGAGATTAATTTCACAGACAACACACTGGATAACATTATCAAAATGGCACCGTTTCTGGATGAAAAAAAGTCAGGATCGCGTGTTTGGAATGATGCTGGAAGCGGTAAAGAGTTCTGAGCACGACAAAAAGAAAGCAGGATAATTACTTACCCTGCAATCCCAGATACAAAAGATAGAGCTGATATGGAGTTAGAACAACAGGCTTTTGAAGCTCCAGAAGCTCACCATTGATGTAGATATCCATACGTAACATAACGTTTCTCCTTTCTTACTTACCTTACTTACACCTCAATGATAACAACCAGAGGACACGGTGGCAAGAAAAGAAGAACGACAAAATATGACAAAAAGCGAGGTGAGAGATATGGTAGAACCATACAAACCATTATACACGGCAAAGCAGGCAGCACAAATTCTGCTCATCAATGTATCTACAGTCTATGAGCTGATGAATACCGGACAGCTTCCATACCTGATTTTGGGAAAGGGTAATGGAACCAGAAAGATTCGGGGAAGTGATCTGGAACGATTCATTGAAACCCAGAAACCAGCAGAACCACAAGGAGAAACAGCATGAGAAAGATATGGATTATAAGATTCTCTGACGGAACAATCGGCTCCTGCTACGGCACCAGATCAGGAGCCGCGGAGATAGCAGAACTCCGGAAAGAAGACTATGGAGGATCTTACACAATAGAAGGAGGCAGAAACGATGGTGAGAGAACTTAACATTTCTTTGATCACGGGGATTATTGTAGGAAATCTCCCGATATGGCAATGGGATACCAGAACAGGATGCGTGATCGGGATTTTTACGATCGCTGGAATTGTATGCGGAATAATCCTGTGGCTGGAGGATAAGAAGACAAAGAAAAAGAACCCCACAGCGGCAACTGTAAAGGTTCAGTAATTAAATGGTGCTGTATGAAATAACAACTATAGTTAGTATATCATACAGCGCCTGAAAGTCAAGATGCAGGCAGGAACCACCTGCTATATTTTTGACCTTTTTTGAGTTCCACAGAGGTACCCAGTACCTCTTGGGGGCTCGATTAAGCGTATTAGAGTTACGGCAGAGGTGCATATGAGATATAAGGTACTATGCGGATATATCAGACAGAGATGGGACTGTGGGGACACAGTAGAGATCGAAGAAAAGCATACCGGAAAGTATGGAGCAAGAGGACAGACCAGACAGAGAAAGAGGAAAGCCACTCCGGAAGAGATTGCGAAACATAACCAGTGGAAACGCGAACGCGATGTTCGAAGACTGATCAAGTGGAACTTCCACGAGCGGGATTATTGGATCACACTCACATACCCAAAAGGCTATAAACCCACATGGGAAGAAATGAAAAACCATGCCGGTAAACTGGTGAGAAAGATTAGAGAAAAATATAAAAAACAGGGATGGATCCTGAAATACATATACCGTCTTGCAATCGGAACAAGAGGCGGCCGTCATATCCACATCCTGATCAACCGTGAAGCCAATGAAAAAACGGCGACAGATCTGATAATCACAGATCTTTGGGAGCAGCAGTGGGGACATGGACATGTCAATTTCCGCACGCTCTACAGCGAGGGCGGATACAGACAGCTTGCCGTCTATCTCACAAAACCTCTGGAGAAATGGGAGTCAGAAGAATTTAAGAGATACCACCCATCCAGAAATCTCATCCGCAAGGATCCTGAGACAGAAGAAATCAAAAGAAGGAGCCTTGTTGAGAAGGATGGCAGACCGCGCCAGCCCAAAGCACCAAAAGGCTATTACGTGGATCCGGAAAGCATCGAGACAGGGAAGAACCCGGTAACCGGCTATGCGTACCGGCATTACACACTGGTAAAAATCAAGAAGAAGGAATAAAGCATGTGGAAAGTTGACATATACCTGGAAACGGACAGTACTTTTCAGGGAAAACGAGAAAGAAAATGTGGATATGTCCTTGCAACCATGGTGAAAAATGAGGAAAAGACAAAGGAAAACTTCGGAAAATCAAACGGAACATACCACCAGTCCGTCCTTGTGACACTTGCAGAAGCTCTTTCGCGCATGAACGTTTCTTCTGAAATCTGTGTACACACACAGGACGGCTATGTAGCAAGCCGCATTCCGAAGCTGGAAGAAATGGCAGGGGAAGGATGGCGGGATGGGAAAGGAGAACTGATTAAAAATGCTGCTGAATGGGAACAGATCTACCGGCTAGTTCATGCCTTTCCGGATCCGCACAAAATGGCCGCAAGATCTGAGAAACACAGTTACTCCACATGGTTACAGGAGATGATGAAGAAAGATGAATGTAAAAGAATTATCGGAACAGGCCTGGAGCCTGAGACCAGACCAGAATCCGGCAACAATGGAGTTCCTGGGAACGTCTGTCCGTAATGGAGTGAGATATAGATACTACAGAGATGAAGGAGGTGCAATATTGTATGACAGCGAACCAGAGGAAGGAAAACCGGAGTGGATGATCCGTGCTGATAAAGCGGCAAAAAGACGACACGGAATCTACAACTAAAAGAAAAGGGGAAATATGTATGAGAACAATCGCAATCATTAACTTAAAAGGCGGTGTGGCAAAGACCACATCAAGCATCAATATCGCTTATATTCTTACCATACGGGGCTATAAGGTGCTTCTGGTGGATAATGACAAGCAGGGAGATTGCAGCAGGGGATTAAACCGCCGCACCTCAGATGGGGATGGCATTGACCGGATTATGACAGACCGGCATCCAGATATGCAGAGCCTGATCCGCAACACAGATTATGCGGGACTGGATATCATCACGGCGAATCTCGGGCTCTTGACCGCAAACATGGAAGTGACCATGGACCGTGTGAGACCGCAGCAGAACAGATTGAGAAAGGCATTGCAGCAGGTAGTAGAGCGGTATGATTTTTGCGTAGTGGACAATGCTCCGGATATCAACATATCAGTCATCAATGCACTGACTGCCGCGAATGACGTTCTGATTCCGGTCGAGGTGGACGATAACACGTTGGAAGGCATGAATGAACTTCTGGAGCAGATTCAGGAAGTTAAGGAAGAACTGAATCCGGATCTGCAGAACGTAAAATGTTTTATATCTAAATTCCAGAAATTCAACGAAGCACATAAACAGGGAGCAGAGATTATACGGGAACAGTATCCGACAATGCAGACTTTGATCAGAGCATCTGCAGTAGTGGCCAGAAGTACATTTGCACGTACACCGGTTGCACTGCACAGTCCACGATCGGCGGCAGCAGAAGACTATGAGAAACTTGTAACTGAGTATTTGCAGATGATCGGAGGTGTACAGGATGGCGAAATTTGACCTCAAAGGGATGCTTTCAGAACGATCTACACAGGAAATGGACCTGCCGGAGCAGAAGACTGTATACCGTAATCCGGAGGATCTGATCCCGTCAAAAGATAACTTTTACAGCACTGAAGACACCGAGAAGCTAAAACAGTCCATTAAGGTACTGGGAATCTTGCAACCACTCCTGATCGAGGAAAGGAATGGTAAAGATTATATTTTGGCTGGACATTCCAGAAGAAAATGCTGTCTTGAGCTGATTGAGGAGGGGATGGACCGCTTCCGGAAGATCCCGTGCGTGTATAAGCCTAAGATCGAGCTGAACACAGCATCTGAAGAAGATGAGATCATCCGGAAGATCATTATCATCCAGTCCAATACCTACCGTGAAAAATCCGACTGGGAGAAAATGACGGAAGCACTGCAGATGGAAGAGCTGGTCAAGGAACTCCGTGAAAAAACAGATCTTGAGGGCAAGACCAGAGAGATTGTATCTGACCTGATAGGAGTCTCATCTACCCAGATTGGAAGATATCACAGCATCAGCAATAACCTGTCTGAACGGCTCACGGACGCATTCAGACAGAACAAGCTGAATATTTCCACAGCGGCAGAGCTTGCCGGACTGAATGAGAAATATCAGACGAAAGCCTGTGAACTGTTAGAAAATGCCGGACAGCTTACTCTGAATGATGCAAAACTCCTGAAAGCACAGCAGGAACAGGAAAGGGACATTCCTGGACAATTGACAATAGAGCAGGCACTGCATCCACATAAACCGGAAGAAGTTAATGCAGTCATTCCGGTAGACATTCAGATTGACCGGTTCTACGAATCCCTCCGGAAGAACATAGAGACCTATGTCCGGAAAGCAGATCTGAATATGACTACATACATGCTCAGTGCCCTGTACGGAACAGTACGTGTCCGAAACGGACACCTGAACTATCAGGGAAGCAAGGAAGGAATCATCTTCAATACTGGTTCTGATCAGGAAGAACTGATAAGCTGGACAGACTTCTCGAAGAAATTGATCGAGAAATACGGAAAGAAACAGAAACCGGTCAAAATGGCAGCAGTGGACGAACCCGAAGAACTGACAATAAAAGAAGTGATCGCAATATTTCATGATAAATTTCCTAAAAAGTTCACCTGTATGATGAGAGCAATCAGACCGGCAAAAAACAATCATGAATCAGCAGTCATGGCACAGAAAGTACTTGCTCCTTGTGGATTTAGTTCGTTGAGCGGAAACGGTGTAATGAATTATGAATTCCACGGAATGTCAGCAGGCGCAAAATTCGAATGCAAGGGAAGAACTTTGAATACAAGTTACAGATATCTGGTTGAACAGGCAAGATTCATGTACGATCCGTTCTCCCCTGAGTTTGATAATCCGGAAGAACAATCGGCAGCAGGATCACCAGACAATCAGCAACAGGACGATTTTGTTAAGGATAACAAAATCGAGGAACATATTACTGAATCCAACAAAACATCCGACTATACCGGTGATATTACCAAGATGGTACCGGAGAACGGTCTGGAAGACCTGAAACAGCAATCTCTTCCGTTTATGAAAAATAATGATCAGCGAAAAGAATGGTTGAGAAATTACAAAGAATGGGGACTGTGGTACACAGATGAACATATTGAAGCAAGATACTACAAATATGATTTTGAAAACGGCGCACGTCTGATCGTAGAAGAATATGATCCGGAACCGGTTCACAACAGTCCGTGGGCACCGAACGAACCGTACTACATGCATCTTGTAGGCGGACCTGAACCGGAAAGAAATAATGGAATACCGAAATGGACGTATCATTCAAAATACAACAAGTATCCGAATAGTGAAACAGAACTTGTAGAGTTTCTGAAAGGAGTACAGAAATGAAGATTAAATGCACGGAATGCGAGTATCTGACAATGTATCACAGATCAGGAGGAACTTATTCTTCGTACGGACGGGGTGAATATTGCTGTGAACATCCGGTTTCAAGAAGGCTTCCTGCAAAGGCTTTTGGAAACAAAGCAAGATGCTTTGTATGTTTTGGAACAAATGAACGAGAAACCAGGCCAACAATAAAAACAGTTCCGCGGTGGTGTCCGAAGAAAGAAAAAAAGAAATGAAAAGAACAAAAATGGACGAAATCGTTGAGAATATGGCGAATTACATCTGCGATCACATATGCCAAAAACCGAAAGAGATCACAGATCAGGAAGAAATGGGAGTGTACTGTGCGGAAGAATGCGAGATGAGAAAACATTTCTGTAATATCCTGAACCAGTACAATAAGATCAACGATTTTGAAGAAAGCGAACTGTGTAAAATAATGACCAAATACCAGGAGATCGTCCTCTGTAAAGAGTGCGAGTACAAGGCATCCCACCCAGTAACAGATCTATCATATTGCAGGCTAGGAGTGGGGATGGACGGAACATTAAAAGAAACTGACGGATGCAGCAGAGGAGTAAAGGTGTCCGAATCGGACACCTCAAAATAACGGGTGCAATCTAAAATCCATATACAACACACCGGGGGAGGTACCTGTATACCTCTCCCAAAGAAAGGAAACACAATGGATCAGGAAGGTTTATTGTTTCCGAAATCCGGAACAAAGAAAAAACGAAAGAAACACATGAAAAGCATTCTTCCCGGAGATCAGCCCGGTATCTGTTATCTCTGCGGCAGCAGGCAACGGATAGAAGATCATCATATCTTCTTCGGCACTGGCAGCCGGACAAAATCGGAAGAATATGGCATGAAAGCACATCTGTGTGCAGACTGTCACCGTGAAGGACCAGAAGCAGTACACAGATACCGTGAAGCTGATCTGTATCTGAAAAGAACAGCACAGAGACAATTCGAAAAGAATCATACCCGGCAGCAGTTCCGGGAGATCTTCGGAAAGAGTTATTTATAGTCAGGAGGTAGAGAATGGAAAATAAAACATGTAAAACCTGCAGGGACAACGACGATGGTCTCTGCGACCGAAAAGGCATCCTGATAGAGGATGATGATACCTGTGACCACCACAGTAAGAACTGGAAAGATGCGATGCTGAAACAGTTCTTCCGGAACGATGAAAGGAGCGGAATACGATGATAATAACAGTATTGGAGGTGTTAAAACTAATTATCTTACTGTTGATAATTATATATGCAATCCTTGCCGCGTGCGGAGCTGCAAGACGAAAAGATATCGCGGCTACAATCGCGTGGTGTACACTCTGGATTACATGCGTAATAGGACTGAGGTAGCTTATGTATAAAGACATGATCACAAAAGAAATTATGCAGGAATGTATAGATCAGGGCATGACACAGACAGAGATGGCAGTCAGGCTTGACACATCGTTTGAAACCATCCACCGCCTGCTAAAGCAATATGACCTGAAACCGGCTTATAACCACGATACCGGGAAATACGACGAAGAGAAAATGAAACGGTGCCTGCAGCAGGGAATGACCGCAAAAGAAATAGCACAGGCATTTGGTGTGATCAGCACCACGGTTTCCAGATGGAAGAAGAAATACAATTTGGACATCCCGTCAACCCCGAGAACACCACGCAAGAAGAAAGTCACAGATTGCAGAACTTGTATCTACCGGGCACGCGGGGAGAGCTTGCCGTATAAATGTAATTATCTGGAAATAGCCGGTCATACCCGGAACATGGGACAACCGGAAGAAATCTGTTCGAAATACGAAAAGGGAAAGAGAGGAAGAAAAAGTGGAAAAAGAAAAGTTTGATACCTGCAAACACGCAAAAAGAGTTGGAAACTTCGCTGTACATGTAAACCCCACCTGCAAGCAGGCAACCATGATCCGCGGACAGCTGGTAACAAGCAAAGCACGTTGCCTGAAATGCGAACAGTGGGAGCCAAAGAAGACAAGGAGGAAGAAAGATGGCAAAAGGATATGATATAACCCCAGAGCTTGCGTTGTCGGCTTGCAAAACACAAATCCAGTTCTGCAGAGAGCAAAGAGAAAGTGAAGAAGGATGTGACGGATGCATTTTTGATGGCAGATGCCCGGGGTATCAAGACATGGATCCTGCTGACTGGGAAGAAATCCATTATCCCAGAATGACGAGTAACACCACAATCGAGTATCTGAAAGACGGCAAAGTACAGCTAATCACCTACGGAAGAAGCGAAGATGCAGAGAAAGCATTTAAGGAGATGATCACGAAATGATCTTATTGAGAAAGCTATTATACTGGATATTCCAATCCAGAAAGAAACACTGCAGATGCTGTTGCCTGGTCTGTCCGTATTTTGAAGAATGCAAAATGGGACTATAAAACGAACAGGCAGCAGGACAAAAGAAACAAGGAGGCTGACATCATGGATAAGAGAGTACTGGAAGAATACATAGATGCATGCGAGGTGATCAAAGACACAGAAGAAGAGATCCGCAAGTTAGAATCGAAAAAGAGAATCACAGCAAATGAAACGGTATCTGGAAGTAATCCGGAATTTCCTTACAACCCACAGCATTTTAAGGTACAGGGAACAACCTACTCTTATTCAGACGATATCAGACTCCGGGCAAAGAAAGAAGTTCTGAAACAGAAGAAAGAGAAAGCTGAAGAATTGAAACTGCAGGTGGAAGTGTGGATGATATCCATTCCCTTCCGCATGCAGCGCATCATCAAGTATAAGATCTTTGAGGATATGACGTGGCAGCAGGTAGCTGATCGAATGGGAAGGAAGGTAACAGAAGCCAGTGTAAAGATGGAATTTAAAAGATTTTTTGAAAAAAATTAAAGTTTGTTACGAATGTTACTTATGTTACGATTCAATGTGATAATATGTATCATGAACGAATTAGATATAACCAATGCGTTTCATACGTACTTTCCCATAAAGGCAATTTATAACGTAGCGCCGCAACATTGTCTGTGTACTTCGAGGGTAGGAATAAATGTTGCAGACGTTAATAAAAAGATCGGCATAAAGCTGATAAAACCTCCGTGCAATCGGTACAAGCGGCGCGTATGGATTGCAAATTCCACGCGGGAAAAGGTTATTGCTTATCCTGATGACTGTTGTGCGGTCCGAAAAGCATACCGGAACATAGCTCAGTGGCAGAGCAACTGTCTTGTATACAGTGTTGTCGGTGGTTCGAGTCCATCTGTTCCGATCACGTGAGGGAAGCGCGTGAATGCAGGTTTTCATAATAGTATCTCCTTAAAGAGGCGGAGCTGGCAGCAGTTCCGCTTTTTGTAATACAAGGATATAAAAATGGATGAAGAAACATTAAACTGGATCAGACGCTTGATTGCAGAGAATAATGTGCATGAGTTCTATACATCGCCGGTGTGGAGAAAGACACAGGCGTACATACTGAAAGCAAATCATTACGAATGCAAGAGGTGCAAGGACAAAGGTCTCGTTGTCAAAGCAAGGACAGTGCATCACAAAAAGTATTTACGATTGCATCCGGAGCTAGCACTTGATCCGGATAACCTCGAACCAATCTGTGAAAGATGTCATTACGATGAACATCACAGAAAGAAACAGGGTTTCGTCAACGAGGAACGTTGGTAATCCCCCGGGTAAAAAATACGAAAAAACTCTGGGGAACGCGTGACCGGTGAGGGGGTTGCATCCGGAGAAATTTTGAAAAATTCCGAAAAAGTTGAAAGAAGGTGATAAAATGGCACGTCCGATGAGTACAGAAAAGAAGAGAGAAAAAACCGAAGAAAGCCTGAAAAATGCGCTTTTGTCAAGGAAAATGTCAGATAAATTTCTGACAGACAAAGTGGATGAGTACATGTCATTTTATGATGATTTATTCTACATTAATCAGACACTTATTCAGCTGAAAAAGAATGAAAACTGTTCGCTAAAAATATATACGGATGCCGTGGCCGAGAAAAGACGGATATCTTCCGAGATGAGAAGTATATTGACGTTCCTGGGACTAAAACCAGAGGATGTGGAACCGCCGGGCGGTGAGGATGATGAGACGTTATAGTCCGTATATAGATCCATATATCCGGATGATAAAAGAAAACAAAGTCGAGCACTGTAAAGACCAGGATCTGATGATCGACAATCTGGTAATCCCTGTTCTGGAGCGGGATGATGTGATTATAAACAATGAAAAAATAGAAAAAGGTCTTTCTTTACAGAAATATTTCCCATATCAGTTGATAGCATGGGAAATATTTTTATTTGCACTGATTGTCGGTGTGGAAACTGCGGATGGAGATATCTATTTCAATGACATCCGGATCATGGTTGGGCGAGGAAGTGGGAAAAACGGATTTATTTCTTTCCTGTGTTTTTATTTTATGTCACCTTACCACGGAATAAGGGGATATAACATCGACCTGATGGCCAACTCCGAGACACAGGCAAAGACATCATTCAAGGATGTGTATGAAATAATAACGGATCCGATAGATCAGAAATATGAAAAAGTACTGAAGAAAAATTATCATGCTACCAAAGAACTGATCACCGGAAAAGCTACAAAATCGGAACTACGCTATAACACTTCGTCCAAAAGAGGTAAGGATAGCAAACGTACCGGCTGCATTATATTTGACGAGAAGCATGAGTATACCGACGTGCAGAACATGAACACACTGCAGTCCGGTCTTGGAAAGGTCTGGCATGGTCGTGTGATAACGATCACCACGGACGGACATGTCCGGGGCGGGGTTCTGGATCAGGAAAAAGAGCAGAATCAGGCAATTCTGAAAGAATACAATCCTTTGAACCGGACACTGGTGTTCTGGTGCCGGATTGAAGATGAAAAGGAATGGAATCAGATTGATAAGCTTGTCAAAGCAATTCCGAGTCTGAACGATTTCCTGTCTCTGCGCAGCACGATACAAAAAGAAATCTTGGACATGCCTTATAAGATGGATTATTTCCCGGAATATATGGCAAAAAGATGTAACTACCCGATTGGAAACAAAGAAGTCGAAGTGGCCACATGGGAAGACATTCTTGCAACAGATCAGGATATGATCGACCTGGAGGGCAAAAACTGTGTGGGAGGAGTAGATTATGCAAAGAGTAATGACTTTGTTGTTATGGGACTTACGTTCCGCGTACAGGGGAAAATCTATTACATACAGCACACGCTCATCTGTTCCCGATCGAGGGACTTAGGTGGAATAAAAGCACCTTTACGTGAGTGGGAAGCGAAGGGTGATGTAGAGTTTGTGGATGACGTGGAGATTCCACCGGAGCTGGTGGCACAGTGGTTTGAAACCATGGGACAGAAATACAGCATTCTAAAGATTGCAATCGACAATTACCGTTATTCACTTCTTAATTCGGCATTAAAAATGGTCGGATTCGACGCGTTTGAACGAAAGAATGTGTATCTGGTGAGACCTTCTGACATTATGAAAGCAGCTCCGATCATCAACCATGCGTTTGTAACCCACACGCTTGTGTTTGGTAATGCACCAATCATGCGATGGTATACCAATAATACGAAAAAACAGATGGATGCAAAGGGAAATATCACCTACGGAAAGATAGAACCAAATTACAGAAAGACAGATGGTTTCATGGCATTTGTCTGCACCATGGCAGTTATAGACGAGATTCCGGAAGAAATGGATTATTCCGGAATAAATTTTGATGTGTACAGTTACTAAAAGGAGACAGAAGATGGGCTTTTGGAAATGGCTTCAGGGGAAGACCTTGGGAGGAAAAAGTGTAGAAGTATCAGCAGATACCATTGAAAAATATATTGATCAGGAAAAACTGTCGAATCTGGTAGCAGAGGAACTTACAGTGCATGCGGCAATCAATCTTATTGCGAACAGTATTTCAAAATGTGAGTTCCGTACACTGAAAAACGGAAAAGAGTATAACGGCGAAGAATATTATGTCTGGAATTATGAACCGAACAAAAATCAGAACTCCAGTCAGTTCCTGCAGGAATTGGTTGCAACGCTATTGTACAGGAATGAATGCCTTGTAGTGGAAGTAGGAGGCCAGCTGATCATTGCAGAAAGTTTTACAAAAGATGAGTATGCGCTGAAAGAAACGATATTCAGTAATGTCTACAGAAAAGGGCTGACATTCGAACGTACATTCCGCATGTCGGAGGTACTATATTTTAGACTCAGTAATAAAAACATCCGTCAGTTACTGACAAATCTGTGCAACGGGTATAATGAGTTGCTTAGTGAGGCGGTCGACAAATATGAGAAAGCTGGCGGCGAAAAAGGCACTCTTCATATTGACTCTATAGCATCGGGAGCTAAGTACGGAAACAAGACATTTGAAGAAGTCTATGAAGATCTGATGAATAACCGGTTTAAACGATATTTCAACAGCCGGAGCGCGGTCCTGCCTCTGTTTAATGGTTTTACTTACACGAAACAGGCAGCAGAGCAGGGAAAAAAATCCACTTCGGAAATGAAAGATATTACGGATGTGCTGGATCAGATTGTAGTGACAGTAGCCCGTGCTTTTAATATTCCGGCAGCACTCCTGAAAGGCGATGTATCGGAAATTGATAAGGTAACAAAGAATTTTCTTACGTTTTGTATAGATCCCCTGTGTGAAATGCTGAATACAGAGATCAACCGGAAACGCTACGGGAAAAATCAGATCCGTAAGGGAAATTACATAAAGATTGATACCACAACAATCATGCATGTCGATGTATTTGAGATTGCCGAAAAGATTGACAAACTGATCGCCAGCGGCATGTACTGCATCGATGAACTGAGAAGAAAACTCGGAGAGACTGAACTGAATACGGAGGAAAGTAAGAAACATTGGATAACGAAGAATTACGAAGACATTACGACAGTACAGGATACAGGAAATAAAGGGGGTGAATAATCTTGAAGAATGAGATGAAATACCGGTTCGAACAGCTTGCCGGACAGGACATCTACAAATTGTATGTGTATGATGATGTAACAGCCTATGGAGATTTTAACTGGGAAACATGGCAGTATGATGAATCAGAGACCAGTGCAAAATATTTCAGAGATCAGCTGGAAGCTATTCCGGAAACGGGAACCATTGAATTACATGTAAACAGTAACGGTGGCTCCGTAAAAGAAGGAGTTGCAATCTATAATCTTCTGAAACAGCACAAAGCAGAGAAAATCTGTTATGTTGATGGTTTTGCATATTCCGTTGCCAGTGTGATCTGTATGGCGTGCGATAAAATCATCATGGGACCGGGGACAAGCATGTTGATCCATAACATGGCAATGTCCGTGTATGGTGATGCACAGATGTTGCGCAAGTGCGCGGACGATCTGGATGTGCTGATGGAATCAAACCGCAAGATCTACATGGAACGAGCTAAAAACCTTACGGAAGAACAGCTTATTGAAATGATGGATGCGGAAACTTTCCTGACACCGGAACAGTGCCTGGAATATGGATTCTGTGATGAGATCGGCGGACAGCCGGCAGAGCCGAAACAGATCGACCAGATGAATACTGAACTGATCAGACAGCTCCGGCAGCAGTTAAAGGAACAGCAGTCTTTCCGAAAGGAAATGATGCAATTTGCGCCGGCGCAACTAAAAACTCCACAGGAACCTGAAGAAACAAACAAAGTGCTCAAAATGGCGGGCGCTTTTTTTGATGCATTAAACCACTAAGAAAGGATATAAAAACATGAAAAACAAAGACCTTCTGAAACAGGAAAACATGGAACTTATGCAGGCTTTATCGGAGGCATTAAAAAACGATGATGATGATGCTATGGCAAATGCGTTTACACAGTTTGCAAACGGTGTTCAGGAACGCATTATGCAGGAGTACGGAGACCTCCAACAGAACAGGGATTCCGCAATTCTGGCATCCAGAGGAATCCGTCAGCTGACCAGCGAAGAAAAAGAATTTTATCAGGCATGGATTGATGCCGCAAATTCATCTAATCCGAAGCAGGCTCTGGTCGATATTAACAAAGCGATGCCGGAAACGATCATTGATACCGTAATCGATGATATGAGAGAAAGCCATCCGCTGCTGGAAAACATTGACTTTATCAACTGCCAGGGTGTTATCAAAATGATCGTCAATGCTGACAACATCGATCTTGCGACATGGAGCGCCTTAAATTCTGCGATTGCAACAGAACTTGCTGGTAAGATTGATACAATGGATATGACCATGGCAAAACTGAGTGCATTTATTCCGGTATCAAAGGATATGCTTGCCCTCGGACCGGTATGGCTGGACAATTACGTTCGTATTATTCTGTCTGAAGCATCAGCAGCAGGACTTGAAAAAGCAATCCTGAAAGGCACAGGCAAAGACCAGCCAATCGGTATGTGCAAAGATCTTGATGGCGCAGTTACTTTAGGCGTGTATCCAGACAAAACTAAAGTAGAACTTACTTCTCTGGATCCGGAAGAATATTGCACAGTTGTAGCACCGCTTGCAAAGAAACCGGATGCGGTAGGCGGATACCGTACAGTTCCGGAAGTTATGCTGGTGGTAAATCCGGTGGATTACATTAAAAAAGTAATTCCGTCCTCAACAGTGAGAGCTTCCGACGGCACATACAAAAATAATGTATTCCCATATCCGACAAAAGTAGTTCAGTCTGCGGTACTGGATGAAAACGAGGCAATTATGGGAATTGCAAAGAAATATTTCATGGGAATCGGTGCAGGATCTTCCGGAAAGATTGAGTATTCTGATGAATACCAGTTTCTGGAAGATAACCGCGTATACACTACAAAGATGTACGGCATGGGAAGACCGAAAGACAATAATGCTTTCCAGTATCTCGACATCTCCAAACTCAAAGCACTTCCGATGAAAGTCGAGATCACAAATACGGAAGATAATCCGGTAAATACAAAAGCCAAAGCGTGAGGTGAACGCTTATGGTAACAGCAACCCTTTTAAGTGATGTCCGGAACTATCTGGACATCACTTTTGAAGATGAGGAAACGGACCGGAAGCTAAGCGGAATCATAGAACGTGGAGTGGATTATCTGGATAAGATGGCCGGAGCAGAGCAGGACTATGAGATTGAGGCTCTACCGAAATCCCTGCTACTGGATTACTGCAGATACGCAAGGAATAATGTACTGGAACTTTTTGAACAGAATTTCCGCTCAGAACTTCTTTCGTTAAGGATAGGAGTGCAGACAGATGACTACGCAAAGGAATGTGACATTTGAGAAGTTTAATGATGGCATCGTTGCCATATGCGAAATAGATGACGATGGAAATGCGGGAACTCAGAAAGAAAAACTTCGTTTCTCGGAGAAAACAGTCGGATACAATCGCTATTATGAGGCGATGACTGCGAAAGTACAGATTGATAAGCTGATCAGGGTTCCGTTTCGGAGATGGCTGACATCAGAATATCTTGCGGTGATCGGATCCGATGTTTATGAAATCCATCAGGCACAGACAATCATGGATTCGTTTCCGAAAACAACAGCCTTATCATTACATCTCACACGACAGAGGAGAATAGCAGATGGCGAGTTTTGAGATCAATGGTTTTGATGAACTGATGGCAACACTGGACCGCCTTGGAAGATTTGAAGAAGTTGCGCCCAAAATGATGGAAGCAGGAATGGAAAAACTTCAAAAAGAAGTCGTAAACGCAGCTTCTGAGCATCAGGATACCGGAGCAATGGCGAGGTCTATCAAACCAACAGGTCTGGAAAAAGGCTATGGCGGAGGTTATTACATGTGTACCCGTCCGACTGGAAAAGATAAAAAAGGAGTCCGAAATATGGCAAAAATGTGTTATCTGGAATTTGGTGTTAAAGGACGTCCGGCAGTTCCTGTGATCACAGGTGCTGTGATCCGTGCAGAGCCACAGGTAGTCCGGGCAATGACAGAAGTATTTGAAAACGAGGTGAGCCAGCTGTGAGATCAGATGAAATGCTGGAACAGGCACTTGCTCCAGTAGGCTTGCCTGTCAAATATTATGAATATGCCGGAGCAAAAGACTCGTATATCGTTTACAACGAGGAATATGAACAGCCGGTTGATTTTGGAGATAATCAGTCAAACAGTACAGTGATGTGGTGGCAGGTACATATATTTGTACCTAAGAATACGGATTTCCGGAAGCATAAGAAGAAAGCAGTGGAAGCACTGAAAGAAAATGGTTTTGTGATAACGGATATTCGAACACTGTGTGAGAATGCACAGCAAACAAACACAATACATGTGGTTATCTACTGCCACATGGAAGAAAGAGAGGAAGAATAAAATGGCAAAAAAAGGAATTGAGTATGTTGTATTTGGCAAGCTTCAGGCAAACGGAACATACAAAGATGGGAAGAGATTAAGTCCGGCAGCGGCCTTTAACGGAAGCGCAACAAAATCAAATGTAAAAGATTACGGGGACAACCGCACAGTTGAAACCGACAATTCTGTAACAGGCGGTACACTGACTGTAGAACTTAATGATGATACAGATGAGATCTATACATATCTGCTTGGAAATACACAGGCAACAGACGGAGAAGAAATTGTCAGCAACGCAGATGATATTGCTCCATACGTAGGTGTCGGCGCGATCGGAATGAGCGGAACAAAGTTTGTTGCGAAATTCTACAACAAAGTGCAGTTCTCTGAGCCGAACGATGACAACCAGACGAAACAGGAGAATACCACATTCAATCATATTTCACTGGAAGGAGAAATTCTTATTCCGGAAGATGGCAACTGGAGACGTAGGAAGACATTTGCTACCCGTGAAGAAGCAAAAGCGTACCTGAATAAGATTGTTGGAATTACAGAAACAGAATCTCGCAGTCTTGAAGATAGTAAAAAGGTGGTAACTGAATGAGTGATCTCAGACCAAGGGGAATACCTGTAGTCCTGGATGGAGTAGAACATAGATTTTTGTTCACATTAAACACGATCGATTCCATCCAGGATGAAACAGACAAGAACATGAAAGATATTATGATGGATCTTGCAGATGAAGAGTCATCAAACAAAACCCTCATATATCTGGTAAAAACACTGATCAATCATGAAGCGGAAAGAGAAAAACGAAAGAATCCAGACTGTGCACTGGAAACAGTGACAGATCAGGAAGTGGGAGATCTTATTGGAATGGACAATATCGTGGAAGTGACCGCTGCGGTATTGTCTGCATATGGATATTCGCTCCCGAAAGCAGATGAAGAAGACGACCCAAACCGGGAGAGCGGGCAGCAGAGCAGCTAAATGTTGCCCGCATGCTCTATATCGGATCAATGAAACTGGGATATTCGGAAGACGAATTATTTGATATGACTCCGAGAAAGTTTTTTATTATCTACAATGAATTTATGGAAATGAATGGTCTTAAGAAACGGAAAAAGAACTGTTCAATCGACGATTTACCTTGAGTTTTTATTGCAGTTCCTTCTTTACGGGAGTATAATCATAGTATGAAAGCAAAGGAGGGCTGCAGTATGAAAATATGGAAAATTTATTTTTACATCATGTTAGCAGTCGCTATAATTGCTACAGTAATAGCTAAGTCACTTATTTTGGGAATAATGGCAGTAGCGTGGGCAATTGCTTATACAATTGGTGTGCCATTCTTTGTATGGGCTGTAATGGAAGTATATAAAGCATTTAAAAAATAAAATATAATGAAAACGCATACAATGGGTGTCCGAATCGGACACCTTTTTTAATACAAAAAATGAGGTGTTTCTATGCCGGGAAAAAATGAAATTGTTGCTGGTATACGGCTTGAAGGCGAAAAAGAATTTAAACAGGAAATAACATCTGTCAATAAAAGCATTGCCGCTTCCAGATCAGAACTGAAAAAAACAGAAGCTGCCTATGAAGGACAGGCAAACAGCCTGAAGGCATTAACGGAAAAAGACAAAGCTCTGAATAAGATTCTGGAAGAACAGAAGAAAAAGGTGGAGCTGACAAAACAGGCATTAAAAAATGCGGAAACCGGTTATGCATCAAAGGCTGAAAATGTAGAAAAACTCAGGCAGGCACTGGAAAAACAGCAGCAGAAGCAGGAACAGGCAAATCAGGCATACGAACAGGCAAAACAAAAACTTGAAAAGATGTCGCAGGAAGAAAAGACATCCAAGGACGCAATAGAAAAGCAGGAAGAAGCGGTAAACAAATTAAAAACAGAATTAGATCAGCAGAATACAGCTCTGGAAACTGCAAAAAGAGACCTTGAAAAAGGCGAAGATGCTTATCGAAAAATTGGAAATAAAGTCAGCGACTGGCAGACGAAGCTTAATACAGCAGAAACTCAGCTGGAGAAAGCAAACCGTGCAACGAAAAAGAACGCTACATATCTGAATGAAGCTTCGAAATCGGCAGATGGATGCGCTACGAGTATAGATAAATTTGGAAAGAGCGTAGAGAAATCCAGTACATTTAAGGATATGATCAGTGCGAATTTGCTTGGGGATGCGCTAGAAGGAGGCATCCGGTTAATCGGTGATGCGGCAAAAGAAGCTGGCAAATATATTGTAGAAGTCGGATCTGAATTTGAAGCCGGTATGAGTGAGGTTGCGGCAATCTCCGGTGCAACTGGTCAGGAACTGGATTCTATGAGTGCCAAAGCAAAAGAACTGGGAGCATCCACAAAGTTCTCTGCAACGGAAGTCGCGAGTGCTTTTAAATATATGTCTCTGGCAGGATGGAGCACGCAACAGCAGTTGGATGGCATTGATGGCGTACTTAACCTTGCGGCGGCGTCCGGAATGGAACTGGCGGATGCATCGGATATGGTGACAGACTACCTTTCTGCTTTTGGAATGCAGGCATCAGAGAGCGCAAAAATGGCGGATATGCTGGCGTTCGCACAGGCAAACAGTAATACCACAGCACAGCAGCTGGGAGATGCATACGGAAACTGCGCGGCTATCCTTCATACAGGCGGACAGGACATAGAGACAGTCACTTCACTTCTGGAAGGAATGGCAAATCAGGGACTTAAAGGATCAGAAGCAGGAACTGCATTGGGATCCATTATGACTCAGATTACCCAGAAGATGAAAGACGGCGCAATTCAGATCGGAGATACCTCTGTTCAGGTCGCAGATTCTACCGGAAAATTCCGCGATCTTACAGACATTATCACAGACATCGACGGTGCTCTTGGAGGAATGGAATCTGCGGATAGATCAGCAGCTCTGAGCGCAACGTTTAATAAAACAGCATTGTCAGGCCTGAACCTTGTTCTGAACGAAGGAATTGGTAAGATTTCGGGATATGAAGAAGCTTTAAGAAGTTCTGATGGTGCGGCGAAAAACATGGCAGACACCATGCAGGACAACCTGAAGGGAAAACTGACAGAGTTGTCTTCAGCAACGGAAGGATTAGGCATTGCAGCTTATAGTGCATTTTCAGGTGTAATGCAGGGAGCTGTTGAAGTTGCGACAGCAGCTGTATCGGGACTGACAAGAATCATTTCACCAGCAGAGCAGCAGATCGACACATACTATCAGGCTGTTATGAAAGGTGCGGAGCAGGCAAAACAGAGCATGACGGAGATATCTGAGGGATGGAGCGCATCCACGGAGAATGCGGACCGTATTGCAGTTCTGGGTGAGCGCCTGCAGGAACTGAATAGTATTGAAGACAAGACGAATGTCCAGAAGCAGGAAATGTCTGCGATAGTATCGGAATTATCACAAAGTATTCCGGAACTGGCAAATGCTTATGATGAAGAAAATGGCAAATTAAATATCACCAATGCAGAGCTGGAAAGTCTGATCAACAACTATGAAAAAACAGCCATCAAACAGGCTGCCCTTGCGGCTACACAGGATCTGGTAAATCAGAAGCTGGAAGCACAGGTGCAGATCGATAAGGCAAAAGCAGGAAAAGATAGTACAGAAGAAAGATTAAAACTGTTGGAGCAGGAAAGAGATCTTATTAATGAGATTATGGTTGCTCAACAGAACGGTGATACCACCAGAGATTACCAGACGGAAGCTATCAAACTGTACGAACAGGCTCTTGAAGATGGCATCATCACAATGGATGAATTTGCAGATGCACAGGAAAAGATCAGCAATTCTAAAATGGGAAACCGACTGTCGGCAATTAATGGAGAGTTTTATGCCGGTGGTGATGCTGCAGGTATCATGAGTGCATCTATTTCGGAACTTTCTGCGAAGTCAGAAGATTATTCGAATGCAATTAAGGAACAGTCCAAAATTACAAAGGACTGTGACGAACAGATTCAGGATTATACCGATACTGCGGAAAAAATGTACGGTGTTACAACAGATGATACTGATGCAACGAAAGAGAATACGGATGCGACAAAAGATAATACCGATGCGCAGGCGGAGAATACTGAGCAGACCGAAGAACAGGCACAGGCTCTTGCGGATGCGGCACAGGCAGCATTCGAGTCGGCACAGCAGCAGAGAGATGCAGCGCAGACAGTTGTAGATGCTTACACATCGGCTAAAGAAACCATTAAATCCAGTTTTGAGGATAAGATCAGCATTTCAGATATGTTTGATCAGAGCGAAGATGGCGGTGTCGACATCACTGTTGAAACAATGACTGCAAATCTGCAGTCTCAGGTAGATGCTATGCAGAGGTACCAGGAAAACCTGCAGACGGTCGTGGATGCGATTGGAGATAAGGTTTCTCCAGAATTTATCAAATATATCGAGGATATGGGACTTGAAGGTTCAAATACCCTTGAACATATGGTAACGACACTGGAAACACAGGGAACAGGTCCGATTGAAGAGATGGCGAAGACATGGGAAGAAGCTATGAACATGTCTGATGCAATCGCAAGTGCTGGCGCGGCAAATGAAACAGCCATGAAGCAGGCTGCTGGAGAACTGGGGTCCACTGCGGAAGAATGGAGCAGTGTCTGGAACGCGATTGAGATTGCAAACAGTACCGGAATTTCTTCATGGAGCGCAAATTACAGTGAGGATCTGCAAAATCAGGTTGAAGAAGTTATTCGTATTGCAAGAGAATGTGGAATCAAAATTCCGGACGGATTAGCAGAAGGAATCGCGTCCGGAGACATCAGCCCGGATGAAATGATTACGAAACTGTCCACAAACATTCAGGGACAGATGGAGGGCCTGATTGAAGTTGCATCACAGTCGGGAATTAAAATTCCGGAAGAGATCACCAAAGGAATAGAATCAGGCGGAAATGATGCAGTTACAGCTTATAATTCGTTGATTCAGTTGATCTCTAAGAAGGCACCGGAACTGTACAATGCAATGTCTGACAGCAACAGTGCCGGAGCAGTGGCAGAAAATTTTGCACAGACCGGTCAGCAGGCGGGGGAAGCGATTGCGTCAGGAATCCAGTCAGAACAGGATAATATCAGCAATGCAGTATCTTCTGCGATGAGCGGATCGGATGCATCGGCAGACAGCGGAGCGTTTGAGAGCCTTGGCCGGAATATTGGCGATGCAATTGCAAATGGAATTTCCGGTAAAAAAGATGAAATCCGTCAGGCAATCACATCGGCTATGAGTGCAGATGGCGTACAGACCGGAAGCGGATTCGAAACACTGGGAAATCAGATTTCTTCTGGAATTGCATCTGGAATTACAGCACAGCAAACTGCGATTTCTACGGCTATTACAAATGTAACACAGAAAGCAATCGACACCGCGAACAAAGCGAAAAGTTCATTTGGAACAGCCGGAAGCCAGTCCGCAACTATGTATGCAAGCGGAATATTATCCGGAACTGGAAGCGCATCTGCAGCGGCAACAAGAATAGCATCCGGAGCATACTCCGGTGCAAGTGCATATAATGGGGCTTTCGGAAGTATCGGTTATAATATGGCGGCAGGAGTTGCTGCCGGCATCACAACGGGTTCATCATTAGCAGTTAATGCGGCAGTGAATCTTGCATCACGGACACTTGCGGCTACGAGGAGCACATTGAAAATCAATTCTCCATCAAAGGTATTCAGGGATAAAGTAGGTACTTCTATCGGCGAAGGTATGGCGGTCGGAATCAGGAACAGTCAGCAGGGAGCTGTAGATGCTGCAGTCGAACTTGCGAGAGCAACACTTACGGCATCGCAGGATGAACTGGATATACATTCGCCTTCAAGAAAGTTCCGAAAAGCAGTAGGGCAGCAGATTGCTAAAGGCATGGCATTCGGAATAAAAGACAAAGCATCACTTGCGTCCAAACAGGCATCCAGAATGTCTGCAAAGGTTTATGCAAATGCAACACGATGGATGACGAAATATAAGAAATCCAATAAAGTTACATTGTCTGATACGGTGTACTTCTGGCAACAGGTAGTAAAACATACCAAAAAGGGAACAAAGGCATACGCAAATGCTGTCAAGCAGGAGACAAAAGCAGTTCAGAAACAGCTTGCATCTTCGATTGGAAATACAACACTGGCAAATAAGATAAGCAATAATTTTGGAGTTTCGAAAACGAAAAAGGATGGTAAAAAGACAGTCAAGAAGAGTGCGTCAGAATATTATTCTGAGGTATATTCAGCAGCTGAAAAATATCTGAAAAACTATCAGACACTGCATAATATGTCGACTCAGCAGGAAATCTCATACTGGGAAGGAGTGAAAAACCGGCTCAAAAAGGGAACACAGGCATGGTATGATGCCACAGGAAAAATCAATGATCTGAAAGCGCAGCTCGTACAGGAACAGAAAGAAGCAAAACAGACACAGGCGAATGTGCAGGATAGTATTCTTGATAAATATAAGACGTATTACAAAGTATCTGCAAAAGCAGAAATGGAATACTGGAACAAGGCGAGACAGCAATTTGCGGCCGGAACGGATGAGCGTATCAGCGCAGACAAGAAATATCTGGATGCACTGCAGTCATTCTATGATGAGCGGAAGAAGATAGATGAAGACTATGCGGAAAATTCGAAAAAGATCAATGATGAGCTGGAAGAAAATGTAAAAGAACTTCAGGACACTTACAAAGATGCAGTGAAAAGCAGAAAAGAAGATATCCTGTCTCAGATGAATCTTTTTGAAGCATGGGATTCTTCCGGATATGATGCAGACACATTGTTGTACAACTTGAAAACACAGGTTGCAGGTCTGACGTTGTGGGAACAGCAGTTGGAAGAACTTGAAAAAAAGAATATATCAAAAGATCTTTTAGACGAACTGAAAGAAATGGGCCCGGATGCGGCGGCATCAATCTATAGTCTGAATCAGATGACAGAGGAACAACTGAAAGAATATGAAAAATTATGGGATCAGAAAAATGAACTTGCAGAATCACAGGCAGTAAAAGAAAACGAAGGGCTGAGAACAGACACCAATGAACAGATTAAAAACCTCAGATTAAACGCACAGGCAGAACTCGATGCTTTAAATGCGGAATACAGAGCAGCGTTATCAGATCTGAACACTGGAATGACCAGTGATCTTGCAGGACTTTTGGATAAGGCTGGAAAGATCGGAGAAGATGCAGTATCTGGATTGATAGGCGGAATACGAAAAGCGTCTGATTCAGTTGATGTATACAACAGTACCACGAAAGTTGTTTCTTCTATTTCTTCCGGGCTGGGAGAACTGAAACAGGAAGGAAACATAATCGGAAAAGAAACACTGGACAGTATGTTGGAAGGTATGCTGGATCCGATAAAAATAGAAAACGCTTCAAAGACGGTATTTGAATCTGTGAGACAGGCAATACTTAAAAACACACAGGATGAACTGCAGGGGCAGCAGGAAAAACTGGAATTACAGCTTCAGTCACTGAATTTCGCAGGAACTACGATTATCAATGAGGCATTGGCAGGATATTCCTCCGGAGATACAATCGTGAATGTTGATATAAGTTCTGTATCAAATGTTATTGGAGAATTGGGAGACAGAATACTGGATATGATGTCTGTAATCGCAGAACTTAAAGTAGTGTTGGATTCCGGGGAACTGGTGGGAGCACTTCAACCGGAAATAAGCAGACAGACAGCAGCGATGTCGGTAAGAATAAACAGGGGGCGGTTATAATGCTGATAGGAGAATGGAATATTGAAAATGCAAATGCACGACAGCACCGGGTGACATATGACACCAGCTCTATATCTAACAGCAGTGAATGGACAAAAGGAAGTTACGCGCCGGTTCTTCTGGGAAATGTAATAGGATTCAAGACTATCAAAACTGTGCTGGTAGTAAAAGGCGAGGACAGAGAAGAGATTATCAGGAATAAGAGCCTGATAATCTCAAAATGCCTGAAACCGATCATGCTGACCTTGGACGGTTACCAGCATAAATTCTGGGCAATTTTAAAGAAAAGTGACACAGAAGAAACATCTATGAGAAGATGGCATCTGCTGACACTGGAATGGAATTGCTGTGAATGTGGAGACAGAATCACACAAACCTATGAGGGCGAAAAGAAAATTATAATTAATAATCCGGGAAATATTATGACTCCGGTGATTGTGAAAATCTTACCTCAAATAGGAACAGCAACGTTAAATATAACGGGATTGACAAGGAATGAATTACTGAATGAAACATACGATATTGTGGTTGAAAATACGGAAATAAGTAAGGAAATCATATTGAACGGGGAAACTGGACTTATTACAGAAGATGGGGAGATAAAGGCAGGAGAAGTTGAAATGTGGGAATTGCCTTCGCTAATGCCGGGAGAAAACACGATAACTGTGGATGAGAATGTAAACCTGACAATAAGCTTTTTGCCACGATACCTGTAGGAGATGATCATATGTTAAAGATATACAACAAGTCACACAGGGCAACAGGATATATAAAAGCATACAAAGATCTGAAGATAGAAAGTGTTACCGCAACCGGAGATAAAACACTTTCTTTTACGTATTTGGGAAGAAAAACGATAGAACCGGAGTATTATATCCAGACACAGACAGATGAATATGTAATCAAAGAAAAATCCCACAGTACAGATGGATTGCCGCAGTATGTGGCAATACTCAATTTGGAAGAACTGGAAGGAAAAGCCTGGAGTTCTTTCTCCGTAAAGGAATCAACTGTAGATGAGGCGGCACGTCTTGCCCTTGCGGGTACAGGGTGGACGATTGGAGAATGTGATGTAAAAAAGAAACGAAATGCCGGAATGCTGCAGGTTACATCTAAAGACATTATAGAAAAACTGGCAACCGCCTTTTGGTGTGAAGTAGTATATGATACGAAAAAGAAAACAGTATCTTTTTACAATGAGGTCGGAGAAGATAAGGGAACTTATTTTATCCGTGGGCTGAATCTGAGAAAACTGAGCAGAAAAGAAGATAGTTATGATTATTACACACAAATAATCCCACTTGGTGCCAATGATCTTACAATTGAGAAGGTAAATGACGGGAAAAAATATCTGGAAAACTACCAGTATTCCGATAAAGTAAAAACCTACATATGGAAAGATGAGTCATATACAGACGCACAGGCATTGAAGGAAGATGCTGAACTGAAACTGCAGGATCTTTCAAAACCCGTGGAATCGTATTCCGTAACAGTTTCTGATCTTGCAAAACAGAAAACAGAGTATTCTATATTGGAATATCATGCCGGAGATAAGATCTGGCTGATTGACAGCGCGACAAAGACCAGAGTAAAACAGCGGATTGTTAAAATGACAGAATATCCGCAGGAGCCGGACAAGAATACCTGCGAGATTGCAAATACAGTGCTGACTTTTGAAGAACTGGCATCGAAGTATAAAGCGGCTGCCGAGATCGTAAACACGGTGGTCTCGGGAGATGGAAGATATACAGGAACTATCAACGTGTCGGATATCCTGAACTTTGAACAAGGATTATCTGATAGTGACATTGTTTCTGGTATGAAAAGCAATATAGATTCTCTTAACGGAAGTGTAAAAGATATCAAATTAACAGTCGGCAGCATGAAAACAAACTACTTAAAAGTAGAAGATGCAGATTTGAAATACGCAACAATAAAAAGCCTTGATGCAATTGAGGGGAATGTAAAGAGTCTGTCGGTAAAATATGAAGAAGTAGAAAATCTGAAGGCTGCACATTCAGAATTTGAAGATGCAACGGCAAAACGCTTCAAAGCAGATGAAGCAAAAATCAAAGAACTGGATACACAGAAACTGTCGGCCAAAGATGCGGAACTGAAATTTGCTAATATTGACTTTTCGAATATTCAGAAAGCTGCAATTAAAAATTTCTTTTCGGAATCCGGTATGATCAAAGATCTTGTGGTTGGTGACCAGACCATTGCCGGTGAACTGGTTGGAGTAACTATTTCCGGTGATCTTATCAAAGGAAATACAGTTGTAGCAGATAAGTTGGTAGTGAAAGGCGAAGACGGTCTGTACTACAAGCTCAATACAGATGGAATGACTGTTGAAAAAGAACAGACAGACTACAACAGTCTGAATGGTCAGATTATCAAGGCGAAATCCATCACCGCTACAAAGATCTCTGTTGATGACTTGGTAGCATTCGGCGCTACGATTGGCGGATTCAAAATAGGTCAGGATTCTATTTATTCCGGTGTTAAAGAGACAGTTAATAACACGACACGCGGCATCTATATGGATAATGACGGTCAGATTGCGTTCGGTGATTCCAGCCAGTATATCAAATTCTACAGAGTCAGTGAGGGTAAATACAAACTGTCGATTGCTGTAGAAGATTTGTTTATAGGAAGTAAGAGTGTAAGCGAGTCAATAGAAGATGTTTCAAAAGCTATCGATAACGTGAGAGATGAAATTACCACATTGCTTCGAATTGAATCTTCAAGAGGAACGGTATTCAAAAACGATCAAGTCTCGACCATATTATCAGTCGTTCTTTACCACGGAAAACAGCGAATTACAGACGCTAGTACCATGAGAGAGGTATTTGGCTCCGGAGCATATCTCCAGTGGAAGTGGCAAAGATTGGACGATGCATCATTCGGTGTTATCTCGTCAACTGATACTAGATTTGGCGATGACGGATTCACGTTTACTCTATCACCAGAAGATGTCGATACGAAAGTAACTTTTATGTGTGAATTAATAGTATAGAGGAGAAAAGAAATGGGAATTAAATCAGCAGATCAAATCACAATTGTAGATATCACAGATGCTTATTCAGTCATGCTTACAAGCGAGGCATACACGTTTGTCGGCGGTACAGGTGGGGTTGGGTCAGGACAGTCATGCACAACCGAAGCTGTGGCGTTCTGCGGAACAAACCAGTGTTCAACAGTATCAGTTAATAAAGAAGATATTGTTTGCCCTACTGGAATCACAGCTGCAGTTGCGAACAGCGGATCAAGTAAAGTGAAAATTACATTCACCACGACCGCTACAATTGCAACAGCTTGTGAAGCAACAATTCCAGTGTTGGTTGACGGTATTACGATGAATAAGAAGTTCTCGTTTGCTGTCGCTAAAGCTGGTAATAATGGATCGAATGGTTCTGACGGAACATCGGTAACCGTTAGCAGTACCTCCGTTACATATCAGGTCGGTAACAGTGGAACAACAAAACCAACCGGATCATGGGTAGCAGATGTTCCATCAGTAGGTAAAGGGCAATATTTATGGACTAAGACAGTCGTTAATTATTCTGATGGCAAGTCTACTGAAGCATACAGCGTGTCTTATCAGGGTATTAATGGTCAGGATGGTCAAAATGGAACATCTGTAACTGTCAGCAGTAACTCTGTTACTTATCAGGTTGGTACGAGTGGTACAACAACACCAACTGGAACATGGGTAGCAGATGTTCCATCTGTTCCAAACGGACAGTATTTATGGACTAAGACCGTTGTTAATTATTCAGACGGTAAGTCCACAACGTCTTATAGTGTTTCTTATAAAGGGACAAACGGAACTAATGGAATTGATGGTACAAACGGGAAAGATGCCATTACACTCAGTATTACATCGTCCAACGGCACCATATTTAAGAATAATTCGGGTTCTACCGTACTTACAGCTCATGTGTTCAAAGGTGGCGTAGAACAGACTGTAGCCGATAATGGAACAGTATCCGGTATTGGTACAGTCAAATGGTATAAATCAGGAAGTACAACTGCAGTTGCTACAGCTAAGACCTTAAGTATATCAGCGAATGATGTAGCAAATTCACAGGCATACACATGTCAGCTTGAAGATTAGGAGGTGTGAGCTATGGCAATTAAAGCCAAAGCCGAGATCACAATCTCCCGAATTATTGATGTTGAAAATGTCATACGGTATTACCTACTGCAATCTTCATCAATAGCAGCACCATCTAAACCAACAGCTAACCCACCCGGAGGATCTTGGTCTACTACAGAACCAACTTACAATTCAGGAGCTACCAACAGTTTATATTTTACTGACCTGACTATTATGTCGAATGGTACTTATAGTTATTCGGCTGTATCCAAATCAAGTAGCTATGAAGCAGCTAAAGAAGCGTGGAATAAGGCTAATAACGCTCAGAATGGGGTGGCTCAGCTTATTACAAAGGTGCAAAACGCAGAAACTTCCATCTCCAAAAACAATGAAGAAATTGCACTCAGAGTTAAAAAGACAGAAGTAACTGAGGCTATCAATAATATAGATATTGGCGGGAGGAATTTAGCTAGACAAACCGCAAAAGCTAAAACTTGGACATCTTCGGCAACATATGCATGGGATACTTGGATTGGTAGCGATGGCGGTTCTGGATGGCTTCCGAGTATTCTAATAGAACCTGAACAATCATACACTTTAAGCTTTGATTATGTTATAGAAGATTATACTGACAACCCAATGAGTGTTGGTGTTGGTATCGGTGCAGGAACTACAGGTTCTAATTATACAGCAGATACATGGGATTCGTTGGCATTTTTTAAACAATATGGAGGCAGCATAGAGTCTGGACATTTTGTTTACAATTTATCGGCCAAAAGTCCGTCACAGCTTGGAAACGAAAAATATTTCGCGTTCAGACCGATGCGACGATTTGGAGACAATGTTCTAACTACTCCTATTAAATTGACAATATCCAATTTTAAACTCGAAAAAGGCAACAAAGCCACAGACTGGACACCGGCACCGGAAGACTACTACACAAAGACTGAGACAGATGCTTCTATTCAGGTTTTGTCAGACAAAATCTCACAGCAGGTATCCACGACAGATAAACTTGGCACCAGATTATCTAAAGTAGAACAGGATTCGAGCAGTTGGAGTGTTACATTGGAGACTGCAAACGCTGCAAAAAATGCTGCTGATAATGCGAGCCAGACAGCATCCAGCGCTTCCTCTACTGCCAGTGCTGCAAAGTTAACAGCAGATAATGCAAACAAAACAGCATCTAACGCAAACTCGACTGCCAGTAAGGCAAAGAAGACTGCCGACAGCGCTAATACTACCGCTGGACAAGCTAAGAGTACTGCTGATAATGCGAGCCAGACCGCATCGAGTGCAAAAAGTGCTGCAGATAAAGCGAACGAAAATGCGTCAAGTGCCGTATCAACAGCAAATACCGCTAAGTCAACAGCAGATACTGCTAAATCCACAGCAGATACGGCTCGACAAGAAGCCTCAGATGCTGCCAAAACTGCAACAAACTTTATGGGCTTTGACTCAAATGGTCTTGTTGTAGGTGACCGTACAGCAAATACCTTAGGTAAGAACGTATTGATTGGTAATGATGAGATCGATATTCGAAACGGTACTACAAATTATGCTCGATTCGCAGAAACTCTGATTGAATTGGGTTTGACAAAAGATTTTGTTCTTCAGATTCTCAATAAGGCAATCCGGTTCATTGGGAAAGATAGTGAAACTGCTATAGCTCATATTGGCTATGGCGATTGTTTAGCTAACAATGATGATGACGATGGCAATTTGGTAACAAGAAACCAACCATATTATACGTTTGGCGAAAGACGGCCATATTACAAAACTCAAAACGGAAACGGTAGGGCTGCATTAATTGGTGAGTATTCTTGTGCTGAAGGGTTTATGACAATAGCGGAGGGACCATATAGCCATGTAGAAGGACTCGCATGCTGTGTTGAACAGGTTATGGCAGCTCATGCAGAGGGATACGGCACCTATGCGAATGGCAATTATGCTCATACCGAAGGATTAAATACTGCGGCATCTGGCTCTGCTTCTCATGCCGAAGGAATTGGATCATTAGCAAGGGGATATGTATCTCATGCCGAAGGCGAAAATACTCAAGCAACTGGTGAACATTCTCATGCTAGTGGATATGAAACGATTGCGTCCGGGAATGAACAAACTGTAATTGGACGATATAACACAGATGATGCATCACAATTATTTATTATCGGAAATGGTTCAGCGAATGACGCGCGTAAAAATGCTTTTACTGTAAGTGAAACTGGGGATATTACATCAACCGGAAACACTGTACAATTGATAAAAAATGGCAACTTAGTCGCATCCTACGACGGAACAACACCGGTTCTTTTGTCTACAGCTGTATATCCAAATGCTGATTATACTGGTATTTTCTCTGCACCAGCTAGTACACAACCCCATGGTATATTAATTGAGTTTGCCCCATATGCAGATGGACAGGCAAAGGGGTATGGTTTAGTGATATTCTTTATTCCGAAAGGAAGATGTAATGGAGAATCGTATAATATTTATATAGACCCATGGTGTTCGAAATGGATATATGTTTATGACAATAAAATTGTTGGAAATGATGCAAATTCCAAAACTGGAACAACGAATGGTATTTCTTACAATAATCGAAAATATGTATTGAGCAGAGTATATGGAGTGTGATGATTATGGCTTTAAAGAAAACGGTGCGAATGCAAAATGGCATTGCGACGGAATACCATCGTATAGCAATGCTCAAAATTGATATTAATCAGGAAATTACGATTCTGATATATTCATATTTGTCCGAAGACGGACGTCAGGTCGAGAAAGATTATGCTGAGGGAAAATATAAAAATGTCGATGATGGACTTATTCCGTTTCCTTATTATAATGCAGAATATCTTAATGCTCCGTATGACGGCGAAATGACTATCGCAAAGGCTTACGCATACCTCAAAACACTTCCGGAGTTTGAGGGAGCAGAAGATGTATAAAGGAGAGACAGATATGAAAATCAGAGCAGAGCCGTAAGGCTCTTATTTTTATTTTTTTTATTGGAATTTGTGCCGGCGCAACCGGAGAAAGGAAGGCAGATGGAAACAATTATTTCATCCTGCATTAGTGCAGCAGTAACGCTTATTGTGTGCCTGATCAGCAATCACAGTCAGTCAGAAAAGACCAGAGCTCTTATGGAGTATAAGTTGGAAGAACTTACCAAAAGGGTAGATAAGCACAATAACGTGGTAGAAAGAACATACATCCTGGAAAAGAAGATGGATATCCAGGAAGAACAGATCAAAGTAGCCAATCACAGAATCAAAGATTTAGAGGATGTCCGAATCGGACACCAGTAAAGGAGAATAAACATGGATATGAATGTAATGATGCAGTATGTAACCTGTGGACTTGCAGCACTCGGAGTGCTTGCCTTTATGGTGTCAATCGTTGTGCAGGTGATTAAAGAGCTTCCGAAGCTCAACAAGATTCCTACCAGTATTGTAGCACTGGTCACGTCACTGATCCTGTGCCCTGCGGCGGTAGTGGTCATGTGTACATATTATAAGATTGTAATCACCTGGTACTATGTCTTTGCTTCATTTCTGGCCGCGTTTATTGTTTATCTGGTAGCAACCGGTGGCTGGGAGAAAGTAAAAGACATCTGGGACCGTACAAAATATAACAAAGTTTCAGGGGACGAGTAATCGTCCCCT
>OLRJ01000497.1_pt1 | contig 40504 bp, 40 predicted proteins | sample 1672741 | NCBI WGS metagenome assembly OLRJ01 (sample SAMEA3136719, study PRJEB25190) | human gut metagenome | biome: human gut; feature: human-associated habitat; material: faeces | place: Austria | collected 2013 | reverse complement strand
ATTATAGCATATACAAAATTCTTGTCTAGAATTTTGTATAAAAATAAAAACAATAAATCAAGATTTGTATAAATAAAATCAACGGTATACCTATATAAAATTTCATATGTTTCGTTTTATGATGAAAACAATACATACCTAAATAGCTTCCTAAACTTCCACCTATCAAAGCCACAAAAAGCAAAGTATTTTCAGAAATACGATATTTTTGTTTTTTTGCTTTTGCTTTATCAAGACCCATTATCAAAAAGCCTAATACATTTATTATTACTAAATAAATCATTAACACTCTCCTAATGAATACTGACATATTGTTTCTTTGATTACATAATAATTCATTTGTGTAACAACTAAATCATCTAGCTTACAATGAAACAAATAACTTAAAGCACATAAATGTTCTAAATTAGGTAATGACTTGCCTTTTAGCCATTTATAAACACTTTGTTTACAAGAAAGTCCTAGATAAGTCTGAATATCTTGAACACAATAGCCACCTTGATTCATATACTTTTGTATTTGTTTGCCTGTTTTTTCTAAATTGATATAAGGATACATTACTTTTCTCCTTTATAATTTTTTTATTAATCTTCGAATATGACATTCAAAAATAACATACATACCAAAATAAATAGCTTCTGAACATACAGCAATCGAAAACATCAACATAACCAACGCCGCTAACGGACCATAAACGTTGCTATAATCAACAATGGAAAAATAAATAGATAAAATACCTATAATCAATTCAATCAATAATGTTGCAACGACTGTTCCTTTAATTGTATCTAAAAAATCTACATTTTGATCAGGAATGATTTTATATAATAAAAATAAAATAACAAAAATAATGATAAATAAGAATAAAACTCTTGTTATAAAATTATGTTGATCAATAAAGATAATCTTAAAAAACGGAAAAATAATCAATAAAGAAATCACTGCAAGTATTAAAATAAAGATAAGAATGGTTTTTAAAAAAGTAATTCCTTGATCAATGAAAAATGGATATTCTTTATCATTAGGAAACATATTTTTAGAAATACGATGTAACTGATAAAAACCTCTACTTACAACAAAGATAGACGCTATTAAAGTGGTTATAGTTGTTATTGATAAAGAACGTGGTTCTATCAGTTGAATAACCATTTTTGTCACATCCGGTCTTAAATAATATGATAAAATTTCTTGTGCTGTTTTAATATCTAAAGGAAAAAACGGTGTAAAAAAAGCCAATAATGTACATATTGGGATAATTGAAAGTATCATATAATAAGCAAAAGACAAAGCAGATGCAGGTGGTACTTTATAGCGGTAATCTAAATAATATCCATATATAAAATTAAAAATACTTCTTAATTTTTCCATAGCCGTCCCTCCTTATTAGATAGTATACCATATTCTTTATGAAAAAAAGCTCCTAAGAGCTTTTATCCATTATATTTTAATACAAAATAATTTTTCTTTCCTCGACGAATAACTGTTTTGCTTTGTCCAAAAGCATCTTCTTTTTTAACAGTAAATTCTAAATCTTTAATACGTTCACCATTGATTAAAACAGATCCCCCATTAACAAATTCTCTCGCTTCTCTTTTACTTTTAGCAGCTCCAACTAAAATTAAAGCGTCTAAAATATTCATTTCATTTTCTTCAGTTTCAACTGTTGGTACACCTTCAAAAGCAACATCAACTTGTTCTAAAGTTAAATTTTGAATTTGACCAGAGAATAATGTTTGTGAAACTTGAACTGCTTCTTCATAAGCTCCTTCACCATGTAAGAATGTAATAACTTCTCTAGCTAAAGCTTTATGTGCTTCTCTTAAATGAGGTTGTGTTTTATTTTTTTCTTCTAATTCCATAATTTCTTCTGGTGTTAAGAAAGTTAAGAATTTTAAGTAATCAATAACTTTATCATCTTCTGAATTAATAAAGAATTGATACATTTCATAAGGAGAAGTTTTTTCTCGATCTAACCAAATCGCTTTACCATTTGTTTTACCAAATTTTGTTCCATCACTTTTAGTTAAAAGTGGCATTGTAAAACCATAGGCTTCTTTTCCAGTTTTCTTTCTAATTAATTCAATACCAGCAGTAATATTTCCCCATTGGTCTTGCCCAGCAACTTGTAATTGACAATTTTTATTTTCATGTAACCAGTAGAAATCCATTGCTTGCATGATCATATAAGAAAATTCAGTATAAGTAATACCTAAATCTAATCTTCTTTTTACAATGTCTTTATTCAACATATAATTGACATTGAAATATTTACCATAATCTCTTAAAAAGTCAATAAAGTTTAAATCTTTTGACCAATCATAGTTATTAACCACTTCAAAACCAAAAATCTTTTGAGCTTGTGCTTTTAAACAGTCAAAGTTATGTTGAACTTGTTCCTTTGTAATCATTGGTCTTTCTGTATCAGGTTTAGGATCACCAATTAATCCTGTTGCTCCTCCAACTAATAAAATTGGATTATGCCCGGCATCTTTTAATCTTTTACTAATTAAAAATGATGAAAAGTGCCCAATGTGCAAACTATCTCCTGTTGGATCAGTTCCAATATAGAAAGTTAATCCCCCATTATTTAATTTTTCTTCAATTTCTGGAGAACTAACATCTTTAATTAATCCTCTCCAAACTAATTCATCATAAATCTTCATAATTTCCTCCTTGAAATAAAAAACTCATTCCCATAGGAACGAGTTGATCGCGGTACCATCCTAAATTCATGTCAAAGACATACACTCAAGTAGATAACGGCTTGCACCGTCTAAGCTTTGCACTTAGAAGCTCCAGAGTGTATTCATATTACCTCTTGGCTTGTTTCCACCAACCACAAGCTCTCTATAACAATTAAGTAATATTACTTGTCTCCTTCATTGCTGTAAATACATCATATTAAATTTCATATTCAAAGTCAAGTGAATATAAAAATAAACCACTTTCGTGGTTTATTGAATAGTTGATTTACGATAAATATTTGTATAGCCTACGCACACTTCTTTTGTTTCTAATTCTTCTTGATTTAAAATTTTAGTAAGTAAACGTACAGCCAACGCACCCATATCATAAATTGGAAGATGAATCGTTGATAGTGATGGTCTACAAATAAGTGAGTAGCTTGTATCCATCATAGCCATAACTTCCATATCATCTGGAATGCTTATGTTATTATCGATTGCTGCATTAACAACTGCAACCCCTTCTTTATCATAACTTGCAAAAACTAAATCATGTTTATGATTTCTAAAATGTTCAACAAATTGTGTATAGCTTTCTTCATAGTGAGTAGAAGTATTAATAACCTGTGTTGACTCATCAAATGGTAATTGATGATCTTGATAAGCTTTTTTCATTCCTTCAATCAAATCAACTGTACGAATAAGATTTTGTTGAGGACTTACAAAAATAATATCATTTTTACCTTTTTCTAAATAATTATTAACAATATCATATGTAATCTTTTGTGCATCAACATAAACAGAACCTATCGATTCATCACTTACTTGCATTCCAATAACAACTGCCGGAATACTATGTTTTTTAACAAGTTCAATTTGTTGATCAATATTATCGTTATTAAATAATATAACTCCATCGGCTCTTGTGCGAATGACTTTTTCCATAACGTCGTCCATTGGACCATTTCCAATATCATCTGTTGTATAAATCGTAATATTGTAATCCAATGTTCTACCAGCATCACCAATACCACCAATCATATCTTTTACATGAGCAAATAATGATTGTGGGAAGATAATTGCAATAGTTGTAGTTTTGTTTGTCGCAAGACCTCGAGCAATTTGATTAGGTTTGAAGTTTAGTTCATCAATAACCTTCATTACCTTTTCTTTAGTTTTTTCACGAACAACTGATGATCCATTAATAACACGAGATACAGTTGCAAGAGAAACACCTGCTTCTCTTGCAACATCATAAATCGTTGCTTTTTTCATTAGTCTTTTAAATCATCGATAATGACATTTAAATCATCTTCAATGTCATTAATTTCATCTTCTAAATCAGAAAAATCATCAAATTCTTGTTCGCTCATTTTTTCTTTAACTTCATTAATTTTATCATTCACTTGGACAATAACATTATCAACTTGATCTTTTAACTTAGAATATTGGTCGCTATCTTGTAATTTTGTTACAACATCATCAAATTTATCTTTTAATTCATTTAATTTTGCTAAAGAACTATCTTTAAAGTCATCAACATCAAATTCATCAACTGTTTTTTTAATACTATCAATTGTTTCACTAATTAATTTTTGATAGTCTTCAAATGTCATTTCTTTAGCACTATCAAGAGTTTCTTTTCCTTTACCTTTTAATTCTTCTCTTAACTCGCTTCCTTTTTTTGGTGCCAATAACATCCCAGCAAGAGCACCAATTCCTAAAGTTGTTAAAAATCTTCCTAATTTCATATTATCTCACCTTTCTATTTTTTCTTAATAAAGCTCATCATCATTTTCAATGGATTAAACTTTGGTCTTTGAGGATCAAAGAACTTTGCAACTGTTTCTACAGGCGCATTTAATAAGTCTAATTTGTAATTGACATCATCTAAGATTTTATCAACTCTTTTCAATGTATCTTGTGCCATTTCAACAGTATCCCCTGTTTGTTTAATTGCTGTTGATGTACGAATAAACAACACCCCTAAAGCAACTAAACAAAATGCACCTGCTAAAATTAAAACACAGTAACAAATGTCCATTGTTGTCATAAACATCCCTCTACTTTCATTAATAATTTTACCATAATTTACTCTTTTTATATAGATTTTTTGGCTTCAATCAACATTTCTTCAAATTTATAAATATCTTTACTACTCATAAATAAGAATACACAGTTATCATATTGCATTAATTCTTTAACACCTGCTTCATCTTCAGTAATGACTTTAGCACGTGCACTATTTTTTGAAATATCATAGATATCAATATCAATACCGTCTTCATGTTTTGCATTTTCTGGGAATGGACAGAAATATGGGTAATCCGCTTTATCCATTTCTTGAGCAAATTCTTTAGCAAAACGCGCTCCCCTTGAAAAACGATCTGGTTGGAAAATGGCAACGATTTTCTTACCAGGATATCTCACTCTTGTTGCTTCAATAACATATCTGATTGCAGTTGGATGATGTGCATAATCGTCAACAAAAACATTGTTTCCTTGAGTTTTTACAGTATAACGACGTTTTGTTCCTTTGAATGTTTGAAGTTTACTTAAAATATAGTCATAAGACATATCTTCTAAATAACCAAGAGTAATAATAGCTAATGAATTATATAACATATGCATTCCAAATAATGGTATGTTAAAATGTCCAAATAATTCTTGATGAATATAAACATCAAATGATAATCCTTGTGGTGTTTCTAAAACATTAACAGCGCGAACATCATTATTTTCACCTAAACCAAATCTTAAAACGTGTTTTTCAAAATGAATTTTCTTAATGTTAGGGTCATCTCCCCAAACAATAACTGTTTTCTTAACTTGCTTAGCAAATTGTTCAAAAGATTGAATATATCTTTCAAGATTTCCAAAATAATCAACATGGTCTAATTCAATGTTATTAATAATGGCATAATCTGGATGATAATGTAAGAAATGATCTTGGAATTCACACGTTTCTGAAATAAAATATTTACTTCCTACTTGTCCATGTCCAGTTCCATCACCAATTAAAACAGATGTTTTATCAAAATCTTCAAATAAATGGTAAGCCATACCTGTTGTTGTTGTTTTTCCATGTGTTCCTGCAACAGCAATAGAAACATAATGTTCCATAAAATCAGCTAAGAAATCATAATATCTTGTACACTTTACATTTGGATTTTCTAAAGCTGCTTTGACTTCTTCATTGGATTCATCAAAAGCATTACCAATAATTACGTGATAACCATCCTTTATATTATCTTTATTGAATGAATAAATTGGAATATTTCTTTTTCTCAATTCATCTTCAATAAATATATATTTATCAATATCACTTCCAGCAACTTCGTTCCCTAATTCATATAAAATTGTTGCTAGTGGAGCCATTCCTGACCCTTTAATTCCTATAAAATAATACATACTTGTCACCTCGCTAACTATTCTATCACAAATTGATTTCTTTTTCTTTGTTAAGTGTATATTTTTTAAAAAAAACGAGCAAAGCCCGTTTTGAAACATTCTATGTAAGTTTAAACCCCCAAACTAATACGAATACATTTATTAATACGTTCCATTTCTAATGGCGTTAATTCCCCTATTTTTCTAATCAACCGTGATTTATCAATGGTCCTCATTTGTTCAAGCAAGGCAATTGAATTTTCTTTTAAATCATCTCTTGATTTAATAAATGTATGGGTAGGAATATTTTTCTTTTTAGATGATGTCAAAGGTGAAATAATAATAGTTGTACTAAATCGATTCCCACTATCATTTTGAATAACAACAACAGGTCGAATTCCAGATTGTTCACTTCCTACACCTACACTCAAATCAGCATAAAACAAATCTCCTCTTTTTACTTCCATATAATTCATCCTTTCTTTTGATATTATTATATAATTTCTTGTTGACAAAATTTGTCTATTTAAAGAGGCTTTAAAAATATTTTTTCACTTTAAAAGTTTACTCATTTTTTTCTTTTTTATACAAAAAAAACGAGCACAAGCTCGTTTTTAAATAATATAAATATCTTTTGTAAATGAATTTAAAACCTGACATCCATCTTTTGTCACCATAACTAGATCTTCTACACGTACTCCGAAATTTCCTTCTAAATAAATACCTGGTTCAATTGAAAAAATCATTCCTTCTTCAACTTCCATTTCATTTACCGAAGAGACATCTCCATATTCATGAACATCTCGACCAATAAAATGTCCTAAACGGTGTGTAAAATATTTTCCATAGCCTTCATCACTGATGACTTTTCTTGCACACTTATCAATATCTGATAATTTAACTCCTGGTTTGATCATTGCTTCTGCAGCTTCATTTGCTTTTTTTACAATTTCATAAACTTTAATTTCTTCTTCCAAAATACCTTCATAAAAGAATGTACGTGTCATATCAGAACAATACCCTTTATAAACACATCCCATGTCAATCAGTACACAATCACCTTTTCTAAGTAGTGTATCATCATTTTCATGATGTGGATCAGCAGCGTTTTTACCAAATGCAACAATCGCCCCATAACAAGTAGAATGATGCTTGAAAAATAATTCATCTAATTTTTTAGCAAGTTGTTTTTCTGTCACGCCTTCTTGAATGAATGGAATGATTTCTTCCATAACAGCATCATTGATTTTACTTGATTCAATCATTAAAACTTGTTCTTGTAAATCTTTTTTCATGCGTACGAGATCAACACATGGTGAAGCATTGATATACTTTGCATCTGGGAGTTTTTTCATAAGATCTAACAAGAAATGTGAGGCCCAATTTTTATCAATTCCAATTCTTCCTGGAAAATGCATTTCATCAACAATTGTTTGAATAGCATCTTGTCCATCTTTATGCCAAACAATGTTAACATCTAAATCATGATCCAAATAAAATAAATCATTCATGAATAAGGTATGATTTCCATGTTTTGAAATCATGAAAACAAACATTCTTTCATGCGGATCATTATAGTATCCTGTACAATAAGCAATTGATTGAGGATCACTTATTAAAAAGTAATCCAATCTTGCTTCTTCCATTAAATCAAGTATTTCTTGTATACGATCGTTATTCATCTTTTAAAACTCCAATACCTAATTCTTTTAATTGATCTTCTTCTACACTGTTTGGTGCTTTAGACATTGGACATGTTGCACTGGCATTTTTAGGGAAAGCAATAACATCTCTAATAGAATCACTTTCAGTAAGTAACATGGCAAGACGATCTAATCCTAAAGCAAATCCTCCATGTGGTGGTGTCCCATATTTTAATGCATCAACAAACCAACCAAATTTATTTCTTACTTGTTCATCTGTTAAACTTAAAGCTTTGAAAGCTCTTTGTTGTAAGTCTTGTTCGTAAATACGTTGAGAACCTCCACCAAGTTCAAAACCATTTAAGACAATATCATAGGCATCAGCAAGACAATTTGCTGGATCTGTATCTATTTTATCTAAATCTGATTCTTTAGGTCTTGTAAATGGATGATGCATTGCATAATATCTTTGAGTTTCATCATCATATTCAAACATTGGGAAATCAACAACCCATAATAATCCTAATTCTTTTGGATCATATAAATTTAATTCTTTTCCTAAATGATTACGTAAAGCAGCTAAAGCATCACAAACAACCATATATTTTGTATCCGATACAAATAATAATAAGTCGTTATCTTCACCATTCATTGCTTCAATTAATCTTTGCATTTGTTCTTCGCTAAAGAATTTAGCAATTGGTCCTTCACCAACACCATTATTTACTTTTAACCAAGCAAGACCTTTTGCTTTATATGTTTTTGCAAGTTCTGTTAATTGATCAATTTTCTTTCTTGAATAATCACTTGCATGATTTTTAACATTAATCCCTTTAACATATCCATTATTTTCTAAAGCTGATTTAAATACCATAAAATCAACATCTTTAACAACTTCATTTAAGTTAACAAGTTTCATATCAAAACGGATATCTGGTTTATCAATACCATATGTTTCCATCGCTTCATGCCAAGTCATACGTGGAAGTGGTAACTTAACATCAACACCTTTTACATCTTTGATGACTTTAGCTACCATATTTTCACCAACTTCGATGATTTCATCTGTTGTCATAAATGACATTTCAACATCAACTTGAGTAAATTCTGGTTGACGATCCGCTCTTAAATCTTCATCTCTGAAACAACGAGCAATTTGGTAATATTTTTCAAAACCGGCAACCATTAATAATTGTTTAAATAATTGAGGTGATTGTGGTAAAGCATAGAAATCACCATGATGTACACGTGAAGGTACTAAGAAATCTCTTGCTCCTTCAGGAGTTGATCTGTTTAAATAAGGTGTTTCAATATCCACAAAATCATGACTATCTAAGTATTCTCTAATACTTCTTGTAATTTTATGTCTTGTTAGAATTTTATTTTGCATAACAGGTCTTCTTAAATCAAGATAACGATATTGCATTCTTGTTTCTTCTAAAGCATCTGTATCATCTGCAACAATAATTGGTGTCGTATTGGCTGTATTGATGATTTTGATTTCTGATGCATCAACTTCAATATCTCCTGTAGGCATATTTGGATTTTTGCTAGAACGTTCTACAACAGTTCCTTTAACATATAAAATATATTCATTTTTAATATCTTTTGAAATGTTTTCCATTTCTTCATTGATAATAATTTGTGTAATTCCATAACGGTCTCTTAAATCAATAAATACAAGAGCTCCTAAATTTCTCTTTTTAGCAACCCATCCTTTTAGTTCAACTGTTTGTCCAACATTTTCTAAACGAAGTTCACCGTTATTATGTGTTCTATTCATGTTCATGTCCTCCACTTAAATGATTTTCAATATGTGCCAAAATATTTTCTAATGGTACTACAACTTGTTCTTTATCATGATTACATTTAATATTAACCACTTCATTTTTTACTTCTTCTTCCCCTAAAATAATAGAGAAATGTGCATTAAAACGATCTGCTGATTTAAATTGTCCTTTTAAGCCACGAGATACATGATCCATTTCACATGTAAAGCCATTTGCTCTTAACATCGCAATAATTTGCATAGCAAGATCTTTTGCTTCTTCGCCTAAAGGCATAATATAACAATCTAAACCATCTTCGTCTTCATCTTCTTCATCATCTAAAGCAAGAAGAAGTCTTTCCATACCAAAAGCAAAGCCAACACCAGGTGTAGCCGGTCCACCAATTTCTTCAATTAAACCATTGTAGCGTCCACCACCACCAACAGTAGCTCCAGCACCTAATTTTGGATCATCAGAAATGATTTCAAAAACAGTATGAGAATAATAATCTAATCCTCTTACTAAATTTGTATCAATAACATAATCAATTTCTAAATCATCTAATAAAGAACATACTTTATCAAAATGATTTTTAGCACTTTCGCTTAAATAATCAATTGTTTTCGGTGCTGTTTTCATAGCTGGATGTTTCGCATCCACTTTGCAATCTAAAATACGTAAAGGATTCTTTTCAAAACGTGCTTTACAATCTTCGCATAAGTCATCTAAATGGCCTCTAAAATGATCTTTTAAAGCTTCACGATAAGCATCTCTTGATTCATTATCACCTAAAGAGTTGATATGAAGTGTGACATTTTGAAGTCCTAATGCTTCAACAACAGTCACTGCCATAAGCATACATTCAACATCTACATAAGGTGATTCAACACCTAACATTTCTACCCCAAATTGGTGGAATTGTCTTTGTCGACCATTTTGAGGCCTTTCATATCTAAACATTGGTCCCATATAATAAACTTTTTGTAGTTTTTCTGGTAAACCATACATTTTATTTTCTACATAAGCTCTTGCAATACCAGCAGTTCCTTCTGGCCTAAGTGAAATATATCTTCCTTTTTTATCTTGAAAAGTATACATTTCTTTAGAAACAACATCACTTGTATCCCCAACAGCTCTGTTAAATAATTCAGCATGTTCGAAAATTGGTGTTCTCATTTCTTTGACATTATAATTAGCGGCAATCGTTCTTAACAATTGTTCTAATTTAATCCATTTTTCACTTTGTCCTGGTAAAATATCTACCGTACCTCTTGGTGCACTATATCCCATTATTTTTCCTCCTTAAAATATAAAAACGCCCTCATAAGGACGTTTCAACGCGGTACCACCTTAATTCGTATTTTCATACGCACTTTCATCTTAACGCGATTAACGATTACTCTTTTCAAGTAATTCCTCACAAGTGTCCCATAGCTTCCATACAAAGATTTTCACCAACCATCTTCTCTCTAACTATTTCCACTATTTAATCTTGCTCAATGGATTACAAAGATTATATAAAATAATGACTAAAAAATCAATTCCTATTTCTAGCATCTATAGTATACCACGTTTTTTAATCATTTATGTCTCAAATTTGTCTCATTTTTGTTCCATTTTTGAAAGACGATACTCTTCTACAATAAATTGTGACAGATCTTCTTTTAAACTATGGTTATCATAATAAACAAGACGTATTTTCTTCTTTCTAGCAATATCATTCAATTTTAAAAGATAACTTTCAACAGGTTTTATTTTTTCATTTTGACTATAAACAACAAGAAGCTGATAGAAGTCTTCTACCAGCTTTTTGCCAACTTGATCATTATATAAAATATTTATTGCACGACGATCAATCATTATAAATCAATATCACATAAGTTAGAAGCATATCCAATATAACTTGCAGGTGTCATATCTAATAAAGTTTGACGATCTTCATCTGATAAAACATCTAATCCTTTCGCAAATTCCATAATTGCTTCTTGTGAAATATTTTTACCTCTTGTAAGTTCTTTTAATTGATCATAGGCATCAGAAATACCATATTTTCTAAGCATTGTTTGAATTGGTTCAGCAAGAACTTCCCATTTTTCATTTAAGTCAGCTGCAAGTTTATCTTTATTAACAACACATTTAGCTAAACCATTTGTTGTTTCACTAATTGCTTGTAAAGAATAACCAAAAGCTAAACCAATATTTCTTTGACTTGAACTATCTGATAAATCTCTTTGCATACGTGATCTAGGTAATTTGTTTGATAAACCAACACAAATATTATTAGACATATCAACATTTGCTTCTGAGTTTTCAAAACGAATTGGATTGACTTTATGAGGCATTGTACTACTTCCTACTTCTCCTTTTACAGGAATTTGTTTGAAGTATTCCATTGAAATGTATAACCACATATCAACATCAAAATCCACTAACACATTATTGAAATGACGTATACCATCTAAAATATGACATGTATAATCATGGCTTTCAATTTGTGTTGTTAAAGGATTGTAAGTTAACCCTAAATATTCTTCTACAAATTTTTTATTAAGAGTTTGCCAATCTAATTGAGGAAATGCTGTTAAAATAGCACTATAGTTTCCTGTTGCCCCATTAAATTTAGCTTTAATTTTAATATTTTCAATATTTTCAATGCTTGAAGTAAAACGATAAGCATAAACTTTAAATTCCTTACCAATTGTTGTTGGTGTGGCAGGTTGACCATGAGTATGAGCTAACATCGCATCATTTTTATGTTCAACAGCCCATTTATTAATAACAGCAGTAAATTCTTTTGCTTTCTTTAACCAAACATCATTTAAACCATGTTTGATCATACAAGCATAAGATGTATTATTAATATCTTCTGAAGTACATCCAATATGAACAAAACTGATTAAATAATCATAACCCATATCTTTTAATTGATTTCCAATGAAATATTCTACTGCTTTAACATCATGTCTTGTAACAGCTTCAATATCTTTGATTGCTTTAAAAGAATCATAATTGAAATCTTTTGAAATAGCTTCGATTTGTCCTAAGTTATCTTTGTCAAATTTAGAAAGAACATCACTTTCTACATTTTCAATTAAAAATTTTAACCATTGAATTTCAACAAAAACACGATATTTCACTAAAGCATATTCAGAAAAATATTCACCTAAAGCATCTTTAATACCTGCATAACGTCCATCTAAAGGACTTAATGTAAAACATTCAAATTGTTGTTTATCCATTCTATTTACCACCTCTAAAATAATTTACACCAGCTTCAAATAATTTTTGATCCATTTCACCATAAACATTTTTAAAACGGTTTTCTCCTTGACGTTCACTATGTCCCATCTTACCAAGAACACGACCATCACGAGAAACAATACCTTCAATAGCATACATTGAACCATTAGGATTGTATGGTGTTTGCATTGTGACTTTACGATTAGGATCAACATATTGAGAGAATACTTGTCCATTAGCGAATAATTCATCAATAACTTCTTTAGGAGCAACAAAACGTCCTTCTCCATGAGAAATAGGAATAACATGAACATCCCCCACATTAACATTAGCAAGCCATGGTGATTTAACAGAACCAATACGTGTATCTACAAATTGAGATAAGTGACGACCAATCGTATTGAATGTAAGAGTAGCGTCATTTTCCGACATATCTCTAATTTCACCATATGGAAGTAATCCTAATTTAATAAGTGCTTGGAATCCATTACAAATACCAATCATTAAACCATCTCTATTATCTAATAAATCACTAATTGCTGCTTTTAATCTTGGATTTCTTAAAACTGTTGCAATAAATTTACCTGAACCTTCAGGTTCATCACCAGCAGAGAATCCTCCTGGTAGCATCACAATATTAGCACGTTTGATAGCATTTTCCAATTCATCAATCGATGTTTTTAACATTTCTTCTGTTTTATTTCTAATTAAGACAAGTTCAACCTTTGCCCCTGCTTTTTCAAAAGCACGTTTTGAATCATATTCACAGTTTGTTCCTGGGAATACTGGAATAACAACTAAAGGTGTTTCAATATATTGTTTTGCTTTTAAAGTTGATCTTGTTTTACATTCAGCAACTTTAATTTCTTGTGTAGGTGCTTTTTCTCTTGTTGGATAAACACTTTCTAATGGTGCTTTATTGATTGCGTAAGCTTCTTGAATAGAAATTGTATCCATTCCATAAGAGAATTTTTCACTATCATTTAAAGTAGCCACTACTCTATAATCTAAACCTACTAAATCTTTTTCAGATTTCACTTCAACAATAATATTTCCATAATTCTTTTCAACATAAGAAGCAAGAGTATGATCTGTATTGAAAGCAGCTCCTAAACCATTACCAAAAGCCATTTTACAAACAGCTTCGAGTACACCACCATCTTTAACTGTATATGCAGAATAAATTTTCTTTTGTTTCATTAAATCTTGAATAGCATCATATTGTTTTTGTAAATGATCAAAATCAAAGACTCTAAATTGATCTTTTTTAATTTGAACTTCCGCTAAAATATGTCCTGCTTCTTTTGCTTCTGGTGTCATAACATCATGAACATCACTTGCTGTAATAGCAAAAGAAACAAGTGTTGGTGGAACTGAAATATTTTCAAATGTTCCTGACATTGAATCTTTACCACCAATTGATGGAAGTTTTAATTCTTGTTGAACACGATTAGCTCCAAGTAAAGCAGCTAATGGTTTACCCCAACGTTTTGGATCATCTAATAATTTTTCAAAATATTCTTGGAATGAAAAACGAATTGTATGATAGTTTCCACCCATGGCAACGATCTTAGCAACACTTTCAACAACAGCATACATAGCTCCATGATATGGTGACCATTTAGAAATCTTAGGATTATACCCATAAGCCATTAATGAAGCAGTTGTTGTTTCTTTTCCTAAAACAGGAATTAAAGCAGCCATACCTTCTGTTTCTGTGTGATATGTACGTCCACCATAAGGAGATAAAACTGTACCATTTCCAATAGATGAGTCAAATCTTTCAACAAGACCTTTTTGTGAAGCAACAGATAATCTTGATAATACTTCTTTTGTTGTACCAACAAAATCATTTCTTTCTTCTTCATCAAAAGGTGTACTTTCAAAGTTTGGTAATTCAACTTCAATATTTTGATAACGTTTTGCCCCTGCAGCATCTAAGAAATCACGAGAAATATTAACAATATCTTTACCCATGTGCTTCATTACTAAACGATTTGTATCTGTAACAGTTGCCACTTGAACAACTTCTAAGTTTTCTTTTGTACATTCTTCTTTAATGAAATCAACATCATAGTCATTGACAACAATGGCCATACGTTCTTGTGATTCACTAATAGCAAGTTCTGTACCTGTTAAACCATCATATTTTTTCAAAACAGCATCTAAATCAATATCAAGCCCTGGAGCCAGTTCACCAACGGCAACACAAACTCCACCAGCTCCAAAGTCATTACATCTAACAACTTTTTCTGAGACCGCTTTATTTCTAAATAATCTTTGAATTTTTCTTTCTTCAACAGGATTTCCTTTTTGAACTTCAGCACCTGCTGTTTCAATAGATTTTACGTCATGTGATTTTGAAGAACCGGTAGCACCACCGATACCATCACGTCCTGTACGTCCCCCAATTAATAAGACGATTTGTCCATTTTGTGGTTCTAAACGTTTTACTTGTTCTTTTGGTGCAGCAGCCACAACAGCTCCTACTTCCATACGTTTAGCGATATAACCTTCATCGTATATTTCATGAACATAACCTGTTGTTAAACCGATTTGGTTACCATAACTTGAAAAACCATGAGCGGCTTCTTGACAAATTTTTCTTTGTGGTAATTTACCTGGCGTTGTTTCTGCCAATGTTTTTCTTGGATCACCTGCTCCAGTAATACGCATTGATTGGTAAACATAAGCACGTCCTGAAAGTGGGTCACGAATAGCTCCACCTAAACATGTAGCAGCTCCCCCAAATGGTTCGATTTCTGTAGGATGGTTATGTGTTTCATTTTTAAACATTAATAACCATTGTTCATCTCCTTGATTTGTATGAACAGTGATTTCAATAGAACATGCATTAATTTCTTCAGAAACTTCCATATCATCAAGATATCCTTTTTTACGAAGTTCTTTCATTGAAATAGTTGCAAGATCCATTAAAGTAAGAGGTCTTGTTGTATTTACCCCATAAACTGCATGTCTACTTGTTTTATAGCTTTCAATATCTTTTTCTAAGATTTCTTTAAAAGCACCATTTTGAATATCAATATCTGTAATAACTGTCGCAAATGTTGTATGACGACAGTGATCTGACCAATATGTATCTAATACTTTAATTTCTGTTTCAGTAGGATCTCTATGTTCTTCATTTTTAAAGTAATCTTGTGTTACTTTTAAATCATCAAGATTCATAGCCATTCCATTATCTTTTAAGAATTGATTTAATCCTGCTTCATCTAAATCATTAAATCCAGTTAAAGTTGGTACAGATTTAATATCAGGTGTTTCATCATTTAAATGTTCTGGTTTTTCTAAAGAAGCAATTCTTTGATCAACAGGGTTAATTAAATAATGTTTGATTTGATTTAAAACATCTTCATTTTTATCAATGTCTACTACAATAAGTTTGGCACATCTTACTTTTGTTGAAGATGTTCCTGTTAGAATTTGGAAACATTGTTCGCATGAATCAGCACGTTGATCATATTGACCTGGTAAAAATTCAATTGCGAAAACAGATTCTTTTTCACTCATTGGAAATGTTTCATCATAAACATGATCCACCATTGGTTCAGCAAGAATTGTATTAATTCCTTGTTGTAAGATTTCTTCACTAATTCCTTGTACATCATAACGATGAACAATACGAAGTGAATGAATCGTTAAACCTAATTGTTCAACGAGGTTGGTTTGAATTTCATGCGCTTCTGTTGCGTATTCTTTTCTTTTTTCTACATAAATTCTTCTTACATTTGTCATAGAGTTCTCTCCTATCTAAGTCCAATATCATGACGATAGTACATACCATCGAATGTAATAATTGTAGCAGTTTCATAGACTTTCGCAAGTGCTTCTTGTAAATTTGCTCCTCTTGCACACACATTTAAAACACGTCCACCATTTGTGACAAGTTTACCATCTTTTAAAGCTGTTCCCGCATGGAAAACAACAATATCATCACTTACTTTGTCAATATTTTTAATTTCAATTCCTTTTTCATATTTACCTGGATATCCACCACTTGCTAGAACAAGACAAGCCACGTGGTCATCTGACCATTTGACATCTACTTGACCTAAAGTATAAGTCGCACAAGCATCCATGATCTCATAAAGATCACTTTCTAAACGAAGAAGGATTGATTGTGTTTCAGGATCACCAAAACGGACATTAAATTCAAGTACTTTCGCTTGATTATTTTCAATCATTAAACCAATGAAAACAACTCCACGATAGTCCATTTGATCTTCTTTAAGTCCTTGCATAAATGGATCAAGAATATCTTTTTTTAAGACTTCATCCATACCTTCTGGTAAAAATGGATTTGGAGAAACAGTTCCCATACCACCTGTATTAGGTCCTTTATTTCCATCAAAGATTTGTTTATGATCTTTTGCTGAAACCATTGGTACAATTGTTTTACCATCAGTAAAACAAAGTAAAGAACATTCAAATCCTGTTAAGAATTCTTCTAATACAACTTTACTTCCGGCACCATCTAAAGCACCATCAACCATCATGTCTTTTAAAGTAGATATGGCATCTTCTTTATTTTCAACAATGACAACACCTTTTCCAGCAGCTAAACCATCTGCTTTGATAACTAATGGAAAATCAAAATGATCAACTTCTTTACAAGCTTTTTCAAAGTCTGTGACTTCGACATATTTTGCTGTAGGAATATGATGTCTGACCATAAAATCTTTAGAGTAAGCTTTGCTTCCTTCTAAAGTTGCCGCCTTTTTTTGAGGACCAAAAGCTTTATAACCCGCTTTTTCAATATCATCAGCAAGCCCTTTACATAAAGGAACTTCTGGACCGATGACAGTTAAATCAATTTGATTTTTTTTAATAAAATCAACAATAAATTCATTATCTTCTACTGAACCAGGTACACATGTACCTAAACTTGCAATACCAGGATTTCCTGGTATTGCATAAAGTTCAGTTACTTTTGGACTTTGTTTTAATTTATAAGCAATCGCATGTTCACGACCACCACTACCGATTACAAGAACTTTCATATAAGCCTCCTAGTGTCTAAAGTGTCTATATCCGCTAAATACCATAGGGATATTTTTTTCATTACATAAATCAATTGAATCTTGATCTCTAATTGAACCACCTGGTTGAATAATTGCTTGAACACCTGCATCTGCAGCCACTTGAACACAGTCATTGAATGGGAAGAAAGCATCTGAAGCAAGTACTGAACCTTTGAAATCTTTATCTGGATTATTATGAATAGCATTTTCTAAAGCCCATACTCTTGATGTTTGTCCTCCACCAATAGCAAGTGTTACACCATTTTTAACAATACAGATCGCATTTGATTTTACATATTTAACAACTTTCATACCAAATTCCATATCTGTAAGTTGTTCTTTTGTAGGTTGTGCATTTGTCACAACTTTCATTTCATCAATCATTTTTGTATTTAATTCTTGAACTAATACTTTTCCTTCAAGATATTTAATATCATATTTAGCACCACGTGCATCTAAGTTTTTAAGTTTTAAAATACGTAAGTTTTTCTTTTTCTTTAAGATTTCTAAAGCATCATCATCAAAATCTGGTGCAGCTACGATTTCTAAGAAAATCTTATGCATTTGTTCAGCTGTTGCTTTATCGATTTTATAGTTAACAGCAACGATTCCACCAAAGATAGATTGAGGATCAGCTTCATAGGCTTTCATATAAGAATCATAACCTGTATTTCCAATAGCAACACCACAAGGAGTTGAATGTTTGATAGCTGCTGTAACGATTTGATCTCCAAATTCTCTAACAAGTGCAACAGCTCCATACAAATCGTTTACATTGTTAAATGAAATTTCTTTACCATGAAGTTGTTCATAATCTAATAAAGATTTTTGAACATAGCTATCTTCATATTTATTAGCTGCTTGTTGAGAGTTTTCACCATAACGTAAATGTTCTACTTTCTTTAATGAAAGATTTAATGTATCTGGGAATTGATCTCCAACTTGATCTGCAAAGTATCTTGAAATCATTGCATCATAAGCACCTGTCATAGAGAATGCTTTATAAGCAAGATTCATTCTGAAATCAAAATCAGTTGTATCATTTTTAATCGCATCTAAAACATTGTCATAATCTTTTGGATCTGTAATAATTAAAACATCTTTAAAGTTTTTAGCTGCTGAACGAATCATTGATGGTCCACCAATATCAATATTTTCAATCATATCTGGTAAATCTTTACCAGCTTTTAAAGCTTTTTCAAATTCATATAAGTTGACACATACTAAATCAATTGGATGAATGCCGTGTTTTTTAATTGTTTCAACATGACTAGGTAAATCTCGACGATATAAAAGTCCTCCATGAACCATTGGATGAAGTGTTTTAACACGTCCATCTAACATTTCAGGAAATCCTGTCACATCATCAATTGCAATACAAGAAACCCCATTTTCTTGTAAAACTTTCATTGTACCTCCTGTTGATACAATTTCAAAACCTAATTCTACTAATCCTTTAGCAAAATCAACAACCCCATCTTTATTTGTAACTGAAATTAAAGCTCTTTTCATTTAAATTACCTTTGCCTTTCCATCAATAATTTTTATCTTATTATCACAATATAACCCTACAACTTCAGGTAATAATTTATGTTCAATCTCTAACACCCTTTTTTGAATATCATTCGCTGTATCTAAATCCGATATATCACAAGCAACTTGTTTAATAATCGGTCCCCCATCGACAATATTTGAAACAAAGTGCACGGTTGCCCCCGAAACCTTTGCACCACGTTGTAATACAGCTTCATGAACATGCATTCCATACATTCCTGGTCCACAAAAAGAAGGAATAAGGGAAGGATGAATGTTCATAATTTTATTTGGATATGCATCAATTAACTCATCCGTTAAAATTGCTAGATAACCCGCTAAGACAATAAAATCAATATTTCTTTCTTTTAACATCTTTACAATCAAAGCATCATCTTTTTTGACAACCGCTGTTTCAATCCCAGCATCTTTAGCTCTTTGTAAGCCATAAGCCTTTTGACGATTAGAAAGAACAAGAGCGATTTCGCCATTGATCTTTCCTTCATTTTTGGCATCAATAATAGATTGTAAATCTGTTCCTCCACCAGAAACAAAGACCGCAAATTTTAGCATAGATCCACGCCCTTATCTCCTTCAACGATATTTCCAACAACATAGCATTTGTCTCCTGCATCTTCAATAGCTTTCATTGTTGCATCAACATCTTTTGGATTAACTGCAATTACCATACCAAGACCCATATTGAATGTGTTATACATCATATGTTCTTCAATATTTCCATTTTTTTGAATTAAATCAAATAAAGCTGGTACTGGATAACTATCTTTTTTAATAACTGCTCTTACATTTTCAGGAAGCATTCTTGGAACATTTTCAAAGAAACCTCCACCTGTAATATGAGAGCATCCTTTAATTCTAACACCCGCATTTTTTACATTTTTTAAAGCTTTTACATAAATACGTGTTGGTTCAATTAAAGCTTCTCCTAAAGTTTTTCCTAATTCATCATAGTATGCATCTAATGATTCTTTTGTCATTTCAAACACTTTTCTAACAAGTGAAAAACCATTTGAATGAACACCACTTGAAGCAATACCAATAAGTGTATCTCCTGCTTTAATTGTTGAACCATCAATAATATCTTTTTTATCAACAACACCTACAGCAAAACCAGCTAAATCATAATCATCTTCAGGCATTAAACCTGGATGTTCAGCAGTTTCACCACCAACTAAAGCACATTCCGATTGTAAACATCCTTCAGCAACACCACTTACAATTGAAGCAATCTTTTCAGGATAGTTTTTACCACAAGCAATATAATCTAAGAAGAAAAGTGGTTCTCCTCCAGAACAAGCAATATCATTGACACACATCGCTACAGCGTCAATACCAATTGTATCGTGTTTATCCATCACAAAAGCAAGTTTTACTTTTGTTCCACAACCATCTGTTCCTGATAATAAAACCGGTTCTTCCATATTTTTAATTCCACTTAAATCAAAAGCACCTGCAAAACCACCAAGTCCTCCTAAGACTTCAGGACGCATTGTTTTTTTAACATGTTCTTTCATTAATTCTACTGATTTATAACCTGCTTCAATATCGACTCCAGCTTTTTTGTAATCCATCTTTATTCTCCTTAATTATTTATTTTGCATTCTTGTTAGAACTGCTTTATAAGTTTCAATTAAATCTCCAATATCTTGTCTAAATACATCTTTATCATATTTTTGGTTTGTATCAACATCCCATAAACGACATGAATCTGGTGAAATTTCATCAGCTAATAAAATTGTACCATCAGCTGTTTTACCAAATTCAATTTTAAAATCAACAAGTTTTAAATTCATTGATAAGAAGAATTCTTTTAATAATTCATTGATTTTTAATGTTGTTTCTTTGATGTATGCTAATTCTTCTCTTGTTGCAAGTTTTAAAGCAACAGCATGATCATCATTGATTAATGGATCACCATATTCATCATTTTTATAACTCATTTCAAAGATTGGTTCATCTAAAACAATTCCTTCAGGTGCTCCTAATCTTCTACAGAAAGATCCAGTTGTAATATTTCTAATAATAACTTCTAATGGGAAGATATCTACTTTTTTAACTAAGATATCTCTTTCATTTAATTTTTTAATCATGTGTGTTTTGATTCCAGCTTCTTCTAACATATCAAAGATAATACAAGAGATTGTATTATTTAAAACACCTTTACCTTCAAACTTATCATGTTTAACACCATTTCCTGCTGTTGCATCATCTTTATAATGAATTAAATATTCATCTTCCTTTTCAGTTTTGTAAACTTGTTTTGCTTTTCCTTCATACAATAATTCTGCCATTTTTCTTTTCCCCCTATTTGTATTTTTCTATGACTTCATCGTTAGCTTTCATTGCGTCAGCTTCCATTTGTTTTCTTTCTTTAAGTAGCCCTTCTTTGATTTCACTATGTTTAATAGCCATAATTTGAAGTGCTAAATAAGCTGCATTTTTACTTCCATTAATAGCAACAGTCGCTACTGGAATACCCGAAGGCATTTGAACAATGGATAATAAAGCATCCATTCCATCTAAATTACTTCCTGCAATTGGAACACCAATAACTGGTAAAACTGTTTGACTGGCCACCACACCTGGAAGGGCTGCTGCCATTCCTGCAGCTGTAATAATAACTTCTGTTCCATCCGTTTCTGTTTCTTTAATAAAACTTGAAAGTCCTAAATGTGCTCTATGAGCAGATAAACAACGAACATTCACTTCAACACCATAATTTTTCAAAATCGAAATAGCTGGTTCAACTTTAGGTAAATCAGAAGTTGAACCCATGATAATAGCAACTTTCATCTTTCTCTCCTTTTTAGAATAATCCTATAATTTTTCCATCTTCATCAATATCCATATTGACAGCGGCTGGACGTTTTGGAAGTCCTGGCATACGCATAATATCACCAGAAATAGCAACCAAGAATCCTGCTCCAGCAGATGGAATAATATCATTGATTTTAACAGTAAATCCTGTTGGTCGACCAAGTAAAGAAGCTTGGTCAGATAATGAGTATTGTGTTTTAGCAACACAAATTGGTAATTGACTTAATCCTTGTTCTGTATATTTTTTAATTTTATTTTTTGCTTTCTTTGTAAATTCAACACCATCTCCACCATAGATTTCTTTAACAATTGTTTCAATCTTTTCTTCAATTGATAAATCTAAATCATAAAGTGGATGATAATTAGCTTCTTTTGTTTCTAAAATATTTAATAACTTTTCAGCAAGTTCGATTCCACCATCAGCACCTTTTTCCCAAACTTTACTAATAGCTACTTCAACACCAAGTTTCTTGCAACATTCATTTAATAATTGAAGTTCCGCTTCTGTGTCTGTTGGAAAAGCATTAATAGCAACGATACAAGGTAAATCGAATTTTGCAATGTTTTCAATATGCTTTTCTAAGTTTCCTAAACCAGCTTTTAAAGCTTCCAAATTTTCATTTCCTAAATCTTTTTTAGCAACACCACCATGCATTTTTAAAGCTCGAACAGTTGCAACAATAACAACTGCTTCAGGATTTAAATTTGCTTGACGACATTTAATATCTAAGAATTTTTCAGCTCCTAAATCAGCACCAAATCCAGCTTCAGTAATCGCATAATCCCCTAACTTGACAGCAAGTTGAGTGGCCATAACAGAGTTACATCCATGGGCAATATTTGCAAATGGACCCCCATGAACAAATACTGGTGTGTGATCTAAAGTTTGAACTAAATTTGGTTTAATCGCATCTTTTAATAAAAGTGTTACCGCTCCTGTTGCTTCAATATCATTAACAGTAACTGGTTTTCCATCATAAGTATAAGCGACAATCATTTTTGCAGCTCTTTGTTTTAAATCTTCTAAAGAAGTCGCTAAACAAAGAATTGCCATAACTTCACTAGCAACGGTAATATCAAATCCATCTTCACGAGGAACCCCGTTTACTTTACCACCAAGTCCACAAACAGTATGACGTAATGCACGATCGTTTAAATCGACCACACGTTTCCAAACGATTTGTCTTACATCGATATTAAGTGGATTTCCTTGATGAATGGAATTATCAAGCATCGCTGCAATTAAGTTGTTTGCAGCAGTGATTGCATGAATATCTCCTGTAAAATGAAGGTTGATATCTTCCATTGGAACAACTTGCGCATATCCTCCACCAGCAGCTCCACCTTTGATTCCAAAACATGGACCAAGCGATGGTTCACGCATTGCAACTACAGATTTCTTTCCTAATTTGTTAAGTGCTTGTGATAATCCAATCATTGTTGTGGTTTTTCCTTCACCTGCAGGTGTTGGATTAATTGCTGTTACTAAGATCAATTTTCCATCTTCGTTTTGATCTAGTTTTTTAATAGCTTCAAGAGAAATCTTTGCTTTATATTTTCCATATAATTCTAGATCATCCTCATCTAAACCAACTTTTTGAGCAACTTCAACAATTGGTTTCATCTTTGCACTTTGTGCAATTTCTACATCAGTTAACATTGTCGTTCATCCTTTCTTTTTTTCTTTTTGATTGATTCTATTAACCACTTTCATTATATTACAAGACAATATGTGAAACTAGTTTTTTTACTCTACCAACCAAAAAAAGAGCCCACTCATCCAGACTATTATTAGCCCAGACGGTCGACTCTTTTACACGATTATACTCCCTGTGGTTTATTCCACTTCCGTCAGTCGTATAACTTATCTGCATAATATCAAAAAATGTCTCTTTTAGCAACACCAAAATATTTTTTATTTTACCTAAAAATCAATTTTCCAACAATCTATCATTCTTTTTAATCATTTAATAATTTTTCAAAACCTTTTTTATTTAACAAAATATGTGAAACATATTTTCCATTTTTAAAAACTGACCAATTATTAAAAATACATGGCATGTTTTTTGCTTTTTCCAAAGTATCAACTTTAATAAAATCAACTTGTATATTACAATCTTTCATGTATTCTTTAATTTCGTATATACAATTTAATGTAAAAGGACATTGTGGTGAATAATATATTGTTATATGATTTGAATCAATCATCATTTGTTTAACATTTTTACAAAAAGAAGGTTTCTGATGATTAAAAGATAACGATAATAATTCATAATCTTTAATTTGATCAACAACTTCAAATCCATATTTTAAAAAGAATTTTTTATCTGCCAGATAAGATTTCTTCTTTTTAGAAGATATTACACAAACACCTTGTTTTCCTTTCTTTTTAGCATCGTTAATAACATATTCCAATAATTGCTTACCATAACCATGACCTTTAAATTTTCCCGAAACCCATAAACAATAAATATATAGAAAACCATTACCTTCGATAGGAACCCATGCTTTTTCTAGAGGTGCATATTCAACAAATACTTTTCCTTGAACATTAAGTTTTCTAAAAACATGACCTTCTGTTATTCTCTTTTTTAACCATTCCTTTTTATTAAAAACACCTTCAAAATGTTTTTTATCACTTATAGCACAACAAATATGTTCTTGATCAATATTATCTAAAGTGATATTTATGTATTCTTCCACCTATTTTCCCTCCATATTTTTCACACCATTGATTAAAATGTTTAATGAAAAATCAAAACTTTTTTGAATAGAAAGAGGATGTCCAAAAGCTTGGTGATTCACAAGTAGAACATAGCCTTCTAAAAAAACTCTAAGTGTTCTAATAAAATGGTTTATCGTTTCATCACTTAAATTTTGCTTCCTAAGTATTTTAAAAAGTATATCAAAAGTATTATGTGTTACTTGATTTCCCTCTTCTATCATATATTTATTGTACCAAAGCATGGCTTCGAAAATTCCTTTATTTTCTGTTGCATAATCATAAAAAGCATATGCCATACATTTTATGGCCTCATAGCCACTTTCCCCAACAATAGAAAGAAGCATTTTTTCTTCTAATTGCTTCCAACCATAGAGACTAATTTTATTTTTTAAATCTTCCAAATTAGAAATACGATTATATAAAGATAGAGATTTTATTTTTAATTTTTTAGCCACTAAGATAAATTGGCAAACCCCTCTTGATTGATAATTTCTATAGTTACTTCTATAATCCTTGTTTCAGTCATAGTATCCTCCTTAACTAACTATATTAGTATTATAACTAATTGAATTAGTTAAAGCCATTTTCAAACAAAAAGATACTATTTTTATAAATAACGTATCAATTATATTTGTTTACATTCTAACAATTTTTCTAACCGTGTTAGCCGTTCTAATTGTTAGCTTTTTACTAACATTTGTATTTGTTGTTTTAGGCCACCAGTTTGTTTTTTGATAATCTTTTCGACTAAATGACCAAAAAATAACATCTTTATAATTTTGAATTTTTTCCAATCCTTCTTTAGCTTCACCAATTTCTTCAAAAACTTCTTTAAAAGTGACTGGAGGAATCATAAATATTAAATTATCATAGATTATTTTATCATCACTGCCCCACCAAATTGGTGCATGTTCTAAAATAACTTTTAGCTTACCTTGTTCTAAAACAAAAACAGGTATTTTAAAATCATAGTTTTTCTTTAACATCTCCTCAATTTGTTTTGTAATCTTTTCAATATTTTCTCGACTTGAAAAAATAACATTTCCACTATTTAAATAAGTTTTAACATCTTCAAACTTTAAACTTTCAAACTCTTTTTTTAACTCTGCCATCACTACTTTATTTTTACCACTGATATTAATTCCTCTAAGCAAAGCCATATATCTTTTCATATAACCACTCCATATCTAACTCTATTTTAACATATAAATAAAGACTACAAACGTAGCCTCTATCATTATAATCCAAAGATAATATTTTAAGAGTTTCTTCCAAATCCTCATATAAAACAGCACACTTTTGGGATAAACACTTAACTTCTTCATTGCCAAAACCATCTATGGTCTTTCTTCAGGCAAGTTTGGAAATAACGCTTTTCCCATTTCGTCCACGGTCTTTTCCATCATCTTTGAAACAATTTCTTGAGTAATCGTTAAAGATATGTCTTCATATTTTATTCCTTTTTATTTCATTCTTGATAAGAATCATCTGGATCTCCATATTTTGAATAGAATCTTTTAATTCTTTTTTATTTAAATTTCTTTTTAAGCAAGATATTTTCTTCATATTGATAATGTGGATAGTAAAAACGTGGCCTTACAAAAATATTATCTACATAGAGTACAATATGTTGATCATATTTTTCTACCTTTTCATCAAAATCAAGACTGTACATTATATAACTTTTACCTATTTCTAAAACAATTCCCGTTGTCAATACAACAGAAATAAGTGCTATACTTTTCTTTTTCCACCCCATTAACAAGACTTTCAATTTCTTTTGTAATTTATAAGCAAATATAATCAATAAAACCCGCTAAATAAAACATATTATGAAGGCTATTTTGATTGCTTAGGAAGGAATATAAGACCATCTTTCATCTAAAAGCTTTCACCATTAAAGAAAAGAATCGTTATAAAAATAAATAACAATATAATTATTTATTTCCTTTATTTTTCACAATTTTTATTTTTTCATAACAACTTATTTATATCTACACATATTTTAACATAGATAGCTTGACATATAATTTTATAACATTTGTAAATTAAAAAAGCTTAAAGAATACTCTTTAGCTCATTTAAATTATTTAATCTTCAATTGTTCAAAACGATAACGTGGTTTGCCAACACTTTTCTTTCCATATTCAATTGCCTCTTGCGGACAATAACAAATACAAGCCATACAGTGTGTACAATTCTTTCCCCAAACAGGTTTTCCATCAATAAGTTGAATATTATTCATTGGACATTTCTTAACACATTGATTGCAACCAGTACATGTATCCTTGACTCTAAAAGCAGCTGCTTTAACAAAGAAATGATAAAAAAGAGGATTAACAAGTCCGCTCATAAAACGATCATAAAGATTATGACGTGGTTTCAAAAAAGCTTTTCCTTCTCTAATATATTTAATAGTTTCCTTTATATTTATTTCTGCTTTTTCTACGATTCCTTTTGCCTCTTCTAATTGTGGAGCATTAAACATCGCAATATAGTTTTCCGGCATAAGGATTTGTTTTGTTCCCATATAGTCTAAATGTTTATCATTTGCAAGCATTAAGTTATACTTTGTAGCATTCCCTATCTCACTACCACAATTCATAACAAACCAAATACGTTTTGCACCAATGAATTTAGTTTTATAAAGCCAATTGGAAACAATTTTTGGAATACGCCAAGCATAAGTTGGAACAACAAGGATAACATCGCCTCCTGTTTCTATTGACGAATAATTATTCGTTTTTATTTTTTCATTTAAATCTATTATATTATCTTGCAATTCATCTGCAATTCTTTGGGCTATATAGCGACTATTCCCTGTTCCTGAATAACATAAAATCATCTATTACACTCCTTTTTACATAATAATTTATGATTTGAAATATTTTTCTTGAAATTCAACTTGCTTTTTTATTTCTTCTTTTGTATATGACTTATTTAGAGGGACAACAACCCATTTTTCTTTCAAAGTACATTCATTGTTAAGTCTTCAACTTTTTAATAATTTTACTTTGGATATCTATTAACATTCCTTCCAATTCTTTATTCAATAGAATTTTTAATACAAATCCATTTTAGCACAAACTAAAAAAGAAAAACTAAGAAACCTTAATGTCCCTTATGTTTTTCTTTTTTCTTTTGTTGTTTCAAAGCAAACAAACGCATTTTATCTAATTCTTTTTGTTTTTTATTTTGTAATATGTGCTCTGATTTGCTTTGATCATGTTGTAATTTTAATGCCTGTTGAGATTTTGTTCCAACTCCTTGTAATTGGACTTGTTTTCTAACATCACGTTGTCTTTTTTTATAATTTTTCTGTTTTTCAATTACAACATTTTCAACAGCTGGACTAAAGTTTAATTGATTATACTTTTTTAAAATAAAATTCCTTATTTCATAATCTTTAGGTTCTTTATAAAATGTTATTTTGGATACAGTTAATTTTCCATCTTCATTGCACTCCAAAACTCCTACCCAAAAAGGATTTTCAAAAAATACAGTTAATTTACAACTTGTCTTGTCCATGGTTACCCTCCTTTATATAAATAAACAAAGAATGGACAACCCGGAGGGGGCAGGTTACTTACCTATTAAAATAGACGGCTGGGCTACCTACCAGCTCTAGTACAATTTGTACATTGCGTTTTTATCTTTGCAATCCTATTTTATCATATTTTAATTATTTCTCTACCACACAATAACAAACACCTTCAGGTGCTTTTATAGGATCATCTTTATAATAGACATTATAATTAGATATATATTTTTCTGTTACTGTTTGATGATTTTCATGTTGAATAATTGTGAGATGACATTGATTTAATATCTCTTTAAGTTCAGCAAAACTGTATTTTGCTTTCATTGATTCATCAGCTTCTTTTGCCAACATTTCATTGATTTTTGTTTCTTTACTTTCTTGAATACTTGGGTAATCAAAAACAAGATGACTTCCTTTTAAAAGATATTTAGATAATTGTTTTAACATCTTTTTAAATTCATCTTTTGTAAGATAATAGCTTAGTCCTAACATACTACTGATTGAAAGCTGGTCTTCTTGATAATCACTTTGTAATAAAGTATTAATCCAATTTTCTTGACTTAAATCAATTGATAAGAATTGAATATTTTCAATATCAACATCTTTACATCTTTGTCTTTTATCTTCAATTACTTCTTTTTTATCAATTTCAAAAACATGCATTTGATTTTGATAATAATATGCAAACGAATCATAACCCGATGCAAAATCTAAATATTGTTGACATCCCTTTTCTTTCATCTCTTCAATCGCTTCTTTACAAAAAGCACTTCTTACTAAAACAGAAGGTGATAGTTGATGATCAACAATCCATTTTAAAGCTTCTTCTTTACTTCCTTTAAAAGTGGGATTAAAAAATGAAATTCCCTGTGACATATTTAACCCAATCATTTCATACTCTTTTTCTGTAATTAATTTTGTTGAAAGAAGATCATCAAAAATTTTAATATCCTTATTTTTTTGATGATATGCTCTTGCAAACAAACTTACTAATGCTGTCATATTTTGTTCCATAAAATTACCTCCATATATTTAATACAAGACTTTTACAGAAATGACTAGTCTTGAAAAAAAGCCCATTTTGTGGTAATATAAAGGTAGAAAAAAGAAAGAAATGAGAAAAAATTTCCCATTTCTTTTTATTTAGAGTTCTTAAAACCATTAAACCAAGCACGCTCATCAAATGATTTCTTTTTTGTTTTTATAATATTTTTCTCTTTTGGAATGCCAATTGGCAAAAAGCATACCAATTCATAATCATCTGGCACATTTAATATATGTGCCATTTTTTTACCGATTTGATCTTCATCAGTAATATGCCCTTCATACCAACAGCTTTGATATCCTAAAGCAATGATTGCTAGTAACATATTTTCAATCGCTGCTGAATAATCCTGTATGGCAAAACATTTATCACGATATGCATAGATACGTTGAGTGAGAACACAAATGGCAGCAGGAGCACTTTGTCCTATTGGCGGATCTATAACATTGAGTAATTGTTTTAAAATATGTGGATCATCAATCGCAATAAAACTTGTTGTTTGTTTATTACATCCAGAAGGAGCGTCGATTCCTGCTTGCATTATTTTGATAAGATCCTCTCTTTTTACTGGAACTGCTTGATATTCTCCACGAAAACTATGTCTACTATGAATTAATTCTAGAAAAGTATTCATTTTTACCCTCTTAATAACTATATTTTTTAATCTTTTCCATGACTCTACTTGCTTGTTCATCTTTTAAAATATAAGGTTGATAATCGTTTCTTCCTCTTGATGAAGTTAAAGAACATGGAATAATTTGTACTTGATATCCTGTTTGTGTCGTTCCTTTAAAAGAATAAGAGAGTTGATAAATCATTGTGTCTGTATCACTTGGATTACGATTACCACCAAAACAGAAATTACCTAATGAATAAACAATAGGTTTTCCATTGTAGGTTTCTGTTCCTTGAACAACATGAGGATGTGAACCAATGACAGCATCTGCTCCAGCATCAATGGTAAACTTAGCCAGTGATCTTTGATCCTCATTGGCTTGATATTGTCTTTCAATACCCCAATGATAATAAACAAAAACAAGTTGACATTGTTCCTCATTTTTTAAATGATTGATCGCATTTTGAATTTTTTGATGACCACTTTCATTATTCATAGATACTGAAAGTGAACGATAACCAAGAAATCCACACTTGATGCCTTTGATTTCTTTTATATAAGAATCATCATAACCAAAATGACCAATAGAAGCTTCATCTAAATATTTTTTTGTATCTTGAAGACCTGCTTCATAATAATCTTCACTATGATTATTTGCGAGGGTAACTGCTTCTACTGATGAAGAAGTCAATATTTTTGTATATTCAGGAGCTCCACTAAAAGGAAATTCTTTTTCAAGATGATTACTTGCTGTTGTAAGAGGTCCTTCTAGATTAACAACTGTCAAATCATCTTTTTCAAAGACTTCTTTTACTTTCTTTAAAAAATATGTAGGATCACTTCCTTGTCTTTTATATTCTTGATTAAACGATCCATCATAAGCTTGTCCGGCATAGTTTCCAAGTGTACAATCTCCAGCAAAAGAAATAGTAAAATTCACTTCAGCTTCTTCTTTCTTTTTCTCTTCTTTTTGTACTGTTTTTTCTTGTACATTTTTAGGTATTTCTTTTTTTGTAGATTGATTTACATTATTAAAAAGAAAAACACCTAAAGAAATAATAAGTACAGTTATTATAATAACAAATGCTACTTTTTTCTTATTTAATTTATGATTCATGAAATTCACCTCAACTTATTTTAACATATTCTAAAATATGTTAAAATACCTCTATTGGAGGAATAAAACATGATTGAAGAAATTATTGAAAATAAATTAGATTATGCATCTTTATTATGCGAAAGTGATCCTAATATTAATCTTGTTGAAAATTATTTAAGAGATGGAAGATTATTTGCTTACTTTGAAAAACAAACACCTCTTGCTTTTATTGCTGTTAAAGAAATCAATGATACTACCCTTGAAATTAAAAACTTACTTACTTTAGAAAATAATCGAGGACGTGGATATGGAAAATCCTTACTTCAATATATTGAAAATCTTTATCAAAACAAAACAACTTTTTTAATTGGTACCGCCAATAGTTCAATGACAAACATGCTTATTTATACAAAGCTTGGTTATCATTATAGTCATAAAATTGAAAACTTTTTCATTGATTATTATCCTCAAGAAATCTATGAAAACAACATGCAAGCAACAGATCTTCTTTACTTTAGCAAAACACGTGCAAACTAAAAGGATTCCTTACGAATCCTTTTTTGTATACTCTTTTAAGATATCAATATAAAGTTGTCCAAAACGACTTAGAATAGCTTTATTATGTGTAATATATCCTATTTCCATAAAATCATTCACATCTAAAGGAACCGCAATGATATCTTTTCCATTAAGCTGTTCATTAATGACTCCACTACAAATTGTATAGCCATTAAGACCTATTAATAAATTAAAGAGTGTTGCACGATCACATACTTTAATTTCTTTTTGGCTTTCTAAAGTACTCAGTATTTCCTCAGAAAAGTAAAAAGAATTATGTTCTCCTTGTTCATAAGATAAACGTGGATATTCTTTTAAATCCTCTAAAGATACTTTATTTTTATTTGCGAGGGGATTATCTTTTCCAAGAAAAACATGAGGTTTTGCGATAAATAGACGATGAAATGTTAAGTCATTTTCTTTCAACGTTTTCTTTAAAACAACTTCATTAAATGAATTAAGATAAAGAACCCCAATTTCACTTTTAAGTTTGGCAACATCTTCAATAATTTCATAAGTTTGTGTTTCTCGAATCCTGAAATCATATTCCTTCCCACCATATTCTTTAATCAAAGAAACAAAAGCTTCTACGGCAAAAGAATAATGTTGCGTTGAGATACAAAATTCATGTTTAATATTATGATCCTGTAAATACTTTTCTTCAATCAAGTTTGTTTGTTCAATCACTTGTCTTGCATAACCTAAAAATTCTTCTCCCTGTCTTGATAAAATAACTCCTTTATTGGTACGAATAAAAATCGTAATACCTAATTCTTTTTCTAATTCTTTGATTGCATTTGTTAAACTTGGTTGTGATATATATAAACGTTTAGCAGCCTCTGAAAGTGTTCCTACTTGAGAAACTGTAATAACGTATCTTAATTGTGCTAATGTCATATTCTTCTCCTTTTTCTTTGTCATTATATCATAGCTTAACAAAAATAAAATTATTAAGATTTTATAAATCGACATTATTTTTATAGAATCGTTGTTAAAATGAAATCAATGAGGGAATAGTCTCACAATCTGTGTGATGATATCAACAAACGCGAATAGTTTTTCTATTCTGGTACATCTTAAAGACAAGACTCGTTAAGGATTTCATCTTTAATGAGTTTTGTCTTTTTTTATTCAAAGGAGGAACCGTGATGTTTTATCAAAAAAGTAGTCAAGATATCTTAAAAGAATGTGAAAGTTCTTTAGAAGGATTATATGATTTTCAAGTAAAAAAACATAGTGCAAAGTATGGTAAAAATGAACTTATTGAAAAAAAGAAAGATTCCCCGCTTGTCATCTTTTTAAAACAATTTCAAGATTTACTTGTCATTATTTTAATCTTTGCCGCAAGTGTTTCTGGATTAAGTCATCAAATTGAAAGTACCTTTGTTATTATTGCTGTTATTGTTTTAAATGCTTTACTAGGGACAATACAAACTTTAAAATCAAAAAAATTTCTAGAAAGTTTAAAAAAATTATCTCTTCCTCATGTTAAAGTAATTCGTCAAAATCAACTACAAGAAATAAATGCAAACGATTTAACCATTGGCGATCTTGTTTGTATTGAAGCCGGTGATATTATTAGTGGTGACGGTCGCCTTCTTGAAGCAAATCATCTTCAAGTAAATGAAAGTCATTTAACAGGTGAAGTAGAAAGTATCGATAAATCCGTAGAAATAATAAAAGAAAAAACGATTCTTGATAAACAAAAAAAACATGGTTTTTTCTAGTAGTCTTGTAAACCATGGAACTGGAAAATATATTGTTTGTGCCATCGGTATGCAAACTGAAATTGGTAAAATCGCCTCTTTATTAGATAATACAAAAAATCGTAAAACACCTTTACAAAAGAATTTGGATACTTTAAGTGGACAACTTTCTTTACTTATTTTAATCATTTGTTTTCTTGTTTTAATACTTCAATTATTTGTTGCTCGAGAAAATATTTTAGATGCTCTTATGATGGCTGTTGCTTTGGCTGTAGCAGCTATTCCTGAAGCATTAAGTTCTATCGTAACGATCATTCTATCCCTTTCTACACAAAAAATGGTAAAAGAACATGCCATTATTAAAAATATTCATTCCGTAGAAAGCTTAGGCTGCATTTCTGTGATTTGTAGTGATAAAACAGGAACACTGACACAAAATAAAATGACTGTTCAAAATATTTATATCAATTTACAATTTATTGATCATTTTAATTTACAAAATCACGATCATTTAACTTTATTAAAAACCTGTTATTTATGTAATAATGCCCAAATAAATGAAAATCAACGCATTGGCGATCCTACCGAGCTTGCTCTCCTTGATTTAATCCATCAAAGTATTCCTCTTTATAAAATATCTTCTTTAAAAATAGCTGAAATTCCTTTTGATTCAAACAGAAAAATGATGTCTGTTTCTACAAAACATCATCTTTATAGTAAAGGTGCTCCTGATGTTCTTTTAAAAAAAATGTGATACGCTTTTACTCAATGGCAAAAAAACAGCTTTATCATCCATGCAAAAAGAAAACATCTTAAAACAAAATCAAGATCTTGCAAAAGCAGGTTTACGAGTACTTGCCTTCGGTTATAAAGAATATAACCTTGAAAATCTTACTTTCATTGATCTTATTTCCTTAAGGGATCCTCCTAGAGTTGAAAGTCTAGAAGCTGTACTTCAATGCAAAAAAGCCGGTATTAAACCTATTATGATTACTGGAGATCATGTCATTACCGCTACAATCATCGCCAAAAAAATTGGCATCTTTGAAGAAAATGATTTATATCTAAAAGGTCAAAAATTAGATTTACTAAGTAATCATGAACTTGATGAAATTCTTCCTCGTATTTCTGTTTATGCACGAGTAGCTCCTGAACATAAAATTCGTATCGTTGAAGCTTGGCAAAGAAAAGGTAAAGTGGTGGCTATGACAGGTGATGGTGTCAATGATGCTCCTGCCCTCAAATAAAGTGATATTGGTGTGGCCATGGGAATTACTGGAAATGAAGTGGCAAAAGATGCCGCCAATATGATTTTAACGGATGATAACTTTTCAACCATTGTACATGCTATTATCGGTCGAAATGTCTATGAACATCTTAAAAATTCAATTTATTATTTATTGTCACGAAATTTTGCGGGAATTCTATGTGTATTACTTGCTTCTTTATTTATTTTGTCAACTCCATTTTATCCAGCACACCTTTTATTTATGAATTTAATTACAGATTCTTTACCTGCCATTGCGATTGGGATAGAAAAAATGATCAAAATGTTTTAAAATATCCACCAAGAAAAAAAGATGAATCTCTTTTAAATAAAAAATCACTTTTTAGGATTTCTTTTGAAGGAATCGTTATTGGTTTATGTACGATGGCAAGTTATTATTGTGGTTTAAAAATAAATACACTTGCTGCTTCTACATTTGCCTTTGCGACAATTTGTTTATCACGTTTACTTCATGGTTTAAGTAGTCGAAATGAAAAACCCATTTATCAAATAGGATTATTTTCAAATAAACAAAGCATTCTTGCTTTTTTGATTGGTACTTTTCTACTACATCTTGTTTTATATATTCCTCTTTTACAAAAAGTCTTTTTAATTGAAAAAGTATCCCTTTTTCAAATGATTCCGATTTATATTTTTTCTCTTCTTTCCTTTTTCCTTATTCAAGTAAAAAAATGTTTTCTATAAAATAGAGGACACTTTTTTTCATAATTTAAAAATCTTTCAATCCTTTTCTATGCTATAATAAGAAAACAGGATTTAGGGAGGGATTAGATGGAAAAAGATTTAACACATGGAAATACATTAAAACTGATTATTTCATTTTGTATTCCTTTAATTGGGGGAGCTATTTTCCAACAACTTTATAACGTCGTTGACACAATGATTGTAGGAAGATTTGTCGGCGTAGATGCTCTTGCTGCTGTTGGTTCAACTGGTTCATTAAACTTTTTAATTATTGGATTTGTTTTAGGACTTGCTGCTGGTTTTGGGATTCCTATTGCGCAAGCTTTTGGTGCTAGAGAAGAAAAAAGAATGCTTCAAACCATTATGAATGCATTTTACTTATGTATCTTCTTTTCAATTGTACTTACTGTCTTAACACATTTTACGACGGAAACATTACTTCAATGGATGCAAACACCTGCTAATATTTTTAAACAATCTTATGATTATATTTCAATTATTTTTTATGGTTTAACATGTACCATTGCTTATAACTTTTTAGCAAGTGTTTCACGTGCTTTAGGAGATAGTAAAACACCTCTTATTTTCTTAATTATATCATCGGTACTTAATGTTGTTTTAGATTTATCAATGATTATTAATTTTCATATGGGTGTTCGAGGTGCTGCCCTTGCCACAGTGATTGCCCAAGGAATTTCAGCTGTTTTATGTTTTATTTATATGGCTAAAAAATATCCTAATTTAAGATTTGATCATCATGCACGTTCTATAAGTTTTCCAATTATCAAAAAACTTATTAATATTGCCGTCCCAATGGCTTTACAATATTCAATTACGGCCGTAGGTGCTGTTATCTTACAAAGTGCCGTTAATACTTTAGGTTCAGCAAAAGTTGCTGCTATTGCTGCTGCCCAAAAATTATCGATGTTCTTTACACAACCAATGGATATGATGGGTTCTACAATGGCTACCTTCTCTGGACAAAATTTAGGTGCTGGAAAGATAGAGCGTATTTTTAAAGGAATTAAAGAATCTATGCTCCTTGTTATTGGTTATGGTATCGTTGCTTGTATCTTTATGATTTTCTTTGGAAAATACCTTTCATTATTATTTGTTGCCGGTAATGAAACAAGCGTTATTAATGATGCTCAACAATTCTTGATTTGCAATAGTATTTTCTATTTTGTTTTAGGTATTCTATTTGTTTCAAGAAACACCATTCAAGGTTTAGGAAAATCCGCACTTACGATGCTTGCTGGGGGTGCTGAATTAGTGGCAAGAGCTTTTGTTGCCTTTGCCCTCGTTGGTAAGTTTGGTTATAATGCCATTTGTTTTGCCAACCCTATTGCTTGGTTTGCTGCTATCATTATTTTGATTCCAACACTGGTTATTTTGATGAACAAATTAAAAAAAGAACATAATTAAAAGATATCGCAATCGCGATATCTTTTTTACACACGTTTTTTATTTAAACGATTATGGATATTTTGCATTTTTAAATCAAGTTCAGAAATTGTTTTTGCACATTCTTGTAATTCTTCTTTAATATCTTCAGGAACATTATTATCTGTTTTATATTTAAGTTTATGTTCCAAAGAAGCCCAGAAATCCATCGCAATTGTACGAAGCTGTACTTCAACATGAATTGGTTTAGATCCTTCTGATAAGAAAATTGGTACTTCTAAAACAAGATGTAAAGACATATAACCACTTTCTTTTGGATTTGCAATATAATCTTTTACTTCAACTAAACGGATATCATCTTGATCTGTAAGTAATTGTGCTACCTTATAAACATCATCTACATAATTACAAATAACACGAACTCCCGCAATATCATGAATATTTTCTTCTAACGAACGTTCTGTTACAGGAATATCTTTATTAATAGCTTTTTTTAAAATACTTTCTGGCGATTTTAAACGAGATTCGATATGATGAATCGGATTATGATCATGTTTTACTTTAAATTCTGCATCTAATATTTCTAATTTTGTACGAATTTCTTTAATTCCTGCTTCATAAATTTGTTGCATTTTCATTAATTCTGAGACATTTTCATATAAAGTAGTTTTTGCTATTTGATTCACAACATTTTGTTTAATTTTTTGACTTGGTTTCATTTTAACACCTCATCTCTATTAAAGCCTAAAAAAATGAACTTGTCATTAACAAAAGAAAAATCTTTAAAGATTTTTCTTTAAAGATTTAATCACTAAGGTCTTCTCCATTAGAAGCAATAACTTTTTTATACCAATAGAATGAATCTTTTCTATAACGATCTAATGTTTTTAAATCAAATTCATCTCGATCTACATAAATAAATCCATAACGTTTAACCATACCTTCATGAGTAGAAATTAAGTCAATTGCTGACCATGGGCAATATCCCATCATTTCTGCACCATCAGTAATCGCTAATTGAATTTGTTCAATATGTTTTCTTAAATATTCAATTCTGTATTGATCATGAATTTTTCCATCTTCAGTTAATTTATCATAAGCACCTAACCCATTTTCTGTAACAATCATTGGTAAACGATATCTTGAATACATTTCACGAATAGTTGCTCTAAAACCAAATGGATCAATTTCCCAACCAAAATCAGTATGAGGAAGATTGGGATTGGCAGCTCCTAGATAAACACCTTCTTCCATACGTGTTTTTTGTTGATCATGTCCAAATGTTTCTTCTTGGTTTTCATCACACCAAGCAACAGTTGCTGTTGAATAATAGTTGAAACCAATGAAATCTGGATGCCCATTTTTTAGAATTTCCATATCTCCTTCTTCGATATGAGGAGTTGCATTTCTTTTTTCCATAAAAGCCCATGCAAGATGATTATATTCTCCATAAACAGCCATATCTAAGTAAAGCCAGTTACGAATCGCATTTAAGTTTTGAGCAGCTAATTGATCTTCAGGCTTACAACTTGCTGGATAAGCAAGAGAAATATTTGGTGCTGGTCCAATTTTTCCACCTTCTACCATTTCATGGCATAAAGCCATTGCTTTTGCTTGTGCTACTAACATATGATGATTTTGTTGGTAAAGAGATTTATATTTTTCTGGTCCTGTAAGGGTTGTTGTTCCAATAATATCTCCTGATAAAATTAAAACGTTTTGTTCATTGATCGTAAGCCAGTATTTAACACGATCACCAAAATTTTCATACATCACTTTAGCAAAATTAACAAACCAATCAATAGATTCACGTTTTTCCCAGCCACCTCTTTCTTCTAAGGCTTGTGGCATATCGAAGTGGAACATTGTCACTAATGGAATAATATTATATTTTAAACATTCATTAATAACATTATTGTAGAAATCAATTCCTTCTTGATTTACTTCACCTGTTCCTTGAGGTAAAATTCTTGACCATGAAATAGAAAAACGATAAACTTTAAAGCCCATTTCAGCCATTAAAGCAATATCTTCTTTATAACGATGATAAAAATCAGCGCATACGGTTAAATCAGATGTCCCTTCTGGTACTTTTTTGACATCTTGAACCGAAGGACCCTTTCCATGTGATAAGTTAGCTCCTTCTACTTGATAAGCAGATGTACTTGCTCCCCAAAGAAAGTCTTTAGGAAATGGTTTTAATTTTTTATGTAACATTCTTTCTTCCTCCTAGCATTATCTTTATTATACTCTTAAAGCAAAAAACATCCATAATGGATGTTTAGTCAATCAATTCATCAGCCTTGTAATCTCTAAATTTATGATAAACAGGTCCGGCATAAGCAACCATCAATTCGTCATAAACTTTACTTGATAATTTTTTTCCTACATAAAGCATTTCATATTTAACATCTTTTTCTACATATTTAAAGCCCATTTCTTGAAATCCATTTCTTAAATAAAAGTTTTTACGATGAACACGTTGTTTGTAGTTATCATATTTTTCATCTACTTCTTCAATACATAACATAATGGTATGAGGATATCTCTTTTTCAATATTTGTAAAACACTACTTCCATAGCCATGACCTCTTTGAAGTTCATCAATAGCAAGATACAAAACATAGGATAAATTTTGATAGGTAATGACATACGTTAACCCAACCCATTTATTTTGATCATAGATTGATAAAAATTCTCCTTTACCTTTATTGTGTTTTTCTATAAGAGCTTTCCATGGTGCTCTTTCATCTTCAGGAAAAGCACTGTAATAAAGTTGACTTACTTGTTCAATATCATTTTCACTTATTTTCTTTAATTCCATATAATTCTCCTATTTATAGTATTTATCAAAATACGCTTTTAATGATTTTTTGATTGAAATATGATCCAATTTCATAGAGAAAACAAAACGTTCTTTTTCTTTAAATTCATTTCTTAACTCACCGATATGTTTTCTAAACGCTTCATATTGGACAATAATATCGTTTTCTTTCGCAAATTTTTGGATATTGTTTAAAATGTTTAAAGAATATCCAACATCAATTAAAAAGACACCATAAAATAAACCTACAAAGAATGAAAACCAAAGATTTCCGGCAAGCCATTCAATTGAATGAATGATATTAGGATGAATTAAAAAATAATAAATCGCACTTAATAAATACCAAAAAAAAGTAAACTTAGGACAAATGATTCCTTGAATATTAAACTTTTCATCACTATAATCCCAAAGCTTTACATGCATTCCTTTGATAAAAATAAGTCCTGCAAAATATTCAATTAAAGTAACCGATAAAGCCATTAGTAAAAAAAGTACCGTCTTTCTTAAATACACTCCATGAATAAATGAAACATTAATATGTGCCAGTAAATAAACGACACATAAACTAAAACCATAAAGTGGTAAATAAGGTCCTACTAAAAAACCAGGATTGATCCATTTTCTTGAAGGATTTGCTTTGGAAAAAAAGCGACGAAAAATAAGTTCTAAAAGCCATCCAGCTAAACTTCCTATAAAAAATATAAACGCTAAAATCAACCATTCTTTCATAAAATCACCTATTTCATTTTATTAAATAATATAGTAATTAGAATACTTTAAACAACCTAAAAAATCAAGTTAAAAAAATAAGGCTTCCGCCTTATAATGTACAAATCATTACTGTCATTGTTCCATCAAAATCAACTTCTTTTTGA
>OLRJ01000495.1_pt1 | contig 40553 bp, 41 predicted proteins | sample 1672741 | NCBI WGS metagenome assembly OLRJ01 (sample SAMEA3136719, study PRJEB25190) | human gut metagenome | biome: human gut; feature: human-associated habitat; material: faeces | place: Austria | collected 2013 | reverse complement strand
AACATTACCTGCACAGCCACGACCTCCCTGCGGATGTGGGACGTTCCCTCATCCGGAAGCTGGACCGGCTGGACCAGATGATGCAGTCCATGGAGGCCCCTTACCGTAAAAAACGCCGTTACTATGGGCTGCTGGAGGAAGAGATCTCAAAAGATGTCCGGGAATACATTTCCGGTCTGGAAAAGGGTACCGTTACCGTCCTTGAAAAGCTGGACATCAGGGAGTTCAAAAAGAGCCGGAAGCTGAACGGAAAACTCTCCACCTTTGCGAGGGGGAAGCTCCAGCAGAAGCTCATGGAAGAACTGAATGAGAAAGGGTATGCCTTCCAGGAAGTGGAGCCGGACTATACCAGCCAGCTCTGCCCGGACTGCTCCAATCTGGAACCGGATAACCGGGACGGAAAGACTTTCCTGTGTACCTGCTGCGGCCACCGGGATGACGCGGACCATAATGCGTCCGTCAACATCCGGAACCGTGCATCGGACCGGGAAATCCACAAAGTCTGCAGTGACTACAGGTATGACCATAAGTCCATGCAGGAACACCTGAAGATCGTGTACGCGTCCAGGCACGGAAGATACAGGACGCACACCGCATCCGCTTAAAAATGCACCTGCATAAGTAAAGCGGAACATATGGACTGCCGCTGTCCTGGTACGGCATGACCGTATCCGGGCTGTCCGGAGGGGATGTTTCTGTAATACGCGCTTGCACGTACAGGATGGTCTCATTTCCAAAGGATCAGTTACTTGTAGCCGAGTAGTTCACCAAATACACTTTTCTCGTAAAATAAGATCCAGCTGTTTGTTCTCTTATAAGAGTTGACGGCTGGATTTTTTTCGTATGTCACAAAAAGGCAGCAATGTATATGCTCTATATTGCACGATGGAAAGGCCTGTTGTTGACAGTTATTGGCAAAACTGTTATAATTTTCTAATTGATAGTGGTAGAATAATATCAATTTGGCATAAATTCTAAAAAGCATCTTATTAAACGCGGACATATACATTTATAAATGTATTAAAAGATTGTTTTTTGGGAAAGAAAAGGCAAAAACAGAATAACCAGACGTGGTTCGGTTTATAAGACCGATTTAAGGAAATCCGGTGCGATTCCGGAACTTCTTTTCCCTGTATAAAACGTTAGTCTTTTGTGAAAGACTGTGCGGAAACGTTTTGAGTCAGCATATCCAACACGTTGTATAGAGGTCGGAGGCTCATGTGTACAATGAGGCTCTGTTTTTGTTGCCTAAAAGCAAAAGGAGAAAGACATAAATGATTTTATACCCAGGAGAAAACAGTTGGAATATCGTGCGTTTAGATAAACGAAATTATACCGCACAAAAAGCTAAGGAGCAACAAAAGGAATTGATCAAAAGAATCCCTGAACAATATATTTATATTGATGATAGATGCTTTAGAAATGCCGGCAGAATGAAGGAAGTAATACTTTCGCCTCAATGCAAAATAATTGGAAAACAGGCTTTTGAAAGCTGTCAGTTTCGAAAAGGAATTGATTTTCCCGATACTCTTATAGAAATTAAGAAAAGAGCATTTGCAGAAAATCATAGTTTAAGACAGGCTATTTTTCCATCTTCCGTGAAACGCATAGGGGCACAATGTTACCGGGAATGTAATAATCTAAGAGTTGCAAAATTTGAGAAAAATAGTAATTGCACAGTAATTCAAGAAGGAGTTTTTGATTCATGTGTTAAGTTAAATGAGGTTGTTCTTCCAGAAAAGACGAAGGGAATTGAAAGACGTGCCTTTTATAGGTGTAAAGAATTGAAAAAAATCATTTTTCCAAATACGCTCAGAAAAATAGGGGATGAAGCTTTTTACTTTTGCGGATTTGAAGAACTTCACCTTCCTGATAAGCTTGAAGAAATAGGAGACAGCGCATTCTTTCGATGTAACAGTTTAAAATATGTCTTTATCCCTAAAAGTGTGAAGTCAATTGGCCGGTGGGTATTTCATGGCTGCAGCAAATTGGAATATCTGGAAATTCATCATGATCCAGAATATATAGGGCCTTGGATAGTCAACAAAAGTTGCACAATCCGATGCTATAAGGGTAGTAAAATGGATCGTTATTGTGATGAGTTCGAATTAAAGAGGGAGTATATCAGTGCCAAAAGCATTATCGATAAATGAAAAAGAATTTAAAATCGATCATTCTGCGGAGAATTTCATGATCGACACATTTTCTCTATATCATCCATTTGTAAATTTTTTCTATTTTTGCGTGGTGTTGCTTTTTTCAATGTTTAATCAGCACCCGGTCTTTCTTGGAATATCTTACGCAGGAGCTTTTTCATATGCTGTGCTTTTAAATGGCTGGAAAAAAACAGCCAAGCAGAGTTTCCTTTTTACCCTACCTTGTTTGACCATTATAGCACTTATGAACCCGCTTTTTAATCATTATGGAGTCACTATGCTCTACTATGTAGAAAGCAGCGGAAATTGGATCACACTTGAATCACTTGTATATGGTATCGTTCTTGGAGCGGTAATGTTCGTTGTCATTCAGTGGTTTTCTTGTTATAACGAGATCATGACAACAGACAAATTTATTTATTTATTTGGAAAACTGATCCCTGCACTTTCACTTATTTTATCAATGGCTTTGCGATTTGTTCCGAGGTTTTTGGGGCAACTTAAACTTATCCGAAATGGACAAAAAGCCATGGGAAAAGACATTTCCGAAGGAAAGCTTTTTGACCGAATCCATGCAGGGCTAAATATGTTATCCATACTTATTACCTGGGCACTGGAAAACGCCATAGAAACTTCTGATTCTATGAGAAGCAGGGGATATGGATTAAAAGGAAGAACTGCTTTTTCTATTTATCATTTTACACGGAAAGATAAATATGTCTTTGGAATTATGATCGGTTTATTTGCAGTGTTCACAGGAGGCTGTATGAGAGGAGCCTCTTATGCTACTTATGATCCTCGAATTATTCTTGCTGGTTTTTCGATAAATGGATATGAGGCCCCAGTAGTTGCTTCTAAAGCGTGGACGATACTCACTTATGTAAGTTTTGGCGTTTTTTGTTTTCTTCCAATAATAATCGATGTAATAGAAAGCGTCAGCTTTTCACGCAGTCGAAGGAAAAGTGCTGTGGATCTTGAAATGACTTACAAAAAAATCTATGAAACTCTGGAAGAGGAAGGAACTGTTTTATGAATCTTGTAGAAGTGAAGGATTTCAGCTTTTCATACCCGGAATGTTCTCACAAGGTTCTGGAACATGTAAATCTGAAAATAAAAGAAGGAACTTTGAATGTGATTTGCGGCAGAAGCGGCTGTGGAAAAAGTACACTGCTGCGTCAGCTGAAGACGGTACTGGCACCGGCTGGAAATACAAGCGGGCAGATCCTTTACAGGGGTGTTTCCCTGAAAGACACCGATCACAGGACACAGAGCCAGGAGATTGGTTTTGTCATGCAGAATCCGGACAACCAGATCGTGACGGACAAAGTATGGCATGAACTTGCCTTTGGCCTGGAAAGCCTGGGCTATGACAATGCCACCATCCGTCTTCGGGTTGCAGAGATGGCAAGCTATTTTGGAATCCAGCAATGGTTTTACAAAAACGTGGTGGAATTATCAGGCGGGCAGAAGCAGCTGCTTAATCTGGCAGCGGTGATGGCGATGCACCCGTCTTTATTGATCCTGGACGAACCGACCTCCCAGCTGGATCCCATTGCAGCTTCGGATTTTCTGGAAACAGTAAAGAAAATAAACCGGGATATTGGGACCACAGTCCTGCTGACGGAACACCGGCTTCAGGATATTATCCCCTACGCAGACCGCATTTTTGTGATGGATGAAGGCGGCGTATTTATGGAGGGAACTCCAAGGGAGATCGGGACAGCCCTTGGCAGGGAAAAACACGGCATGTTTCTTTCCATGCCGGTTCCCATGCAGATTTATGGGGAGACCAGGAGCCATCTTACCTGTCCCCTTACCGTAAGTCAGGGAAGACAATGGATTCGGGATTACATAGAAGAAAAAGGAATTACCAAAGAGCAGATCCAGCAGGCAAACCAAAGACTTGCCGGGTCCACTCATGCCCAGGATAATAAACTTCCCGGCGAAACAGCAGAATCCGAAGTAAAAGGGATTCTTGTAGGCCTGAAATTGAAAAAAAACACACCAGAACCAGCCATCCAGATGAAGGGGGTATGTTTTCGTTATGAAAAGGATAGTCCTGACGTTGTAAGGGACTTGTCCTTAGAGGTAAAAAAAGGAGAATTCTACGCCCTTGTAGGCGGAAACGGAACGGGAAAGAGTACTACGTTATCGCTTCTCAGCCGTGTCCATCAACCTTACAGGGGAAGAATTTATCTGGAGGGAAAAGACCTCCGCTCATTTAAGGATACCCAGCTGTACTGCAGTTATCTTGGGGTAATGCCCCAGAATCCCCAGAGCATTTTCCTGAAAAAGACCGTACTGGAAGACCTGTATTCCGTGATCGGCGGAAAGAAAGAGAAACCATCTAAAGAGTACAATCTTTCCATGAAAAAGGAAAAAGCTATCGAAGGGATTGTAAGCCTTACCCATTTGGAGGGACTGCTGGACCGCCATCCCTATGATTTAAGCGGCGGGGAGCAGCAGCGGCTTGCTCTTGCAAAAGTGCTTCTCCTTCGCCCAAAAATCCTTCTCATGGATGAACCGACCAAGGGAATGGATGCGGAATACAAAGAAGAGCTTGGAAGCATCTTAAAGAAGCTGCAATCCCACGGAATGACGATCTTCATGATCTCCCATGACGTGGAATTTGTAGCCGAGTACGCAGATACGACAGGCCTGTTTTTTGAAGGAAATATTGTGACAAGCAAAAAGACAAGAGACTTTTTCGCCGGAAATAATTTTTATACCACTGCTGCAAACCGTATGGCAAGAGGGCTGTTTCCAGAGGCTGTTACCGGAAAGGATGTGGTGTCATGCTTGACGAATCCCAGTTAGATGAATTCCTGGATGAATTCTTTGGGGAAGAAAAAACAGCTTCGGATGCTGCACGTTTAAAGAACTCTGGAAAACAAAATCCTTTCCATCGAAAAGAAGTTCCTTCTGAAGAATTGGAAGAATATAGCCTTCCGTCCGACGGAATGATTATCCGTCAGATGGAACGCCAGGGAAAAGTAAGCCGCCGCACCTGGTTTGCATTTGCGGTCATGCTGATCGTGGTACCAATCCTTCTATTCTTCTCGGTGAAGATATGGGGAGGGCGAAAATACCTGCTCTGCAGCCTGATCGTGGTAATAGCAGCCATGCTTCCCTTTTTTATGATGTTTGAGGGCAGGAAGCCAAAGGCAAGGGAGATCATGGTAATCTCGGTATTAGCTGCCATTGGCGTAGCAGGACGCGCCGCCTTTTTCATGGTGCCAAGCTTCAAGCCTGTGGCTGCCATCGTGATCCTAACCGGGATTTCCTTTGGCGGCGAGGCTGGATTTTTAGTTGGCAGCCTTACCATGCTGATCTCCAACATGTTTATGGGGCAGGGTCCCTGGACACCCTGGCAGATGTTTGCCTTTGGCATGATCGGATTTTTGGCAGGGATCCTGTACCAGAAGGGGATTTTAAAAGCCAGGAAGTTCGATCTTTGTATCTACGGATTTTTAAGTGTCTTTTTAATTTATGGCGGTATTATGAACCCTGCCAGTGTCCTCATGTCCTACGGGTACATTACCAAAAGCAGCCTGATCGCCTACTACATTTCAGGCGCCCCCGTGGATCTGGTACATGCAGCTTCCACCGTGATCTTCCTATGGCTGCTTAGCCGCCCGCTTCTGGAAAAGCTGGAGCGGATCAAGGTGAAATATGGGCTGATACAGGAATCAGAGAACCGATAATAGAAAAATAGATGTAAGTGGAATTTGATTTTTTAAAGAAGGAGAAACGAAAAATGTTAAATCCCAAAAAGAAAAGGAAGGAATGCTATTTTGCCGGAATACTGGCGGCGGCAGCTGCCATCAGCCTGTTATCCGGCTGCTGTGGCGGTACTCCGTCCTTAGAGGAAGCATTAAAGAAAACGGCTTCCTATGAACAGACAAGTATTCCCTCCCCGGCTTCTGATTCCCTCGGCGGTGAGTGGACGGTGATCGCACTGGCACGCTCCGGGGAAGAGGCAGAGGACGGCTATTACGAAAAATACAGGGCAAACTTAGAAAAGCGTGTCAAGGAGCAGGAAGGGGTATTAAGTGAAAACCGCTATACTGAGTATGCAAGGGCTGTCCTGGCTTGTAAGGCCATCGGGATCGATCCTTCCGATATTGGCGGGTATGACCTTGGAAAGCCTTTAGAGGATTTTGAGGCTGTTACGGCACAGGGATTAAATGGAGCCGTGTATGCCCTTCTTGCCTTAAATGCGGACCGCTTGGAGATAGATGGGGAGCTGGAACAAAAGTATCTGACCTACATTGTGGAACAGGAAAAACCATCCGGCGGCTTTTCCTTAGATGACAGTTCTGATACTGCAGATGTGGATCTGACTGCCATGACCTTACAGTGCTTAGAACCCTATGCCACAGAGAAAGAGATTAGTGCTATCATTGACCGGGGTGTGGAATTTTTAGCGGATGCGCAGGCAGAGGATGGCGGTTATGAGGCGTATGGGGATAAAAGCTCCGAGTCCGTTTCCCAGGTAATCCTTGCGCTTAGCACGTATGGAATCGACTGTAACAAGGATGCACGTTTCCGGAAAAAGGAAAAAGGGCTTTACGACAACCTGATGGAGTATTATAAAAAAGATGGAAGCTTTTCCCATCTATTAGACGGGGACAGCGATCCCATGGCTACCGACCAGGCGTTTTGTGCAATGGTGGCATACAGCCGGTTTTTAAATGGCAAAACCAGTTTTTATGATATGAGCGATACCAATTGACACATAAGAAAAAGAACCTGGATCAGCCAGTAAAAAGGGCAGGAGGAAAGAAATGGCAGATAAGATCACACAGCTTCAGAAGGAGCTTGGAACCATTATAAAAGGAAAAAAAGAAGTTACGGATAAGATTATCATGGCAGTGCTGGCAAGAGGACATGTGCTTTTGGAAGACGTTCCTGGTGTTGGAAAGACAACCACAGCTTTGGCACTTTGCCGTCTTATGGGAATGGATTTTAACCGGATCCAGTTTACGCCGGATGTAGTTCCTTCCGATGTAACCGGATTTACCATGTACGAAAAACAGACGGGCAGATTCATCTACCGCCCAGGCGCGGTGATGTGCAACATGCTTCTGGCGGACGAGATCAACCGTACCTCCAGCAAAACCCAGGCAGCCCTTCTGGAAGTCATGGAAGAGGGAAAGGTAACGGTAGATAACGAGACACATCCGGTTCCGCAGCCCTTTGTAGTCATTGCTACAGAGAACCCTACCGGCTCTTCCGGAACCCAGATGCTGCCGGAATCCCAGTTAGACCGATTTATGATAAGCCTTTCCATGGGCTACCCGGATCACGAAAACCTGGTAGAGCTGCTTCGGGACCGGCAGACAAAAAATCCGTTGGAGAACGCGAAAGCTGTTATTACCAAAGAAGAAGTTGTTATGCTTCAGGATCAGGTACAAAAAGTATATATGGCAGATTCCATCCTGAACTATATTGCAACCCTTGCAGAGGCAACCAGAAACCATCCGATGATCACACTTGGTCTTAGCCCCCGTGGAACCCTGGCTTTATGCCGTATGACAAAGGCGGCAGCCTTCATGGAAGAACGGGATTATGTGATCCCGGAAGATGTAAAAAAAGTATTCACAGATGTAACCGCACACCGTATGATCCTGGATTCAAGAGCCAGATACCAGGAGCAGAGTGCGAAGGACATTCTGGAAGAAATTTTAAAAGATACATCGGCACCGAAGGTAGAGGGAGAATGAAAAACAGGATTTTACTACTTATATGGTTCATATTGCTTGCCCTGGCTGCGGTTTTTACCGGAGTCTGGGTATATGCCGTCCTTTTGCTTTTGTCCGCCCTTGCGGTAGTGGCGTTTTTGCTGCTTGGTTTCTTTTGCGGAAAAAAGATCACTATGAAGCTAAAGCTCCCCAAAGCTGCGGAACAGGATGGGATCTGGAAAGGAAAGCTTCAGATTGCAAATGAGTCTGTCCTTCCGGTATTTCTTGGAAAAGGCAGCCTGCATCTGGAAAATCATTTTACTGGGGAGCAGATGGAGCTTCCGTTTTCGTTTTCCCTTAAAGGAAGAGGGAAAAAAGCCATTGACTTCCAGGGAAAAAGCCAGTGGTGCGGTTGTATTTACGCCACCTTACACACCTGGCGCTCCTATGATTTCTTTGGTCTGGCAGGGCAAAAGAGGAAAGCTGCGCTGTCCGCTTGTACGGTGGTGATGCCCTGTGAGCAAAAGGAAGATTTTCAGTTTCTCACAAAAGAGGGCTTTGACATGGAGAGCTTCCGCTATTCGGGAGCCCGTCCTGGGGATGATCCGGGGGAGACCTTTGATATCCGGGAATACCAGGAGGGGGACAGCATTCGTCAGATCCACTGGAAGTTGACCGGCAAGTTAGATAAAATGATGATCCGCCAGAGAAGTTTCCCGGTGGATGATACGGTCCTGATCCTGGCAGAGCCCTATTTAAAGGAAAAAGCTCCAGCCGTAGCACAGACGCTTGGTGAAGTGTTTGCCGCAGTTTTAAATAGTTTTATGGAACAGGGCATTTCCTGTCAGGCAGGCGTGTTTGACCACAGCACCGGACATTTTTACATTGAAAAAATACGCACCCGCGAGGATTATGAAACTATTCTCTATTTATTCCTCCGCCACGGAGGGGAGGGGGAAAAGCCCTGCACCATCACAGAATATCTTCACACTCCGGGACAACAAAGATTTGCAAATTATATTTATATTACGGGCGCACCAGAGGAAGAAGACCTTAGAAGGCTTCGAACCCGGGGCGAGGTAACCGTTGTAAGCTGTGGAACCACAGCAGATAAAGGAGAAACCATCACATGGAAGTATGGATCACAAGACAAGAAGAAAAACATAGAAGATACCTGCCCGGTATCCTGCTGGAAAGTTTCCTGATTTTTCTGGTAAATGGCGTTGGTACCTTTGCGCTTTTGCATACCCTGATTCCGTCTGTGAATGGGATTCCTTTTTTGGTGAGCGTCACTGTGACCGCCCTTCTCTGTGCCGTTCTTTTCAGGCTTCGGGAACATTTGGTTGCTGCGGTTTTCTCGTTAAGTGCAGCTGCCGGGATCTGCCTGTTTGCGTTCTCTGGCATGCTTTTAAACGGATTTCTTTCACTCTGGAACCAACTTGCAGAAGTTCTTGGGAAAAAAGCAGGGATCTACCTTACCATCTACCAGCTGAAGGATTCTGGAAAAGCAAATGGGGAGCTGGCAGTTCTTATTTTCCTTGGCATTGCCTGTGGGCTGTTTGGCTTCTTAATCCTGAAGCTTCGGTGGTATGTGCTGCTCCTTCTTTTTGCGGCAGTCCTTCCGGTGGTTCTGGTAAAAACAGAACTGCTTCCAGATACCAGGCTTTGTCTTGGCTTTTACGCTGGAACCCTGTTAGAATTAAACTACATGACGAAAAATAAAGGGGGAAACTTAGGTAACGCTGTCGACGTGTCCGCATTTTTTGCCGGGGCATTTGGTCTTCTTCTGGTCTCCGTTTTCGGGGGCATGTTTCTTCAAAGCCTGGTGCCAAAGAATGAGTACCAGGACTCCCAGCTTGTGGCAAATGCCAAAGAAGAGGCATTAAGTGGACTTTCCAGGCTCCGCTACAAAGGGCAGGGGGCAAATTCCCTTCCAGATGGAAAGTTAAAGCAGACCGGAGCCTGGAGTGCGTCATCGGATACGGCACTTGAAATTACCATGGAGCATCCGGCTTCTTTGTATCTGCGTGGCTTTGTGGGAAGCGTTTATGACGGCTCTTCCTGGACGGAGATTTCCACGGAAGAGGCCTATGAAGAAAAAGACTTGTATTACTGGCTTCACCAGGAGGGCTTTTATGGAGAAACCCAGCTTCTAAATGCAAGAAATCTGATCCAGGACGATTCCCTCTCCAGTGAAAAAGGAATCATTTCGATAAATAATAAAACGGCAAGCAGTAAATACCTTTATACCCCGTATGAGCTTTCTGGTCTGCCAGACGGCTACACAGGCGAAAACGCCCAGGCGGACAGCACCCTGTACGCCAGAGGACTGTTTGGAGAAAGAACCTACCGCATTTCCTCCCTTGGAAATCTGGTAAGTGATTTTACCACCCTTGGGGCAAAGGTCTATCAGACATTGACCGCTGGAAATAATGCAGGGGATGGCGGCGCGGATGCCGCAAGTACCTACCGAAGCCAGGAGAGTTATTACAATACCTTTGTTTATCAGGAAGATACCGCTCTTCCAGCGTCCTTAAAAACCCTGTTTCAAAAGGAACTTGGAGACGGCGGAAACCGTGACGAGGGACATACCGATTACTATACGGCCATCACCAGGATCCGTTCCTATCTGGAAAAGAACATGACCTACAGCTCCCAGACCGATGTATTTTCAGAAGACGGGGATTTTATAGAGAATTTTTTAACCACCTCCAAGATCGGACACAGTGTTCATTTTGCGACAGCAGCGGCTCTGATGTTCCGCTACTATGGCATTCCGGCACGTTATGTAGAAGGGTACTTAATTACCCCACAGGATATAGAAGGAAAACAGGCTGGGGACACCATTGAAATCCCAGGCACCAACGGACATGCCTGGACGGAGATCTATGTGGACGGGCTTGGCTGGATCCCTCTTGAAATGACACCTTCCTATTACGGGGTCATGGAGGAAGCCAACTTAAAAACCGGTCTGGAAGCCAAAGGAAAACTGGCAGCTTCAATCCCGGAGACAGAATCACAGCCTCCAGTGGAAGAGAACATCCGTACCAATTTCAGCCTGAAGCTGGCATTGTTTGGAATCGAAAAATTCCTCCTTCTGTTTTTAATCGTATTTGATACGTTTATGTTCCTGTTCATCCTGGCTGTGATATTCCTAAGAGCATTTACAAACCGAAAGAGAAGGAAGTGCTTTGCCTCCCAGGATACCAAACTGGCAGTCCGGGCGATGGCTGGTTATGCCAGAGCGTTATACGAGCATGGCACACAGTATTCAGATGAGACCACATTACTCTATGAAAGAGTAAGAAAGATTGGACAAAAGGCAGCGTTTAGCCCCCATCCGGTATCGGCCTCCGAACGCCATGATACGGCAAGCTGTATCCGGCATTTAAAAAAGGAATTAAAAGCATCTGCAAGCTGGTATGACAGATGGATCATGAAATACATTGAAAGACTTTATTGACAGGAAAGGAGGCTGTTTATGAAAGAAAAAAAGAAAAGAAAAATACTGGCAGCGCTCATTCCTGTGGCAGTGCTTTTTCTGGCTGCTGTCGTTTTTGCACAGGGCGTATTAAAAAGTGAGCCCGAGGCAGTACCAAACCCGGTGCAGGGAATCAGTGCAGACAGCTCCTTAAAAGGGTATCTGGGAACCGGTTTTGCCTATGCAGGATCTAAGACAGATGGAAACGGCGAGGAAGCGGAAGAGCAACAGGAACAGGCACAGCTTCTTCCGGAAGAGACACCGACTCCTACGGTTACACCGGAGCCGACAAAGGAACCTGCGGCGCAGACGGTGACACCAACTCCTAAGCCGGAGGAGAGCGTAACGCCCACACCCCAGGCGACGGTGACGGAAGCGCCGCCAGAAAATAATAACAATACAAACCAAAATCAGGAAAATGAGAGTAACACGATTGAATATGATAACCAGGATGATCCCGACAATTCTGAGCAGCCATCGGAATCACCAGATACCGATGATAACCGGAACCAGGACGGAGCACAGACTCCGAACGAGGATCTGCCACCTGTTACCCCGGCACCGGAAGAGCCGCAGATCACTGCGACACCTGCCCCTACGGAAAGTCCAGAGGAACCGGTAGAAGATAATTACCCGAAGATTGCCACAGACCTTACCGATGGGGAGACGGTCAATGCTTCTTACCGTACCTTTTACATCCAGGCAACCGACCATTATGGAAACAGTCTGGGCGCAGCTGCCCTTACGGTAACCGGAAATGGGGAACGGCTTTCCTGCCAGGGAGAACCGGCTGCTGGAATCCTGGCATATCGCCTGGAACTGGCAGAAGGTGCCAACACCATAGAAATCAAGGCAACCGATGAAGAGGGATATACCACCACACTTCCTGCGTTTACCCTATATAAAGGGGAAGATGCAGGACCACAGGTGGCAGGTTCTATCACCATCAGCATTGAAGCGGGTACGGTAGGGCTTGGAACCATCCTTCCGGCAACCTCTATTGAATATTACCAGGGAGAACAGTTATCCTCTGTGCTGCTGCGGCTTTTGCAGAACACAGGCTTTGACTGGAGAAACAATGGGGATGCCACCAGCGGCTTTTATTTAAAAGCAATCGGAAGGGGCGGCATTTCCGCAAATGCGGCTATTCCGGATGACCTGATGGCGCATTTGCAGGAAGTAAACTGTCAGTTATCCGATCACGATTCCAACTGGCTTGGAGAGTTTGATTTTACCATGGACTCTGGCTGGCTGTATTCCGTGAACGGTGAATACATGAGTGTTGGAATGTCTTCCTATTTCCCGGCGGACGGGGATGAGGTAAGGCTTCGATTTTCCCTTTATTCCGGTGCCGACGTAGGCGGCGGAGTAAACGGCGAGACATGGGGGGACTGGTAAATGAAAAAAAGATTGGTAATGGGAACCCTAACGGCAGCTCTGATTGCTGGAAGTGTTCCTTATGAGATACATGCACAGCAAGAAGTGATGATACAAAGCGAAGAAGGAGGACCAGAAGAGCCTTCGGAACCGGAACAGCCGGAGCCTGCTCCAAGTGAGGAACCACAGCCGACCATGGAGCCAGAGCCCACTGTGGCACCACAGCCGACCGTGGAGCCAGAGCCTACACAGGCACCAGCTCCAACTGAGACTCCACAAGAGCCGACTGCAACACCGGTTCCGGAGCCAACTACGGCACCAACAGAAACTCCGGCTCCAACCGAGATTCCACAGCCGACTGCGACTCCAACCCCGGCTTTGGTGAGCGTGGGACTTCAAATTGAGCCGGGAGATGCCAGTGTGGTGATCCTGGATGCAGAGGGAAACCCGGTTTCCGCAGAAGAAAATGGACGGTATTCTCTTTTACAGGGACAGGCGTATGAACTTTATGTCCGTAAAGAAGGGTACCAGGAATTCTACCAGAAGATCACGGCAGATCCTGCGGTGACGGAATATACTATCACCCTTCTTAGCGGCAACACAGCCTTAAAGGGCTTGTATGTTTCCAGTTCCGACAAGTACGGAAAAGGGATCTTAAAATTAAGCCCGGATCTGGCTCCAGATAAGGAAAAATTTGAGGCTTCCTACGATGGCGAACGGCAGAGCCTGAACATCTGGCCAGAAGTAGAGGATGAAAAAGCTTCTGTTAAGGTTTATGCCATCAGCGGTATCAAGGCAGGAACTGTAGAAAAAGATGAGACCATCACGGGAACGAAAGACAACAAAGACCGCCTCTACTGGAAGATCTTTTTTGCCGACCAGGAAAAAGAGGCGAAGGTCCGCCTGGAGGTAAAAGCAGAGGACGGGACAACCAGAGACTATTATATTACCCTGAAACTTACCGATACTACAGCTCCGGTACTAAAAAAAATCAGTGCCAGCCGTATCTCCACGGACACTGCTTCTGCTGTCTATAAAACTTCCGAAAAGGGAACCTGTTATTACCAGGTGATTGAGGCAGGGGCAAAGGTACCCGCCCTAGATACAAGTGGGAAAGGAACAGAAGTATTAGCCGGAACCAATACCATTACCCTGACTGGATTATCCTCCGGGGAAAAAGACCTGGTGATCGTGGTAAAGGATGCAGCGGGAAATGTAAGTGATTCTTTAGTCATGGGGATCCCGGATATAAAAACAGCCGGTACCCCTGGAAACCTGGTACATGGCTCCGACCATGGCGGAAATAAGTCCCAGGCCACTATCCCAGGACAAAACGGCGAGGGTTCCTTATCCAATTTAAAACAGGTGGAGGGAAGCAAAGCTGGAGGCAAAGAGGGGGAGAAAACCACTGGGGAGATTAAGGCTTCCTTAAAGCTCCAGGGGGAGAAACAGACTTCTTTGTTTGGAAATATGAAGACAGCTGACACCAAAAAAAATGAGTCCCCGAAGTGGACAGACCGGACAGGGAAGAAATATGCAAAGGATTTAAAGCCTGGCTATACCATAGCAGGGGAGAAGGTGATGGAAAAAGCCACTCCCTCCCCGGTGGTAGAAGAAAAAAGTGAGGCGTCAGATGGTTTTACAGAAGAAACGAAAACCACAGTTACAAATACAACTGGAAAGAACCAGGCTCAGGAGGAATCTTTTGCAGGAAGTGTGACAAGGGGAATCCAAAAAGCAAGTCTGACAACAAAATTTCTTCTGGTGATTGCGGTATTGGAAACTGGTTTTGCTCTCTTTTTTGTAACGGCAAAGAAAAGGTTTAAAAAAGAAAGCAAGAAAAAGCCCAAAATAACGGCGTAAGCAAAGAAAAGAAGGGAGAACTGAATGAAACCAACAATGAAAAAATGGCTGATCGGACTTTTGTCTGCGGCCCTGTTAGCTGGAAATCTTCCGGTGTATGCGTTAAACACCGCTTATGCCGCAGAAGAGGATGGATTTTTTACAGATGAGACGGATTCTTTTGAGGGTGGTTCCCAGGAATCCGAAGACACACAAAGTGAGGATTCTTTTGCAAGCGTTTCTGAATTTACCGGGTTTACCTCCGGGGAAGCAGAAGAAGATTTTTCAGGAGAAGAGGACTTTGAAGCCTCTGATTCCCAGGAGGGATTTGAAGGGGAGACAGATCCTATCATCATGCCAGAAACCGATGCGCAGGATGAGGGTGGCTACCTTCAGAACCTGACCTTATATACCAGCCAGAGCGGTGCTTCTACCGTAGGATTAAAGCGTATGTCTGATCTTGACGCAGAGTTTGGCGGCAAGGTTTATGTGGCAGAATATGGTTCCAACATGGATTCCGCATCCTTCTGGATCACAGCGGATCTGGCAGGGAATGCACCGGAGGGATCCGTCCTTCAGCTGGAAACCACGGGACTGGACGGAGAAAAACAGAATGCGGAAATGTCAAAAAGCGGATACACAGATGGTACCCGTTACAATATAGCTGCCTCCGTTTTTGCAGCCGGAGAAAATGGCTCCAAAAGAGCACTTTATACTATCACCGCAGGAACAGAAGGGGACAAGCAGGTTTACCAGATCCTGGTAGAACGCCGTCTTGACCTTTCCGATCTCAAGGCCTGCCTGCCGGATGACAAGGACCTGGCAAAAAATATCCTTCCGAAATTTGACACCACAGGAACTACAAGGGATTATGAGGCTACGGTAGCGGTTTCTACCGCTTCTTTACAGGTGGTTCCAAAGGCGTTTTCTGGAAACTGGTATCAGCTTTCTATTTCCAGTGAAAATGTAACGACTGGGGAAATAAAAGAGGTTCCTTTTTCTTCTGCAGATACAGCTGTGAGCGTTCCGCTGGCAGATACTGGCGATACTAAAGTGACATTCACTTTGTCAGAGGCAAACACCTATGCAGATCCTACCCTGGCAGAGAAAACCTATACCTCCACAGGAACTTATACTATCCTGGTGCATAAAAGTACAAGCGACAAGGTAAGTTTTCAAATTACTCCGGAGGATGCGGTCATCAGCGTGTATGACAAAGATGGGGAGCGCCTTACCCCTTCTGCAGATTCCCTGATGGTTTATGAGAATATCCTCCAGGGAGAAGCCTATACCTGGAATATTTCTAAATATGGCTATATTTCCCAGCAGGGCAGCTTTACCGGAGGCGAGGTTTCCGATATTACCGCAGAACTGGTAAAACAGGATGCCACGCAGCCGGAGATCACGGACAATGACTGGATCAATTTCCGAAATAGTGATACGAATAACGGCATTACCGGAAGCAGCACCCCAACCAGTGCGGATTCCACCCTGTTAAAATGGGCTACAAGGATCGGAGTAGGCTGGGAGGCAGCCATCACACCGCCGCTGATCCTGGGGGGAGCAGTTTATGTAGCGTCCGGTCAGTTTATCTATAAGCTGGACAAAAACACAGGAGAAATCCTTCAGACTAGCGAACAGCTTTCTGGAAATATGCAGTATGCCATGATCCCCCTTACCTATGCAGAGGGAATGCTCTTTGCACAGATCGGTGGCGGACAGATCCAGGCGGTCAGTGCCACCTCCTTAAAGTCCTTATGGATCAGTGAATCCCTGGGCGGTCAGACACTTTCCCCGATCACTTATAAGGACGGTTATATCTATACCGGAACCTGGAATTCCGAAACTACAGCAGGCGCTTACTTCTGCCTGTCTGTTACCGATGAGAACCCATCTGTGGGAAATGAGACCAAATACTGCACCTGGAAATACAACCATAAAGGCGGCTTTTACTGGGCTGGCTCCTATGCCTCATCGGATTATCTGGTATTTGGTTCCGACGACGGTTCTTCGGAAGGAACAGACACCAACTCCGCCATTTTATATTCTGTGAACACCCATACCGGACTGCTCCTGGACAAGATGACAAGCCATGGGGATATTCGTTCTACTATCGTTTATAATAATGGTTATGTATATTTCACCACCAAAGGCGGGTACTTGTACCGCGTGCAGATGAATGCGGACGGCACCTTTGGAACTGCCTGCAGCTATAATCTTGGCGGCATGGCGACCGCTTCCCCGGTTGTTTATAAGGGAAGGATCTACGTAGGCGTCTGCGGAAATGGCGAACAGTTTAGTTCCGATGGCGGTCATCATTTTGCAGTCTTAACTGAAACCGCTTCCGGGATCTCTCTGGCATATAACGTATCCATTCCGGGGTATCCGCAGGCAGCGCCCCTTCTTTCCACAGCCTATGAAAACCAGGACTTTAACGGTGACGGACAGGCAGATGGAAGAGTGTATCTGTACTTTACCTACAATGCAAAGCCAGGCGGTATCTATATGTTATCCGATGAACCGGGACAGACCTCCGGAACCGCAGTAGAGCTTTTCCGCCCGGCAAGTGACCAGCAGGAATACTGCATCAGTACCATCTGTGCAGACCGCGAGGGAACCCTTTATTACAAAAACGATTCCAACTATCTGATGGCGCTGGAAACCAATGGAGCGTATTTAAGCAGCGTGACAGCCACTTCCGATAGTGGAAAAGTAACCTGGCCTTCTGCATTCCGAAAGGATACGTTAAAATACAATTTAACGGTAGCAGAAACTGCCAGCAAGGTAACCTTTGATTTTAAGGCACCGGAAGGCTGCACCATAACGGTAAACGGACAGGCGTATGCAGGAAGCTTTGTGGCAGATGTAAGCGGCAGTGCTACAGATGTGAAGGTAACCGTAAGCGGCATGGGAAAAAGCCGGGAATACACCTTCCACGTTTCCAAGGACATTTCCACGCCAGTCCTTGCGAACATGACACTTAGTACCAGTAATACCTATTCCAACACGGCAAACCGGATTTCGTTGTCCCCGGAATTTAGCAGTGTGACAACCAGCTACCGGGCCATCTACAAAGAGAGCAGGGAATTTTTAAATATTTTTGCAGAACCGGCAGACAGCAGTGCGTCAGTCACCGCTGTGGGAATCCGTGGCACCAGCAAGGTCACCGTTCTTGGAAAAGTAACCGGAAGCGGCGCTTCTCACAGAATTGCCATGTACTTTGATAAAACAAACCCACAGGCGGAAGCAGAGGTAAAGGTTACCGTTACCACAAAATCCGGAAAGACAACCGATTATACCATTGTGGTACAGCGTACCGATACCACGTCCCCAACGCCGACGGTAACACCCGTTCCGGCTACCCCGACACCCGTTCCGCAGGACCCGACTCCAACGGAAGTCCCGGAGGTATTTGGTCCCTGGACAACGGTATCGGCAGCAACCGTATTTGCCCCGGAAACCCAGAAACGCACCAGTAATAAGGGAAAAACCGAAACCCGTACTGTGGGAAGTAAGCTGACTCCTACCATTAAGGTAACGGCCTCCAGCATTAAGCTGAAGGTAAAACAGTCTACCACAAAGGTGAAGGTAAGTGGTCTTGCAAACGGGGACTCCATCAAGAGCTGGACTACCAGCAACAAAAAGATCGTAACAGTGACCAGAAAGGGCACCATAAAGGGCTTAAAGGCGGGAAAAGCAAAGGTCACCATCACCCTGGCAAGCGGTAAAAAGCAGGTGATTAACGTTACCGTACAAAAAACAGCGGTAAAGACCACCAAGATCACTGGCATTGCTTCTAAGGCAACCCTGAAAAAAGGTAAGAAGCTGACCTTAAAGCCAGTGGTTGCGCCGATCACCTCCCTGCAGAAAGTGACCTATACCACTTCCAATAAGAAGGTGGCAACCGTTACCGCAAAAGGTGTGATCACCGCAAAGAAAAAAGGAACCGCCACCATTACCGTAAAATCCGGTTCCAAATCGAAAAAAATTAAGATCAAAGTGAAATAAAAAAATGGAACAGGCAGCAAAGCCCAGGGAGGCTTCTGCCTGTTCTGCCATTTAAAAGAGGCAGGAGCAGCTTCGTAAAAAAGTGAGGAAAAAAATGATATATATTAGCCATTTAGTTTTAGATGATGACATGAAGTCATTGGTAAAAGAGTATGGAACCGGGATCGAGAGCATTGATTTTTCCATTTCGGATAACCTGGATCAGCTTTCAGATTCAATCAAAACGTACTGGGAGAAAATGAAAGAGATCGGAACCAGGGATCTGATCCTGCATGGTCCATTTCTGGATGTGAACCCCTGTGCATATGACAGCCTGGTACGGGAAGCCACCATGACAAGATTTAACCAGTGCTATGAGGCGGGACTTCAGCTTGGTGCTAAGAAGATTGTCTTTCACTCTGGCATGAACCCGTATGTTTACTACAAAGAATACTGGGCGGAAAAGGTTGCCAAATTCTGGAAGGAATTTATGCAGAATAAAACAGGACTGGAAGTTGTGCTGGAAAATGTATTTGACGATGACTGGCGGCTGCTTTTGGATGTTTATGAGAGGGTGAACCAGCCAAATTTCAAGCTGTGTCTGGATATCGGGCACGCGCACTGTTATTCTTCTTTGGATGTCAGGGAGTGGGCGAAAAATCTGGCGCCCTATGTAAGCCATGTCCACATCCACGACAACTGCGGCGACCGGGATTCCCATATCGGGCTTGGAAGCGGAAACCTTCCCTGGGAGGAAGTGCTTGGCTATCTGCCAGAAACAAAAGAACGCACCTGGACCATTGAGTGCATGCAAAAAGAAGAGATAAAAAGATGCCTTGACAGCCTGGCTGAAAAATAAATTGTGGAACAGCACTATTTCTGATCTGTAATTTATAAAAAAAACAATTTGATAAATTGTTTTATATCGTTAGGAGAATATGGAAATTATGATGAGATGAGGGATAAGCCCCCGATAGTATGGATCTTTGGAACTATGCTGTCGGGGGCTTTTGATCTATGGCTACTTATAAAACGCCCAGACACAGATTATAAACGGATCCTGTTTGTGTGCAAAATTAGGGTTGGAGGTTTGGAGAATAAAAATAAATTATTTTTAGCAGGTACGCAACGGATACCGAAATTTTACGTGATATATAGTGAAAAAGGAATAAAGAAACTTTGAAGGGAGGACTCTAAAAAATTTTATTTACAACTTATAGGGAAAAATATAAGAAAACGAAGTAAAAAGGATGAACGGATTAAAAAAGTGGATGGCAATTATTATGACAAGTGTTACAATTATGGGAAATATGGCAGGACAGGGTATCCCTGTAATGGGGGCAGAAAATGAAGTGCAGGAAGTAATTTCCAGTGGAAACATTTATGTAACAGAAACTGGTGCTAAGGAAAGAGTTGTCAGAATAAATGAAGATGGATCATTTGTAACAGAACCGATTGAAGCGGTTTCTTCTTATGCGACAAATGCGCCTTGTGAACATCCGGCGAGATATTTAGAAGCTGTTGGTAAAAAGACAGATTTTCAAACAGTGGGAACAGCAGGAACCTGTTATAAAGAAAGGCTGATTATTTCTAATAAATGCAATAAGTGTCAACGCAGAGGAATTAAAACTTATAGCCCATGGGTTCGCAGCAGTAAACATAGTTATCCGGTTTTGAAGAAGACCTGTAGTATTTGTGGATATAAAAAATAATCACGGTTAAGAGAAAGGAGCAGCATGATGAAACGAAAAAAGTTTTGGATTGGAGCGGCAGCGTGTATGCTGATTGGAACAGCTTCAGTGGCTGCCAGTTCTGGAGTTGAATTGCATGAATTTTTCAATGCAAATGGAGAGAGGGTAATGTACCCGCTGGCTACATTTGACGAAGATCCGGATTTAAGCACCAGTGGACCACAGGATCAGGTATCAGTAGGGCAGATTATTGAAACAGAAGACGGAAAAGAAATAGTTATTGCGGTAGATGGTCAGGGAGCTTATATGACAGAAGTAATTGACCAGTAAATGGAAATGCAGAAAAGGAATTAGGAACGAAATATATTTCATTTCCTTTTCTGCAAAAAAAATAAAAAATTACATTTTTCATGCGACCAATTAAAATAAAATACGTGATATAAGGTGAAAAAGGAGGATAGCTTAGGATGGATGATGCACAGATCATTAATTTGTATTTTGCCAGAGATGAAAATGCAATTGTAGAGACCAAAAATAAATATCAAAATATGTGTTATATAGTTGCACACAATATTTTATACAGCAGGGAGGATTCTGAAGAGTGTGTAAATGATACATGGCTTTTTACCTGGAACAGCATTCCTCCAAGAAGACCATCTATTTTGTCTTCCTTTGTTTCAAAAATAACAAGAAATACAGCAATCGACCGTTATCGGAAAAGAAATGCGCAGAAACGGGTGGATTCACATATGGAAGATATTGCTGGGGAAGTGGAAAAAATTGGAAGTGCAATTTCTTCTGATATTGAAATTTATTTAAAAAAGAAAGAACTTGTAAAATTATTTGACCACTTTTTATCAACGCTTTCGGAACGTGACCGGGATATTTTTATTAGACGCTACTGGTATATGGATCCTGTAAAAGCGATAGCAGACCGACATGCCTGTGGGGAAAGTAAGATCAAGTCAGTTTTGGCTCGTAGCAGGAAAAAACTTTATGGTTTATTAAAGGAGGCTGGCTATGAGGGATAATAAAGGATGGGATTTTTTAACGGCATTTGAGGATATAGATGAGAAATACATTTATCAGGCGGCGAAACCGTGGAAAGAAAATAAAATCGTAAGAGTCAAGCGCTACATACGGGTTGCAGCAGCCTGTATCATATTAGTGGCTGCTATTGGTGGTGGACTTACACATCAGAATGAGGTAAAAGCAGCCTGGTATAAAATGACTTCTCTTATTGGCCGGATTTTGGGAATTGAGAAGGAAACAGATGAATATGTGAAAACAATTCAAAAGACAATCGAAAAAAATGGAATTGCGGTTTCGTTAGAGGAAGTTGCAGCGGATGCAAAAAGCCTTTGGATCGCATATTCTCTGACTGATGAAAATGGCGAAAATGACATTTCCATGAGCAGCATTCAGGTCGCAGTTGATGGCGAGTCATTAGCGTTAGAAAATCAATATTCGCTTGATAACAGTAGCGGATCAGAAAAAGTGACTTCCAAATACTTTGCAGCGAAATTTAATCGAAGTAGAGCTGATCATTCCCAGAAATTTGAAATTCAAATAGGAACCTTCCAAAATCAAAATGAGCAGGTTGAAGAAAGGGATGTATATAGTTTTTCATTTACAGCAGATCCAGAAGCACTGCAGGCAGACACAAAAGAAATTGACATTCAAGTGTCTATCCCAATTGAGAAGGATCAGACGTTTTTGATTTCAGAAATGAAATATAATATTTTCGGATGTACCATTTCTGGATCATATTCCGATATGACGGAGGACGACGAATTTTGGCTTCGCGGGAAGGACGATTTAGGAAATGAATATGTTTTTAATCTCACTTCCTATGATAAACCGAATCTAATTTTTGAATTACAAGATTTGGGAATTTTGGATCATGCAAAACAGTTAACGCTACAGCTCTATCACTATTCAGGAACTACAGGAAAAACGGTTTCCTATGAGCAGAAAGAATCTGAAGATACTTACATAGAAGAAATAGGAACGGTATATGATGAAGACCAGGCACCGGAGGACTTGGCGGTTCCAGTTGGAGATGGTATTACCGTCGATTTACAAAATTAAATCGGAAATGTAGTGGAAATGGGAAGGAGGGGAGAAAAGAATCCATTTCTCGATTTAAAAATAGGATAATTACAAAGGAGGCTCTTTATGAGAAAAATGAAAAGTTTGTTGTGTGTATTATTAACCATGATTATTTCCCTTGGTAGTATGGTGACGGTAAAGGCAGATACTGAAATCAAGCCATATGAAAATAAGGAAAATGCTGTTTTACTGAAAAGGGAATACATTGATCTTGATGAAGATACGGTGATTGAAATTGAGTCTTATGAAGAAAAAATTCCGTCTCTTGCAAGAGCTGGATGGAAAACCACATCAGCCACAAAGACTTACCGGGTAAAAGATAAAAATACGAATACGGTGTTTGTAAAATATATTTTGAAGGCTACTTTTAGATATAATGGAAAAAAGGCAGAGTGCACAAATGCAACTCCTGACTGCAAGATTCTTGTACCTAATGTTTATAAGGTGATTACAAAAGATGCTTCAAAAGCAGGTGATGTTGCGCTTGGATATTTTTATTGCCAGCACATAAAAACTGGAAAAGGTGCTGGAGGAACATTTTCAATTAAGTGTGCCGCAAACGGAGCGGTCACTATTAGTTGATGCAGGAGAAAATAAATTTTGTTTCGTTGCTATAGAAATATAATGAAACATATAACGGAGAGAAAGATGGTTGTCGTTAGCTATCTTTTTTTCTTTTATGATAAGAATGCTTTATGCAACTTCGGAAAAACACGAAGGCTACATTGCAATTACCACGCTGGATTCCAAATATCCATTAAAAAGTATTTTAACATTTATCCGTGAAGTGGTTGAAACAGATGAGAAACTGAAATGTGATAAATACTGCCATCTTGGAGTAAAGCTGGTGAATAAGAGAGAATTTGGAGATAACAGATATGGAATGATTTGTGAGAATCCGTAAACTTGTATGATATATTTTTCTATCAGCCATTGCCGAAATGACATAATTATGGTATGATAATCCCATCAAAGGAGGTGCCTTATATGCCACAGATTATTCCGATTAAAGACTTGAAAAACACAGCGGAGATATCCGAACTTTGCCATAGAAGTGAGGAACCAGTTTATATAACCAAGAATGGATATGGCGATATGGTGATTATGAGTATTGAAAATTATGAAAGAGCCATGAAGAAGCTAAGAATGTATCAGGCGCTGGAAACTTCCGAAAGGCAGATTAAAGAGGGAAGCGTAAAAGATGCCAGAGAATCGCTTAGCGCAATGAGGGGGAAATATGGTTTATAAACTAATTGTTACAGAGCGTGCGGAAGAACAATTAGATGAATGCCTATATTATCTTGTATATCGGCTGGGGAATAATATAGCGGCAGAACATTTACTGGCATGTATAGAAAAAGCATATGATCGCCTGGAAGAGAACCCATATCAATTTCCAGAATGTCGGGACGCATATCTAAAATCCTTAAAATACAGGGAAGTTATTCTTACGGATATGTCCTACTTGATGATTGTCAAAGTAGTAGATTTGGAGGTATATATTATGGGGATATTTCATCAACTGGAGGATTACGGGAATAAATTGTCATAAAGAAAACATGTTTCGTGAAAAAAACTGATTCGTATTGGAATATATAGCAAATTTTGGGAAGTGTTGAAGAGACAGCACTTCCCTTTTTGGTGGGACATCAGAGTAAGCACGTTATGAATTTTTTCCAGAATACATGTAAACCGGATGGAATTGATGGGAAACTTATGAAGGCAACTACTCTGGTTTATACGGCGGTGAAAGAAGTAATATGATTCCGTCCGAAAAATTGCAAGAAAGCCTTGCGCCATTATTGGTAGATTGATATTCTAATAGTAAGAGAAACAAATCTTCATAAAATAGACAGAACCGGAGGGCTGTTATGCAGGATTATAAAAGGGAAGAATACAAAGTATTTGAATTATTTGATAAGAAATGGGCGCTTGTGACAGCTGGGAATATACAGCATTATAACTGTTGTACGGTAAGCTGGGGAAGCCTTGGGAATATCTGGGGGACAGCTGGGAACAGCAGGTCTACGGTAACCGTATATGTTCACCCTGCCCGTTACACAAGTGAGGTATTAAAAGAAAGTGATATTTTTACTGTCAGTTTTTATCCGGAAACCAGCCGTAAGGCATTGGGATATCTTGGATCACACTCCGGACGGGATGAAAATAAAATAGAAGCAGTAGGTTTTACACCTGTAAAAATGGGACAGGGTGTCACGTTTGAGGAAGCAGAGTGTACATTTCTTTGCAAGAAGCTGTATCAGCACCAGTTCTCAAGGGAAGATTTAGCCCCGGAAATCCAGGAATATTATGCGGCAAAACCAGAAGTCTATCCGGATTTTAAGGGTGGATGGCAGCCGCATTATGTATTTGTGGGTGAAATCATAGATGTAAGGAAAAAAGAAGAAAATCATGTTGAATAATGAGACATTTATGAAGTTGCCATTTTTTATATAAGGAAATGGGAAAACGGTTACTAAAAGACGATAGGTACAGGTTGAGAGGGAGAAAAGATGCTAAAGAAAATATTAATGCCAGTAACTGCTGCCATGTTGCTTTTGGTTTCACCAGTGACACTTTATGCTGCCGATAATACATCTGTTGGTGAAGTGCCAGCGAAATTTAACTTAGAAAGAGATTCCATCTTAGAGAAACCTAAGATGGATGGAATACAGCTTACCAGTGAGGATCTAAAAGGGCATTGGCTGGCAGCAGAGGTAGAAGATTTTAATGCGGCAGATTTTGATTCGAATGGGGACTGCCATATTACGATCTTCCAGAATGGAAAAAACAACGATCTTTGCATTCATCCAGATGGATCTTATGAATCAGAAGAAATAGAGGATGAAAAAATTGATCAGTTTCAAGTCCTGAAATCAAATGATTTTATTTTTTACTATAGTTTGGTTGACGATTCTTATGGTGGATTTCTGTTTATGAATGGGGAACAGTCGGACCGGGCGTATGTGATTGAGGCGGAATCAGATTTGTATTTGTCTGAAGACAAATTTATATTGATTGAGAATCAGAAGGCCTACGATTATGAACTGATCGAGAATACCATTCTCTGCCTGGATGAGAATGAAATTATGGGACTGGAAGTAATTGCCTATTCACCAGATCTGGTTGTGTGTAGAGATATTCAAACGAAAACAAGTGGAGTTGGGGAAATGAGTGATCTTATAGTATTTGTTCGGGAAAACGCTCTGGAGGCAGAATAAAATGTGCGGCAGGTATTATATGGATGAGGAAACTTATTTGGATATCCAGAAAATTGTATCTGAAGTAGAGGTATCTTTTGGGCGAGAACTGATAACTGGCGACATTCATCCCACAGAAGCTGCACCTGTAATTGTAAGCCCCGCTCATAAAAAACTACAGTTGTGTAAAAAAGCCTGGGGGTATCCTGAATGGCAGAATAAAGGCGTCATTTTTAATGCCCGGGTGGAATCGGTGACAGAAAAAAGAATGTTTCAAAATGGAATCCATTATCACCGGACCGTGATTCCTGCTGCCGGATTTTATGAATGGAGTAGGTTAAAAGAAAAAAATACATTTTACCGGAAGGATAGAACCCCTCTTTATTTGGCTGGATTTTATGATCGGTTTGGTAAGGAAGATCGGTTTGTGATTTTGACCACTGCAGCGAATGCTTCCATGAGCCCTGTTCACGATCGGATGCCCCTGATTCTGGAAAAAGACCAGATTATCCCCTGGCTATGGGATGAAAAATGTGCAAAAGAAATTCTATCCCAGACACCGGCTCTGCTGGAACGGTATGTCCCCTATGAACAGCAGAGGTTATTTTAAATAAGAAAATACGATTTTAAAAGTGGCTGCTATGCGATAAAACCAGGATAATCAAAGTTCTTGAGGGTTTGCCCCTCACGAAGAGAGACCCTCAACAAGTTTGATTATCCTAAAACCAACCTGGCATAGTAGCCTTTTTCTATGTATTCGTAACGATCGGAGCGAAAAAAGAAATTAACAGGTGTTGTTTAATAGGTTTTGTCCCGATATTCGGGGCTAAAGGGATTTTGGAGAAGATTACCACTTTACATTCTGCCTTGGAGTAGATATAATAAACAAAAAAGAACAAACGTTCGAGAAAAGAGGCGGGAAGTGTGGAACGTACCATCTTACACAGTGACGCAAATTGTTTTTATGCCAGCGTGGAAATGTTATACCACCCGGAGTATGCCGGGCATCCCCTTGCAGTAGGCGGGGATCCGGAAGCAAGGCATGGGATTATCTTGACAGCCAATTATACAGCAAAGAAAAAAGGGGTGAAGACCGGAATGGCGCTCTGGCAGGCAAAAATGGCATACCCGGATCTTATTATTGTACCGCCACGGATGGATCTGTATCTGAAGTTTTCTTCTATGCTAAGGGAAATCTATGGAGAGTACACGGATCTGGTCGAACCGTATGGATGTGATGAAGCCTGGTTAGACGTTACAGACAGTGCGATTTTAAAAGGGGATGGAAGAAAAATAGCAGAGGAAATCAGCTGGCGGGTGAAAAAGGAACTGGGAATTACAGTTAGCATCGGTATTTCCTGGAATAAGATCTTCGCAAAGCTGGGAAGTGATTATAAAAAGCCTGATGGGATTACAGCGTTTTCAAAGGGAAATTATAAAGAATTGCTCTGGAGACTTCCGGCTGCGGATCTTTTGTATGTCGGACGTTCTACCAGGAAGACTCTGGATCGTTATGGAATTAAAACAATTGGTGAGCTTGCTTTGTCGGATCCTGAGTTTTTAGAGCGTTTATTTGGAAAAATGGGCCTGGTTCTTTATTCTTTTGCAAATGGATGGGATGACTCTCCGGTATCGTCCCAAGGGTATGAGGCGCCTGTGAAGTCTATTGGCAATAGTACGACTACGCCAAGAGACTTAGTAAACAACCTGGATGTGCAGATTGTATTGATGGCGTTATCAGAAAGTGTTGCAGCAAGGCTAAGGAAACATGGTTTTAAATGCAAGGTGGTGTCCATTACAATCCGGGACAGCGGGCTGTTTTCATTTTCCAGGCAAAAAAAGCTGGAGTGCCCTACGGATATTACAAATGAAATTATGGCTGCTGCCAACGCGCTTTTTATAGAACATTATAACTGGCAACATCCGATCAGAAGCCTTGGTATCCGCGCGGAAAAACTGGTACTGGCGGATATACCAGTACAGCTTGATTTGTTTATAAGCGAGGAACAACGGGAAAAGCAGGAAAAAATGGACCAGGCTGTAGATGAGATTCGCAGAAGGTTTGGGTATTTCAGTATCCAAAAAGCGTTTGTGTACCAGGACAAAGCTCTGGCAAGCTTGGATGCACAAAGTTCCCACACGGTTCATCCGGTAGGCTATTTTAATGGGAGGTGATTGGTAAATGGAAAATGCAAAAGTATATGTAGAGGTTCTGGTGAGTTTTGATAAGGACGGAACTATGAGTCCAGTGGAATTTATCTGGGAAGATGGAGAAAAATATCATGTGGACCGTATCCTTGCAAGGGAACGCTGTGCAAGCCGAAAAGCAGGCGGAACCGGGATCCGTTATACGGTAATGGTGAATGGGAAAGAGAGCCACTTATATTACGAATTTGATAAATGGTTTATGGAGAGACGCTGTTCCTAATAGATTGACTGAAAACAGGATAACACACAATATATGGAAATATAACGTTGACACACACTATATATTGTGCTATTCTATAATCGAATTATCGTTTATGCATAGCACCCTATGTAGAAGAATTTAGTCCTGGCAAAATACCGGGAGCAATCATTTGAGACAATAGATCTGAGAAATATAGAAAGACATCAAAAACCTGGAATGGATTTTTGGTGTCTTTTTTTGTTGTCAAAAATTTCAGAATCTAGGCAAAGGGAGCAAATACGAAAGAAAGGAGAAGAGGGATAGTTCAAAAAATAAAAGATTATCGGAGGATGAACGTGGAACAGAAAATTTTGCAATATGAAAGCGAGTTTGGCAAGGAAGAAATCATGCTGCAAGTGCGTCCCTATGGGTCTGGAAGCAGACTTTATATTGGAATGGCAAAGCCGGGCGAGGAAGAGGCGTCATATGGTGATTTAACGGTAAATTTACCATATGAATCAATAGAGGTGAATGAAGCATTCATTTCAGACGCTTCTTGTAAGCATAAACTTCAGTTTATCCGCAAGTATAAGCTGGGAAAAGTCCTGCAAAGAGTGGGGCGTTCCGGATATTGTGCTTACCGCCTGGTTCAGTTTGATTTGAAAAAACTGGCAGAATACGATCCGGAAGGCATGGAGAAGTTTCTTGCTGAGCATGAAAAAAAGGGAGGACAAGCATAAATGGAAAATGCCGGAAACCGAAAAATGTTAGAACTATAAAGAAGGTGATGGCATAAGAAATGAAGAGTATGCAGGCTATTATTGCCTGGTACTGGCAATCGTGTGTGGGCTGAACGCGGCGGAGGCCTGGAAAATCTATCAGTATGGACCAGACCATCCACTAAGCAAAAAGATACTGAAGCGCAAAATCAGGGATTCCTCCCTGAAAAGGATGAAGAAAAAAGAGCAGGAGAAAATGATGAAAAAGCTGTTTCTGGAAGGCTACAGTAAAAACGCAATTGCAGATGCGTTTGAATGCTTACCGGAAACTGTAACAGCGAGAATCAAAAGAGCAGAGGAGGACATGAATGGAACGTAGAAATATAAATACAGTTGGAACGATATTTAATGACTTTTTAGGTTTGTACACAGGAGAAAGACCAGTTGGGATCCGTGAGCTGATCCAAAAATATGACAAACATCCGGTCCTGATGGGATTGTTGTCCAATGTGGATTCTATTATCTACGTGGATGTCAAAAAGGCCATGTATGAGATTTATCCGCTTTATAAGAAATATAGACATTGTGCGTTGGACGATGAAGCATGGAAAGCCATTGTGGAGAGTGCGGAGGCGCTTGAAAAGAAGTGGAATGGAAACCTTTGGGTACGCCGGGTAATCCTAAATCTGGTAAATGAGCTGGATAAGGAATCTAAGGAACTGCAAAGAGCGGCAGCTGGCGGAAATGCAGAAAATCACGCCTCCAAAGCTGCATAATGACGGGAGGAGTTTTATATGCTGGAAAAATTAGCCAAAAGCATAGAGGAAATAAATGTCCTGGCGGAACATTACCGAACCTGTCATAATGTAGCGGCAATTGAAAGTCTTGCAAAAGAACATTCCATATCCAAAGAGGACATGGATGCTTTTATAGCGGGAAAAAGGAATTTTCTGCTGAAGGTTTTGTTAACCCGGCAATCTGCGTCTGCAACCGAAAAGCTGACAGAAGAAATGCTTCTTTTGCAGGATCCTGGGTATGCGACTGTGATTGGCACGTATCTTTTAGACCTTGCTAGAAAAGATCCTGTTATGAAAGAGGTGATCCTCCAGCCCCATAAGACGTTGCGGCGCTGTATCGAATATGTCCATGAAAAGGCATATGAGACGGCACTTAAAAAGGCAAAGAAAGAGGGAAAAGCTGGTGTGGGGCAAAATACTGGTATTGCGATTGGCTCTACAGAGGTATTTGCCTGGGTAATAGACTATTACCTGTTGGATGACCGTAAGGATATGGAGAAAAAAGCGCAGGAAGAAAAAGATACAATAAAGAAAGCCTGGGAAAGAGCGGAATCAATCAGGACATTGTCAGCAAAATCAAAAGATTCAGATACGAAGAAAGATGTTTCGGAAGATGCAAAGGTGGCAGCAAAGCCAGCAACGCAAAAGAAAGAAGAACCGGAGCAGCTTTCTTTATTTAATTTAGGAGCCTGAATATGATTGCATACAAAGGGTTTGAAAAAAATTTAAGTTGCAGGGGTTATCAATTTAAGCGATATGGGATCAATGAGACAACGGAAGCAAATTGCAGACAGAATGGATTCCATTGTGCGGAAAATCCGCTGGATTGTCTGGTCCACTATCCAAATTGGAAAAAATCCACTTACTTTATTGTGAAAGCATTTGGAGATCTGGATGAAGATGACCAGGATACGAAAATCTCATGCACCAAGATAGAACTGATAGAGGAATTGGATTTTCCAACGCTTTTGTTACGAGGGGCAGCGTATATGGCAATACATCCGGACCGCTCATGGTGTAGCCTGGTTTGTAAAGAAACTGGCACAGGGGAAAACGGGTTTGTAGTTGTACGTGGAAAAAACCCCAGAGCAAAAGGGCGGAAAAATGATCTTCTTATTTTTGTCCAGGAAGAACCAGATAGCAATGAGATCACCATTATAAATCAGATCTGTGTGGATGGCGCAAGATATAAGGAAGATCAATGGTACGGAATTGCAGATTGAAAATTGGATGCTGGATCAGCGGTCATAGAGAAACCGCAGAAAGGATTATTACGATGAAGTTAGGATATTTGGAATTTGTTGAGGTATTAAGAAAACAGCTTTTAAATGCTTTGCATTTACAGGAACAGCAAATATTTTTTAAAAAGAAAGCCATAGATAATAAGGATCGCTTATTTGTGGAGGCATTTGAAAATTCAAGTGGAAAACAACTGTGCGGTATTGACGTGAAAGATTTATATGAGCGTTGTATGGAAGGGAGTTCGATGGAGTCAATTTCATATTCTGTACAAGATGAAATCGAGAAACTGAAAACGGTTGGCATGTTAGAGGGCAAGATGACTCCTGACAGTTATCAAAAAATCAAAAAATACCTTTTTGTAAAACCTCTTAACAAGAAAAATCATTCGCTTGAGATGGAAGATGCAGTGCATGAGGATGTTGGCGATATCGCTTGTGTCCTGTATATGATGCGTAGTAACACGAACGAGTATTTTACAGGCATAAAGATAAAAAATAAGCATTTGGAACAATGGGAAATGACAAAAGAGGCTGTTATGGAAGAGGCATTTAAAAATACCTACCAGATGGCACCCCCTCTCCTTTATACAAATCATGGGAACGAATGGGGAGAACCCTTTATGGAGAATGGAGCATCCTGCTTATCGAAAAGTGACAGAGTTAGGGGAATTCAGCTTTCTACAAATGCTGAAGAATATGGAGCTGTTTCTGTATTTTATCCTGGCGTTCTTCAAAGACTGGCACAGCTTATGGCAAGTGATTTGTATATTGTATTTACAAGCAGGAACGAAGGGGTAATTTACAGTGTAAATGAGAGTAATTTAGAAAATATTAAGGCTGAACTCAATGAAATGGTAATCGAGTATGGAAATGGTATGGTGTATGAAGACGATTTATTGTCAGAAGAACTCTACTACTATAGCAGAATCGAAGATAAGATTTCTGTATATATGGAAAAAGTAAAGGTTAGCTTTACTACGGTTAATTTAGCGGAAGAGCACTGATTATTGGAAAAGCAGGTAGGGCTGCACAATAGTTAAGTAAGCATTATGTGTATGAATCCTAATGAAAGGAAATGAAAATACTATGAGTGAAATTTTAAGTTATGAGAAGTTTATTGAAAACTTAAGAGGGTATCTGTTAGATGCTTTAAATCTGCAAGAAAAACAGATTTACTTTGAAGCAAAAGATGAAGAGGGAATGACTCCGAATGGAGACCGTTTATTTGTGGAATGTCGTGTAAGTTCAGAAGGGAAAGAAGTATGTGGAATTCATACAGAAGAATTATATGAGGATTATCTGGATGGTGTTTCGATAGATAAAATTGGAGATACTGTTACAGAAGAAATTAAAAAACTAAGTAAAGCAGGATTCTTCGAAAAAACAAAGAATGTAAATAATTATTCAAAAGTGAAGGAGGATCTTTTTATCCGTCTTTTGAATAAGAAAAAACATGAAAAGGCATTGGAAAATGCGGTGTATAAAGAGGTGGACGGCATAGCCTGTGTTCTGTATATGAAAGTGGGTCAGTGTAATGGCCGTATTTCGAGCATGAAAATCCGCAAAGATAGCCTGGTAGAATGGGGGCTGGATGAGAATGAGGTCTATGAAAATGCACTCTTAAATACCTATCTTCTTACACCACCAAGGATTTATCAGTGGGAACGTTTAGTTTTAAATCCTGATTATGATGGAGAGGACTTTATGGCCTATGGCTACGATAATTATGGAATGAGGTTGTGTGGCGAACGCGTAGGCTATTGTTTATCAACGGATAAGCGTACAAATGGAGCTGTGGCTGTTTTCTTGCCTGGAGTGGCACAAAAACTTTCAGAAATTTTGGATGATGATTTTTATATTGTATTTACAAGCATTCACGAAGCGATGATTCATCCGAAGAGCAAGTGTTATCCAGAAGGCTTGGAAAGAATCCTGAAAGAGACAATTGAAGATGCTACCCCAGACGAAGATTTTCTGGCAGATGAAATATATTACTATGACAGATGCACCAGGAAAATTGCAAAATGGGATAAGGTGGTATCAAGGGTAACCTTACCTGTCGGCCGTGTTGAACTTGTTCCGGTATGAGAATGTTCGGAAACATTTGAAGAATTATAAGAAAGGAAAACTTAGTATGCACGTAAATTTAACATACGAACAGTTTGTGCAGGAATTACGAAACTGGATCATAAAAGCTACTCATCTCCCAGAGGACTATGTTTTCTTTAAGAAAAAAGAGAAAACCGGAATAACCGCAAATGGGGATCGGTTATTTGTAGTCTGCGCTGAAACTGATTCTGGAAAAGACATCTGCGGGATTTTTGTGGAAGAACTTTATCAGGATTATGTAGAGGGGACTTCCATGGAAAACATAGAAGCAAGGGTGAAGTGTGATCTGGATAGAGTAGGAAATATGGAAAATACCAGATATCTGAATGATTATGAAAAAGTCAAGGAACATCTTTTTCTGGGGCTTTTGAACCTGGATCAGCACAGACATGAACTGAAAAATGCCGTATATAAAACAATGGGAGACATTGCAATCACGTTATATGTGCATGCAGGAACCTTGAAGAATGGGATTACATATTTGAAAGTCAGATCGGAATATTTGGAAGCATGGGGCCTGGAAAAAGACGATGTTTTACACGAGGCTCTTTTAAACAGTTATCGTATATTGCCTCCAAGAATCTATGATTTCAAAAAAATGATGTACACTCCGGGGTATGCTGGTGATGACTTCATGAATGTGGATCCCTATTTTATTTCAGATAAAAAAAAGAAGGAGGGAATCTGTCTTAGCGTAAAAGGACTCTCAAATGGTGCTGTGGCAGTTCTGTATCCAGGCGTGATAAAGAAACTGGTGGAATTCATGGACGGGGGTTTTTATGTGGTATTTAGCAGTGTCCATGAAGCCCTGATATACAGTTCAAAACTTTGCAGCCTGGAAGAACTTGAGAATTTACTAAGAACTTCTAATGCAAGAATGACATTCCAAAAGGAGTTTTTAACGGATAAGGTCTATTATTACTGCAAGGAAGAGGATAAATTTATTATGCTTCGAGGCAGTATGAAAATGTTAGTTACAACAATCCGTATGGATGAGGAAAATTAAATGACAAGGAACGGGATACGGCAGGAATTTCCTGCCGTATCTGTCGTTAAGAGGAGATGAAAATGTCCGAGGAATACAAATACAATTTATTGACGCAGGAGCTGCTTCTTCAAGGATATACGACAGAAAACCATCCCGACTATGTTCGAATTGGAATCGGAAAGATGGGAAAATCCCCCCTTGAAAATTCGGATGGTGGATTTGTTTATACCGACGAGTATCTGGAAGAGAAAACTTTTATGTCCGGCTGTGGGCTGTATGTGAAATGGGAAAATTGTATAGACCGCTTGGAGTATATGAATGAGACATTTTGCTTTGAAAACGATAATGTGGCATTCCGATGCCCATGGCATAAGAAAGATTGTGAACGGAATCATCCATTATTAAAGGAAGATGAATTTTGCGTCTGCCATATGGTATCGGATTACCAGTATAAAAAAAGCGTGGAATATCTGAAAGAACAGGCAGACAGGAAAAAAGAAGAATTGTTTCAAAAATTTAAGGAACAGCATAAAAACCGAATTTGTAAGCTGCACATGTTCTATAACTACGACAAGCAGAAATGGAGCCTGCAGTATGATCCGATGAAGTGTATATGCGGTCCAGGAGATTACTGTACGCTGCGGGGCAGACCTCTTTCCGAAAAGACAGGGAATATCTACTATGATGTAAAGGTATCTACAATCCGAAAAGATGATACCTTTTTTGCCGGGGAGCCTGTAGTGACGATCACAAGGGGAAAGAAATTTTTGCAAAGCAAGGTTTCGGTCGATATCTGTGAGGAAATTGTAAAAAGAAAACAGGAGGATATTTTTGATAAGGAATGGCAGAATGGCTATTCTATGCAGGCATTGTATGATCCGGATTTGAAAGTGGAAATTTTGAACATTAGAGTTGCTGCACGATTGACGCGCGATACGGCACAGGATCTTGAGGATGAGAAAGCTGGAATAAATGTTGGATATGAGGCAGATTCTGTGAAAGCGAAGAAGAAGTGGAAACAGGAACGAAAAGAGAAACGCCTGGAGCAGGCAAAAAGAAAGCTTGTGAAAAAGGGCTGGGAGTCTCTGAACGATACGGAACAAAGATTTATGAAGAAGAGACTGTCTGCTGAACAGATTGAAGCGTTGCAACAGGAGTGGGTTACGGCAAATGAGCATAAGGATGAGGCTGAGCAGTTAACCCTGGATTTATAAAATAACTTCGGAAAGGACGAATGAAATGGAAAAACGAAAGCTTAAAAAAATGAAGGTATTGGAACCATCAAAGGAGATGGTTTTGGCGGCAGAAAGTGATATTCCAGTTATCGGGAATATGGCTTATGAGAAAATGAAGTATCCAATTGGTTTGTTCCTTCAGGCTGAAATGGACGAAAACATTTTAAAAATTGGTTTTTTCTTTACGGATATTTTAACTGCAGGTGGAAGACGACCTTTATATACCCTGTTCATCGATAAGGAAAAAGATAGCTTCCTTGGGTATGATTACCGGCTAAAGGGATGGACTAATAAAATGTTGGAGAATATTGAATGGCCAAACGGGATAAAGTATGGTCATGCATGGTGTGATACAAACAGTCTGGATCAGATATGGGAAACTCTAGGTGAGGAGTACAAAAAAGACAACGTGTATTATGCTATTTTACAATTTGAAAAAGAGGTACGTAGAAGAAAAAGAATACAGAAAAACCGATTGCGTACACAGGCCTGGGATCAGGTGATGAATTGTGTGAAGAATACACCGAAAGACTGGGATCGGTGGATGAAAAAAGTAGGGATTACACAGAATTATATTTTCTATAAATACTCCCGGAAAGAAAGTATGACAGGTTATTGTACCTGGTGCGAAAAGAATGTGCCTGTAAAAGCTGTAAAACATAACAAAACAGGAAAATGCCCTAATTGCGGGCATAAGATCCAGTATAAGGCAATCGGAAAACAGCGTATGGTAAGTTCGCGTGAGGAAACGGCATATCTGTTACAAACGTGCGGACAGAATTTTGTCGTTCGTGAATTCAGAGCTAGTGTGAAATATGATATGCTGGCATATACGAAACCAATATATAATTGGTGGGAACAACGCAGATTTGTCTATGATACAGATCTTAATAAAAAAGAGTTTTATTATGGATACTACCGTGGAACAGATGAACATAGGTGGATTCAGGGAGAACTCTATCCGAACCGTCCGTATTATTGGGGCTATGAACCGCGTTATCCAGGACGTATCTATAAAAAATCCCTTCATGGAATTCAAAATAAGCAATTTAGAAGAAGTGGATTTTATGAATTAATTAGAAAAAGTGAAAAGATAGAGCCAATCTATTATTTAGATCGGTTAAGCTGGTATCCCTATTTTGAACAATTGGCAAAAGCCGGACTGGATCAGTTAGTGGATGACATTTTGAGTACTGGAACATCTATCTATTTCCAAGAAGCAGACTCTTTAGGACATGCACTGGGGATTGATAAATTCCGGCTAAACAGACTTCGGAATAACAAGGGTGGACGCATATTTCTTGAATGGTTGATTTTTGAAAAAGGATTGGGAAAGGTGATCAAAGATGACGTGATTGCCTGGTTCTCAAAATGTAAGATTAACCCGACAGAACTATCATTTATACTAGATCGAATGAGCCCGGAACAGATAAAGAATTATTTAGAAAAACAGGCAGAAGAAAGTGAAAAGAAACCGAAAGATCTTGTGGGTACCTGGAAGGATTATCTTGATATGGCTGAAAAACTAGGCCTAAATGTAAAAGATTCCATTGTATATCGGGTACGAAAGCTGGAACTGCGGCATAATGAAGTGATCCAAATGCTGAAAGATAAAGAAATGGATTTGAAAGCAGATGAGATCGTGGAAAAGTTTCCTACAATAGAAGCGGTTTGCGAAAGTCTGAAAAAATATGAATATAAAGATCAAAAATATCAGATTGTAGCACCGCGAAGCGTCAGGGATATTTTTGTAGAGGGAAATGAACTAAAGCATTGCATTACTGGAAAGGAAACTTATTTTGACCGTATGGCAAAACAGGAATCCTATCTTTTGTTTCTACGAAAAACAGATACTCCAGAGAAACCCTATTATACATTGGAGGTGGAACCTGATGGAACAGTACGCCAGAAGCGGACTTATTTTGACCGTCAAAATCCTGACATTGAGGAAGCAAAAAAATTTTTGGTAAAATGGCAGGAGCAGCTTGTGCGTAAGCTCAACAAGGAAGATAAGATCCTTTCACTAAAGAGCCGGGATCTTCGGAAAAAAGAAATCAAAGATTTGCGGAAAAAGAAAGTAAAAGTGAATGGATTTGGATTCACTGGAAAGCTGCTTGCGGATATTCTGGAAGAGGATTTGATGGAGAACGCCGCATAAAATGGTAAACAAAAGAGAGAAAGGATAAAGATACTATGGCCTATATAATGTTTGATGATAACCAGGTTGTTATCACTGGTAAGATTGTAATGGATTTTACATTTAGTCATAAGATTTGTGGAGAATGCTTTTATAAGACGGAGCTTCAGGTTAAGCGCCTCAGCGATTCTGTAGATACAATTCCGGTGCTGATATCGGAACAAATTGCAGATATTACGAAGAGCCGCGTTGGTGAATTTGCGGAAATTTATGGGGAATTTCATTCACATAATCTACGTGAAGAAAACCATACTCGATTAGAGCTTTATGTATTTGCCAGGGAAGTGAAATTTGTAGAGGTAAATGACTCTAAGACGGATTACACAAATCGAATTCTTCTGGAAGGTACAATCTGTAAACCTACAGTTTACCGAAAAACCCCTCTGAAAAAAGAAATTACGGATCTGCTTCTGGCTGTGAACCGGTCTTTTGGAAAATCAGATTACATACCCTGCATTTGTTGGGGGAGTACCGCCCGCTATGCGGCTGATCTTAAAGTGGGAACCCGTGTGATGGTCTGGGGCAGAATCCAAAGCCGGGAGTACAAAAAACGGATCGAGGAAAATGAAACTCAGAAGCGAATTGTATATGAGGTTTCAATAAATACGCTGGAGGTAGCGTAAATGTTGAGTTTATAACTTTTTATGATAATTAAGCGATAATAATAAAACTTTAATGCTACATATTTGAAACTGTGATGAAATTGACACATAGTTTCATGGATGATATTATAAAAATGGTATTTGGCAGTAGATGCTGCATAAACTCTTATCTCGGTTAGGTTCGGGATGAATGGAAATAACGGTAGTGTGTGCAATTGCACCCAAAAATCACGAAAACGTTGATTTTTGGGTGCTTTTTTTGATTTGGGAGGTGATTATTATGTCTGAGAAATATTTGCTGACGATTGATGAGGCTGCTGAATATTTCAACATTGGTAAAAACAAACTGCGCGATATGATAAAAGAACCTTGCTGCAATTTTGTGCTTTTCAATGGTAAGAAAGCGCTTATCAAAAAAAACAGACTGGAATCATATTTAGATGAAACTGTTTATTTATGATTGCAGGAAACGGAGGTGTGTGATAAGATTAGTGCTATAAAAAATAACATTTACGCACCTCTAGTTAAAAAGAGGTGAAAGAATGGGAAAAAATTTAAAAGGAAAGGAATTGGGAAAAGGCATTACACAAAGAAAAAACGGGGTGTATCATGGAAGGTATGTAGACCGTTTTGGCGCCAGAAGATCCGTCTATGGTACAACGGTGAAAGAAGTAAAAGCGAAGCTGGCAGAGGCGGAACTAAACGAACAAAAGCTGTCAAATATTGTTGATGAAAAAATAACATTGGATGAGTGGTACGAAAAATGGATGCGGGTTTATAAAGAGCCTGTTGTCAGGCTCAGTACAAAAACTACATACAATTCAATGTATAGAAGGTTGATTTCACCAGTTTTTGGAAAAACTCGTTTAGTAAATATCACCAAATTGATGATTACAGATTTAGTGAATAATATGTCAAAAAAAGGATATCAGTATGAGTCTCTGAACAAAGTGAAGGTTCTTCTTATTGATATGCTTAATAGAGCAATGGAAGATCAGTTCCTTATCCGCAATCCAGCAAAAGGTGTAAGATTGCCAAAGAATAAGCCGCAGAATGAGATTAAGGCACTCAGCAAAGAGGATCAGACAGACTTTTTTGAATGTGCCGCCGGTACATTCTATAATAATATGTTTGTTGTTGCTGTAAATACTGGTTTACGTCCGGGAGAATTGTATGCGCTTACGGAAGAGGATATTGATTGGAAAAATAATGTTATTCATGTGAATCGTACGCTGTTGTATCAGAAACTGGAGGGTGATGCGTGTAAGACATTTCATCTTGGTCCCCCAAAGACAGAAACAAGCATAAGAACAGTTCCGATTAATTCATATTGCCGTAAAGCACTAGAAAAACAGATTATTCAGCATAAAATTGTAATGGCGAAAACGTGTAGGAAGAATTTGGAATTTCCTGATTTCCTGTTTACTACGAAGCTTGGGACTCCATTAAATGCACAATTATATTGCGATGCAATTGAAAGAATCGTGCAGGAAGTGAATCTGATGAGGGATCCGTTGGATTTGATGGAAACTTTTTCAGGACACTGCTTCAGACATACATTTGCTACTAGATGTTTTGAAGCTGGAATTGTACCAAAAACAGTGCAAGCGTATCTTGGCCATGCTTCTCTTCAGATGACAATGGATTTATATACTGCGGTTATGGAGCATAAAAAAGTGAATGATATGCAACTTCTTGAAGATTCAATTGATCTCCCTGATCCGGCAGCTGAGATAAATTTAGCTAGTAATGAAAAAGTTATTAAATTTTGTGGATGATACCGTGGGGTAAAAATGGGGTAGTGCAGAAAAATGATATGGCGTAGAGCCTTGGAATCCCTTGATTTTACTGGATTTATTGTAACCAGATGGGGTGCAAATAAATGTAATTATTACGTTTACCAGAGTACCCCGTATGACCTGTACGGAACACCTGATTTTTCCAGCATTTCCAAGGATTGAGAGCGGTTTGTATCCGGTTGAAAAGTCGATTTGCAGGTATGTGGAAAAATCATAATCGTGTGATTGGCAATATAGTGGAAAAATATTGAAAAGAAAAATCACAGGGAATAAGGAAACTGGACTGCCACGTTTGGGGCGGTCCTTTTTTTATATAAAAGAGAAAGGAAGGGATTTACGAAGCTGGTAATAGTATTTGATGTCAGCAGAGTGAAAAATAGAGATATAGACATTGCTGATATAGATATGAATAATGTTACAAATGATATGTTTGTATGTTTTTATACTGGATTTATTGAGGAAGAAGGATATGGAACGAAAAAATATTTTACAGAACATCCCCAGCTTTCCAATGAATTGCTTGAAGCACTTTTGCAGAAAAAAGTGTCTATTGTTGGTGTGAATTTTGCAGGTGTGAGGAAAGGCAAAGAACATACACCTATGGATCAGTATTGTGCAGATCATGGGGCTTTTATTATTGAGAATTTATGCAAGACTTGCGACGCGAAATCATGCAAGGCATGATTTCTGTGCATCGCGAAGCGTGTAACTGTGAAGGTACTGAACAGTTGGACGAATTCTATAAACAGAATCTGGAAGCTGGTATTATCAGCATTATTTCACAATTAGGCACAACTATTCAACCAAAAGAAAAAACTTTACATCTTGTGGATATTGTGCTATACTTTTTAAGTCGAAGTGGTTGTACATTGATAATTCAACACTCGAATTTTTATGCACCTGTAGCTCAGTGGATAGAGCAGTGGTTTCCGGTACCATGTGCGGGG
>OLRJ01000493.1_pt1 | contig 40608 bp, 30 predicted proteins | sample 1672741 | NCBI WGS metagenome assembly OLRJ01 (sample SAMEA3136719, study PRJEB25190) | human gut metagenome | biome: human gut; feature: human-associated habitat; material: faeces | place: Austria | collected 2013 | reverse complement strand
ACCTGCGACCTCACGGCCCCCAGCCGTGCGCGCTACCAAGCTACGCCATACCCCGATGGATGTTATTATAACAATCCGTTTTTTATTTTGCAACTATTTTTTAGATTGAGAGAGGGCAGATGCCCCTCTCTCATGATACCGGAACTATATTTGTAACTACATCTGTATGACTGTAACGATCATACCTTGTTTTCTTATTTTTAAAAGTTAACGCAGCTTTTCTCTGCGCCATGCTTATCGAAACAATTCCTGTTTTATCAGAAGCTGTCACATTGGCTGTATCCGGTAAAATATACTCAAACTGATAGCGCAATGTCGGCAACTCACTGACCGTATATGTGCCTGGCTGAATTCCGGTAAAAGAACATTTCATCACTGCATCTTCTCCTGCCATTGCATATTTTCCAGGTTTAAATTCCACATATTTTTCATAAACATGCGTTGCTCCCAACTGATCTTTTCCCGTTATTCTGAATCGAAATACCGGGTTTCCGTGTGCCCATGTGATATCTGCTTCCCTGATTCTTTTTGTCACAGTGATCTCGCCATCAGTAAGCACTGTATTTCCTTTTACCCACGACTGATTTGTATTCTGCGTGTCCTGCATCCTGTCTGAAACAATTGTTCTCGATGCCGTATTTTCAATCGCATAAAACTCATTCGATCTCTGATAATGATTATGCGAATCAATTTCCTGGTTGCTTCCTGCCTGCACTTTTATCCTGAAATAATACGTCACATTGTTATATGCTTCGTCTGTTTTGAGGAAATTAGAATCAGCACGAAAAACAATCGTATTGGAACGATTTTCAATATTAAAGAAACGTGTCACATCATTTCCCAGTGCAGTCATGACACTGGCACTTCGATATTTCAGGCAGGAATCCAGAACATCTTTCAATTCAAAAGAGCTGTAATTTCCCGGAAGAAGCTGCTGTCTGATCACATAATCAAAGTTTTTTCCCTCTGTGATCTCATATGCCGGATCATTATCTGTGAATGTATGCCTTGCCATGGACTCAAAGGAAGCATTTTCATCTCCAACCCTTTTTTCAGGTCCCGGATTCGGTTCATAGCTTCCAATCGTCTGCCCCGTTGAAAGGTAAAATGCATTCTGCGCGCCTGTACTGTTTTTCCATGAATCCTGTGCCAGCCAGTTGATAATAAAAGAACCATTAAAGTCCAGCTGACACCAGCCCTCCACATCATCTGTAGTTATATTTCCTCCATCTGCTTTTCCACGTATCTCACGAAATGCATTTCCATTTGCTGTCGTTCCCTCTGTTGTTCTCAGATAATCATAACCACTCCTGAGGTATATATGATCAACGCCCCAACTGTCATATGTCCGGATTCCCTGCCCACTGTCCAGATCTACTGCCGTTATATGTCCTTTGGGATAAATCTGCACACTTGTATTATGCTTCAGGAATTCAAACTGAAATCTTACTGTTCCAACTGAAATGGTATTAAATGCAATTCTGTCTTTGTAAAACAGCACACATGGTGTAATCTTTGTTTTATCTTTTCCAACATGGTCATTATTCACGGTTCCCCAGGCCGGTACGGTCACTTTCAGATCTACGATCTGTCCCTGATACTCGCCTACATTGCTATAGATTGCTGTAATGGCATCCGTATTACTTGTATTACCAATTGCGCAGGCATAAAAACTCTGACAATATTCTGTCGTATATCCCTTATTGTCTCCAAACCAGTTGTGTATTTTATTGTTCAGGCTGTCGTTTTTTCTGCTTATATAAGAAAGCTGTGTAACTCCTTTTCGAAAAGCATAGGTAAAAGCATATTCCGGTCGCATTTTGTAATTTGCTCCTACCCATTCTACGGGAATACCACTTCCTGCATATGTAGCAATTGATTTTTCATTATCCATGAAAAGATCTTCTTCTCCCATTTCAGCATTCAGTTCCAGCTCCTGTTCTGGATTCTCTTCTACTTCAGCATCTATGTTCTCCTGTTCTTCTTCAAAAGAAATTTCTGTCTCTTCTTTTGCTTCTGATGGATCTTCCTCAGCTTCTGTATCACTTTCGGACAAATCAATTCCTTCATTTTCTGTATTTTCTTCGTTGTCTTCGGATGTCGAATCATCACCATCTTTCATTTCTGTCTGGTTTTGCGAAATATCATCTTCCACACCATCTGCCTCCATACTGTTTTCCCACAGCCTGTCTTCTGCAGATGCCTGAACTCCTGCCATCGCAGAAAATGTCAGCACCGAAGCCAATATGATTCCCGCTATTTTTTTCTTCATGATTCGTTTCCTCCTTTAAAGCATCTGATACACAAAGTGATCGCTCCGGAACCCAGAAGAAGAATGAGAAGTACCAACGGTTCAGAATCATCTCCTGTCCTGACGGGATTTTTTTTCCGTGTTTTTATATCTTTTTCTTGTGCAGCTCCACCAGCACTCTCACTGCCCACACTCTCATAAGAAGAGAATTCTTTTTTTTCATTTTCTTTTACCGCAAATATCCATGTGATATCTGTTTTTTTCAATGCATACGCATTATCCCATTCCCGTGGAATTTCAAGCTGAAACTCCAGCCTTCCTTTCTGCCCGCTTTTAAATTTTCCAAGAGATCTCGCCTTTACAAGTTCAGCAGCATCAAGAGTTCCTTTATAAAGAATTTTTTTGTTTTGACTGATTTCAAAACGAACTTTTTTCAACATATTCATCTGTTCTTCTGATCTTCCATCCGTATTCGTCTGAAAAAAGAGTTCGGCTTCCTGATCTGTTGTGTTTGCAATCTGAACAGCATCCTTCAGTATATCTCCTGGCATGGCAGATTCCAGGTTTGTAAAAAAATCATCCGGTACAGCAATCAATTTGTGTGCTTTTCCATTAAATTCTACAGATAATTTTGTATTGCCTTTTTTACAGGTCAATGTACCATCCTGCTCATGCACACATTTCTGTATCACCTGATTTCCCCATGGTGACATTGCACTGAAATCCGGTTTGAAATTAGCAGCCTGAATCGCATCAGCCTGAATATCCACTGCAATTTTCTGTTTTGCATGTTCTTCCGTCCAGGTATCTGGGATTGAAATATTCTGAAACAGATCTGTGCTCTCCTGTTTTTTCAATACTTTCGTGTAATAATAATATTCTCCACGTTTTACCCATTCACCTGAGATTCCTCCAATGTTTTCATCTTTCAGGCGTTCCAGTTTTCCGTTTTCCCCGGCATATGTGATTCTGGCCCTGATCCAGCAGGGAAGTGCATTGTTTTTAATTCTCGGTATTTTGGATATCGTCTGACCGGGAACCACATCCGATGGCTGCGTATACTTTACCTCGCCCTTTCCCTTCCTGGCATATTCCGAAATAGATATACTGACATCTCCCACGGAAATATGATTCACTACATCAAGCCTGTCCGAAAAAGATGCGAATACCGCCGCTGCCGAAAGGATAGCCGTCAAAAGAAAACCTGTTATGATTTTTACTGATTTTCTCATATTTTCACCTGCCTTTTATAATTCACCAGTATAATACTCCCAGGCTTTCTGATAATTATCAAACGGTCTTGCTTCTACCGATTCCTGATATACCTGTATTTGAAATTCATTCAACAGTTTCCAGTATTTTTTTTCAACTCTGGCATGATCAATAAGAAATCCTGTGCAAAGCTGTGTTGTTGACTCACCTTCCCTGAGGATCTTTTTGTAATAATAAAATCCATCATCTCCGTAAATCCAATTTTCGCTATCTGTATTTTTCATAGTAACAGCTTTTCCAATATCACTGTTTGAATATCCGACAGCCACACGTACATAACAGTCTGCACCGATCTTGTTATGTCCGGAAGGATTGTTTGACACCCATATTTTCTTGGCTATGTCAATATCCTTATCCGGAACGATCGTGGGTGGATTCGGAAAGTCCTCTCCAATTTCTGATGAAATATTTCCTGGTGTCACAATATTTACAGCCTTATCATATGCAGACTGATAAGCAGCGGTTCCCTGCACTCCGACAAGGACTCCCAGCAAAATCCCCATACCGGCAAATATTCTTTTTTTGCCTGTCATATGTTATCACCTGCTTTCCACATTATTATTCTGTAACTTGTCCCGGCTGGTTTTTGTTCTGATCTACATATTTCTGATATGCACTTCTTGCCTGTTCAACCACATTCTCAGCATCACCTCCGGTGTAGGATGCCTGGATTGCATAAGCTCTTACCGGAATTTCCAACTGCTGACCATCCAGCTGTCCTTCAATGATATTCAGGAATTTCACCGTGTCAAATAGCGATTCTGTTGTTTCCTGCGGTTTGAGAATTTTATTATACGCAAAAACATATACCTGATTATTTCCAACCTTCTGTGAATTCAGTTTTGTCCAGCTGGCTTTTGACTGAAATGAAAAAAGTTCCTGTACCCTTTTTTCTAGCCGGCTTCCATTATCTGCCGCCGCAATCACATTTGCTGTCGGTATTGAAACTTCCAGATATGCATAAGCATCATTAATTCCGGTATTTTTAATCCTTGGATCTTTACTGATTACCTTTCCCGGCTCTATCTTTTTATGGTCATCAGGTTTCCAGTTATCTTCTGTCAGTTCCACATCTACCTTTCCTACTGTAAACTGATTGGAAACCTTATCATAGTCTGTCAGATATGCGGATACTCCACCAACTGAAGCCAGACATAAAACACCTGTCAGAAGTAAAATTTTTTTCATGTTATTTTTCATAGATTCTTTCTGCGCTTTTTCTGCTGCGCTCTCCTTTCCATTGTATAAGCAGGAAAAACATTTCCTGTAAGATCATGACTGTCAGTATTCCAAATATCGTTCTCTGTCTGACAAATACTGCTGCATAACCAAGACAGGGAAGCGAAAATATCACTTTACCTATAATCTGATCTGCAGTCACAACCGTCGGATCTTCCCTATTGTTTGCATCACCTTTTGTTACATATCCTTTGTGTTCTTTTCGGATCACTCTGTGTGTCACTCTGGTTTCACCGACCTGATAAGTAACAATATCACCAATTTCCGGTCTTCGTTCCTTCGTATCCGTAAAAACGATTCCTCCTGTTCTCAGTACCGGCTCCATTGACCCTGACATGATCGAATCAACAGAAATACCAATCTGTGGAAGAAGCAGTAACATCACACCCAATATCCCGATCAGTGTAAAAAAAATTCTTCCGGCTTTTTCTGCCGTTCTCATATTTCTCCTTTCCTGTGTTATTTTGTAAATCTAAAATGGATTGTTTGCAGATCTGCATGAATTGATAAAAAGATTGTCTTAAGATGCCTTTATCTTATGCTCTGTGGCATTAAATGTCAATAAAATTCGTTCGTCATATTCTGACAGAAGATTCAAGAATGCCCTCGGCATTCTTGCTGCGAGATGCACGTCATGCAATGCATGACATATTCTTCTGTGCATCTCTGCAATCCTGCCGGAGGCTATATCAGATGGGAGATTGAATCCCACCACTGATATAATTTTGTTGCTCACCACCTGCAGAGGTGAGAGTCATCTCACATCTGATATAACAAAAAACGACATGTCCAACAAAAATTGAACATGCCGTTTTGGAACTTCAAATTACGCTTTGCTCCATTTGAAGAGCGCAGGTATTGAACCTCAAACTCCGTTACACTTCGTTTGAGTAGCGTAAATTTCCTTACGAAAATTTACTTAGTTGTTGATCAGTTTGTCTTCGCCATTCCAGCTGTACAGTTTACGGATTTCTTCACCAACTTTTTCTGACGGATGTTCAGAAGCAAGTTTTCTCATTGCTTTGAAGTGAACCTGTCTTCCAGCGTCAGACATATCAAGCAGGAAGTCTTTTGCAAATGTACCATCCTGGATATCTGTCAGGATCTGTTTCATTGCCTTCTTTGTTTCTGCTGTAACGATCTTCGGTCCTGTGATGTAGTCACCGTATTCAGCTGTGTTGGAGATAGAGTATCTCATTCCCTTGAATCCAGACTGATAGATCAGGTCTACGATCAGTTTCATTTCATGGATACATTCGAAATATGCATTTCTCGGGTCATATCCAGCTTCGCAAAGAGTTTCGAAACCAGCCTGCATAAGTGCAACAACACCACCACAGAGAACTGCCTGCTCACCGAAGAGGTCTGTTTCTGTTTCTGTACGGAATGTTGTTTCAAGAAGACCAGCTCTTGCTCCACCAATAGCAAGACCATATGCAAGTGCTCTGTCAAGCGCTTTTCCTGTATAGTCCTGTTCTACTGCAACCAGACAAGGAGTTCCTTTTCCAGCCTGATATTCGCTTCTTACTGTATGTCCTGGTGCCTTTGGTGCGATCATAGTAACATCTACATTCTTTGGTGGAACGATACATCCAAAATGAATGTTGAAACCATGAGCGAACATCAGCATGTTACCCTCTTCAAGGTTTGGCTCGATGTCTTTTTTGTACATATCTGCCTGTTTTTCATCATTGATCAGAATCATGATGATATCTGCCTGTTTTGCAGCCTCTGCTGCTGTATATACTTTAAAGCCCTGCTCTTCGGCTCTCTTCCAGGACTTACTTCCCTCATACAGACCAATAATGACATTGCAGCCTGATTCTTTTAAGTTAAGTGCATGTGCGTGTCCCTGGCTGCCATAGCCGATAATTGCAATGGTCTTACCATCCAATAATCCTAAATTACAGTCTTCCTGGTAAAAAATCCTGTTTGCCATCTTTGTTTCCTCCTAAGCTAATTGTAAAATAAAATGATATATCGTTAAGGGAACCTGATCCCTTAGCAAACCTGTTAAAAATATTCCTGCGATGTCCTGATCTCTTAAAGGAATCTTACATCACTGGACCCTCTTGAGAGTCCTGTAATACCTGTTCTGGCAAGTTCAAGAATCTCATACTCACCCAGCAGATCAATAAATGCGCATAATTTGCTCTTGCTTCCTGTCATCTCAATAACAAGTGAATCTCTTCCTACATCTATGACTTTGGCGCGAAAAATATTGGCAATGGAAATAATTCCTTCTCGCTGTTCCGGTCTGGCAGCAACTTTTGCAAGAACAAGCTCCCTGCTTACACTGTTGTCTGGCTCCAGCACCTTAATGTCTCTAACGTCAACCAGCTTGGCAAGCTGCTTGGTAATCTGTTCCAGAATCATGGAATCCCCACTGCACACAACGGTCATTCTGGAAAAACGTTCGTCTGCAGTCACACCAACTGTCAGGCTGTCAATATTATAACCTCTCCGGCTGAAAAGCCCGGATATACGACTAAGTACACCTGCAGTGTTATCAACTAACAGGGACAAAATTCTCTTCTGCATAAGATACCTGCTTTCAACACTTTAAACTAGTAAACAATTCCATTGTGAAATTGTTTGCATGTCTATTATTATAACAACATTACATGTTTTGTCAACGTCAAATTTTATTTTGAATCACAAAATTTGCAAGTTTTTCGCATAATTATACAAGATATTTATTTCTGAGCGCTTCTATGGTTTTTGGATTCATGTAAAGAGCCTTTCCCATAAAATAATCCACAGATCCGTAGTCTTTTTCAATTGTACGGAAAGTAGTATCCAGATATTCTCCTTTTACTTTGTAAAGAAGTCTTACCTTATCCATAATCTCAGGTGTCACGATCATTCTGGTTTCCAGATAGCGGACCATATGCTGCATCTCATTATCCAGATAAACATTGGTTTTGAGAAAGTCTTCTTTTATGGTCTTTCTGGGAACACCAAGTGCATAAAGCAGAAGTGCCGTTCCAATCCCCGCCCGATCTTTTCCCGCACTGCAGTGCCACAGTACAGCGCCTTTCTTCTGGTGAAGAACTACATCAAGAAAATTTGCATATTGCTTGATACAGATTTCATCTCTTACAAGATTTTCATACTGTTTGCACATAAATTCATCCGGAACCTGATCAAATTTTATCAGCATGTCCATCAAAGTACCTGCCTGGGTAATTCCTGAAGTCTCTTCATCCAGTATCGGAATAGGATAATACTCTACTCCTTTCATGATCGTATCTGGTTTCTGCTCCCGTTCTGCCTCTGTACGGAAATCAATCACTGTGGACAGTTTGTAATCTTCCAGAAGCATATCCTGATCTGCAAGAGACACATGATAAAGAGAGCCACTCCTTAAAAGTTTTCTTGGCAGGATATGTCTTCCGTCTTTCGTCATCAGCGCTCCCAGATCTCTGGTATTTGGCAGACTCTGAAGGTGAATTCTGCCTCCTCTTGGAAAACCGGTCGCCATTTCCGGATTTAGGGCTTTCAGTATCTGAATACATTCCTGTATTTCCCTGTCAGTCATATCGAACTGATATCTTTTTCTCCTTCTGGTGATCACCACAAGTGAACTGGTGGTAAACTGTTTCTGTTTGCCCCCTTCTATACCTTCTCTACGCATATATGCCCAGATAATATCCTTACATGGAAGATTATTCAGCATCATATGTCTGGCAAAAATCAGGTTTCCATCCTCGATTCTTATTTTTCCAAATCTCATATTTTTTCTTTCCTCTTCCTTTACTTTTCCTGATTCAGATCAGTCCCAGTTCTTTCAGTCCGTTGCGGATGCCATAATGGAACATATCTGTAGTTACATAATCTGCCAGTTCCCGGATTTTTTCTGAACCATTTCCCATAGCTACTTTTGTGCAGGCATATTCAAACATGGAAAGGTCATTGTTGCTGTCCCCAAATACTACTGTTGCATCCCATGGAATATTAAAGATCCGGCACACTGCTGCAATCCCCACAGCCTTGTTGCATCCCTTTGGCACCATTTCAATAGTTGTTCCCACAAAAGCATTATTCTCATGACGAATAATATCGTACCATGGAGAAAGTTCCTGACAGGCTTTTTCATCCTGGCAGCCCTCTCTCATCTTTGCACTGATTTTGTTGATATGAAGATCATTTTCGTTCCCTCTGATGGGTTTCCATTTTGGTCCCAGTGCCTCTGTAATAAGATCTGTATACCAGTTTACTTCTGTTGTATATTCATCTTTGTCGTAGTACATGTAGTCTGCCCCTTCCATTACCGGAACAAGACCGTATTTTCTGAGTGTTTCAACTGAAAATCTAGCAACATCTACAGGCATTTCTTTATTATACAACCGTCTGCCGTCTTTTTCGATGGTAGCTCCACATGCACTGATCATTCCGGTAAATGGAATCTGTTCCAGATACCAGGGTACAAATGCCCTGCTCCGTCCTGTACAGAGCCATGCCTGATGACCATTTTCCACCAGTTTTTTTATTGATTCTACTGCACTGTCCGGTGTCCCTTTTTTTATATCGCAGATGGTTCCGTCTGCGTCAAAAAACACTGCTTTATTGTTCATAATCTGCTCCTGCCTGATCCTGTTTTACTCAAAAAATACTGTTGCTGCTTTTATAAGGCTCCATGTATCCTCAGTTCCGGCTGTTTCATAAGGAGAATGCATGGCAAGCTGAGGAAGCCCGATATCTACTGTATTCACCGCCACCTGTGTATTGGATATATTTCCCAATGTAGAACCTCCCGGAATATCAGAACGATTCACCAAAATCTGGCAGGGCACTTCCGTTCTTTTGCAGATATCTTTAAATACAGCTGCTGAAACTGCATCGGTACAATACTTCTGATTTGCATTATATTTGATGACAATTCCACCATTGATCACAGGATGGTTTACAGGGTCTGCTTTTTCTGTATAGTTTGGATGAAGAGCATGGGCATTGTCTGCGGAAATCATAAAACTGTCTGCCAGAGTCATCAGATATTCTTCATAAGTTCTTCCAAGGCCATCATTTATTCTCCGCAATGTATCTTTAAGGAACGTAGATGCAGCACCCTGTTTTGTGCCGCTTCCCACTTCTTCATTATCCAGTACGCAATGAACTGCAATACAGTTTTCTTTTCTTCCCCGAAGCATTCCTTCCATGGAGGCAAATGCACACTGCAGATCATCCAGTCTGGGGCTGGAAACAAATTCCCTGTCTGCACCCCATATGGTTCCCGGCATTCTGTTATAAAGAAACAGATCATGTGTCAGGATGTCTTCTTTTTTTATCTTCAGTTTCTCTGCAAGAATCTCCATAAAATCTGCTTTTTCGCTTCCACAGCCCATAAGGGGCAGCATATCTTTCTGTGGATTGTACGCTACTCCCTTGTTGGCTTCTCTGTTCATATGTATGGCAAGGCTGGGAATCATGAGAAGGTCTCTGTCTATATTCACCAGTCGCTCTTCCGGACCGTTTTTGCCAGAAACCATCACCCTGCCTGCTACTGACAAAGGTCTGTCTACCCATGGAGCCATCAGCATTCCGCCATAGCCTTCTACATTTAGTTTTGTGTAGGCATGTTCTACCTGCATCTCCGGATTTTCCTTTATTTTGAAAGCAGGTGAATCACTGTGACTTGCCATGATATGAAACCTCATGGAGTTTTTTTCCGGAATCGAAAAGGCGATCAGTGCTGAGTGGTTTCTGGTTACTACATATTTTCCACCTGCCTTCAGATTCCAGTATTCTTTTTCGGAAAGTTTCTGATAACCAGCTTTCCGGAATCTCTGTTCCATTTCTTCTGTCGCCTGAAAAGACACCGGACTTTTCCGGATAAATTCAATCAGTTGTTCTGTTATTTCATAATACATCTTCTGTTACCTCGATTCTGAGCCACAATCTGAAACGATATCTCAACATTGCAGGCAAAATATTTATATTTTATTTCTGTTTACTTTAATCTTTTACACAACGATTATACGTTAAAAAAACACCAATGGCAATACAAAGAACCTGCCACCGGCATCTTCTCCTGCATGCTTTGGCATAAAAAAGCGAGGATACCTTCCGTAACGCTTCATGGTATCCCCGTTCTGTTCCTGTTTTATACTTTATTTTACTTTATAATGCTTTGATCCGTCGGATAGCTTCCTGGGTATTTTCATAGCTGCCAAAAGCAGTAAGACGGAAGAATCCTTCCCCATGTGCTCCAAAGCCAGAACCAGGAGTTCCTACTACATGCGCATTCTCAAGAAGATAGTCAAAGAAATCCCAGGAACTCATATTGTCCGGAGTTTTCAGCCAGATATACGGTGCATTCACACCACCGGATACTGAATATCCTGCTTCTTTCAGACCATTATAAATATAATGTGCATTACGCATATAATAGGCAACCTGTTCTTTCAGCTGTGCCTTGCCTTCCGGTGAATAAACGGCCTCGCCTGCTCTCTGTACAATGTAAGGAGCTCCGTTAAATTTGGTTCCATGGCGTCTTGCCCAGAGACTGTGAAGCTCTACACCTTCACGGATCAGGTCTTTTGGTACTACGGTAAATCCAAGACGGACTCCTGTAAATCCAGCATTCTTGGAAAAGCTTCTCAGTTCGATAGCACAGGTTCTTGCACCTTTACACTCATAAATACTGTGCGGCACATCCTGCTCTGTAATATATGCTTCATAAGCAGCATCGTAAATGATCACTGCTCCATTTTTGTTGGCATAATCAACCCATTCCTGAAGTTTTTCTTTGGTAATGGCAGCCCCACTTGGGTTATTGGGAAAGCAAAGGTAAATAAGATCCGGTGTTTTTACAGGCAGTTCCGGCAGGAATCCATTGGATTCCAGACATGGCATGTAAATTACATTGTCAAAATTTCCTCTGTCTTTATTGTATTCTCCGGTACGTCCTGCCATAACATTGGTATCTACATAAACAGGATATACAGGATCGCAGACAGCTACTTTATTATTCAGCCCAAAAATCTCCTGAATGTTGCCGGAGTCACTTTTGGCTCCATCGGAAACAAAGATCTCATCTGCGGAAATATCGCATCCTCTGGCCTCATAATCATTTTTTGCAATAGCAGATCGTAAGAATTCATATCCCAGATCCGGCGCATATCCATGAAAAGTTTCTGCATGAGCCATCTCATCTACTGCTTTATGCAGTGCATCGATGATAGCCGGTGCAAGTGGCTGTGTTACATCACCAATTCCCAGACGTACCACCTGTACGTCCGGATTTGATTGCTGATAGGCGGCAACCTTTTTTGCAATAGTGGAAAAAAGGTAACTTCCCGGAAGTTTCAAATAATTTTTATTTACTGTAACCATAATTTTTATCTCCTGGATTCTGTATTAAAATCTGTATCAGATTTTCTGTTCTTTTATTTTCTTTTTTCAATTTCTTTCTGAAGTGCTTCTCTTACTGCATCCGGACTTGCCTTTCCTTTCAGTTCACGCATCATCTGACCTACAAAGAAGCCAAATACTTTTTCTTTGCCTCCAATAAGCTCAGCAAGAGGTCCCGGGTTTGCATCCAGGATTTTGTTCAGAGTATTATTGAGAAGTCCTGTATCTTCTACAATCTTCAGACCATTTTCTTCAATATAAGCTACTGGTTCAATGTCTTCCTCAAATACTTTTTCAAATACTTTCTTTGCATTCTGGGCACTGACTTCTTTTTTCTCTACCATCTGGATCAGATCTGCCAGATGTTTCGGTGTGAACTGTACTTTTTCCGCTTCCAGGCCTTTATCTTTGGTCAGCCTTAAGACTTCTCCCATAAACCAGTTGGCTGCTTTTTTCGGACTTCCACAGAGAGCTGATACTTCTTCAAACAGTTCGGAAAGATGTCTGGACTCTGTCAGGATACCAGCATCATAAGCAGGAAGTTCATAATCTTTCTGATAACGAAGCTGTTTTTCTTCTCTCAGTTCCGGCTGGTTCTGACGAAGATCCTCAATCCACTCGTCTGAAATATGAATCGGAGGCAGATCCGGATCCGGGAAGTAACGGTAATCCTTGGCATCTTCTTTGGAACGCATTGCATGAGAAGATTCTTTGTTGTCATCCCAGCGGCGTGTTTCCTGAACCACTGCTCTTCCCTCTTCGATCAGTTCAATCTGACGCTCTCTTTCTCCCTCAATAGCTCTGGCAATAGCCTTAAAAGAGTTCAGGTTCTTCATCTCTGTTCTGGTACCGAATGTGTCACTTCCTACTTCTCTTACAGAGAGGTTTACGTCAGCTCGCATGGAACCTTCCTGAAGTTTACAGTCTGAAACTTCCAGATACTGCATCATGCAGCGAAGTTTTTCCAGGTAAGCAATTACTTCTTCTGAGCTTCTCATATCCGGCTCAGAAACAATCTCGATCAGCGGTACACCACTTCGGTTATAGTCAACCAGTGAACAGTCTTCCCACTCATCATGAATCAGTTTACCTGCATCCTCTTCCATATGCATTTCGTGAATACGGATTTTTTTCTTTCCGGCTGATGTTTCAATTTCTACAAAACCATCATGGCAGATTGGCAGATACAGCTGTGAAATCTGGTAGTTCTGCGGGTTATCTGGATAAAAATAATTCTTTCTGTCAAATTTGCAGTACTGATTGATCTGGCAGTTTGCTGCGATTCCAGCTTTCAGTGCAAATTCTACTACCTTTTTGTTCAATACCGGCAGAGATCCTGGCATACCGGTGCATACCGGACAGGTATGTGTATTGGGTGCACCACCAAATGCAGTGGAGCAACCACAGAAAATTTTGGTTTTTGTTGCAAGTTCTACATGGACTTCAAGTCCGATGACTGTTTCATACTGTTTCATGCTTCCTGGCCTCCTTTTTTCGGAACAGGAAATGCTCCTCTTTCTGCTTCGTAAGCAGCTGCTGCCTGAAGGATCTTGTGTTCTCCAAAGCAGTTCCCGATCATCTGAATACCGATTGGCATTCCACCTTTATCCATACCACAGGGAACGGTAATTCCCGGCAGACCACATAAGTTTACTGCAACGGTATAAATATCTCCCAGATACATGGCAAGTGGGTCCTTCAGACTTTCTCCGATCTTTGGTGCTGTATAAGGAGCTGCAGGTGCAAGGATCACATCATATTTTTCAAAGGCTCTGTCAAAGTCCTGTTTGATCAGAGCTTTTGTTTTCAGTGCTTTCAGATAATAAGCATCGTAATATCCGGAACTTAAAACAAAAGATCCCAGCATGATACGACGTTTGACCTCTTCTCCAAAGCCCTCTGTTCTGGTTTTTTTGTACATATCGTGAAGTCCTTCATATTCTGCTGCACGATATCCGTATTTGACACCGTCAAATCGTTCCAGGTTGGAACTTGCCTCTGCACTGGCAATGATATAATAGGCAGGGATCATGTATTCCATAGTTTCTACAGAAAAGAATTCCACAATAGCTCCCTGTTCTGTAAGGACTTTCAGTGTATTCATAAATGCATCTTTTACTTCCGGATTCAGACCTTTTGCAAGGAATTCTTTCGGTACTCCAAATTTCATTCCCAGAAGTTTCTTACTTTCCAGACTCTTACTAAACTCCAGATCTCCTCTCTGGAGAGAAGTGGCATCTTTTGGATCGTGGCCTGCAATCACTTCCAGCAGTGCAGTACAGTCTGCAACATTTTTACCTACCGGTCCGATCTGATCCAAGGAAGATGCATAGGCAACCAGTCCATAACGGGATACGGTTCCATAGGTAGGCTTGATTCCGGTAACACCACAGAAAGAACTTGGCTGACGGATAGATCCGCCTGTATCAGAGCCAAGTGCCAGATAAGTTTCTCCTGCTGCTACTGCTGCACAGGAACCACCGGAAGATCCTCCCGGTACATGTTCCAGATTCCATGGATTTCTTGTAACTCCATAAGCAGAAGTTTCAGTTGTACTTCCCATGGCAAATTCGTCCATGTTAGTCTTACCTATAATGATCATACCGGCTTTTTCCAGACGATCAATGACTTCTGCATTATACTGCGGTACAAAATTCTCCAGTATCTTTGATGCACAGGTAGTCCTTTTTCCTTTGATGCAGATATTATCCTTTACTGCCACAGGCACACCGGCCAGAGGACTTGTATAAGTTCCCTCTGCAATTCCTTTTTCTACTTCTTTTGCTCTTGCATATGCTTCTTTTTTGTAAGTATCCAGATATGCGTGTACTTTGCCTTCTTTTTTCTCGATCTGCTCGAAAACAGACTTTACACTATCCTGGACGCTGACCTGACGCTGTTTTATTTTTTTCGCCAGTTCTAAGGCTGTCATTGTTTCCAGTTCCATGTTTTTGTCTCCTATCCTATGGTCTTAGGTACCTGATACTGTCCTTCTTTTTTCTTCGGTGCATTGGCAAGCATTACCTCGCTGTTGTCCCCATTTGTAACAACATCATCACGAAATACGTTTCTGTCACCGAAAATATGAGACAGAGGTTCCACCCCATCTGTATCCAGTTCATCCAGCTTTTCTACATAGTCCAGCATTTTCTGCATATCCTGCTTTGCTTTTTCTTTTGCTTCCTCTGTAAGAGAAAGCTTTGCAAGAATACATACATTTTCGATTGTTTCATCATCTATGATCTTTGCCATTTTGTTCTCCTGTTTCTTCTATATATGACCACTTATCACCATTCTCTGAGTCGTTTATGGTTCCAGTCTGTTCAGATCTCTTGGGAACAGGCATGCTTCACGCACGTTTTCCTCTCCAAGAAGCTGCATGGTCAGACGTTCCAGCCCGATTCCAAGACCTCCATGAGGCGGCATTCCATGTTTGAAGGTATCCAGATACTGTTCCATACCTTCTTCTTCCATTCCTCTTGCTGCTATTTTATCTTTCAGCTGTTTGTAATCATGGATACGCTGACCGCCTGTAGTTACTTCCAGTCCATGGAACAAAAGGTCAAAACTCAAGGTATATTTCTGATCTTCCGGATCATCCATTGCATAGAATGGACGTTTCTTGGACGGATAATGGGTTACAAATACAAAATCCGCATCATATTCTTCTTTGAAATATTTGCCTATGAGTGCTTCTTCTTCTGGCTCCAGATCAAAGGGGTTGCGAATCTTACGATTGTATTTTTCAGAAACGAGCTTTTTGGCTTTGTCAAAACGTACCGCCGGGATTTTATCTACCTTCGGAAGCTGTACTTTCAAAATTGCCAGTTCTTTGGCGTAATCTTTTTCCAGAAGTTCCACTGCGTACTGAAGAAATCCTGTTTCCATTGCCATGATTTCTTCAAAACTGTCAATATAACCCATTTCAAAATCAAGGCTTGTATATTCATTGAGATGACGTTTAGTGTTGTGTTTTTCTGCACGAAATACCGGTCCGGTCTCAAATACCCGGTCAAACACACCAACCATCATCTGTTTATAAAACTGAGGACTCTGTGCCAGCACTGCCGGTTTGTGGAAGTAGCTGAGCTTAAACAGGTTGGCACCACCTTCAGCACCTCTTGCCCCGATCTTTGGTGTATGGATTTCTGTAAATCCCTGTCCGTAAAGATAATCACGAAACGCTCTTGTAAGCGCTTCCTGAATCTTGAATTTGGATCTTTCCTGAATATTACGAAGTGCAATGGGACGTAAGTTCAATTTTGCTTCCAGGGAAGTATTTAATCTCCATTTATCAATAGCCAGGGGCATTGGTTCAGCAGGCTGGGAAAGAATCTGAATCTCTCTGAGCCGGATTTCTTTCCCGTGCGGTGCCCTTTCTTCTTCATTGAGAATTCCTCTGATCCGAAGTGTCATTGCTTCTTTCAGATCATGAATGGAAAGATTTGTTTTATCTTCTTCAAATACTGTCTGAAAAAGTCCTTCTCTGCGTCTGAGGATCACAAATGCCACATCGCCCATATTACGGATGCTGTGAACGGCTCCTTCCAGAACGACTTCCTGATTTAAAAGGGAATCTCCTAACAGATCATCCCATTGGCAGATTTCTTTTTTCCATGTACCGTCCATAAACTCCATTTCCTCATCCTCCATTATCTATTATTTGCTGTTGTATCATTTTTTACAACAACTGTTATTCTTCATAAAAAAGCATCAACAGCATCTGAGCCGTTTCCACCATATTAGTACCTGAATCCATACTGGATTTCTGAATATACCGGTATGCATCCTCCTCGCTTAAATGATTTCTCTGCATAAGCATCATTTTCGCATTGGAAATATAATTCTGCTCTCTCCAGGAACGGGTCTTCGGTTTGTTTTTTTCTTTTTTCCTTTTCCTTTCCTGCTGTGTCAGAATCATATTTACCGTATTGACCAGATCTCCTGCCTTCATTGGCATCTGTACCGAAAGAATAGATGAAGGCACTTCACTGATCACTCTTGCTGACGCCAGAAGAAGAAGTTCAAAATCCTTTGGCAGACAGTCTGCAAGATCCAGATAATTCATGTCCGGCAGACGGTAACCACTGATCATCACACCGCCGCCAAGTTCTGATGCACTTGCAAGTGCGCTGGATGCCGTATTACATACTGAAGCTACCGAAAAACCATGACGTTCCAGAACAGACCGGATTTTCTTAGCATCTTCAATTTTTGGTAAGACTATCACAATGCTGCTCATTCATGTGTCTCTCCTCTTCCCTTTTGTAACACGTACCTTAAGCTGCTTTCTCACCTCTGAAAATCAGAGACGATACAGGTATTCTTCTACTTCCCAGTCAGTAACCTGTGTCACATAACGCAGCCATTCATTTTTCTTTTCTTTTATATATTCCTGGCAGAACTCTTCTCCAAGGATTTCTCTGATCCAGCTGCTCTTTTCAAAAAACTCAATAGCATCTTTCAGTGTTTCCGGAAGATGCTCTGTCTCTGTATCCTGTGTGGCGCAATTGGATGATTTTGTTGGATAAATCTTGTTTTTGATTCCGTCCAGTCCTGCTGCAAGGCAGACAGCCAGCACCAGATAAGGATTGGCTGAAGCATCCGGACTTCTCAGTTCCACTCTGATACCATCTCTTCTGATTACCGGGATTCTTACAAGAGAATTCTGATTATTTTCTGTCCATGTCAGTTCTGTAGGTGCATCATATCCAGGAACAAGACGTTTATAGGAATTCACAAGAGGATTGGTGATCAATGCCATTTCTTTGCTGTGTGCCAGCAGTCCTCCAATGAAATAATAAGCATCTTCACTTAATTCTTCCGGATTATCCAGATTTTCAAAAATATTTCTTCCATTTTTAAGAAGTGAAAACTGAATATGCATTCCGGAACCATTGACGTCTGATTTCGGTTTTGGCATAAAAGTTGCATGAAGTCCATGACGTTTTGCCACAGTGCGGACAGCCATTTTGAATGTCATGATACAGTCTGCGATTTTACGGATTTCTCCGTAATGGAAATCAATCTCATGCTGTGCCGGTGCAGCCTCATGATGAGAAGATTCCACTTCCATGCCCATATCTTCCAGAGTAAGTACCATATCTCTTCTGGCATTTTCTCCAAGATCCAGAGGACTGATATCCAGATAGCCTGCTTTTTCATGTGTTACTGTGGTAGGCTTTCCATCGTCATCTGTGTGAAAAAGGAAAAATTCACACTCCGGATCGATAAAGCAGGTATATCCCTCAGCTTCTGCTTTTGTGGCTGTATTTTCCAGAATGTATCTGGGGCTGTTTTTGTATGGTTTTCCATCGGGGCAGTAAAGATCACAGATCATACGTGCAACCTTTCCCTGCTGTGGACGCCATGGAAGAATAGAAAAAGTACCCAGAACCGGACGTAAATACAGATCGGTTCCATTTTCCCCATTCATGCCTGCAATCTGTTCGCCGTTTACGATGCACTGATTATCCAGTGCCCGGGGGAGTTCCCGAGTGGTTACAGCAATATTTTTGATTGCTCCATACATGTCGGTAAACTGAAGACGAATGAATTCTACGTCTTCTTCCTCCACCATTTGTAATATTTCCTCTCTGGTATAATTCCCCATCACATTCTCTCCTTATCACTATCACTGAAAATAAATAAAAAAAAGGGCGCACCTCTGAAGGGGTTTACCCTCCAAAAGAACGCCTTTGTCCATGCAGGTATTATAGCAACCTGCATTTTCTTTGTCAACTGTCTTTTCCAGATTCCATCTGCATTTTATCAGAGATTTGTATATCCCATAAGAGATTCATCTACTGCCCTGGCAGCTTCTCTTCCCTCTCTGATGGCCCATACTACCAGAGACTGACCTCTGTGCATATCTCCTGCTGTAAACACTCTTGACACAGAAGTTTCATATGCTTCCGGTTTTGTTTCTACATTGGTTCTTCCTGTAACAGCTACATGAAACGCATCTGTTATATATTTCTGGCTTCCAAGGAAACCTGCTGCAATAAGAACCAGATCTACAGGAATCACTTTCTCTGTTCCTTCTACCGGAATCATCATCATTCTTCCTGTTTTTTCATCTTTCTGGGATTTCAGGCTTACGATCTTTGCTTTGCAGACATTACCTTTTTTATCCGGAATAAATTCTGTAACAGTAGTCTGGTATACTCTTGGATCATGGCCGAAAACAGCAATGGCTTCTTCCTGGCCATAATCTGTTTTCAGGACTCTTGGCCACTGTGGCCATGGATTGTTTGCGGCACGTTCTACCGGCGGTTTCGGCATCATCTCCAGCTGTGTAACAGATTTTGCTCCCAGGCGGATGCTGGTACCTACACAGTCATTACCGGTATCACCACCGCCAATGACCAGAACATTCTTATCCTTTGCAAGTTCATATGGCACTTTTTCAAAATCAGAATCCAGCAGAGCCTTTGTAACCTGCCCCAGAAAATCTACCGCAAAATAAATTCCTTTTGATTCTCTTCCGGGAACCTTGATATCTCTCGGATTGGAAGCACCACAGGCAAGAATCACTCTGTCGTATTTCTTAAGAAGTTCTTCTGCTGTAATGTCCTTTCCTACATTTGTGTTCAGTACAAACTTCACACCTTCTTCTTCCATCAGCCGGATTCGTCTGTCTACCACCCATTTTTCCAATTTCATGTTGGGGATACCATAACGGAGAAGTCCACCTGCCCGGTCACTTCTTTCATAAACAGTTACGTCATGGCCTCTCCGGTTCAGTTGCTGTGCTGCTGCCAGTCCGGAAGGACCGCTTCCGATCACTGCTACCGTTTTGCCTGTACGGACTGCCGGTTTCTGTGGCTGTACCCAACCTTCTTTGTATGCAGTCTCCATGATGGCTTTTTCATTTTCTTTGGTGGCTACCGGTTCTCCGTCCAGGTTACAGGTACATGCTGCTTCGCAGAGAGCAGGACACACTCTGGAAGTAAATTCCGGAAAACTGTGTGTCTTGGAAAGTCTCAGATATGCCTGTTTCCAGTTTCCTGTATATACAAGGTCATTGGTCTCCGGAACAAGGTTATGAAGGGGACAGCCGGAAGCCATTCCCCCAAGCATCATTCCTGACTGACAGAAGGGAACGCCACATGCCATGCAGCGTGCACCCTGAAATATCTGTTTTTCTTTACTGAGAGGAGTCCGGAATTCATTGAAGTTTGCGATCCGGACCTTTGGAGGCAGTACCTTGGCTGTCTCTCTTTTATATTCTAAAAATCCTGTTGGCTTTCCCATGTTTCCTCATCCTCCTTAATGCTTTGCTCCAATACTTTCGTAGAATGCTTCCATCTGTGCCTGCTCACTGGTAAGTCCTTTTTCTTCCAGTTTGGCACTGAGAGTCAACATTTTCTTATATTCATTCGGGATCAGTTTCTTAAAGTGTGGCAGATACTCATCAAAATCAGCCAGCACTTTTGCACCCAGTTTAGAACCGGTTGCTGCAACATGGGCTTCGATCAGATCACGAAGTTCTTTCCTGTCATATTTGTTCTCTACTTTTTCAATAGAGATCATTGACTTGTTGATATTTTTATATAACTTATTATTTACATCCAGTACATAAGCAATACCGCCGCTCATACCTGCAGCAAAGTTCTTGCCTGTTCTGCCCAGAACTACCACACGACCACCTGTCATGTATTCACAGCCATGTTCGCCGACGCCTTCTACCACTGCACAGGCTCCTGAGTTACGGACTGCAAAACGTTCTCCTGCAACACCATTGATAAAGGCATAACCACTGGTTGCACCATAAAGAGCAACGTTACCGATGATGATATTGTCTTCTGGTTTGTAGGCAGCTTTTTCCGGAACTTTCACGATCAGTTTACCACCGGAAAGTCCTTTTCCAAAGTAGTCGTTGCTGTCACCAGTAAGGTTCAGGGTAAGACCTTTCGGGATAAAAGCACCAAAACTCTGTCCACCGGCACCTTTGCAGTTGATAACAATCGTATCATCCGGCAGACCCTTGCCTGTCTTTCTGGTAATCTCAGCACCCAGGATTGTTCCGAAAGTACGGTCTGTATTGGTAACTTCCACATTCAGTTCCACATGCTGCCCTTTTGTGATCGCTTTGTCACATTTTTTCAGAAGTACCTTTTCATCCAGAGTTTTTTCCAGTTCAAAATTATATACAGCTTTCGGATCAAAGATCACTTTCTGTCCTTTTCCTGCATATGGATTGTTCAGGATGGCACTGAGATCCAGTTTTCCTTTATGGGGTTCTGCTGTATCTTTTGCCTGTCTTAACAGATCGGTACGTCCAACCATTTCATCTACTGTACGGACACCCAGGCTTGCCATATACTCTCTCAGTTCCTGAGCAATAAATCTCATGAAGTTTTCTACATATTCCGGTTTTCCTCTGAAACGTTTACGAAGTTCCGGATTCTGTGTTGCCACACCTACAGGGCAGGTATCCAGATTACATACACGCATCATTACGCAGCCCATCGTTACCAGTGGTGCAGTTGCAAAACCGAATTCTTCTGCGCCAAGAAGAGCTGCAATGGCTACGTCACGTCCACTCATCAGTTTACCGTCTGTTTCGATACGGACACGATTACGAAGTCCGTTCATGATCAGAGTCTGATGTGTCTCTGCAAGTCCCAGTTCCCATGGAAGTCCTGCATTGTGGATAGAACTTCTCGGTGCAGCACCGGTACCTCCGTCATATCCGGAAATAAGAACTGTCTGTGCTCCCGCTTTTGCAACACCGGCTGCAACTGTACCAACACCGGCTTCTGAAACAAGTTTTACAGAAATATCTGCATAAACATTGGAGTTCTTCAGGTCATAAATCAGCTGTGCCAGGTCTTCAATAGAATAAATATCATGATGAGGCGGCGGTGAGATCAGAGATACTCCAGGTGTAGAATGACGAGTCTTGGCAATCCATGGATAAACTTTCTTTGCAGGAAGATGACCACCTTCACCAGGTTTTGCTCCCTGTGCCATTTTAATCTGGATTTCTCTTGCAGATACCAGATAACTGCTGGTTACACCAAAACGTCCGCTGGCTACCTGTTTGATAGCAGAGCAACGGTCATTATCAGTGCCTGCGGAAGCAATACGTTCGTCACTTTCTCCACCTTCACCTGTATTGGATTTTCCATGGAGATGATTCATGGCAATGGCAAGTGTCTCATGTGCCTCCTGAGAGATTGATCCATAAGACATGGCTCCTGTCTTAAATCTTTTAACAATCTCATCAACGCTTTCGACCTCATCAATCGGGATCGGGTTTTCCGGATAATTGAAATCCAGAAGTCCACGTAATGATCCATGGCTTTCTTCGTCTACCAGTTTTGTATACTCTTTAAACTGCTCATAACTTCCGTTTCTGGTAGACATCTGCAGAAGATGGATGGTCTGTGGATTATATTTATGTTCTTCTCCCTGGCTTCTCATTTTATGAGCACCTACACTGTCCAGTGTCAGGTCTGTATTCATTCCCAGAGGGTCAAATGCCTCTGAATGAAGTCTGTCTACATTCTCTTCAATATCTTCAAGTGTAATACCGCCAACTCTGCTGACTGTTCCTGTAAAGTATTTGTCGATCACATCCTGGGAAATACCAATAGCTTCAAAGATCTGAGATCCCTGATAAGACTGAATAGTAGAAATACCCATTTTGGAAGCGATCTTGACAATACCGCTTAACACTGCATGGTTGTAATCTTCTACTGCTGCGTAATAATCTTTGTCCAGCATATGATTGTCAATCAGTTCTCTGATTGTTTCCTGTGCCAGATATGGGTTGATGGCACTTGCACCATAACCAAGAAGTGTTGCAAAATGATGAACTTCTCTTGGTTCTCCAGATTCCAGGATAATTGCCAGTGAAGTACTCTTCTTTGTTTTTACCAGATGCTGATGAACAGCAGAAACTGCCAGAAGTGACGGAATTGGCATATGGTTCTCGTCTACTCCTCTGTCTGAAAGTACAAGAATATTAGCGCCTTCACGAAATGCCTTATCTACCTCTACAAAGAGACGGTCAATGGCTCTTTCCAGCTTGGTGCTCTTGTAATAAAGAGTAGAAACAACTGCAACCTTGAAACCTTCGTGTTTCATATTTTTGATCTTCAGCATATCTGTGTTGGTAAGAATCGGATGAACGATTTTCAGCACATGACAGTTCTCCGGCTGCTGTACCAGAAGATTACCATCTTTACCTGCATATACACTGGTAGATGTAACAATTTCTTCACGAATCGCATCAATAGGTGGATTGGTAACCTGTGCAAAAAGCTGCTTGAAATAATCAAATAACGGACGATGTTCTTTGGAGAGAACAGCCAGCGGTGTATCCACACCCATAGCCCCAATACTTTCTGCACCGTTTAGTGCCATATTCCGAATAGAAGTACGGTACTGTTCATAAGTATAGCCAAAAGCTTTCTGGAGACGTGCACGCTGCTCATCTGTGTACTCTTCCATACGGATATTCGGAATCTTGATATCCTTCAGCTGTACCAGATTGCTGTTAAGCCATTCTCCATAAGGCTGCATTTTTGCATATTTTTCTTTCAGCTCGTTGTCATCAATGACTTTTCCCTGTACAGTATCTACCAGAAGCATTTTTCCAGGATGAAGGCGCTCTTTCAAAACAATCTTTTCTTCCGGGATCGGCATAACGCCTACTTCTGAGGACAAGATCATATATCCGTCAGAAGTAATATAATATCTGGACGGACGGAGACCGTTACGGTCAAGAACCGCCCCCATCACATCGCCGTCTGAGAACAGAATGGACGCAGGTCCATCCCATGGCTCCATCATGGTTGCGTAATACTGATAAAAATCTCTCTTTTCCTGAGAAATTGTATCGTTATTCGCCCATGGCTCCGGAATAGTGATCATTACTGCCAGGGGAAGTTCCATACCACTCATTACCAGGAATTCCAGAGTGTTATCCAGCATTGCAGAGTCAGAACCGTTTCTGTTGACAACTGGAAGAACTTTATGAAGCTGACCTTTCAGATATGGAGACTCCATATTTTCTTCTCTTGCCAGCATCTTGTCTGCATTTCCACGAATGGTATTGATCTCGCCGTTATGTACCATAAAACGGTTGGGATGTGCTCTCTCCCAGCTTGGATTGGTATTGGTACTGAATCTGGAGTGTACCATGGCAATGGCAGACTCATAATCCGGACTCTGAAGATCCGCAAAGAATGTACGGAGCTGACCTACCAGAAACATACCTTTGTATACAATGGTACGGCTGCTCATGGAAACTACATAGGTATTATCATTGCTCTGTTCAAACTCACGACGTGCAATATAAAGCATTCTGTCAAAAGCAATACCTTTTTCCACCTCTTCTGGCTTTTTGATAAATGCCTGCATAATACAAGGCATACATTCTCTCGCCTTATGACCCAGAACTTCCGGGATTACCGGAACAGTTCTCCAGCCAAGAAGCTCCAGCCCTTCTTTTTCGATGATGATCTCGAACATCTTTTTCGCCTGGGCACGTTTGATCTCATGCTGTGGGAAGAAGAACTGGGCAATACCATATTCTCTTTCGTCACCGATTTCAAAGCCCTCTTTCTTACAGGCTTTTTTGAAAAATTTATGAGAAATCTGCAGAAGGATTCCCACACCGTCACCGGTTTTTCCTTCCGCATCTTTACCTGCCCGGTGCTCCAGATGCTCTACGATACGCAGTGCATTGGCAACTGTATCATGAGTCTTTTTGCCTTTGATGTTGACAACTGCACCGATACCACAGTTGTCATGTTCAAATTCCTGGCGATACAGACCCTGATTTTCTTTCATCACTTCTTGCATATTCCTTATCCTTTCTGTGTTTCTTCTATATATAATAGATATTATTTCCTATTTAACTTTGCTTCTTTTTCTTTCATGTAATCCACCGCTGCCTTTACAAATCCACGAAACAGAGGATGTGCATGGTTTGGTCTGGATTTGAATTCCGGATGTCCCTGAGTTCCCTCAAAGAACGGATGCTCTCTGACTTCAATCATCTCTACAATATGTCCATCAGGAGAAGTTCCTGCAATGGTCATGCCTTTGGCTGCCAGTTCTTCTCTGAACGCATTGTTTACTTCATAACGATGTCTGTGACGCTCCTGAATTTCTTTTGTTCCAAAAAGCTCTTTTGCTTTTGAATTTTCAGCAAGTACACATGGGTAACTTCCAAGCCTCAGGGTTCCACCCAGGTCTTCTACACTCTCCTGATCCGGCATCAGTGCAATTACCGGATGTTTGGTAGAAGGATCCAGTTCAATACTGTTGGCATCCTCATATCCCAACACATGTCTTGCAAATTCCACAATCGCCATCTGCATTCCAAGACAGATTCCAAGATATGGAATCTTATGAACTCTGGCATACTGGGCCGCCAGTATCATGCCTTCTGTTCCTCTGTTACCAAAACCTCCCGGAACCAGGATTCCGTCTACTTTATGAAGTACCTGATCCAGATTCTTTTCATTTAATTCTTCTGAATCCACCCAAGTAATATCTACTTTTGCTTTACAGGAAATTCCACCGTGTTTCAACGCTTCCACTACACTTAAATATGCATCATGAAGCTGTGTATATTTTCCTACCATGGCAATGTTTACTTCGCTTTCCGGATTACGGAGATCACTTACCATCTGTTTCCACTCTGTCAGATCAGGTTTACGATTTTCCAGTCGCAGGGACTCCAGAACAACATCTGCAAGTTTTTCTTTTTCCATTGCAAGTGGTGCTTCGTAAAGATATTCTACATCCAGATTCTGTAATACATGGCTTACCGGCACATTACAGAACAATGCAATCTTGGCTTTAATCTCATCTGTAAGTTCATGTTCACTTCTGCATACCAGGACATCCGGCTGGATTCCCATTCCCTGAAGCTCTTTTACACTTGCCTGGGTAGGTTTGGTCTTCAGTTCTTCGGAAGCTTTCAGATATGGGATCAGTGTTACATGGATCAACACTGCATTATCATGTCCCACATCATGCTGAAACTGTCTGATTGCTTCCAGGAAAGGCTGACTTTCGATATCACCTACTGTACCACCTACTTCGATAATAGCGATTCTGTCATCTGCCGGTGATTTTGCTTTATAGAATCGACCTTTAATCTCATTTGTGATATGAGGGATGACCTGCACGGTACCTCCGCCAAAATCTCCATGTCTTTCTTTCTGCAGAACTGACCAGTAAACTTTTCCAGTGGTTACGTTTGAATTTTTATCCAGGCTCTCATCAATAAAACGTTCATAATGTCCCAGATCCAGATCAGTTTCTGTTCCATCATCTGTAACAAAAACCTCACCATGCTGAATGGGGTTCATAGTTCCCGGGTCAATATTGATATAAGGATCAAATTTCTGCATGGTCACCTGATATCCTCTGGCCTTCAGAAGCCGTCCAAGAGATGCTGCTGTAATTCCTTTTCCCAGGCCGGAAACTACACCGCCTGTAACAAAAACGTATTTTACTGCCATTGCTGTTTTCCTCCTCCATTAACATACAATACATACAAAAAAGGCGACAGAAACAGATCATTCAGGTTTTTACCTGATTCTGTTTCTGACGCCTTTGTCAGACATAAAAAAATCTCTGATTTTTAAATATGTCCATTACTATACATTATTTTTGATCGTTTGTAAATATGCAATTTACTGAATTTCGCTGACATCTATAGGGTAATTTCCGTCAAAACATGCTTTACACAACGGCAAACCGCCTGCCATACCCTCCAGGAACTCACTCTGCATATATCCCAGGGAATCTGCACCGATCATCTGACGGATTTCTTCGGTACTGTGCTGAGATGCGATCAGTTGATCATTGGAAGGTACATCTGTACCAAAATAACATGGATGAAGGAACGGCGGTGAGCTGATCCTTACATGTACTTCCAGTGCTCCTGCCTTCTTCAGCATACGGATCAGATTTGCAATGGTAGTTCCTCTTACAATAGAATCATCTACCAGAACAATTCTTTTATCCTTGACTACAGATTCCAGGACACTAAGCTTCAGATGCACACTGGATTCACGTTCTTTCTGGGTAGGCTTGATGAAAGTCCTTCCTATGTAGCTGTTTTTGTAAAAAGCAAGGCCGAAAGGAATTCCAGAAGCTTCTGAATACCCCTTGGCCGCCGGAATGCCTGACTCCGGTACACCTGTAACCAGATCTGCTTCCACAGGATAAGATTTTGCCAGAGATTTGCCACCTCTGATACGGGCATCGTAGATACGCACACCATCCATCACACTGTCCAGTCTTGCAAAATAGATATACTCAAATACACAATGGGCAGGCTTATACGTTGCCAGTTCTTTATTGGATTCTACACCATTTCTGGAAATAGTGATCATTTCTCCAGGCTCAATATCCCGGATAAATTCTGCACCAACAGAAGTCAGTGCGCAGCTTTCAGAAGCAAGTACATAAGAGTTATCACGTTTTCCAAGACACAGTGGTTTCAGTCCCAGAGGATCTCTCACACCTACCAGCTTACGTGGACTCATAACTACAAGTGCATAGGCACCCTGCAGCTTCTTCGCTGTTTTAAGAATCGCTTCCTCCACAGATCTGGAATGTACCCGTTCTCTCGCTATATGAAAGGCGATTACTTCTGAATCTGTCGTAGTGTGGAAAATTGCACCGTTCTGGATCAGTTCCCATTTCAGTTTCGGGGTATTTACCAGGTTTCCATTATGTGCCAGTGCCAGAGTTCCTTTTACATAAGATAATACAAGAGGCTGTGCATTTTCTGCCACAGAAGCTCCTGTTGTGGAATAACGCACATGCCCGATACCAAGATTTCCTTCCATACTGCGTATGGTTTTTTCACGAAGCACTTCACTGACAAGACCAAGATCTTTATGAAACTGAACATTACCCTGTTCCCCATCTGTCCTGCACACTGCCAGTCCACAGGACTCCTGTCCCCTGTGTTGTAATGAAGTAAGTCCATAATAAATAGACGGAACTACATTTCCTCCATCCAGATCATAAATACCAAATACACCACAGGCTTCCTTTATTTCTGCCATCCGAATTTCCTCCCATTCGTTATCTTATAAACAATATTGATCATCTCTTTCTATTGTCTTCCGAAGCTGAAAAAAGAAACACTCCAAGTCTGTCCCTGAAGCGCCTTTACTCATAAGAAATTATAATGGAAGAAAGGGATTTGTCAACCCTTGTGCAGCCAAAAACACATACAAATAAATTCATCCTGTCAAACAAAAAATTTGGGAGAAATTTTTAAAAAATTATTGACATTCCATTTTTTTTGTGTATACTACATCACATAAGCAACGGCGCTTTGGAAAATATCCAAGGCGCCTTTTTTGTTTATCTAAAAAGTTTTGCACATTAAAATGTGAAAGCAAAGATCAATGGATGTGAAAGGAGATTTATTATGGATAAGAGAATTCCTGAAATTTATGGCAGTCTTGTTTTTAACGACAAGATCATGCGTGAAAAATTACCGAAAGACATGTACAAGGCACTGAAGAAAACAATTGAGAACGGTACTCATCTGGAACTTGACGTTGCTAACTCCGTTGCAGTTGCCATGAAAGAATGGGCTCTGGAGCATGGTGCTACTCATTATACTCACTGGTTCCAGCCAATGACAAACTTCACCGCAGAAAAACATGACAGCTTCATTTCTCCTACCAGTGACGGACAGGTGATCATGGACTTCTCCGGTAAAGAACTTGTAAAAGGTGAACCGGATGCTTCCAGTTTCCCGTCAGGCGGTCTTCGTGCTACTTTTGAAGCAAGAGGATATACAGCATGGGATCCTACTTCACCAGCTTTCATTAAAGATTCTACGCTTTATATTCCAACTGCATTCTGCTCTTACAGTGGAGAGGCACTGGACAAAAAAACTCCACTTCTTCGTTCCATGGATACTCTGAACAAAGAAGCAATCAAAATTCTTCGACTTCTTGGAAACACAGAAGTCAAACACATCAATACAACTGTTGGTCCGGAACAGGAATATTTTCTGGTGGACAAAGACCTTTATAATAAGAGAAAAGACCTGATCTTCTGCGGACGTACCCTGATCGGTGCTCCTGCTCCAAAAGGACAGGAAATGGAAGATCATTACTTCGGAGCCCTGAAACCTCGTGTTTCCGCTTATATGCATGATCTGGATGAAGAACTGTGGAAACTTGGAATCCCTGCAAAAACCAAACACAATGAAGTTGCTCCTGCACAGCATGAGCTGGCTCCTGTATTCGATACAACCAACGTTGCAGTTGACCATAACCAGCTGACTATGGAGATCATGAAAAAAGTAGCTGCCAAGCACAACATGGTATGCCTTCTTCATGAAAAACCATTTGAAGGAATCAACGGAAGTGGTAAACATAACAACTGGTCCATGAGTACAGATACCGGTGTAAACCTTCTGGATCCTGGTAAAACACCTGCTGAAAACACACAGTTCCTGGTATTCCTGGTATCAGTAATCAAAGCAGTAGATGATTATGCAGATCTTCTTCGTATCTCTGTTGCAAGTGCAGGAAATGACCATCGTCTTGGAGCAAACGAAGCTCCGCCGGCTGTAGTATCTATCTTCCTTGGTGATGAACTGACAGAAGTTCTCAAAGCTATTGAAAAAGATGAATTCTTTACCGGACATGGTGCAGTTCAGATGGATATCGGTGCAAAAGTACTTCCACATTTTGTAAAAGATAATACTGACAGAAACCGTACTTCACCTTTTGCATTTACCGGAAACAAATTTGAATTCCGTATGCTTGGCTCCTCTTCTTCTGTTGCCAACCCGAACATCATCCTTAACACAGCTGTTGCAGAATCTCTGAGCCAGTTCTATAAAAAACTGAAAGATGTTCCGGCTGAAGAAATGGATAAAGCAATTCATGAATTACTGAAACAGACAATCACAGACCATAAACGTGTAATCTTCAATGGAAACGGTTATACAGATGAATGGCTTGAAGAAGCAGAAAAACGTGGTCTTTACAATCTGGTTTCCACACCGGATGCACTTCCACATTTTATTGATGAAAAGAATGAAAAACTTCTTACCAGTCATCATATCTTTACAAATGCAGAGCTTCATTCCCGTTATGAGATCAAGCTTGAAAACTATGTAAAGACACTTCATATTGAAGCAAATACCATGATCGAGATCATTCAGAAGGATCTCCTTCCAAGTATTACTACATATATGGAAAAAGTTGCACAGACTGCTGCACTTAAAAAATCTGTTGTTCCGAATATTTCTGTTTCAGGGGAGACATCTCTTCTTACAAGACTCACTGAACTGGCAGAAACTATGACTGCTGATCTGGAAAAACTGAAAACAGATACAGCAATGGCTGAATATGAGACAGACAAAGATCTTCTCAAAAGTGCAAAGCTCTATCAGAGTGTTGTTCTTGCTGATATGGAAAAAGTTCGTGAATCTGCTGATGCAGCTGAGGCACTCATTCCAGACTCCATTCTTCCATATCCTACTTATGGAAAACTGTTATTCTCTATTTCTGACTGAGAATAACCAGACAATTTTATACCGGTAAAACCGGGGGATATCTTTTATGAAACAAATTACTTCATAAATTCATTATCGATTTCCTCATCCATTAATCACACGATAGGATATCCCCTGTTTTACATATATAAGTTCGCAATGGCGCGGAAAATGATAAAAAATCATTTCCGCGCTTTTCGATTTTAAGGAACTGTCAACTGATAAACTTTTTTAGGGGAAAGAGAGGTAACATTATGGATTATTCTTCAGTTAACACTATATGGGTACTTTTTGGTGCCGCACTTGTATTCTTTATGCAGGCAGGTTTTGCAATGGTTGAGACTGGTTTTACCAGAGCAAAGAATGCCGGTAACATTATCATGAAAAACCTCATGGACTTCTGTATCGGAACTCCTACTTTCTGGATCGTAGGATTCGGAATCATGTTCGGAGCAGGAAACGGATTCTTTGGAAAGATCGGTGGAATTGCCACAGAAGCAAACTACGGATCTGCAATGCTTCCGGATGGTGTTCCATTCTGGGCATTCCTGATTTTCCAGACTGTATTCTGTGCTACTTCTGCCACCATCGTATCTGGTGCAATGGCTGAACGTACAAAATTCTCATCTTATTGTATTTACAGTTTTATTATCAGCCTTATTGTATATCCTGTATCCGGTCACTGGATCTGGGGCGGTGGATTTATCAGCCAGATGGGATTCCATGATTTTGCAGGTTCCTGTGCAGTACATATGGTAGGTGGTGTGGCAGCTCTTATCGGTGCCATAGTTCTTGGACCACGTATCGGCAAATATTCTAAAGATGGCAAATCCAAGGCTATCCCGGGACATAACCTCACCATCGGTGCACTTGGTGTATTTATCCTCTGGTTCTGCTGGTTCGGATTCAACGGTGCTTCCACTGTAAGTATGGAAGGTGACGCTATTGTCAGTGCAGGTAAGATTTTTGTTACCACAAACCTTGCAGCAGCTGTTGCTACTGTGACTGTTCTTATCATTACATGGGTAAGATACAAAAAACCGGATGTTTCCATGTCCCTTAACGGATCTCTTGCAGGTCTGGTTGCTATTACCGCAGGATGTGATACCGTATCTCCTACTTCTTCTGCTATCATTGGTATCCTGGCTGGTTTCATCGTTGTATTTGGTATTGAATTTATTGATAAAGTCCTGAAGATTGATGACCCTGTAGGTGCAGTTGGTGTTCATGGTCTCAATGGTGCTTTTGGTACCCTGGCTGTTGGTCTTTTCTCTGATGGTTCAGGTACAGGCTGGAAAGGCCTCCTGGTTGGCGGCGGTTTTCATGGATTTGGTGTTCAGTTTATTGGCATGATTATCACAATTGCCTGGGTTGTTGTTACCATGACAATTGTCTTCCAGGCAATTAAACATACTGTTGGACTTCGTGTTACTGCTGAAGAAGAGATCGAAGGTCTTGACTCCAAAGAACATGGTCTTACAAGTGCATACGATGGATTTGTCGTTCATGATACTATGACTGTACCTGCTCCTATGGGCGTTACAAAGAAGACACCTTCTGCTAACACTTCCGCAAATGTTGCACCTGCTGAAGTAGTTGAGACTATTCCTGAACTACCGAAAGAAGGAGTTCACAAACTGACCAAGGTTGTCATCATTACTCGTCAAAGCAAACTGGAAGAATTCATGCATGCCATGAATGAGATCGGTGTAACCGGTATTACCATTACCAACGTTATGGGATGTGGTGTACAGAAAGGTGCCCGCAGCTACTATCGTGGTGTAGAAATGGATATGAATCTTCTTCCTAAGATTAAGATTGAGATCGTTGTAAGTCTTGTTCCTGTTAAAAAAGTAATTGATACAGCCAAGAAAGTCCTTCATACTGGACAGTACGGTGATGGTAAGGTCTTCGTATATGACATCGAAAATGTTGTTAAGATTCGTACAGGCGAGGAAGGTTTCGAAGCTCTCCAGGATACACAGCCACTTAGCTAAGGTTTCCCTTATATACTTTACTATATTGTTTTCCTGAGTTATTGTGACAGCAAAAAGAAGTGATTTTCCCTTTTAGGAATCTCACTTCTTTTTGTTATTTCTTATTATGTTTAATCTTCTCTTTTCAATTTTGGCAGATTCCAATGGTAATGTGCTGCCAGATAGCGGATCAGGCACACCACTGCCGAGGCTCCTACCATAGAAATTACTGCCCCATAATGCCGGTAAAGAAGCACACAGACAACAGCTCCTACAATCGAAGCACAGGCATAAATATGTTTTACAAGAATGTATGGCGGCACACCAGCCATAATATCCCTGAGAAGTCCACCTCCAACTCCTGTGATGGTTCCAAGAAATACCAGAAGGAACATATAATCCATATAGCCATGGGCGATTCCTGTATTCACTCCTACCACTGTAAAAATCCCCAGACCTACAGAGTCCATTATAAGCATCACTTTGTCGTAAGTCTCCCTGTTATGTCCCTGCAACAGTTCTTTTTTCAGATAGAGAATCAAAAATACTACACAGGAAGTAATGGTTGCCACCAGAGTATACACAGGATGCTGGAACATGGCAGGTGGAACAATCCCAAGAATCACATCCCGGATAGCTCCCCCTCCAACTGACGTAGTAACTCCCAGTACGATCACCCCAAAAATATCCATTGCCCGGTCCACTGCCACCATAGCTCCTGATGCTGCAAAAGCCACTGTCCCGATCATTTCCATAATAAATGTTATAAGCTGCTGATAATCCATAAGTTTCTTCTCCATTCCCCTTGTCATACTGAATTATAATTATATATGTTCTTATCCTTCCTTGCAATGAAATATTCCCTGTAAATACCAGTTTTCATACAAAAAAGGACATCACATTTCTGTGACATCCCTTTTGTAAGCAGCTTGAAAACAATTGTCCTTTACAGACCCTGTTCTTCTGCCTTCAATGCAGCCTTATCCACATTTGCTTCTTATAAATATTCTGCACGTAACAAAAGCCATACGAAAGGATCATGGCAGCGACTCCTTCTGTATGGCTTTTGTCTATGGCAATGTTTTGGCAAAAACTTTGGTTTTATTTACTCATTAAGTACGTGTTTAGAATTATTCATTCACAGGTTTTTATTTGATGAAACTTACATGTTTGCAGATTTCTTCAACTGCTTTGTCTTTTCTCTGGTTGAAGATCACTTTGTTTTCTTCAAAGAGGTTACGTCCTTCTGTATCGATGGATACGATAAGAGGTCCGAATTCCTTTACTCTGCAGTGCCACAGTGTCTCAGGCATTCCAAGGTCTCTCCACTGAGCATCTACGATCTCTTCTACTTCTGTTGCAGCTACAACTGCGTTTCCAGCTGGGAATACACAGTGGATCGCACCGAATTCCTTACATGCACGTTCTGTATTTTCTTTCATTCCACCTTTTCCGATGATCACACGAACACCAGTTTCTCTTACGAATTCGTATTCGAATTTTTCCATACGCATACTGGTTGTAGGACCAACAGAAACCATTTCAAATTTGTCATTTTCCAGTGGACGGATGATCGGTCCTGCATGGAAAATTGCTGCATCTCTTACATTGACTGGAAGTTCACGACCTTCTTCTACAAGACGTCTGTGTGCAACGTCACGACAGGTTGTCATGCTTCCGTTTAAGTATACGATATCTCCTGCATGGATATCCTTCAGATCTTCTGCTGAGATCGGTGTTGTTAAAATTTTCTTTCCATCTTTCATTTCCAGCATTATAAAGTCACCCCCGAATGTGTTGTGATTGTGTAGTTAAGGTCTTTATCAAAAATGATATGTCCACGTCTGTGGGACCAGCATCCAACATTTACAGCTACGCCGATGGTGGATGGATGTCTTGCTGTGTTTTCGATATGAACACCCATTACGGAATATTTACCGCCCATACCCTGTGGTCCAAGACCGATTGCATTGATACCATCTTCCAGAAGTTTTTCCATGGAGGCTGCTCTTTCGTTTTCATTGTGGCTTCCAAGCGGTCTCATAAGGGCTTTTTTGGAAAGTAATGCAGCTGTTTCTACAGATGTAGCAACACCAACACCTACAAGAAGTGGCGGACAAGCATTTAATCCATAGGAAGTCATAACATCCATAACAAATTTAGTTACACCTTCATAACCTTCACCTGGCATCAGAACCATTGCTTTTCCTGGCAGTGTACATCCGCCACCAGCCATATATGTGTAGATTTCACATTTATCACTGTCCGGTACGATATCCCAGAATACAGTCGGTGTTCCTTTACCAACGTTTTTACCAGTATTGTATTCATCAAAAGTTTCTACACTGTTATGACGGAGAGGTGCTTCAAAAGTAGCCTTTACTACTGCTTCTTTCAGAAGTCCTTCCAGTTCACCAATCAGCGGGAAGTTTGTTCCGCATTTTACCCAGAACTGTAAAACACCTGTATCCTGGCAACTTGGTCTGTTCAACTCTTTTGCAAGAACCTGGTTCCTCTGCATTGTCTGGTAGATTACCTTGGAAAGAGGACTGTCCTCTTTTTCTGCAAGTTCGTTGATCTTTGCTTTGATGTCGTCCGGCAGTACTTTACCAATATAGGAAACAAAGTTCGCCATATAAGTGGTAAGCTGCTCTACCTGTTCTTTCTTACCCATTTTTTTGTCCTCCTGGTTCATATAATTGAGATTAAACTAAGCTTATTTTTATTGTATCAAATTCCTTTCATGCCGCTGCTTCTCACGGGAAGAACGGGAATGCGATCGGAAGAATGATCATACTTACAATAGTTGCTATGATGATAAGCGGAAAACCTGCTTTTACATAATCCATAAATTTGTATCCGCCTGCTCCGACTACCATCGTATTTGCCGGCATTCCGATCGGTGTTGCGTAAGCACAGGAACCGCCGATTACACATGCCATCAGTACTGCTCTCGGGTCAGCTCCCATTCCCTGTGCGATGGACAGACAGATTGGAACCATAAGAGCGGTCGTTGCTGTGTTTGACATGAAATTCGTCAGGATACAGCAGAGAATAAATACTACAAATGTCAGTATGTATGGAGATGGATTTGCACCAAGTGCTCCAATCACTTTGTTGGCAATCAGTTCACCGGCTCCTGTTTCCTGAAGTGCTGCTGCAAGGGAAAGCGTACCACCAAAAAGAAAGATTGTCTTGAGATCGATGGATTTCAGTGCATCTTTCTCTGAAATAACTCCTGTGAGGATCAGAAGCAGTGCTCCGATTCCACCGGAAATACATAACTTAATGCCGATTTTGTCTTCGAAGATCATTGCCAGCAGTGTCAGCACAAGGATTATCAGAGATAACCACTGTTTCCATACCGAAACATCGCTGAAATCTTTTTCTGTGTCAAACGCTCCTTCATCCTTTACATCATGATTCGGAAGAAGCTTATAACCAACTGTTGCATAGAAGAGAATTCCTGCAACCAGGATTGGAATACCTACGATCGCATATTCGAAAAAACCAAATTTCATGTCAATTTCCTGAAGTGCACTTTGTGCGATCAGGTTACCCGGAGCTCCTATCAGAGAAAGGTTACCGCCCATAGCTGCTGCAAATACCAGCGGCATCAGAAGACGGGATCTCTTGTATCCGGATTTTGCTGCAATACCGATAACTACCGGAATCAGAACTGCTGCTGTACCTGTGTTGGATAATACACCACTCATCAGACCTACGATTACCATGATCGCGATGATCAGCATTCTTTCTGTTTTTGCAAATTTTGTTACAATACCTCCGATTTTGTTTGCCATGCCAGTTTCAAATAAAGCCCCACCCACGATGAACATGGATACAAACAAGATGACATTACTGTCGATGAATCCTGCAAAAGCTGTTTTTACATCAAGTACTCCGGTTACCACGAGACCTATACAGACGATCATTGATGTAACTCCAAGCGGAATCTTTTCAAGTACAAACATGATTACCGCAAAAAGGAGAAACAGCAACGTAATTGTTGATGGACTCATTACTACCCCCTCCTAATTTTTCGTTTTGTAATTTCAGTAATCATTCGGCCGTTCGTTACTGTTTATGCTGTTATTATAACTGCCACTTTCCAGATTGTACATTTATAAAAACATATGGTTCCATAAGAAAAAGCTATTGAAAAAATTGTCTCAATAGCCTTTCCCTGTGTCTCTATCTCACTGTCGCTTTATATATTTTGTGGCAACAAATCCATAATACTTACCGGCAATTCGTACATAATACCACTCTGAACCATCTGAGGCTTTTATGGTGTCACAGATGTCAACCAGATTACCTTCCCGAAGCAATGGCCACTTCTTGATGACTGGACTTTCCACATCCGCCCACGATCTGACATTCAATTCTTTTGCCGTAACTTTACCGACATATTGCGGCCTTCTTTTCAGAGTAGATGCCGCATCCACGCTTGTCGATTCCCCTGATGTTCCGTAATTGATCCATACATAGCCGTCTATTGCGGGATCTCCTCTACGATATCGTTTGTTCCTGCACGAACCGCCGTTTGCAACGACACCCACTGAACTTGAAGTATTTCCCTCATTTGTATAGATGTAGCTTCCATTATAATTGATAATTGATCCTATATGTGTCCCATTTCGAAAAACGACCAGTGCTCCTTTTTTCGGTGTTTTTTTCCATGTACCATTATTTTTTGCATGTCTTGTCACACTTCGACAGTTATAAAAACCGCCTCCCATGATCTGCAGAGCTTTTTTCAGTCCGAATATTTTTACCAGTTTCCAGAACTGATAAACAGCACACCATGGCTGCCCCTGACATCCCGGCTGTCCCCACCTGTTGACATCCCTCGCAAATTTTGTATAATTATTGCTTCCTGCATTCCTCGTAAAATCATCCAGATATGCATTGCTTCTTTTTTCCAGATAGGGTCTGTTTCCGCCTTTATCCGCATAAAAATTACCAAGATCTGTAAAATCTTTTAAGAGACTCATATCATCACTCCCCTCTTTATATAGTAAGCAGAGTGATATCTGTTTGTTTCATTGATCTTTCTTTTTGTATTGTGTTCGATCCCAGATTCCTTTTATTTTTTCCCATCCTCCTGTCGCAACGAGATACACCGGAAAAGCACCGAGCAGCGCTGCCATAACATAATACCACGTGATTTTTACGGCATACCATGTACATAAAGCAATCAGCGTAACCGGACAGAGGATCAGAGATACCACAAGCGCGACAACACTTGTCGGAATCTTTTTTAATTTCGGCAATTCTTTCAGAACCTGCACAATAATTGCGACTAAGAATGCAAGCCCTCCGATCAAAGCGATTCCATATGTGGTATACTGCATAATTTCCTGCATTTCAAAACTCCATCTTTTACTTTCTCTATATTATATGCTATTATAAAAACAAATTTTTACGATGGAGGACAATTTCATTATGAAATTAACTCAGTTAGAATATTTTTGTGTTGCTGCGCGATACCACAATATCACGAAGGCTGCCAAAGAACTTTTTGTAACACAGCCATCCATTTCCAATGCAATCCGCGCTTTGGAGGAAGAATTTGGCGTCAATCTTTTTTTCCGCAATAATAACAAACTGACCCTCACTCCAGAGGGAGAGCTTTTTTATAAAAGTGCTGAAGAACTTCTTGCACATGCAGATTCCGTAGAATCTGAATTTCACGAACTACGCAAAAAGATCATTCCCATACGTATCGGAATACCGCCGATGCTCGGAACCATCTATCTTCCGGAACTCTATTTTTCACTGAAAAAAAATTTTCCAGAGGTTGATTTTCGCCTTTATGAATTCGGCTCAATCAAAGCCTGCAATCTCGTACTCGAGGAAAAACTGGATGTAGCGATCGTAAACGCAGAGCAGCCTGCCATTGACAAATGCAATTCCCGCATCATCGATACAGAGGATCTGCTTTTCTGTGTCTCACCGGAACATCCGCTTGCCGGCCAGCAGACTATCCTTCTAAATATGCTTGCCAACGAACCTCTGATTCTTTTTAATACCGATTCTGTTCAGGTAATGACCCTCACACGCCAGTTCAAGGCAGTCGGCGTCAATCCACATGTGCTCCTGAACACCAGCCAGATTACCACACTTCTCAATATGGTAAAAACCGAGCAGGTCGGCACTTTCCTGTACCGCTCTATTGTTGACGCCCATCCGGAAATAATTGGAATTCCGGTCATGCCTTCCATCGAACAGCGTATTGGTGTTATCTGGAAAAAAGGGAAATATCAGAACACCACCACGGAAAAAGTCATCAAATACATAGAAAATTTCTAAATCTATTCATAACCAAAAAGATAGCTGACACAAGGTCAACTATCTTTTTTTCGGTTCCACGCTCCGGTCTCATCTTTGATACCGAATTTTGCCGGATCAAACACCGGATTCTTACCGCTTTTCTTTTGTTTTTCGTAATCTCGCAGGATTTCTACAGCTTTTGGTGCAAGAAGTGCGATTGCAATGATATTTGCCCATGCCATAAGTCCGTATCCGATATCACCCATTGCCCATACAGCATCTGCATTTACAATTGCCCCAAGGAAAGATGCTGCAAGGAACACTGCTCTGGCGATTGCAACTGCCTTTTTGCTGTTACCTGTCAGATAACGGATATTGGATTCTGCCTGATAACAATATCCCGTCATAGACGTAAATACAAACAAAACAATAATGATGGCAAGTGCCTTGCCGCTCCACGTTCCAAAAGTACTTATCAATGCATGCTGTGTCCATTTGATTCCGGATTCCAGCCCACCGGTCTGACTGATCAGAAGATTTCCGGCTGCATCAGCTACATCAAATGTACCTGTCAAAAGAACGATCATTGCTGTTGCTGTTCCGATAAATAATGTATCCACATAAATGGAAAATGACTGGATCAGTCCCTGTTTTGCAGGATGTGAACATTCTGCTGCTGCAGAAACGATCGCACCACATCCCATTCCCGCTTCATTGGAATAAATACCACGTTTTACTCCCCATGAAACTGCAGAACCAACAATACCTCCCAGCACTGCATGCACTCCGAATGCAGACTGAATGATCATTTTCAGGATTCCCGGAAGTTTGGTAATATTGAGTCCCAGAATAATGACTGCCGCAAGAATATATACCGCACACATCGCCGGCGCAAGTAATTCCGCAATCTGTGCGATTCTTTTAATACTTCCATAAACAACAATACCGAGGATTACACAACAGATAGCACCGACAAGAATTTTATTTACAGAAAATGCTTCTTCAAAAACTGTTACAAGTGAGTTAATCTGCACACCCGGCATGAGAAATCCAGGTCCCAGAAATGCAACAATTGCAAAAAGGATCGCATACGGTTTGCATTTTAACCCTTTTTCTATGTAATATGCCGGGCCTCCTGAAAATTCTCCATCCGGATTTTTGACCTTGTAAGCCTGTCCCAGCGCAGATTCTACAAATGCAGAAGCCGCTCCGATTGCCGCGATCATCCACATCCAGAATACAGAACCCGGACCTCCGTAAAAAATTGCAGAAGCAACACCGGCAATATTTCCCATTCCAACACGGGCACCTACCGTTGTCGCAAATGCCTGAAACGGAGTAATTCCGCTTTCACTTTCTTCTTTATCCATTAAAAGATGAATCATTTCTTTCATCAGTCGAATCTGTGGGAATTTCAGTCTGATTGAAAGATACAATCCCACACCGAGACATAATACAACAAGTACCATGCTCCATACTAACGAGTCTACGTTATTCACAAATACTGAAAATTTTTCCATACATTCCTCTTTTCTGATTTTCTTTTTATCTGATAGTCAAAAAAATGAAATGTGACAATTTGGAGTCCTCTCCGGCGCTCCTGTATCCTGTATTTTGGATGAAAAGCAAAAAGTCGGAAAGCCTTAATTTAAAAGACTTTCCGACCCGCTAAAAACAGGGGATGAGAGAATCGAACTCCCACCAAAGGTTTTGGAGACCCCTATCAT
>OLRJ01000490.1_pt1 | contig 40815 bp, 38 predicted proteins | sample 1672741 | NCBI WGS metagenome assembly OLRJ01 (sample SAMEA3136719, study PRJEB25190) | human gut metagenome | biome: human gut; feature: human-associated habitat; material: faeces | place: Austria | collected 2013 | reverse complement strand
AGAATTTTCGTAAGATCACAATGAAAGTTTTGACAATGCAGTTAAATTCAACCAGTGTCATGGACATCATAGCCTACGGTGGTGCCGCTGTCGGAATGATCACAGCGATTCATCAGTATATTGCTGGAAATATCACGCTTGGTGGAACTTTGATCATCTTGTTGTTAGCTTCAGAATTTTTTATTCCGTTAAGATTATTAGGATCATTTTTCCACATTGCGATGAATGGTATGGCAGCCAGTGATAAGATCTTTGGATTGCTTGATCTTAAAGAAGTAGAGAGTGGAGAATCATATTTTCCACAGGTAGAGCTGGATATTTCATTGGATGATGTGCATTTTGCTTATGAGAAAGACCGTGAGATCTTAAAGGGAATCACAATGAATTTCCCTGCAAATAGCTTTATTTCCTTTGTTGGTGAATCTGGCTGTGGAAAGAGTACACTGGCTGGCATTTTAACAGCGAGAAATCGTGGATATTCTGGAAGTGTCAAGGTGGGTGGTGTGGATATCTCACAGATTCGGGAAGAAGAATTGATGGCACATATGACAAAGATCACACATAATAGTTATTTATTTGCAGGAACAGTCGAAGAAAATCTCCGTATGGCAAAACCAGATGCCACAAGAGAAGAGTTAGAACATGTACTTGAGAAAGTGAATCTTCTTGCATTCTTAAAAGAACAGGATGAACTTCAAACCGTTCTGTTAGAGAAAGGGGAAAATTTCTCTGGTGGACAAAGACAGCGTCTGGCACTTGCAAGAGCGCTGCTGTTTGATACGCCGATCTACATATTTGACGAAGCGACATCCAACATTGATATGGAAAGTGAAGAAATGATCATGAATGTTATTCGGGAATTATCAAAGACGAAGATGATCTTGTTTATTTCCCACAGATTATCCAATGTTGTAGATTCTGACTGTATTTATATGATGAAAGACGGAATTGTTGCAGAAGAAGGAACACACGAACAATTAATGCGTAAAAAAGGTGTATACCAGCATTTATTTGATAAGCAGAAGGAACTGGAATCTTATGCTGCAAATATGTCATGGAATGAGTCTTTAAAGAAGAAGGTGGTGTAAGATGGAAAATACAACAAAACAAAGAAGAAGTTCCATAAAGATTATGGGGAAAATGATCGGTCTTGTAAAACCACTGGCACACATTATGACAGCGGCAGTGCTTCTTGGAACCTTAGGGTATCTGTGTGCCATTTTCCTGACGATCACAGCAGGACATGGTGCACTTCTTGCTATGAAAGGGCAGCGTGTGACGAAATATCTGATTATTTTGGTGGTTTTTGCAGTGATGCGTGGAATCCTCCATTATGCAGAACAGTATTGTAACCATTTTATTGCATTTAAACTGTTAGCGATCATCAGACATCAGGTATTTGCGGTACTTCGGAAGCTTTGCCCAGCTAAATTAGACGGCAGGGAAAAGGGGAATCTGATTTCAATCATCACAACCGATATTGAATTATTAGAAGTATTCTATGCACACACGATCTCTCCAATCATGATCGCAATTTTAACTTCATTGATCATGGTCGTATTTATCGGAAGATTTCATGTCTATGCAGGAATCTTTGCAGTCTGTTCTTATCTTCTGGTAGGCTGCGTGATCCCATTAAGAAATGGAAAAAAAGGTGGACAAAAAGGAATGGAATTCCGAAGCGGATTCGGAAACCTGAACAGTTTTGTCTTAGAATCTCTCCGTGGAATAGACGAAACGATTCAGTATGGACAAGGTAAAAAGAGAAAAGCACAAATAAGTGAAAAATCCATTGAATTAGGAAAAATGCAAAAAGACCTGAATCGCATGGAAGCTATGCAAAGAGCTGTCACAGACTTTGTGATCCTTTGCTGTTCGTTTGGAATGTTCTTTTTAATGTATCATTTATATCAGGCAGGAAATGTTACATTTGATGCTATGCTGCTTGCAACGATCGCTATGATGGGTTCTTTTGGTCCAGTAACTGCATTGTCAAGCCTGTCAAATAATCTAAACCAGACATTAGCAAGTGGAGAAAGAGTGTTATCCTTACTCGAAGAAGAACCAATGGTAGAAGAATCAGAAGGAGAAGCTGATATAAGTTTTGAAGGTGCATCCGTAGAAGATGTAACCTTTGCCTATGATGAAGAAGTCATCCTAAAAGACTGCAACATCAATATGAAACAAGGAAAAGTCATCGGAATCTGTGGAAAAAGCGGCTGCGGAAAGTCCACACTGTTGAAGCTTCTGATGCGCTTCTGGGATGTAAACAAAGGAAACATAAAGATTTCAGAAGAAAACGTGAAAGAAATCCCAACTAAGACACTAAGAAACACACAATCCTACGTAACTCAGGAAACCGAACTCTTCCACGACTCCATCGCCAACAACATAGCGATCGGAAAACCAGGCGCAGCAAGAGAAGAAATCATAAAAGCCGCCCAAAAAGCCTCCATCCATGACATGATCATGTCCCTGCCAAATGGCTACGACACCGAAGTCGGAGAACTTGGAGACACCCTGTCTGGTGGAGAAAAACAAAGAATCGGAATCGCCAGAGCCTTCTTACACGACAGCCCGATGTTATTACTAGACGAACCAACAAGTAACTTGGATTCATTAAATGAAGGAATTATTCTAAAATCGTTAAAGGAAGAAAGTCAAGGAAGAACCGTGGTATTAGTATCTCATAGAGAATCCACGATGGGAATTGCAGACGAAGTGTATCATATGGATGCAGGAAGAGTTTCGTAAAGAAGTGAAAAGTGAAGAATGAAGTATCTTATCTGTAAGTAGTGTATACTGAAAGATTTGAGTGTATAAATAGAGAAAGAACAATGTATTAGGGTCAAGCCGTCAATGAAATTCGTTTTTCTGACCCTAATACATTGTTCTTTCTCTATTTATACATCAATAACCTTCAGTATACAATTTAATCAATTCCACAACAATATCAACACACATATCCATTCCTTCAACGCTAATATGTTCATAAGGTCCATGATAAGCATGTCCACCAGTTCCAAGATTCGGACAAGGAAGTCCTCGAAAACTTAACTGACATCCATCTGTACCTCCGCGAATTGGCAGAACCAATGGAGCCACACCAGCATTTTCACAAGCCTTCTTTGCATTTTTGATCAAATGAGGACAATCCTTAATAATCTCGGCCATATTTTGATACTGATCCGTAATGGTTAAAGTAACGCAACCATTACCCCATTTTTCGTTCATATTTTTCGCGATCAAACGTAATGTCTGTTTCTTCGCCTCAAACAACCCCCGATCATGATCTCTCACAATGTAATGTAATGTTGCATGACTCACATCACCATTCATATCGATCAAATGATAGAATCCCTCATAATCTTCCGTGTTTCTAGGAGTCTCCATAGAAGGTAGACAAGAGTTGATCTCCATAGCTACAAGTGAGGCATTGATCATCGTATCTTTTGAAGAACCAGGATGTACATTAAAACCAGTGATTTCAAACTCAACTTTACAGGCATTAAAATTTTCAAACTGGATCTCACCCTCGGTATCGCCATCCAAAGTATAAGCAAAATCAGCATCAAACCGCTTGATATCAAAATACTCAGCACCACTTCCAATTTCTTCATCTGGAGTAAATGCAATGCTGATCGGACCATGAGGAATCTCTTTACTGACCAGGCGTTCTACCATCGTAAGAATCTCAGCAATCCCAGCCTTATCATCTGCACCAAGGATCGTTGTACCATCCGATGTGATCAAAGTACGACCCTTGAGAGAAGAAAGATGAGGGAAAACTTTCGGATCAAGAACCAGACTACTATCTCCAAGAGGAAGAGCTTCTCCATTATAATTCTTCGTAAGGATCGGACGGATTGGGTGATCACAGAAATCAGAAACAGTATCCATATGAGCAATAAATCCGATCGCAGGACAGTTTTCATAGCCCTTTGTGGCAGGTAATTTGCCATATAGGTAACATTTGTCATCTAAGTAGACATCACTGAGACCAAGTTCCTTCATTTCATTTTCTAAGACTCGGGCAAGATCAAACTGACCATCAGAAGAAGGGACAGTTTGGCTGTTTTCATTGCTTGGAGTTAAAATTTTGACGTAATTTAATAAACGTTCGTAAGCTTTCATGATTATTTATTCACCTCGTGATAATTTCTTTTGCGTTTTATAAAGTATATAGATAATATAACACATATTTTCTTCAGTTTTGTAAGATTAAACAGTAAAATTAATCTTCAATTTTTTCTATATTGATGAGTGTATCAACCATCGTATTAAACTAGACTCTCGTAGTCTATGGGGATGCACCAGTTGCAGCAATCGGAATTGTATTCAAAGCAAATATGTTTATTACATTTTTACAAATGGGACTAGCCAATGAAGTTCTGCTGATCCCGTTATTGTATCTTTTAAATGCGGTTGACGGAGTCATATATGGGCAGGCATTGACAGACTATATTGCAGTGATATTGTCCACGATCATATGGAAGTAATATCAAAATAGTATAACGAAAGAAAAAGACTCCGTAAAATAGTTCGAAATACGAAATTTGTGGAAATTGATGAAAAATTAACAAATAAATAAAAAACAGTATTTATACAAATGGCTTAAAATGGTTGGATTGAAAATAGTATGTTTGTAAAAATGCTGCTTTTTTTGTGCAATTTCTACAAAAAAGAAAAGAAAATAGAAATAGAATAAATCGTTTTGCAAAAAAATCCCTTGACTTTTTGTCAAATTGGTTCTACCATATAAGTACAGTAACTGGTAGGACCAATCTTACTATGTCGCGTATACGCTGAAAAATAGGATATCGGAACCCGCTCATATTTGAAAAGAAAGGAGAGAACTTAAGATGTTCATTCACTTTTTATTAGCGATGCTTCCTATCATCTGGCTGATCATTGCATTAAGCGGATTAAAGATGGCAGGACATGTAGCCTGTCCGATCGCTTTGATCATTACAGTCATTGAAGCACTTTTTTTATGGAAGCAGAAAATTATTGATGTCCTCACAGGAGGGTTAGAAGGATTTGCAATGGCAATCTGGCCAATCTGTCTGGTTATCGTGGCAGCAGTGTTTACTTACAACTTGGTCGTACATACAAAAAACATGGAACTTATTAAAAAAATGCTTACTTCTGTATCAAGAGATAAACGAGTTCTTGTGCTGATCATCGCATGGGGATTTGGAGGATTTATGGAAGGTATGGCAGGATTCGGAACAGCTGTAGCGATTCCAGCAGGAATCCTTTGCGGATTAGGATTTGAACCAATTTTTGCAGCAACTGTTTGCCTGGTAGCCAATACGACACCAGTAGCATTTGGATCCATCGGAATTCCAACGGTTACAGCAGCAAATGTAACAGGATTTAGTCCACATATGACAGCATCTTATGTTGTATTACAACTTGCGATCATGGTAATTCTCGTTCCTTTCCTTGTTGTTTTCATCACAGGAAAACATGAAGGAGCTAAAGGAATCGGTGATTATAAAGAAATTTTATTTATTACATTGATGTCAGGTCTTTCATTCTTAGTACCACAATATCTGACAGCGAAATTTGTAGGAGCTGAACTTCCAGCAGTTATCGGATCTGTATGCAGTATGGCAGTAACGATCATCCTTGCAAAAGTAATGCTGAAAGGTAAGGCAAGTAAATTTGATGTAGAAATCGAAGATAATGATGATACTACGATGACAGTAAAAGATGCATTTGTTGCATGGAGCCCATTCATTCTTGTATTACTGTTCTTACTTCTGACTTCTACATTAGTACCAGCGATTCATGATCCATTATCAGCGATCAAATCAAATGTACCAATTTATAGTGGAGAGGGAGCAAGCCCATATACATTTACATGGGTATCAACACCAGGAGTGCTGATCTTGATCGCAGCATTTATTGGAGGATTGATTCAGGGATGTCCAGTTGGTGAGATCTTTGTTGTTTTAGGCAAGACAGTGATTCAGATGTTTAAGACGATCATTACGATCATGGCAGTGCTTGCGACAGCTAAGATCATGGGATACAGCGGAATGACACAGTCTATCGCAGATTTTATCGTACGTGTAACAGGAAGCTTTTATCCATTAGTTGCACCACTGATTGGATCTATCGGAACATTCGTAACAGGAAGTTCTACATCAAGCAGCGTACTATTCTCCAAGTTACAGGCAAGTACAGGAGCAGAATTAAATATCAACCAGATCTGGCTGGTAGCTGCAAATACAGTTGGTAGTACCGCAGGAAAGATTATTTCTCCACAGAGTATCGCAGTAGCGACAGCGGCAACAGCAACGGTAGGAAAAGAAAGTGAAATCTTAACAAAGGTTATCAAATATTTCGTATTATTCGTTATCATCTATGGATTAGTTTGCTACTTTGGAGTCAAATTGATCTGAAAATGATAAAGATAAAAGATATTAAAAAGCTATAAACTTTTAAGGAGGAAGATAAATGAGTGAGTATCAGTATAACAAAGTGACACCAGAGATGATCGAGAAATTCAAAGAGATCGCTCCAAAACGTGTCTTAGTGGGTGATGAAATCAATGAGGATTTCACCCATGATGAGATGGCAATCTACGGAAAAGCTAGACCAGAAGTTTTAGTAGAAGCAACATCAACAGAAGAAGTTGCAGCTGTCGTTAAACTTTGTAATGAAAACAAGGTTCCTGTAACACCAAGTGGTGCAAGAACAGGATTAGTAGGAGGAGCCGTAAGTATCGGTGGCGGTGTTATGATCTCTCTTACAAAGATGAACAAGATCCTTGGATATGACAAAGAAAACTTTGTAGTGAAGATTCAATCAGGAGTCCTTTTAAATGATCTTGCACAGGATGCAGAAAAACAAGGATTATTATATCCACCAGATCCAGGTGAGAAATTCGCAACAGTCGGTGGAAACGTAGCAACAAACGCTGGTGGTATGAGAGCTGTTAAGTACGGATGTACAAGAGATTATGTACGTGCCATGACAGTTGTATTACCAACAGGTGAGATTGTAAAACTTGGAGCTACTGTATCAAAGACAAGTTCAGGATACAGCTTATTAAACTTAATGATCGGTTCTGAAGGTACTTTGGGTATTATCACAGAACTTACATTAAAAGTAATTCCAGCACCAAAATCAGTGATCAGTCTGATCATTCCTTATGAAAACTTAGAGGATTGTATTGCAACAGTACCACAGTTCTTTATGCATCATCTGGCACCACAGGCTCTGGAATTTATGGAAAAAGAAGTTGTTATGGATACCGAGAAGTTCTTAGGAAAACAGGTATATCCAAAAGAATTAGAAGGAACAGAGATTGGAGCATATTTATTAGCAACATTTGATGGAAATTCTGAAGAACAACTGGAAGATATCATTGAACAGGCATCTGAAGTAGTATTAGAAGCAGGAGCAATTGATGTATTAGTTGCTGATACACCAGCCTTAAAGAAAGATGCATGGGCTGTCCGCGGAGCATTACTTGAGGCAATTGAAGCAGATACTGTACTGTTAGATGAATGTGATGTTGTAGTTCCAACAAATAAGATTGCAGAATTCCTGACATATACAAAATCATTAGAAGCAGAAGCTGATTTCAGAGTTAAGAGCTTTGGACATGCTGGAGACGGTAACTTACATATCTATACATGCAGTAATGACATGGAAGAAGGAGAGTTTAAGAAACAGGTTGCAGTCTTTATGGATAAAGTATATGCAAAAGCAACAGAATTCGGTGGAATGATTTCTGGAGAACATGGAATCGGACATGGAAAGATGGACTACCTAGCAGAGTCTCTCGGACCAGTTCAGATGAGGATCATGGAAGGTGTCAAAGAAGTCTTTGATCCAAATATGATCTTAAATCCAGGTAAGATCTGCTACAAATTATAATTTTAATAGGAAACGATTAATCAAACATAAACAAGTAACATAAAACATATACAAAGCTTTTTTAAGGTTATTTTAGGAGGATATCAAGATGGCATATTTAATTTCAGAGGAAGCAAAAGACTTATTACAGGATGTACACGAGTTCTGTGAAAACGAAGTAAAAGAACAGTGTAAAGCATACGACGTCAGTGGAGAATGGCCAAAAGAAATTTATGACAAAGCCATTGAAATGCAGTTACATTCATTAGAAGTACCAGAAGAATACGGTGGACCAGGATTATCAAGAGTAGACGTTGCGGCACTGATCGAAGAAATGGCTATCGCAGATGCAGGATTTGCAACAACAATTTCTGCCAGTGGATTAGGAACAAAACCAGTACTGATCGCAGGAAATGAAGAACAGAAAAAACATGTATGCCAGAAGATCATTGATGGTGGATTTGGAGCTTTCTGTTTAACAGAACCAGGAGCAGGATCTGATGCCAGTGCAGGAACAACAACAGCTGTCAAAGACGGAGATGAGTGGGTATTAAATGGAAGAAAATGCTTCATTACAAATGGAGGAATCGCTTCTTTCTACTGTATCACAGCTATGACAGATAAAACAAAAGGTGTTAAAGGAATCTCTATGTTCTTAGTTGATGCTGGAACACCAGGATTAAGCACAGGTAATGAAGAAAATAAAATGGGTATCCGTACATCAAACACATGTGATGTTGTATTAGAAGACTGTCGTATTCCAGCTGCAAACTTAGTTGGAGAAGAAGGAAGAGGATTCTCAATCGCAATGAAGACATTAGACCAGGCAAGAGCTTGGATGGGATGTGTTGCAACAGGTATCGCACAGCGTGGTATCAATGAAGGTATTGCATATGCCAAAGAAAGAGTTCAGTTTGGTAAACCAGTCATCAAAAATCAGGCAATGCAGTTTAAAGTAGCTGATATGGAAATCAAAACAGAAACAGCTCGTCAGATGGTTGCACATGCTTTAACAAAGATGGATATGGGATTACCACATTCCAAAGAAGCAGCGATCGCAAAATGCTATGCATCTGATATTGCAATGGAAGTAGCTTCTGAAGCAATCCAGATGTTCGGTGGATATGGATACAGCAGAGAATATCCAGTTGAGAAATTATTAAGAGATGCTAAGATCTTCCAGATTTTCGAAGGAAGTAACGAAATTCAGAGAATCGTTGTAGCAAATAACACAATCGGAAGATAGAACATAAGAAGGAGTAAGACTATGAACATTTTAGTATGTATCAAACAGGTTCCGGATGATTCTGTAGAAATCCATTTAAATGCAGAAGGAACACCGGATTTAGCAAACGTAACACCTGTTGTAAATGCATTTGACACCTATGCTCTCGAAATGGCAGCACGATTAAAAGAATCCTCTGAAGGAGAAGTAACAGTTGTATGTGTCGGAGAAGATAGTGCAAAGAACTCTCTGAAAAACTGTCTTGCAGTTGGTGCAGATCATGCATTTTTAGTAAGTGATGATGCATTCAAAGGATCTGACACAACAGGAATCGCAAATATCCTAAAAAATGTGATCGCAAAATTAGAAGCGGACAATGGTCAGAAATTTGATCTTGTATTCTGTGGAAAAGAAGCAACAGATGCCGCACTTGGACAGGGTGGCTTAATGTTAGCTGAAGAACTTGGAACAAGTGTGATCACAAATATTACAGAAATCGCTTTAGATGGCGATAAAGTGACAGCAAAACAGGAAACAGAAGAAGGATACCGTACAGTAGAAGCTTCTGCACCATGTGTTGTAACAGTCACAAAACCAGAATATGACCCACGTTACCCAACGATCAAGAATAAAATGGCAGCAAGAAAGAAACCAATCGGCGATATTAAAGAAGCTGATCTTGCTGATCTTGAAAAAGAAAAAGTCGGAGAATCTAATGCAAAGGTTCAGATCGTTAAATTATATGAACCAGCGAAGAAAGAAGCCGGAATCAAGATTCAGGAAGAAACACCAGAAGATTCAGCAATAAAAGCAGTCGCTATGATGGCAGATGCCAAAGTATTCTAGGAAGGGAGAACAAAGGACATGGCAGAATGTAAGAATATCATGGTATATGTAGAAACTGCAGAAGGAAATCCAGTCAAAGTTGGATTGGAAATGTTATCTCCAGCCAAGAAACTTGCCGATAAAGTTACGGCAGTTGTTATTGGAGGTGGAGTAGCAGATGCAGCAAAAGAAGTAGCAAAGGCCGGAGCCGATCAGGTCATCTGTGTCGACAGCGAAGATTACAAAGAGTTTAATCTCGATGCATATGCTCAGGTTTTAGTAGAATTAGTAAAAGAAGAAAATCCAGAAGCTGTATTTGTAGGTGGAACACAGGATGGAAAAGATATCGCACCAGTTGTTGCAGCAAAATGTAACACAGGATGTGCATCCGATGTATTAGATATCAAAGCAGAAGATGGAGAAGTTATCTATACATGCCCACTTTATGGTGGAACTGTATTGGAAGATGTAAAGATCAAGACAACACCACAGATAGCAACATTACGTTCCGGAGCATTCCAGAAAGTGGAAGACCCAACTGAGGGTGAAGTTGTAGCCAAAGAAGTAAAAGTAGCTGATGATGTGATCAAAGCAAAGATCACAGAAAGTGTAAAAGAAATCGCAGAAACGATCAACCTGGAAGAAGCAGAAGTTATCGTATCTGGCGGACGTGGAATGGGAAGCAAAGAAAACTTCGCATTAGTTGACGATCTTGCAAAACTCTTAGGAGGAGTTGTAGGAGCAACAAGACCAGCCATTGAAGACGGATGGGTATCAAAGATTCATCAGGTTGGACAGTCTGGAAAGATCGTTGCACCAAAATTATATATTGCATGCGGAATCTCTGGAGCTACACAGCACGTATCAGGAATCATGAATTCTGGATACATTGTAGCAATCAACAAAGATGAAGACGCACCAATCTTTGACGTAGCCAATGTAGGAATCGTTGGAGACGTTATGAAAGTGCTTCCTGTTATGATTGAAGAGATCAAGAAGATCAAGGATGCACAGTAAATAAATATCTATTTTTAAAATAGCTTGTTTCTATACTTAATGTATATTCACCATTTATAAAAGGTCAGATTATGGCGTACACCATAGCCTGGCCTTTCTTTCCGTGTATAATTAATAAGAAGAAACTTTTATATATCACGTCCACAATGCCGGTAAAATGCCAGCATATACAATCCACATAATCCAACAAGTGCATACACAACTCGTGACAGCCAGCTCATATCTCCAAACAAAAATGCAACAAGATCAAATCGGAAGAATCCGATCAATCCCCAATTTATAGCACCAATGATCGTAAGCGTTAAAGCTGTACAATCCAAACATTTATTTCCCATAATAAAATCAAACCTCCTTGATGTGAAATGTAAAGAATTCCAGTATAGTATTTACAAAAAAAAGGATTTTATGTACAAGGTATTAAAAACCTTAAAATACATTTACGTTTAAAAAAAAAGAGAGTATAATACTCATCAAAGACCATGTCTGACTACCGTGAAGGTAAAGGAGGAACAAAGGCATGAAAGTTATTTTTTTAGACGTAGACGGAGTATTGAATTCACAGCAATTATTCGAGAAATGCGAAGATGATCAGCTGATTTCTGTAGATGAGGATAACATTAAGAATTTAAAAACAATCGTAGATGCAACAGGAGCAAAGATCGTATTATCATCATCCTGGAGATACGGATGGGCAGAACACAGTGATGCTGTGCAGGACTGGTGTCAGATTCTAGTTGACATCTTAGCGAAATACGACCTAAAGATCATAGATAAGACAGAATACCTAAGCAGTGGAAGAAGAGAAGATGAGATCAAAGATTGGCTGGATAAGTGTGAAGAGAAGATTGAAGGTTTTGTCATATTAGATGATGGTGCATATGAATGGCATAGACACGGATTTGACAAACATCTGGTCAAGACAGATTTTTGTACAGGTGGATTAAGAGAAGAAGATGCAGACAAAGCAATTAAGATCTTAAATAAGAAAAGATTATTCAGCTTTTTCAAAAAATACTAAAGGAGAGTTAACAGATGGATATAAATAAAGTGACAACAGCAATGATCGATTACTATCAAGGTCAGCCAAAGAGAATCCAGCATTTCTTGAAAGTACACGCGTATGCAAAGCTGATCGGAGAACAGGAAGGATTAGATAAGGAAATTTTAGACATCCTGGAAGTGGCTGCATTAACACATGATATCGGTATCAAAATAAGCGAAGAAAAATACAACAGTAGTGCAGGAAAATACCAAGAGGTTGAAGGACCGGCAGTTGCACAGCAGATGCTGGAAGACTTACAATATGACAAAGCAAAAACAGACAGAGTCTGCTATTTGATCGGACATCACCATACATATGATCAGATTGACGGTATTGATTATCAGATTCTTGTAGAAGCAGATTTTTTAGTAAATCTTGCAGAAGAACAAAGTTCTAGAGAGACAATTGAGTCCGTAAAAGGCAAGATTTTTAAGACAAAAACAGGAATCTGGCTGATAAATAAAATTTTTTGAAAAAAAAGCTTGCCAAGAGTCGAGGAATATGATAAAGTATAGAAGTCGCAGAAATGAGACAACAATTTAACTGCCCAGATAGCTCAGTCGGTAGAGCAGAGGACTGAAAATCCTCGTGTCGCTGGTTCGATTCCGGCTCGAGGCACGTAAAACCCAAGGGAGTTTCCCTTGGGTTTGTTTTTTTGCTTATTTTCATGCTTTCGGATGATAAATAAAAAATAGAGTACTTTTGTTTGTAATTTGGGATATAGAGGATAACTAAAGATTCTTGACGATCTGTAAATCTAACAAGTTTAATGAAGTAAATGAATGTCGGATTTTCACTGTTAGCATTTAAGGGGAGTGAGGTGTAAGGGTGTTTTCTGCAAATACTGGTCTTTTGATAGTCTGGATATTTTCTTTTGTTCTTTTTGTGTGGTCGTGTTGGTTTCGTTGGAGTAGAAAACCGGCAACGACTGTTGTGGTACTCAAACTTGATGTATCTAATCAGGCTGAGCGTACCGAGCGTGGTAAATAGCGAGCCATTTGGTAGCTTGAAGCAAGGTATATAAACTGCAAATTGACTCGATATAGAAAATAGGAATTTTATCTCTACAATTGTGATTGAATTTTTGATAAAACGAAAAAGCCTATTCAAAGCATTGTTAGCTGTGCTTTGAATAGGCTTTTGTTATTTACCCAATGGTTTATCGTAGAGGGCCGTGGAATCCATATCCGGCGCCTCGGTGCGAATCGGTTGCATTAGCTGTGTAGCGTCGGTTGTCGGTACCGCTTGATGCGTATGCATGCTTGGCGCTTGCTCACGCATTGGTGCTCTGCGAGGATCTTGTTGCAGTGGTGCTTGTTTTGGCGCACGTGGTGCGGTTGGCTGCTGTGGTGCTTGTTGAGAAGCACGTGGTGCAGCGGATTGGTGTGGTGCTGGCTGAGGGTGTTGCTTGTCTTGCGCTGTCGGCGCACTTGTGTGATGATTGTTCAAAAAGCTGAATTTCTTCTTTGAGGATTGTTCTTGAGCGGTGTTGCTTGCCTGTCGAGTGGTCATTTCTTGCTGAAGCTTTTTGAGCTTTTTGCGGTTCGCGTAGGTGCGAAACATAAAATGCCCCAATAGGAGACAAAGAAAAATCTCTGCAATGATGTTTACAAGAAAGAATTCATTGTAGGTCAGTGTGCCGTTAAAGCCTAAAACATTCAATAGCGCACAGGCTACAGAAAAAATAAGCGAGAGAATAAAAATAAAAATTCGCATATAGTCTTGCCACTCCTTTTGTTATATTATAGAATGAATTGTAACTTGTATTTTACACGCTTTTACGAAAATTCACAAGACGAGGCCTGGAGGAGGTTGCCCAATGGAAAAGTTACGTCGTGCAAAAAAGGGAAAAAAATTGACCGGATTGTGTGCTGGTTTGGCATATGCGCTTGGTCTTGACGTGAGCTATGTTCGTTTGGCTTGGTTGGCAATGGCTGTGGTTCCTCCGTTTAACCATTTTGTGGTGATTACCGGCTATGTGATTTTGAGTTGGGTGGTTCCAAACGCATCATTGAATGTGGACAAGGAACAGGAAGCATTGTTTGAAGGAGAAGCGAATGCTTAATAATAAACAGGGCGTTGTTGTTCTGGGGCACGGGAGCCGTCATCAAGCCGGTCTTGCTGTTATTACAGAAACGGCTGCACGGTATCAATCTCAGCATCCGGAACTAAAAGTTGTTCCTGCATTTATTGAGCTTGCTGCTCCCAGTTTGGAAGATAGTGCAACGATGCTTATAGAGGATGGTTATACGAAGGTTACGGTTGTGCCATTATTTTTATCGTTTGGTCACCATATTGCGACGGATTTGCCACATCGCATGGAAAATCTTGCGAAAAAAAACCCACAAGTGACATTTGTAACCACAGAGCCTATCGGTGCAGATCCGTTGTTGTGTGATATTATACAAGCGCGTCTGGATGGCTAGAGGACGTTAGAAGTTTTATGCAAAATCATAACACCTGCGGCAGCAATTGCACAGGTGATTTTTTTCGCAATGATGTCGTGTGAAAAAAGGGACAGGTCAAAAGCAAACTACAATTCTCATTGTAATAAAGCATGCGTATATCTGCTGTAGTATACCTGAAAATTGCATTGATAAATATTTTTTTGGGTAAAGTCTAAGCGGGGTTTAATCGTTGAGTAGAAGGGTAACCTCTGTTATAATGGGTGTGATGTAGCTTGTAATGAATAGGACTATTGTTGCGATTATTGTCGGCTGGAACAAAGGAATTTTATCACAAGCTATGGAGGAGAAGGTATGTTGAAATTTATATCCTCTGTTCGGCTGGCCGTGATACTTATTGCGGCGTTGGCCGGATTATCAGTGTCTGCCACTGTTTATGATTTACCGGGGATTTATCAATCCCTACCGTTTCGAATTTTGGCGGTGGCTTTTTTTATCAATCTGTTGACATGCTCTGTGCAATTGTGGCCAAAGGTGGCAAGATTGCTGAAACGTGGCGCAGATAGCTTGGAAGGGCAAGAGGCTTTTCTTAAGGAAAGCACTTTGAACGAAGAAGAATTCGAAGCGATTTTGAAAGCACAACGCTATAAAAAGAATGAGAAGATTAGCGGAGATGGCAAATACATCTTGGCTCGTCAACATATTCCGGCGTTGTTTGCACCGCATATTCTACATGTCGGGCTTTTGATTATTATTGTAGGGGCCTTCCTTGCCAGTTTTGCTGTGACAGGGCAGCTGATTCTTTCTCCCGGGGAAGAGCAGCCGTTTCCTACTAAAATCACCGAAAAAGTCGGTGAAGGTAAAATCAAAGTTGAAAACTTTGAAACAACCTATGATAAGAAGGGCGCGATTGACAACTGGGTAACAACTTTTGATTTGACCCGTGATGGTAAGCAGGTTGCGGATGATGCGACAACAAGCGTTAACCATCCATACAAGAAAAACGGGTTGAGCATCTATCAAATGGCGTACAAAAATATGTACGTTGTTCATATTGAAGGTGCAGAAAAAGAAACCGGTGATTATGCAGTTCCGGAAAGCCAACGTTTTCCTGTGGGTAAATATACTGTAGACATTGAACCAATGACTGATGAAGCGGCACTGATGTACATTTTTGATGAGAACAATGAAGAAATGGAATCCTGCGCCTTAAAGCTTGGTGAAAAGGTGAAGGTGGATGATGAAACAACCATCGAATACATTCAGCCTTTGAACTCAACAGTGTTGGAATTTAAGTACAGTCATGCAGTGCCTGTGCTCTTTGTCGGCTTTATCTTTGCGGCATTGGGGTCTGTTATGGCGCTTTTGGGGCGTTATGGCGAAATCCATGCTTTTGTTAAAAATGGTCGTGTTTCATTGCGCATTGTTAACAAGAGCCCATATATCAGACGTCGTCAAAGTCAGCTGTTTGGTATCGGTGATGACCTAGAGAAAGAGGTAGAATAATGCTTTTATCCATTCAAACCATTCTTTTGTGGGCGCTCATCAGTGGATCTGTTGGGAGCTTCTGTGTATTTGCTTATTTTCATCGTGACATTGCAACCATGAAGGTGTCAAAGATTTTGACAGTAGCAACTGCTATCGTTGCGGTGGTTCTTCTTATTGCTCGTATCATTGATGCGGGAAAATTGCCATTTCAAAGTGGGATGGATTTTGGTTTCTGGCTTAATGCCATTATGCTTGCGGCACTTTGCTATTTAACGTTCAAACAACGTTTGGCAATTGTGGGTTGCGTGATTTATCCGGTCGTTGCGGCACTTTCTGTTTGGATGACCAGCCAAAATCTGGCTCAACAAGCTGAGGTTCCTGCACTTCGTAGTTATTGGTTGGATTTCCACGTTTCATCTGCTATTATTGCCTATGTAGCATTTTTATTGTCATTTGTGTTTTCTATCATGCTTTTGGTACGTATGAAGAAAACCAATGTCAAGCTTCCAACTACTGAAGTTTTGTCAGAATGGGCCTATCGTTCTGTATTGGTAGGCGTTCCGTTCCAAACCATCATGTTAATTACCGGCTCTGTATGGGCTGAATATGCATGGGGTTCATTCTGGGAATGGGACCCAAAAGAAACATGGGCGTTAATTACTTGGTTTATTTATGCCATCTATTTGCACATTCGCTTGCGTGGATGGTCTGAAAAGAAGCTCGCTTGGCTCAATATCATTGGATTTTTGGCCGTTGTCTTTACCTTCTTTGGGGTGAGCTACTTGTTACCGGGCTTACATAGCTATATTTAATTTTTAGGGGGTCTTATTTTGGCTAATCAGCTGAAAAAGATTTTGCAGGCACATGAGGAAGACCTGCTCAATGGTTGGTTCGAAAAGATGTTGGATTCTTATCCAAAAGAATCAAGAAAGTATTTTAAAAAAGTCAATAGCGAATTCACAAATCCTGTGGGCGCTAATTTACACAATAGCTTGAAGGAACTGTTGCATACACTGATTTCTGACGCACCCAATGCAGAAGCAGTGAATGAAAACGTAAACCTTATCTTGCGTATTAAAGCGGTTCAGGAAGTGCTGCCTAGCCAAGCAGTGTCCTTTGTTCCAGCTTTGAAGCAAGTGGTGGAAAACGTTTGCGGCAAGGCATTGAAAGATGCCAAGGTGTCCTTGGACGAGTGGCTGGATTTTTACAGCGACATCGATACCGTGGGACTCTATGCTTTCGACAGTTACAGTGACAGTCGCGAATTGATTTACAAAATGCGTTTGGATCAAATCAGACAAACAAACGACATTTTGGTCAAGGCTGACCTTTTAGATAAGGCCCTTGATATGGAAGACTTTATGCAATGTAGTAGTTCACTTGGTCTTGATGATGCAGGTGCTTCTTGCTCTTCCGAGAGCTGTGGCTCCTGTAGCAGTCAATGTCCGAGTCAACATAAATAAAGGGGTGTAATGAAATGGCAAAACTTCCAAAACCTGCGGAGATGCTAGACATCAGTTATAACCCTCCTAAAACTCCATGGATGGATTTACCATTGGAGTTGAGAGAAGGGATGTATTGCCACGCCGGGAAACCGGAAAGTGCACAGATTGTCAGTCTCCCAAACGTTCGTGAATGGCGTGTGCCGGATGAAGATTGGAAACTGCCTGATAACTGGCAGGAAATCATTCTTCAAGGGCTCCACGACCGTCTCAATCGTTTCCGTTCATTGAAAATCTTCATGGATTGCTGTGTTCGCTGTGGTGCGTGTGCGGACAAGTGTCACTTCTTCCTTGGAAGTGGGGATCCAAAGAACATGCCTGTATTGCGTGCTGAATTGTTGCGCAGTGTGTATCGTAAAGAATACACCTTGGCAGGTAAGCTCATGGGTAAAATGGTTGGTGCTCGTGAACTCAATGAACAAGTATTGAAAGAATGGTTCTACTATTTCTTCCAATGCTCTGAATGTCGTCGTTGCTCTGTATTCTGCCCATATGGGATTGATACAGCAGAAATTACGATGCTCGTTCGTGAATTGTTGAACCTTGTTGGTTTGAACATTGACTGGGTAATTACTCCGGTATCCAACTGCTTCTCCAAAGGGAACCACTTGGGCATTCAGCCACACGGGATTGTCGACAGTTACGACATGATGTTGGACGACATTGAAGATATCACCGGTGTTCGTCTCGATTTAACTTACAACAGAAAAGGCGCGGAAATTCTCTATGTACCACCATCCGGGGACATTTTCGCAACCCCAGGGAACTATACCTTGATGGGTCAATTGATGCTTTTCCATGAATTGGGCTTAGACTACACTGTTAGTACCTTCAACTCTGAAGGTGGTAACTTCGGTCTCTTTACTTCCAACGAAATGATGAAGCGTTTGAATCAAAAGATTTACGCAGAAGCAAAACGTCTCGGTGTTAAATTCATTATCGGTGGGGAATGCGGTCACATGTGGCGTGTTATCAACCAATACATGAATACCATGAATGGTCCAGCGGACTTCCTCGAAGTACCAAAGAGTCCTATCACCGGCACTGTATTTGAAAATGCGAAGTCTACCAAGATGATTCACGTAACTGAATTTACTGCAGATATTATTCGCAATAATAAGATTAAGCTCGATCCATCCAGAAATGCTGGCATCGTTGCAACTTATCATGACTCCTGCAACCCTGCTCGTGCAATGGGCTTGTTGGATGAACCACGTTACATTTTGGATCACTGTGTTGAATGGTATGAAATGCCAGAAGACACTATTCGCGAAAAAACCTTCTGCTGTGGTTCCGGTTCCGGCTTGAACGCAGAAGAAGATATGGAATTGCGTATGCGCGGTGGTTTCCCACGTGCAAACGCAGTGAAGTACGTGAAAGAAAAACATGGCGTAAATATGCTCTCTTGCGTATGTGCTATCGACCGTGCGGCTTTGCCACCACTCATGAGATATTGGGTACCTGGCGTAGACGTTTGCGGTGTACACGAACTCCTAGGGAATGCATTGGTAATGAAGGGCGAAAAACCGGATCGTACCGAAAACTTGCGCTTCGAACCATTGCAAAACCAGGAAGCATAAGGAGGTCGGTGTAAATGCAAAAGAAAACCAATATTGTTGTTGGTATCTTAGTATTTGTGCTCGTAATGACCGCTCCTATCTGGATGAACTTCGGTAAGGACAGCGGCAATAGCGCTGTTGATGTTAGCCTCGATACACCTACCATCAACGCTTTAGACGAAAAACAATGTATCTACGATACCGAATACATGCGTGAAAACCACATGGAAATCCTCCATCAATGGAAAGTACAAGTAGTTCGCGATGGTAACCGCGTAATGGTAACTCCAGACGGTCGTGAATTCGAAATGAGCTTGCAAAACACTTGCTTGGATTGCCACTCTAACTATGACGAATTCTGCGAAAAGTGTCATAATGCTAACGGCATTGACCCTAACTGCTGGACCTGCCATACCAATTCTTCTACTGAATACGGCGACAAAGCTACAGAGGAGGTGGCTAGCTAATGGAAAACATGTCCAGACGTAAATTCCTGAAGTTGGGTGCCCTCTCCGCAGGTCTTGTGACCTTGGCTGGGTGCGCCAGCGTTAAAAAGACCCCAATTGGCGGCGGCGAATTTAAGCATTCTGCTGACCAAACCACAGTTGGCAAATGGGGGATGTTCATCGATATGTCTAAGGTAGACAGCATTGATGAAATTGCACAAATCTGTCACAAAGAACATAACGTTCCAACCGTGCCAGATAAGAGACACGAAGTAAAGTGGGTATGGGCTGAACCATTCTCTGCACTCTTCAGAGACATTAGCCATCCCGGCATTCAAGAAAAGTATGCTGATACTCCTTTCTTCACCAGCTGCAACCACTGCCGTAAACCGGTTTGCGTAAAGGTTTGCCCAACTCAAGCAACCTTCCAATCCGAAGACGGGATTACCTTGCAGGATATGCACCGTTGCATCGGTTGCCGTAACTGCATGGCAGCTTGCCCTTATGGCAGCCGTAGCTTCAACTTTGTTGATCCTCGCGATTATCTGAAAGAAATCAATCCAGAATACCCAACCCGTATGAAGGGTGTTGTTGAAAAGTGCGATTTCTGCTACGACAGACTTTCTAAGGGGTTACAACCTCTTTGCGCTGAACACAGCGAAGGTGTTGTTGTTGGCGACTTGGATAATGAAAACTCCGAAATCTCTAAACTCATTAGAGAAAACATGACCATCGTACGTGGCTTCAGCTACGGTACTGAACCATGTTGCTACTATAAAGTAAGCTTGGCTGAGGGGGAGGCGTAAACAATGATTGAAAAAACATTTGTAAAACGCAGTGGCCCTAAATTTTGGGGATGGATTATTTTCCTCGTAGCGCTTATTGGCATTGGTTTTGCTGCGTACATGTATCAGATGGCAAACGGCTTCCAAGTAACTGGGATGAGCCGTGATATTTCCTGGGGTCTCTACATTGGTCACTTGACCTTCTTCGTAGGGGTTGCCGCAGGGGGCGTTATGATAGTATTGCCATATTACTTCCATGATGCTAAAGCTTATGGTCGTATTACTGTAATCGGGGAATTCCTCGCTATTGCAGCAATCATCATGGCACTTCTTTTCGTTGTCGTTGACGTTGGTGTTCCTACCAAGCTCTTCAACGTATACATTTACTGGACTCCAAAGTCCATGCTCTGCTGGGACTCTGTTGTATTGCCAACCTACTTGATTCTCAACATCATCGTTGGTTATCAAGTACTCCAAGCAGAAAACAAAGGCTTGCACTACAAAAAGTGGGTTAAAGTATTGGCTATGATTTCTGTGCCGGTTGCTTTCTCTATCCACATCGTAACTGCATTCCTCTATTCCGGTTTGCCAAGCCGTCACTACTTCTTGACTGCAGTTCTTCCTGCAAAGTTCCTTGCTAGTGCGTTTGCAACCGGTCCTGCGCTCATCATTCTCATCTGCCTCTTGCTTCACAAGCTTACTGGGTTTGATGCAGGCGAAAAAGCAATTAAGATGCTTTCCACCACCGCAATCTATGCGTATATCGCTACCATGATTATGATGGCTGGGGAATTCTTCACTTCTTACTATTCCAACGTAGAAGCGCACAAAGTTGCGTTGACTTACCTCTTTGCCGGCTATCATGGGCACAACGAATTTGTTCCTTTGATGATGGTATTTGTGGTTTGCGTAATTGCTACTTTTGTATTCTTGCTCCCTACCAAGTTCCGCTACAAAAAATCTACCATGATCGTTGGTTGCATCACCCTCTTCTTGTCTATGTACATTGAAAAGGGCTTGACCTTCATCATCGGTGGTCTCTCTGAAAACCCATTCGGCCAAATCATCGATTACATCCCTGGTCCAGTTGAAATTGCGGTTATCATTGGGGTATTCGCTATCGGTATCTTAATCCTCAGCATTCTCCTCAAGATGGTTGTTGTTGTTAAGTACGATAACGATGAAGGTGCTTTTGACAACAGACCTGACCGTGTAAATCTTGCTTACCGTCTCAACGAAGAAGCTGGTACCTATGTAGATACCCGCCCACAACCAGAACCGGAAGAAGAAGAAGCGGAAGCATCTGAAGAAGCGGCACCGGCAGGCGCAGACGCGTAACGACACCCAAAGAAAGTGAGGAAATGACAATGGGATTTCTTATTGCTGTTGCCATCATCGTTGCGATTTTGGCAATTACTTACGTTGGGGTAGCTGTTGCCGGTTTAACTAGTTTGTTTGGGATTGTACTCCCTTACTTGGCAATTGCCTGCTTTATTGTGGGTATTGTCTACCGCATCGTAAACTGGGCAAAGTCCCCAGTACCATTCAATATTGTAACTACCTGTGGTCAAGAAAAATCTCTTGACTTTATCAAGCAAAACAAAATCGACTGCCCATGCTCTCGTGCTGGCATGGTAGTACGTATGATTTTGGAAGTGACTGTATTCCGTTCCTTGTTCCGTAACAGCAAGGCTGAATTAACCGAAGACGGTGATATCCGTTATCAATGGGAAAAATGGCTCTGGATCTTCGCTATTTTATTCCACTGGGGGATGTTCATCACCTTACTCCGTCACTTCAGATTCTTTAGCTTAAACGTACCTGGTTGGGTTGACGCTATCCGCGCTGTCGATGGCGTGTTCATGGTTGACCTCCACCCAGTGTACCTAACCGGCGTATTGATGCTCCTCGGTCTTTTGGGCTTGTTGGGTCGTCGTTTCTATGTTAAGAAGGTGGCATACATCTCCTTGTTGAACGACTACTTCCCACTCGCACTTTTAATCGGGATTGCACTCACCGGGATGAACATGGCTTACCTCAACCGCGTTGACATTGAAGGTATCCGTGAACTGATGGTTGGCTTAGTAACTTTCCACCCACACATTCCAGCCGGTGGCGTAAGCGCTGTATTCTTCTTACACCTTTCATTGGTATGCACCCTCATGATTTACTTCCCAATGAGTAAGCTTATGCACGCTGTTGGGATCTTCATGAGCCCTACCCGTAACATGGTTAACGACAGCCGTGCAAAACACTATGAAAACCCATGGAACCCTGCAGTAGAATTCCACTATTATGAAGACTACGAAAATGAATTCCGTGAAAAGATGATTAAGGTTGGTTTGCCGGTTGACAAGACTGTAGAAGAAGCTGCTGCTGAAAGAGAAGCTAGAGATGCTGCTTTGAAGGCAGAATTGGGCTTATAATCAAACCACTAAAGTCGGTGTCTTAGGACACCGACTTTTTTTGTGCAAAAATAGAATAGACAGCGCTCTTAAAAATGAGAGCACTTGAAGCCTGCGCGTGGTTGGAATAATAAGACGTGCAATAGCCATGGTTGTCATGTAAGGGTCACAAGATAAATAAAATAATAGAAGGACGACGTTCTGTTAAAAAAGAAATGCGTATAAAGCACGCGACACCGCGTTGTGAGTGTGGTGTGGCATAATTGCAGTAAATGAAGTATAATAAAGTCAGTAACTTTTAGGAGGCAAATGAATGAATAACATTTTGAATCTCCTGCTCACTGCATTGGCAGTGGTGCCGGCGATGTGTATTCACGAATATGCACATGGATGGGTGAGCTACAAGCTTGGCGACCCTTCTCCAAAGTATGACGGGCGATTGAGTTTAAATCCTTTGCACCACATTGATCCACTTGGGGCGTTGTGCTTAATTCTTTTAAATTTTGGTTGGGCCAAACCGGTACAGGTGAACCCGGCATATTACAAGAATCCCAAAAAAGGAATGGCTCTCGTAGCATTGGCTGGTCCGGTTGCAAATTTTATTCTGGCGCTGCTCTGCCTTATAGTCACCAATGCCATTGAAAAGGTAACCGGTGGTCAAGTCACCCTCGCTGTTTACTATGTGTACCAATTCTTTATGTTGTCAGCGATGGTGAATGTCGGCTTAGGTGTTTTTAACTTAATTCCGTTGCCACCACTTGACGGCTCTAAAGTCATTGGTATCTTTTTGCCAACCGAATGGTATTTCAAATTCATGCGATTCGAACAGTATGGCTTTATTCTCTTGTTCTTGCTTCTTGCGGTAGGCGCACTCAATACGCCACTGTTCTGGCTCAGAAACGGGATGGTAGCGTATCTTGATTTCCTTGCCAATGCAGTAACAGCATTCCTTGCCTAGATAATAAAGGCGCTCCTTTGAAAGGGTGAAATTTTTGACGAACAATCAATCTCCGACCATCGCTTTCCACACATTAGGATGTAAGGTCAACCAACATGACAGCGCCATTATGGCAGCTTTATTCCAAGAAGCCGGCTATGAAATCGTTGACTTTCATGAAAAAGCTGATGTTTACGTAATCAATACGTGTACAGTAACCCATTTGAGTGACCGAAAATCGCGCCAAATGATTCGACGCGCCGCCCACGAAAATCCGGAAGCAGCAGTAGTTGTATGTGGTTGCTATGCCCAAACAGCAGCAGGAGAACTGGCCGGATTAGAAGAGGTCGATTTAATTATCGGCACCAATGAACGCCACCGCGTTGTTGAAGCGGTGGAAGAATTCCGTAATAATCATCAGCGTAAAACCTACTTACCAACCGAAGAAGATTTATTTTATTATGAAGACCTCCCGCATGAACGTGTAAGTGGTATGACCCGTGCTTACGTGAAGGTTCAAGAAGGGTGTGACCAGTTCTGTGCCTATTGCATTATTCCGTATGCACGCGGTCCATTGCGCTCTCGTTCCGAAGCTGATACAGTTGCAGAAATTAATGCGCTTGTTGCCAAGGGATATAAAGAGGTTATCTTAACAGGGATTCATCTCGGCGCCTATGGACGCGGTGTAAAGGATGAAACGACTGATTTGACCGGCCTTTGCAAACGTATATTAGAAGAAACTAACATTGAACGATTACGACTGGGTTCATTAGAAGGCATCGAAGTGACTGATGAACTTATTGCGATGATTGCCGAAAACCCACGTATGGCAAAGCACTTGCATTTACCGCTTCAAAGTGGTTGTGACCGCACCCTGGCTGCAATGCGTCGTCCATACGACACCGAAGAATTCCGTGACACCATGCGTGCCATTCGTAAACGTGTGCCAAATATCGCGATTACAACAGACCTAATGGTCGGATTCCCGGATGAAACCGAAGAGGATTTCAAAGAAAGCTTGGTATTTTGCAATGATATTGCTTTTGCCAACATGCATATTTTTAAATATTCTATGCGTGGCGGGACACCGGCAGCAGCCATGGAAAACCAAGTCGACCCACAAGTAAAGGAACATCGAGCCAAGCAAATGGCTGAGGTTGCACAAAAGAACAAGCAAGAATATGAATCTCGTTTTATAGGTCAAACCTTGCGTATTCTTGTCGAAGAGCCGACGGCTGATGGTGCTTGGACCGGACACAGCTCCAACTATCTTTATGTCACTTTCACCGGCGAGGGGATTCAATCTGGTGATTTTGTCGATGTAAAATTGACAGAACTCACTAAGAACCGCTTGCATGGCGTGTTAGTATAAAATCAATCAAAGGAGGAAATAACGATGAGTGATTGCATTTTCTGCAAAATCGCAAACGGTGAAATTCCAACCGATACCGTTTACGAAAACGAATTGGTTCGCGCCTTCCGTGATGCGGATCCACAAGCACCTACCCATGTGTTGGTGGTACCGAAACGTCACGTGCAAAGTGCCAGCCAATTGACACAGGAAGACGGCGATTTGATGCTTGCCATGCTCGATGCCATTCATGCAGTGGTAAAGAGCGAAGGTATTGAAGAAGCAGGATACCGTTTGGTAGCCAATACCGGGGAACAAGGCGGGCAAAGCGTGCCACACCTTCATGTACATGTGTTAGGTGGACGAGATATGAAATGGCCTCCGGGTTAATGAGAGATTCTGCAAAGAAACAATCTCAGCCGGCGTTGTGGAAACGTCTGCTTCTGCCGGTGCAGGAGGACGAAGAACGCTGGCTGAGATTTTTGCGTATTTTTATCGGTAATATCCTGCTTACCGGTGCGTATGCGTTTATCACGGTGCCTAAGATTATACTCAATGGTGGGGTAACGAGTTTTTCGTTGGTGATGCAAGCCTGGACACCGTGGAGTGTCGCCTTTTGGGTAGACGTGTTAACGATTTTATTGATTATTATCAGTTACATATTTTTGGGAAAATCTTATTTTGTTGGTGCGCTTTTTTCGAGTGTATGTTATATGGCACTTTTTAATCTTTTTCATTGGATGGATTATGAGCTGCCTGTTCCGACACTATTGGGCACGCCGATTCTGGCCACACCGATTGCCGCAATTTTGGTGGCGGCAGGCTATTATTTTTGTATCAGCGCAAAAGCAACGGCAGTGAGCTTCGACACCATTGCGATGATTCTCAATAAACGCAATGCGCGCTTTGATATTGCAACAACGATGATGGTTATTAACATTGCGGTGCTTCTCTTTGGGGCTGCTACTTACAGTATTGTGGCAGTTGTATGTGGGCTTGTCTTTACTGTTCTTCAGGCGCAATTTCTTAAGCTCTTTCTCAAGCTTGGTGGTGTTGAACAGGTGACAGAATAAGACAATATTATTTGTGGGATTTTGATGATAGTGCTTGCAATTAAGGGCGTACTGTCGTATAATAGCTATTGTGTTTGAAGTCCAGATATCAACAGTCCCGATTACTCCTGTTGATTCCGGAGGGAGGGAAATAGTCAATGTCATCAGAAATTAAGGTTCGTAAGGACGAATCATTAGATAGCGCATTACGTCGTTTTAAGCGTTCTTGCCAAAAGTCTGGCGTTTTAGCTGAATGCCGTAAGCGCGAACATTATGAAAAGCCAAGCGTAAAGCGTAAGAAAAAATCTGAAGCTGCAAGAAAAAATAATCGCAAGAGATCTTACTAATTTAGATTATGCGACATCACAAATCGATCGAATATTTTCGGTCGATTTTTTTGTTGCACAAAAAAACCACTCGGGCCCGAGTGGTATCTAAGAAACTGCTAGTTTTTGAAATATAACACATCAAGAAGATGGTCACAGAGAATACGAAGCTCCAACGGACTGCGGTTTAAGCCAATCATCGTTTGAAAGCCCACATTTAATTCGCTCATTAGCAGCTCACGCGGATTGGGATTGAATTTAATAAACATACCGCCTTGGTCTTGGCCATAGGCAACATCAAAGCGAAGCTCAACGGTGCCATCATCGTATTCGATGGTATCGGTTAAATGAAAATGTTTATTGATGGTCTCTTCATCGGCCACCTGCATGAGGCGAATAAAATAAGTTTCTTCATCACGTGTCATTTGTTCAGTCATCCTTTCATGGGAATGAATCAAGCTTATTATAACACAACGCATTCAAAATCTATAAACGGTTTATATCCATAACGATAAGCCTTGATGAGATGATACGCTTATGATAAACTGAAAGATATTCATTTTATCGGTAAATATCAATAAGGAGGAAGCGGCGTGGATCTTTCACAACGTAAGATTTTAATTTCTCGCGAGGATATCGCGAAAAAAGTTAAAGAAATGGGGCAACAAATTACAGAGGACTATAAGGATCAAGACAAGCCACTTGTGGTCATTTCTGTACTCAAGGGAGCCATTCCTTTTACTGCGGATTTGATTCGTGCTATTGATTTGCCATTGCGTTTGGAAGTATTGGTAGCTTCCAGCTATGGTAGCGGTACAGTGTCCAGTGGAAAGGTTAACATTAAATACAAGAGCTTTGATGACCTTTCTGGCTGTAATGTTATTCTTGTTGACGATATTATTGACAGCGGCTATACTTTGCAAGCCATTGGCCAGACCATGGAAGATTTCAACCCGGCTCATGTGGCGTATTGCACATTCCTAAACAAACCTGAACGTCGTAAATCCGATCTCAAGGTGGATTATATGGGTTTTGACATTCCGGATAAATTTGTTATTGGTTATGGGTTAGACTACGACAGCAAATATCGCGAATTACCGGACATTGAATACATTGAAGTAGAGTAAGCAACACAGAAGAGAGGAATTTGCTATGGAAAGTGTTCATGAAATGGTGCTTGTTGTCGACTTTGGCGGCCAGTACAATCAACTTATTGCGCGTCGTGTGCGTGATTGCCATGTATATTGCGAAGTTGTGCCTTACAACAAGGCGCTCGATGCCGTAAAAGAAAAGAAGCCAAAAGGTATTATCTTTACCGGTGGGCCAAACAGCGTATATGCAGAAGGCGCACCACAAATTGATCCTGCTATTTTTGAACAGGGGATTCCGATACTTGGGCTTTGCTACGGGATGCAAATCATGGCGCACACGCTAGGCGGAAAAGTCGAAGCAGCAGAAAAACGTGAATTTGGGAAAACGGTGACTCATTTTGACCATACTGCACCGGTTTTTAAGCAGTTGCCGGAAGAAAGCGTAACGTGGATGAGCCATGTGGATTATGTGGCACAAATGCCGGAAGGCTTTACCAAGATTGCGCATACCGATGATTGCCCAATCGCAGCCATGATGAACACTGAAAAAAATCTATATGCTATGCAATATCACCCGGAAGTAAACCATTCCGAAAAGGGTGTGGATATGCTGAAGAACTTCCTCACCGAAGTGTGTGGCTGCTCTGAAAGCTGGACCATGGCAAATTATGCCAAGACTGCCATTGAAAGCATTCGTGCTCAAGTAGGTGATGGCAAAGTATTACTTGCCCTTTCCGGTGGCGTGGATTCCTCTGTAGCGGCACAGCTCTTGAGCTGCGCCATCGGCAGTCAACTCACTTGCATTTTTGTAGACCATGGTTTGATGCGTAAAAATGAAGGGGATGAGGTCGAAGTTGCCTTTGCGAATAGCGGCATGCAATTTATCCGCGTAAATGCGGAAGAACGTTTCTTGAAGAAGCTTGAAGGCATTACTGACCCTGAAACCAAGCGTAAAACCATCGGTGAAGAATTCATTCGTGTTTTTGAAGACGAAGGCAAAAAAATTGGCTCTGTTGATTTTCTCGCGCAAGGCACCATTTATCCGGACGTCATTGAAAGCGGTACCGGTGATGCGGCTGTTATTAAGAGTCACCACAACGTAGGCGGGCTTCCTGCCGTTGTCGAATTCAAAGGTCTCATCGAACCGCTTCGTATGCTCTTTAAGGATGAAGTGCGTCAACTCGGCTTGGAGTTGGGCTTGGCGGAATACCTCGTATGGCGTCAACCATTCCCGGGACCTGGGTTAGGCATTCGTGTCATGGGTGACATCACCAAAGAAAAGCTTGATATCCTGCGTGATGCCGACGCCATCTATCGTGAAGAAATTGCCAATGCCGGCCTTGACCGCAGCATTAACCAATACTTCGCTGTTCTTACCAACACCCGCACCGTCGGTGTCATGGGTGACTTCCGTACCTATGATTACACCCTCGCATTGCGCGGTGTCACCACCACCGACTTCATGACCGCCGACTGGGCACGCATCCCGTATGATGTATTGGATAAAATCTCCAGCCGTATTGTGAATGAAGTCGATCACATCAACCGCATTGTTTATGACATCACCAGTAAACCACCATCAACCATTGAATGGGAATAATGCTGTTACGAATCCCTCTGCTGGAAAGCAGGGGGATTTTTCTGCAAATTGATGTCAAGCACGAGCTGTTGTGTTACAATACACCAAAGGGGATGTACCGATGATTATTATTTTTAACCGTAAGGAGCTTGTTGTTACAATGGACATGGCAAAGCAAGGGGTGATTCGTAATATACTGGCGACGCATGGCATTGAATATTATGTGCGGACGATGAATCTTTCCGGCTCATCTGCAATGAGTGCGCGCGGCAGCTCGGGCTCTTTTGGGATGAATCTTGTACAATCTGTGGAATACAAGATATATGTGAAGAAGAAAGATTATGAAAAGGCAAGCTATTTGATTCGCGGGATATAACACAAGCCCGTCTTTATTGACGGGCATTTTTTAGCTTGCACAATCAGGTACAATGCCGTATAATCATTTTCGGAAAGAGTGGCAACTGCGCTTTTTGTGAAATTTCATAGACAGTTCGGCTTGATTTTTTGGAATCCGGCGTACCATCCTGTCGTTAAACAAAACTAGGGAAGTTGACCGGGCAGAATACTTCTATTCTGTCTATTCTTTTCTATTCCCGCAATTTGGCGGGTTATTTTTTTGCGAATAGAAAGGAGAAAAAAACATTGAAAGCATTGGTTTTATCGAGTGGAGGCGTGGACTCTACAACATGCCTGGCGTTAGCTGTGGAAAAATACGGCGCTGATGAGGTGCTCTCATTGGCAATGTATTATGGTCAAAAGCATGACAAGGAATTGGAGGCATCACGCAAGGTGGCTGCGTATTATGGCGTGGCACATAAGGTGATCAATTTGGCAAGTATTTTTGCGGATTCAGATTGTACGTTACTGGCAGGAAGAGGCGATATTCCTCATGAGGAATATGCCGCGCAGTTGAAAGCAGCTAACGGCGCACCGGTGTCTACGTATGTGCCATTTAGAAATGGCTTGTTTTTATCATCGGCGGCATCCATGGCATTGGCCAACGGTTGTGAAGTCATCTATTACGGTGCCCATGCTGATGATGCGGCCGGGAATGCCTATCCGGATACATCCAAGGCTTTTAATGAAGCGATGAACGCGGCTATCATCGAAGGCAGTGGGCATGCGCTTGCCATTGAAGCACCGTTTATCGAATGTAGCAAAGCGGAGGTTGTTGCTTGCGGGCTCAAGCTGAGTGTGCCATATGAGCTAACATGGTCCTGCTATGAGGGCGGTGAGCGGCCTTGCGGTCAGTGTGCAACCTGTATCGACCGTGCCAAGGCATTTGCGGCCAATGGTGCTGCAGACCCTGTACTTAAAGGGGGCAACTGATATGAACAATGATATGCTTTTCTTTGGTGCAATTGCCTTTTATCTTTGTGCGGTGCTTGTTTCGTACAAGCTGTTTGGCAGAACCGGGCTCTATGCGTATACGGTTATTTCTGTTATTCTCGCTAATATTCAAGTGTGCAAAAATGTGGATATTTTTGGCTTGGCAACCACAGCCGGGAATGTGCTCTATGCAGCAAGCTTCTTGGTAACAGATATCCTGTCCGAAAAATACGGGAAGCCAGCGGCAAAAAAAGCTGTTCACCTTGGAATTTTTACGACCGTTGTATTTATGATTGGGGTGCAAGGATTGTTGTGGTTTGTGCCAAATGAAACAGATATTATGAGCACTGCGATGGATCAACTCTTTGGATTGGTACCACGTGTAGCGCTTGCGAGCATTGTGGGCTATGCCTGCTCTCAAACGGTGGATGTGGCACTTTATCACATGATTTGGAATAAATCCGGTGGCAACAAAAAGCATCTATGGTTGCGTAACTGCGGTTCAACTTTTCTGTCACAGGCTGTGGACACAGTGGTCTTTACGAGTATTGCTTTTTATGGTGTATACCCAAATCCGGTGTTTTTTAGCATATTATGGACAACGTATTTCTTTAAGGTGCTTGTCGCAATTTTCGACACACCGTTTGCATATTTGGCAAGAAAGATGACTGTTAGGGAGGAATAATGACATGAGTGAATTACAAGCGCTTGGCAAAGCAACTGCGTATCGCATGGACTATGCGCCGGAGGTGCTGGAAACCTTTGAAAACCAACATCCGGAAAACGATTATTTTGTAAAATTCAATTGCCCGGAATTTACTTCCTTGTGCCCTATCACCGGTCAACCGGATTTTGCAACTATTTATATTTCCTATGTACCCGGGAAACGTATGGTAGAAAGTAAATCCTTGAAGCTGTATTTATTTTCGTTCCGCAATCATGGTGACTTCCATGAGGATTGCTGCAATAAAATTATGAAGGACCTGATTAAACTCATGGATCCAAAATATATTGAAGTGTGGGGAAAATTTCTTCCTCGCGGCGGCCTTTCTATTGACCCATATTGCAATTATGGAAAGCCCGGTACTCGTTGGGAGGACGTTGCATTTCAACGACTAGCCAATCATGACATGTATCCGGAACGTGTCGATAACAGATAAAATAAAAAAAGGTATCTCCTTATGTAGTGCCCTCAATTGATAGAAAATCTAGCAATGGGGGTTTTTCATAAGTGAGATACCTTTTTTATTTAGAGCGTAATCACGCTACCACTTCCGATTTCTTCGAAATCAAAAGCATTGAGTATAGCGGCTTTGATATGAAGACTTACACAGTGGCAAGGAATACGGCGACAGCTTGGCCCAAGATTGGAAAGAAACTCAATGGTGTGACAGACGCGCTCATTCATTTCAAGCAGATGAAAACCGCCAATCACACCGGCGATGCGGTTGTCACCACAAACCTGCTGAGCATAGCTGATGATATTACAAATACCGCTATGGGAGCAACCTGTGATGATAAAAATGCCCTTATCGGTGCGACAAGCGAGCGCACTGTCATCAAACATATAGTCATCTTGCAAGGCATTGTTTAGGCGCACCGTGCCCATTTTATGACGGGATTCAAAGTTGTGAATGGTAGGAATTTCGCCCAGAAAAACAGCGTGCTCAGTAAGCCACACAGGCTCCTTGCTTGGCTGATAGTCGAAAAGCTGTGGGATTTCCTCAGGCGTTGGAGGGCCAACATAGAGCGCATCAGCCCATCGTGGCGAAAAACAATGCGGATGGCAGATAAGAGGCACCCGGGAAACCTCGTGGTTAGCTATCAAGTGTGGCAAGCCATTGGTATGGTCGTCATGACCGTGAGAAATGACAAGGTGTGTGATAGTGGAAAGGTCGATATCCATCAGTTTTGCATTTTTAAGAAATACATCCGAATAACCGGTGTCAAACAAAATACGAGCACTATCTATTTCAATATAATAGCTCACGCCCGGTTCACCGTAATAATAACGGTCGATGAGCGTATTATTATCGCAAAGGATAGAAAGCGTTAAGGCCATAAGAAATCACTCCTTTATAATGGATGCGGGAATTGATTTCATTGTAGCGAATAAAGCCAGAGAGAGCAATGTGATTTGTGTGTAGCGGTATTGTTGCATTTTTGCAAGTGTAGAATGGCATTGTTCTTGATTCTGTATAGCAACATAGTCCGTTCGAATTATTCAATAAAATCAGAAAATTGTGTTGACGTTACAAAAGTAAAATGCATATAATAAGAAAAATAATATAATTAAGCATTGTGTATGTTTTTGTGTGACAACGGACATTTAAAACGAATAACGAGGAAGGGAGATAGGCTTATTTTTTTGTGGTTTTAAGATGACCGTTTAATTCGACAATAGGAAAGAAGGCGCTTAGTTCTAACAACGAGGAGGTTAGATGACAATGACTAGTCGAAGTAAAACGCCATTCCAAAAGCGAATGCGTAACAGAAAAGCAGTAAGTGTGTTGCTTGTTTTCTCAATGCTGTTTACATTGGCACCGGCAGCGATTGTGGCGGCACCTGACGAAGCCAAAGCCAAGGTGTCATACACAGACGTTAGCGATAAGGCTTGGTATAAGGAAGCAGTGGATTATGCATCCGATGAAAACTTACTTGTCGGCGTCAATGACAAGGAATTTAGCCCAAATACTAACGTAACCCGAGCAATGGTTGCAGCAGTGATGTGGCGTCAATGTGGTTCACCAAAAAATGACGGCGTGAGCGATTTTGCAGACGTCGATCGAAACAGCTGGTACTCACAAGCAGTAACATGGGGTGCAAAACAAGGCTTAGTTGCCGGTTATGGCGCAGACAAATTTGGGCCAAACGATTATGTAACCCGAGAACAGCTTGTAAGCTTTATCCAACGCTTTAGCGCAAAGAACGGCATGGATACATCCGTGAAGGATGCAACAATTGTAGACAAGTATGCAGATGCCGCTCAAGTAGGCAGCTGGTCAAAGGACGCCATGGCATGGGCGCTCGAAAACAAAGTAATATCCGGCGTTGCTGACAAGAAATTAGCACCACGTGCAAATGCAAGCAGAGCACAATATGCAGCTATTCTGATGCGTATTGGCGCAACCATCGACAAAGAAATGAACCTCGCTTATTACAGCGACGTAAGCTACTACCACAACGGTAATATTATCACCGTGGACGAAAAAACCGGTGAAAGTGCCAGTGGCGAACCAGTCTATGCAAAAGCAGTATTGACCGGTGACGGCTATATTATCGCAGTGGCATACACAGACAAAGAAGTAGAAAAAATTGAAAAGCTTTTAGAAACTGCAGATAAGTATCAAGACAATGACTTACAAGGCGCAACAATGATTCCTGCATTTGTTGATGCACATAGTCATGTTGGTTCTGTTGGAAGAATGATAGATGCTTCCCCATCTTCTGGTGTAACAAGTTTAGATAACTTAGTTATTGAAGGTAAAAAAGACTTTGAAGCTTGGGTTAGTGACACTACCTTTGATAAGGAATATGGTCCAATTGAACCAGGTGGAAAATTCTGGTTTGTTACTAATGGTTATGATAACACTGCCTTTAAGGATGGTTCTGAAAAATACAATCTTCCTGCATATGCAATGCCTACCAAAGAAATGCTCGATGATATTTCTACTGAATACCCAATTATTTATGGTCATGCAAGTGGTCACCTGGGTGTAGTAAATAGTATGGCATTGGAAATAATTTTAAACGCTATTAAAGAAAAGGGACTCGAGGATTACGCTAACATTGATGTAAACTGGACTAAGGATGCTAATGGCGAATATACGGGCTTACTTAATGAAGAAGGCTATTTCGTTATTTCTCAATTGGATTTGAGAACGTCTGAAAGTATGAGAACCACAGATAATGCAGATACATTAAGAAATGCCATGAGTATTTATGCCTCTAATGGGATTGCTACTGCCATTAATGGGGATGGTGGTGCTGATAAGACCGAGCTTCTTAAGGCTATTCCTGAAGATCAACGAATTATCGATGTTAATAATCTTGTTGGATATACAATGCGTGATGAAGAATGGGCATTTAAGAATAAAACCAGCGCTGAAGTTACTTATAATGAGTATGGCGTTAAAAATGGTGGCGTAAAACTCTTTTTAGATGGTTCTCCACAAGGGAAAAATGCCTGGTTCGCCGTTGATGAAAATGACCCGTCTGGTGGTGGATACTATCGTAGCCCTAACGAAACGCTCTTAGATAATAAAACAGATAATTCTAAGTGGTGGTGGGGCGAAGCTGAGGGTAAAAAAGTTTCTAATGAACAACTTACCGCTCAATTTACTGATATGATGAAGAAAGGTATCCAGTTCCATGCACATGCTAATGGGACGGGAGCGATTCAACAATATATCGATTGCTACAGACAAGCGCTCATTAATTGTGGCGTTGATCTCAACGATAGGGAAGCAGTCTTAGCAATGCAAAACAAGATTCGTCCTGTTATCATTCATACACAAACGGTTACCCAAAAACAATTAAAAGAGATTGAAGAATTGGGATTGAACCCATCTTTCTTTACTGACCATGTGTACTACTATGGGGACTATCACATGTATTCCACGGTAGGGCCTATCAGAGGACAAATCATTAGTCCAATGGCAGATGCACTTGCAAAAGGTAACGATATGAATGTGACCATGCACCAAGACTCTCCGGTAGCACCACCAAATATGTTGTTCTCTATCTTTAATGCGGCCAATCGCATTACCAGAGATGGACAACCAATCGGTCGTGGCTCTGCAGACGGTAGTAGTAACTATGATAAACGAATTACTGATTGGACAAACAGTCAATACGACCTTCGTGATGAACGTGTTAGTGCTTACGAAGCTATGAAATGTGTAACCATCAACAGTGCTTGGCAAGGATTCGAAGAAAAAGAAAAAGGCTCCATCACCGTTGGGAAGCAAGCAGACTTTGCAGTGCTCAGCGTGAATCCGCTTTCCGATGAATTTTTGAATCTTGCCCCACAAAAGGTTCAAAAGGGTGGCTTTGTTGTTGAAACCATTAACAACGACCATGTTATTTATACCGCACAATAACCATGAGATTGGAAGTGGTTATTAGGCAGTGACAGTAAACGCAAAAACCTTCCGTGTAAAAGCGGAAGGTTTTTTGATGTAGTGTTGAAATGAAGCGTAACACTACAGTCCAGTTACGTTATATTATTCATAATAAAGAGGAGGGCGTTAGAGAGAGCAATGTGATTTGTGTGTAGCGGTTTTGTTGCTTTTTTGCAAGTGTAGAATGGCATTGTTCTTGATTCTGTATAGCAAAGCCTATAGTTCGAATTATTCGCTAAAATCTGAAAATTATGTTGACGTTGCAAAAGTGAAATGCATATAATAAGAAAAAATAATAATATAATAAAGCATTGTTTATATTTTTGTGTGATACGGACATTTAAAACGAATAACGAGGAAGGGAGATAGGCTTATTTTTTTGTGGTTTTAAGATGACCGTTTAATTCGACAATAGGAAAGAAGGCGCTTAGTTCTAACAACGAGGAGGTTAGATGACAATGACTAGTCGAAGTAAAACGCCATTCCAAAAGCGAATGCGTAACAGAAAAGCAGTAAGTGTGTTGCTTGTTTTCTCAATGCTGTTTACATTGGCACCGGCAGCGATTGTGGCGGCACCTGACGAAGCCAAAGCCAAGGTGTCATACACAGACGTTAGCGATAAGGCTTGGTATAAGGAAGCAGTGGATTATGCATCCGATGAAAACTTACTTGTCGGCGTCAATGACAAGGAATTTAGCCCAAATACTAACGTAACCCGAGCAATGGTTGCAGCAGTGATGTGGCGTCAATGTGGTTCACCAAAAAATGACGGCGTGAGCGATTTTGCAGACGTCGATCGAAACAGCTGGTACTCACAAGCAGTAACATGGGGTGCAAAACAAGGCTTAGTTGCCGGTTATGGCGCAGACAAATTTGGGCCAAACGATTATGTAACCCGAGAACAGCTTGTAAGCTTTATCCAACGCTTTAGCGCAAAGAACGGCATGGATACATCCGTGAAGGATGCAACAATTGTAGACAAGTATGCAGATGCCGCTCAAGTAGGCAGCTGGTCAAAGGACGCCATGGCATGGGCGCTCGAAAACAAAGTAATATCCGGCGTTGCTGACAAGAAATTAGCACCACGTGCAAATGCAAGCAGAGCACAATATGCAGCTATTCTGATGCGTATTGGCGCAACCATCGACAAAGAAATGAACCTCGCTTATTACAGCGACGTAAGCTACTACCACAACGGTAATATTATCACCGTGGACGAAAAAACCGGTGAAAGTGCCAGTGGCGAACCAGTCTATGCAAAAGCAGTATTGACCGGTGACGGCTATATTATCGCAGTGGCATACACAGACAAAGAAGTAGAAAAAATTGAAAAGCTTTTAGAAACTGCAGATAAGTATCAAGACAATGACTTACAAGGCGCAACAATGATTCCTGCATTTGTTGATGCACATAGTCATATTGACATGGTTGGTCAAAATTTTGATGCTTCCCCATCTGCAGGTGTTACCAGTCTTCAAGCATTGCTTGATGTTGGTAAACGCGATTTTGATACTTGGGTCAATGACCATAGTTTCGACAGTGTTTATGGGCCAAACCAACCAAATGGTAAATTCTGGTTTGTAACCAACGGCTTTGACAATACGGCATTTAAGGAAGCTGAATTTGGCAAGGAACCTTATGCAATGCCTACCAAGGATATCTTAGACCAAATTTCCAGCGAATATCCAATTTGCTACATTCATGCAAGTAGCCATTTGGGCGCATTGAACTCTGTAGCAATGAACATGCTCGAAAAAGCAGTGGAAGCGACCCCTCAATTAAAGGCTTATGCAAATCCGGATGCAAACTGGGATAAGGACGAAAACGGCGAATACACCGGTATCGTTCGTGAAGGCGGTTTCTATGTATTGGCAGTCATGCAAGTATTGTGGAACTCTCAATCAAATCGTACGCCTGATGCTTCCGGCGTATTGGCAAATGCAATGGATATCTATGCATCCAACGGGATTGCAAGCGGGATTATCGGCGGTGGCGGCGGTGACCGTACCGCACTCGTGGCAGCTATTCCTGATAATGAACGTATTCTTGACATTACCGGCTTAGTTGGTTATGAAAAAGTAGACGAAGTGCTTGGGAATACCGCAACCAAGGATTCTACCTATGATAAGAATGGGGTGAAGCACGGTGCCGTGAAGCTCTTCCTTGATGGTTCCCCACAAGGGAAGACCGCATGGTTCCAAGAAGATAAAGATGATCCATCCGGTGGCGGTTATTATCGTGATGCCAATGAAACCATATTGACCAATGAAAACGAAAACAATAAATGGTGGTGGGGTGAAGCAGAAGGTAAGAAGGTAACCACCGAACAGCTTACCGAACAATTCACCGAATTAATGAAGAAGGGCGTTCAATTCCATGCACATGCTAATGGGACCGGCGCAATTCAACAATACATCGATGCATACAGAAATGCACTCGTTAACTGTGGCGTGGATTTGAAGGACAAGAAACAAGTTGCTGCAATGCAAGACAAGATTCGTGCCGTCATCATTCACAGCCAAACCATCACCCAAAAACAATTGCAAGAATGTAAAGAATTAGGCTTAAATATCTCCTTCTTTACTGACCACGTTTACTACTATGGTGACTACCATATGTACTCCACTGTGGGTCCTGTAAGAGGTCAAGTGATTAGCCCTATGGCAGACGCTTTGGCAGATGGCATGAATATTAACGTGACCATGCACCAAGACTCTCCGGTAGCACCTCCTAACATGCTTTTCTCCATTTACAATGCGGCAAACCGTATTACCAGAGACGGGCAACCAATTGGGCGTGGCTCTGCGGATGGCAGCAGTGATAAGGATTTCAGAATTACTGACCTTACCAACAAGCAATATGATACCCGTGATGAACGTGTTAGTGCTTACGAAGCTATGAAGTGCATAACCATCAACAGTGCATGGCAAAACTTTGAAGAAAAAGAAAAGGGCTCCATCACCGTTGGGAAGCAAGCAGACTTTGCAGTGCTCAGCATGAATCCACTTTCTGATGAATTCTTGAATCTTGCACCACAAAAGGTTCAAAAGGGTGGCTTTGTTGTTGAAACCATTAACAATGACAATGTTATTTATACCGCACAATAACCATGAAATTGAAAAAGGTTATGAGGCAGTGACAGTAAACGCAAAAACCTTCCGTGTAAAAGCGGAAGGTTTTTGCATTGTGATCGAAGCGTATTATTTACAAAAATATTTTTTGCATTAAGTATCTTGTGAGAAATACAACGCTCATGATAAAATAAAAGGTGCAAAAGATATATATCGTGTTCAGCTTTTTCGGCGCATCGGATAGGATGAACACGTCACACATTCACAACATTAGGAGGAATTCATCAATGAAGCAAGACATGATTGTCATTCTGGATCTTGGTAGTGACGAAAACGCTCGTTTAGCTCGTGAGATTCGCGCATTGGGTGTATACAGCGAAATTCATCCACACGACATTACTCCGGAAGAATTAAAAGCACTTCCAAACGTCAAAGGGGTTATTGTTAACGGCGGGGTAAACCGCGTTGTTGACGGTGTTGAAATTGACATTAGTGACGCTGTTCGTCAATGTGGCTTGCCAATGATTGAAGTTGATCATAAGGGCGCAGAAGCTTGGCCTGCAGACGAAGAAGCGCGCAAGGCAGCTGTTTCTGCATTTGTATTTGATACTTGTGGTGCTGAAGCAAACTGGAACATGGAAAACTTCATCGCTGACCAAGTAGAACTTATCCGTCGTCAGGTTGGCGACAAAAAAGTCTTGTTGGCATTGTCCGGTGGTGTAGACTCCTCTGTTGTTGCAGCGCTCTTGATTCGTGCCATCGGCAATCAATTGACCTGCGTACACGTAAACCACGGCTTGCTTCGCAAAGGCGAACCGGAACAGGTTGTTCAAGTATTCCGTGATGAAATGAAGGCAAATCTCGTTTATGTAGATGCTGTAGACCGCTTCCTTGGCAAATTGGCTGATGTGGCTGATCCGGAACAAAAACGTAAAATCATTGGCGCTGAATTCATTCGTGTATTCGAAGAAGAAGCACGTAAGCTCGAAGGCATTGAATTCCTCGGTCAAGGGACCATTTATCCGGACATCATCGAATCCGGTACCAAGACCGTGAAATGCGTAAAATCTCACCACAACGTTGGTGGCCTTCCTGAAGACCTCAACTTTGAATTGGTAGAACCACTTAAGATGCTCTTTAAGGACGAAGTTCGTGAATGCGGGAAAGCATTGGGCCTTCCTGACAGCATGGTATATCGTCAACCATTCCCAGGACCTGGTTTGGGCGTGCGTTGCTTGGGCGCTATTACCCGCGACCGTTTGGAAGCAGTGCGTGAATCTGATGCGATTCTTCGTGAAGAATTTGCAAAGAACGGCCTTGAAGGCAAAGTATGGCAATACTTCACTGCTATTCCGGATCTCAAGAGCGTAGGTGTACGCGATAACAAGCGTGCCGATGAATGGTGTGTTATCATTCGTGCGGTAAATACTGTTGATGCCATGACTGCAACTGTAGAAAACGTTCCGTTTGAACTCTTGCAACATATCACCGCACGCATTACCTCTGAAGTAAAAGGCGTAAACCGCGTGCTCTACGACCTCACTCCAAAACCAACCGGTACCATCGAGTGGGAATAAGTCGGCAGCCTTAAAAAAGCCCGATATATAAGGAAATTTGCCACTTCGATGTCCGCTGTGACAACAAAATGACAACATTATAAGATTCGTTGATGCACTAGTGGAGCGGCTCAAGAAACTGGCAAAAACGCTGTTGGCGCGGTATCTCGAGGTTCTGAACGATTATTTCCGAGTCAATGCAAACAACGGAAAGCTGTACCATGAGAACAAAAATCTGCGAGCAGATAACGCATGGCTCAGCCAGAAAAATGACAGGCTGGAAATCGAAAACAGAAACTATTCCCTGCTCCGCAAGCGGCTCGGCAAACAGCAGCTTGACGAATTGGTGGAGCAGGCAAAAGCAGCTAAACACACCACCCGAAGCAAAAACGAAACGAGAGAAAGATGATGAAAAAGTACACCTTTTGACATCTTGTTGCATAGAAGGAGGAAAGCACAGCATCAATGCGGCGGACGAAAGAACTGCCGCGCAAAATCAGAAACCTGTTAGGATATTGCCTTAGTGGCCTTGCCTTGGCAGGTATTCCTATGTGTAAAGGAACATTTAATATGAAAACGAAATTATTATCATGGCTGTTGACACTGAGTCTGCTCATGACAATGCTTCCGACCGCTGCGTTTGCGGTAGACGGAACTTCTGAAAACACATATGAGGTGTCGACCGCTGAAGAACTCAGCACCGCGCTGACGCAGATTGCGACAAACGCCGATACCGAAGCGACCATTGTGCTGAAAGCGGACATAACGCTCTCCAACGACGCTACAAGCGGATATATTTCATTTTTTGGTGCGAATGGCAAGCATA